>JAABUN010003919.1_pt1 | contig 21590 bp, 16 predicted proteins | sample 5559311 | NCBI WGS metagenome assembly JAABUN01 (sample SAMN10711877, study PRJNA513370) | rock metagenome | isolation source: Antarctica rocks | place: Antarctica: Victoria Land, Siegfried Peak sud
GCGGGCTTCAGCCCGTGATTCGTCTCGCGGGCAGGAATCACGGGCTGAAGCCCGCGCCACATGATGCCACCATTGCCGCCAACGTCTCTGGGAACCGCTCTAAGACAGGGTTGTGCAATGCCTCTCGGAGGGCCGGTTGACCCCGTTTTGGTCTTGGCAAAGTTAGGGTATTGTGAAGCGTACGTACACCCTCTAGCGGAAACAGGTAGGCACTGGTATACTCCTCAGGAAGGGATAACCTGACACACGGGAGCAGGGGCGGGATGACAAGCCGCGAGCGGCGTGGTGAATTAACGAACGGATCGCAGCCACAACGCAACCTTTCTTCGATTCGCCCCGCGTACTGGGCCGATCTGTTCGCTCTACGCCGTCTGCGCGGGGAGACGGCGCGGCTCGACATGCCGGAAGGTGTGGTCGCCGGGTTGCGCCCGACGGTCACGGCACTCTATGGCATGATCCCGTGGCTCGGTCAGGTTCGCACCTTCGTCTACACCGTGGATGGTCATCCGCGTGCGCTCGTGCAGGCCAACCCTAGCCGCACCGCGCATACGTGGGATGTGCGCTACCTCGCCTACGGGCGCAAGGATCGCATCGGTTCGGCGGAGGCGCGGGATCACATGTGGGCGGCCCTGCTTGACGCGGTGACGCGGGTGGCGGGCAAGCGGCGGGCGACCCGCCTCTTCGCCCGCGTGCCGGAGAGTGCCGACGCGCTACTCGCGCTGCGGGCGGCGGGATACATGCCCTACGGGGGCGAGATGCTGTTCGTCGCCCCGTATCACCGCACGAAGCCGGAGGCGGACATCACCGAGATGCCGCTGCACCGGCAGCAGGCGAGCGACACATGGGCGATCCACCAACTCTATACACTCACGACCCCCAAAGCGCAGCAGTTCGCGGAGGCGCGAACCAGCGGCTACTGGGATTTGCCCCCACGGGGCGCGACTCAGGCCGCGTACTGGGTGGGGGAGCCACACGAGATTCATGCCTACGCCCGTCTCCTTTCCGGCGAACACTCCCACCTCGTGGAGGTGTTGTACCGGCCCGACGCGGGCGTGCCTCTCGGCCCATTCGTACGGCGAGTAATCGCCGCGTTGCCCGCCGGGGAGGGCGACCTGATCTACTGCCGCGTGCTGGGCTTTCAGGAGGACTTGGGCGGCGCACTGGAGTCGCTCGGTTTCTCGCTGCTCACGCGGCAGACGTTGCTGGTGAAATACACCGTCGTGCCGGTGCGCGATCTCGCGCCGGTACCCGTGTGGGGGTGGTCGGTGCGCTATCGGCGGGCCAAGGTGGCCGTGCCGACGCATATCGGCGTCCGTCAACCCGCACGGGGACACGGCACGACGGTTTCGGTGCGCAAGATAACGGCTGCCCCTGTGCTCCTCCCGGCGCGACTCCGGGCGGTGCGGCGCGTCTCCTTGCCCGATGTGGTCAGTGCGGTCAGTGCGGTCAGTGCGTGCGTGGTTCGGTTGTGGCACCGAATTACCTTGCGTCCGACATGGAGGTCGGGCGATGCGTGAGCGACGAACAGACCCCCATCGAACGAGCCAGAGGTTCGCCGAGATGCCCCGGCACGACCTCCACGGTCAGTAGCCCCAACGCCCGGTTCCGGCCCGCGCGGCACCGGGAAACCCAGCCACACTGCGGGGAAAAGGTGCAAAAATGCAGGAGCAGTTCGCCGAAGACACCGTAATCTCCTCCCCTCCCGCGTTCCGCCCGTATGAGCAGACCGTGACCGACAACCTCGAAAATCTCTTGACTGTGCTGCCCCTGTCCATCGCCGACGCGATCAACGCCCTTGGCAACCGCGATGCGCTGCTGGAGATCGTGCTCGATCTCGGTCGCTCGCCCTCGATGCGCTACGCGGGCGGCGACGAGATTGACCTCGAAGGCGGGGAGGTGACGCGGGCCGACCTCGCCTACGTCGCGGAGCGCATCGGGCGGTTCGGCGACGACAACCGTGCCGGCATCGAGCGCACGCTGCATCGCATCTCCGCCATCCGCAACCGCAAAGGCGAGATCGTCGGGCTGACGTGCCGTATCGGGCGGGCGGTCTACGGCACCGTGACGATCATCCGCGACCTGATCGAGAGCGGCGAGAGCGTGCTGATGCTCGGTCGCCCCGGCGTCGGCAAGACGACGATCCTGCGCGAGGCCGCTCGCGTCATCTCCGGCGATCTGCGCAAGCGCGTGGTGATCGTGGACACCTCGAACGAGATCGCGGGCGACGGCGACATCCCGCACCCCTCCATCGGGCGGGCGCGGCGGATGCAGGTGCCGACGCCCACGGCGCAGCACGGCGTGATGATCGAGGCGGTGGAGAACCACATGCCGCAGGTGATCGTCATTGACGAGATCGGCACGCAGTTGGAGGCGGAAGCGGCCCGCACCATCGCGGAGCGCGGCGTGCAACTGATCGGCACCGCGCACGGCAACACGCTGGAAAACCTGATGCTCAACCCCACGCTCTCCGACCTGATCGGCGGCATCCAGACGGTGACGCTCTCCGACGAGGAGGCCCGCCGCCGGGGGACGCAGAAGAGCATCCTCGAGCGCAAGGCTCCGCCAACGTTCACGGTGATGGTGGAGTTGCAGGAGCGCGATCAGGTGGCGGTGTACACGGACATCGCGGGCATGGTGGACGCGACGCTGCGCGGGCAGACGGTGGAGCCGGAGGTGCGACGCCGCACCGAAGACGGCGGCTACACCATCGTCTCTAACGCCGTGGATCCGGTCGGCATGGGGAACACGCAACCGCTCGGTCGTTCCGGTCGCCCCGACCGGGGCGAGCAGCGCGGCGACCGCCCCGCCTATGGACGCGAGGGGCGCGAGGGGCGCGACAGCGGCGGTCGGCCCTCGCCCTCGTGGGGCGACCGACCCGAACGGCACGACGGTCGCGGGGGGCGCGACCGCCGCTCTCCCATTGCCGCCGCACATGCCCCGCAACCGCAACAGCCCGTGTTCCTCGCGGAGCGACCGGGCGGGCGCAACGCGGCGGCGAAAACGCACCCGGAGTCCGTCTCAGCGATGGAGCGGCTGATGGGCATGGCCCCCACGCCCGGTTTCGGGGGCAGCGGCGCACGCGGTGCGGAGATGACGCCCACCCTCGCGCCGAGCCTCGCGGCACCGCTGGCGGTGCCACACATGGAGCCGACGCTGCCCGCGACCGAGCGACGCGCCCCCGCCGTGCATGAACTGCGCGATCCCGTGCGGCGCGGGCGCGGCACCGAGGAGAAGCCGTTGCGCATTTACCCCTTCGGAGTGAGCCGCAACCGGCTGGAGGAGGCGATTCGCAACGTCCGCGTGGCGTCGGTGCTCGTGCGCTCCCTGCGCGAGGCGGACGCGGTGATGACGCTGAAGAACTACTACCGCCGCCGCCCGCAACCGCTCGTGGAGGCCGAGGTGAACGGCACGCCTGTCTATGTCCTGCGCACGAACACCACGCAGCAGATGGAAACGGTGCTCGCCAACGTCTTCGAGGTGGACCCGCCCGCGCCTTCCGCCACCGCCACCCCGCCCGATCCGGCGGAGTTCGAGCCGCCCACCGACCCGCAGTTGCAGGCGATGGAGGAAACCGAAGTCGCCATCAACGATGTGCTCACCGACGCCCCGGTCGTGCAGTTGCGCCCGCAGTCGTCGTATATCCGGCGGTTGCAGCACCAGATGGCGGAGCGGTACAACCTGCGCTCCCGCAGCAAGGGGCAGGGCGACGACCGGCATGTCGAGATTTATCGCACGGAGTAGTCGGCAGCCGGTAACCAGTAGTCGGTAGCCGGTGGCGAAATGCAGCACATGAAACACTTCGGTGTTTTGCATCTCGCTATCGGCTACTGGCTGACGGCTATTGGCTATCGGCTACCGGCTACCGGAGTTCGCATGTTCATCACCTTCGAGGGCGTGGAGGGGTGCGGCAAGACCACGCAGGTGCGGCTGCTCGCCGAGCGGTTCGCAGGGCGTGGCGTGCCAGTGCTGATGACGCGGGAACCGGGGGGCGCGGCGATCAGCGAGCAGATTCGCGCCCTCATCCTCGACGCGAAGAACGACGATATGGAACCGCTCACCGAGGCGTTGCTCTACGAGGCGGCGCGGGCGCAGTTCGTGCGGCAGATCGTGCGGCCCGCGCTTGCGGCGGGAACCACGGTAATCTGCGACCGCTTCACCGATTCCACCCTCGCCTATCAGGGGTACGGGCGCGGCCTCGATCTGCCTGCGCTCGAAACCCTCAACGGCATCGCCACGAGCGGGCTGACGCCCAATCTGACGATTCTGTTGGATGTATCCGTCGCCGCCGGGTTGGAGCGGCGGCGGCAGGGCGGCGACTGGAACCGCCTCGACGCGGCGGGACGCGACTTCCACGAGCGCGTGGCGGCGGGATATGCGACACTCGCGGCGTCGAACGCTGGGGGACGGTGGCGCGTCGTGGACGGCACGGGCGAGATCGAGACCGTGGCGGCGGCGGTATGGTCGGTAGTTGGCGGTCAGCGGTCGGCAGTCGGCGGTCGGCAGCGAAATACCGGATAGGGAGACCCAAGACCGGGACGACCGGGTGCTTCTCACCGCCGACCGCCAACCGCCAACCGCTGACTCCCAGTGTACGTGCAACCGGCGCAGACTTGACACGTTATATGGTGGAGGCTCCGGGTATAGGGTGAGGGGTGGGGTTGGCATGAAGCTCATCATGGCGGTGGTGCAAGGGCGGGACGCGGAACGGCTGCTCGGCGCGTTGACGCTGAGCGGCTACCGGGCCACGCAGATCAACAGTGCCGGGGGCTTCCTGCGCGAGTCGAACGTCACCGTGCTCGTGGGCGTGGATGAGTCGCAGGTGCCGGATTTGTACCGCATCATCAAGGCGAACTGCTACACGCGCACGCAATACATGAACCCGCTGATGCCGGTGATGGAGCCGGGGGAGTTCTACATGCCCAACCCGATTGAGGTGCAGGTCGGCGGGGCGGCGGTTTTCGCCTTCAATGTCGTGCGGTTCGAGCGCATTGTGGTAGACTAGCCGACGGGGATAGTCGCTCGTTGTCGGTCGTTGGGAGGATGCGAGCGCATCGCATTGACGCATCGGCATCCGACCGACGACCGACGACCGACGACTGCCATGCGAGAGGGGAACGAGCGAGTGGACGGAATCATTGAATTCATCACTTCCGCCGCGAAGTTGATTATCGCCGTGGGGGTGGCGTACACCGCCGCGCTCTGGTTCGCCCTGATCGTCTGGACGTACCGCGACATCGAGCAGCGGTCGCGCAGCGTGGTGACGCAAATCTTCGCCACGCTGCTGGTGGTGCTGTTCTTCGTTCCCGGTGCCATCCTGTATTACGTGCTGCGCCCCCGCGAGACGCTCGACGAGGCGTTCCAGCGGTCGCTCGAAGAGGAATACCTGCTGCAGGACCTCGAAGACCTGCCGCGCTGCCACAGTTGCCACCGCGCCATCGAGTCGGACTGGATTGTCTGCCCCGCGTGCCACACCGAACTGCGACACGAATGCCCGAATTGCTCGCATCTCGTGCGCGTGACGTGGGATATCTGCCCCTACTGCGCCACGGAGATCGAACCCGCCGCCCGCTCCGGTGGCGACGAGGGCAACAGCATCGGGCGGCTGATGGCGAGCCTGCGCGACCGTATCCCCACGCGCATGGGTGGCGGGGGAGACGCGAACGCGAACGTACCGGGACAGATGGCTCCCCCCGCTGCCGCAATTATCCCCATGCAGCAGGTACGTCCGTTGCCGCCCGCGCAACCGCTGCCATTGCCGCATCTGCAACCGCCCATGAGCGGGAACGGCAATGGCAGCGGCAACGCGCCGACGGACGCACCCATCCCCTTCCGGCCCGCCACCCCGCCGCAGCAACCGCCACGTACCGGCACCGAGATGTTCGCTGCCCCGCCTGCCGCGCCCGCACCGGGGAACGACCTCTATCGGGGCAACCTGCCGGTGGACTTCGATGAGTTGCGCTCCTTCCGCATCGAGGCGAACGGGAACGGCAACGGTAATGGCAGCAGCGGGAATGGCAACGGACACGCGAGCGGCGCGGCGAATGGTGCCAACGGGATGAAGCCGTTCATCCCGAACGGCCTCGGCGTCGGCCCGATGAACGGTAACAGTAACGGCAATGGTACAAGCAACGGCAACGGCGCGAACGGTCATGCCCCTGCCTCCCCCATGCCCATGCCGCTCCCGCCGCGCCGCGAGGGCGAGAACACCCCTCCCACTCAAGCGGCGTCCGCTCGACCAACCGAACCCGCAGGCCCGCCCCGCCGCCCGTAGCAATCATCCACGATCATAACGGAGAACCGCCGCAAGATGTGCGGCGGTTCTTCCGGTTTATCTTTCGCGTTACGACCACTCGCCCCACACCTCGCCCAACGTGGCGCGGAAAATGTCGTCGAATTGATCGTACCCAATCAATGTGCCAACATCGGTGGTGTTGACGACGCCTTCGTAATACGCGATCTGTGCGGCGAGAAAGTCATGTAAAACCGGAACGAGTAGCGGCACCTCTGCATCTTCACCCGACACTTTGTGCCGTACAACCTCGTCAATCGCCGCGAGGAGCGGCGCATTGTCGGCAACTGTAGTCAGCAGCAACCGGAGTTCTACGGGCGGTACGCCGTGTTCTCGCTCGACCCAGATACAGGCAAGTACGGAGCGCAGCACATAGAGGTACGTCTTGAGCCGCCCACGCTCGCCGTGTAGATCGCGGAAATTGCCGCGTGCGAGTTTCAGATAGTGGTTCAGGCACGCCCGCGCATTGAAGAAAGTTCCTTCCAACGCCCGCATCCGCGCCGCCGCCGCGTACGGCTCCGAGTAGATGAGCGGTGAGTGCAGCCACTCCAGCAGTCCCGCGTTCGTCTTGCGGAACAGTTGCAACGCCTTGCGCACATCCCACCCGTTCACGTCGAGGTCGCCCGTGATCGGGCGTTCGATCACGTCCCGCATCTCGCCCACAGTCAGATAGTCATTCACGGGACGCACGTAGAGGAAGCGGGCGTCATAGTCGCTGCCCCACGAGGGAAAGCCCCACGCACGGCTACCGGATTCCACCGCGTAGAGAACCCGCACACCCTCGGTTGCCTCGATCTCCGCCAACGCCGCCTGTATCCGTTCCGCCGTCATCGTCCCCGCCGTGTCCGCGTGTATTCGTCCGCCCATTGTACCAGGCGTGAAAAGCCCCCCGCTTCGGGAGCAGGGGGCTTCGGAACGGTGGTATGCGCTTCTAGGCGACGACGGCGATCTCCTGCGCGGGGTTCGCGGTCGGCGGGGGCGGCGGGAGCAGTTGCGGCTCCGTACCTTCCCGCTGCACGTACGGGGAGACCGGGCGTTCGAGGGCGTTCTTGAGCACGTCCTCCATCTTGTCCGCCAAGACGAACCGCATCGTCTTGCGCGTCTCCTTCGGCAAGTCGTCGAGGTCGCCCTCGTTGCGCTTGGGGATGATGACCGTGGTCACGCCCGCCCGCCGCGCCGCGAGTACCTTGTCCTTGACGCCGCCGATGGGCATCACCTGCCCACGCAGCGTGATCTCGCCCGTCATCGCCACGTCGTCGCGCACGGGGATGCCGGTGAGCAGGCTCGTGATCGCCGTGGTGAGCGTGACGCCCGCCGAAGGGCCGTCCTTCGGCACGCCGCCCGCCGGGACGTGGACGTGAATGTCGGTATCCGCGAACACCTTCGGGTCAATACCGAGATCGTGCGCCCGCGAACGCACGTAGCTCATCGCCGCCTGCGTGCTCTCCTTCATCACGTCGCCCAGTTGCCCCGTGACGATCAGGTTGCCCTTACCGGGCATCCGCGTCGCCTCGAAGAACATGATCTCGCCGCCGACGCTCGTGACCGCGAGGCCCGTGGCGACGCCGGGAACGCTCGTGCGCTCCTTGATCTCGTCGCGCTGGAAGCGGGGCCGACCGAGATACTGCCGCACCTGCTCCGGCCCGACGACGCGCACCGCGTTCGCCTTGCGCTTGCCGCTCGCCTTCTCGGTCGCCACCTTGCGGGCGACGCCGCCGAGTTCGCGCTCCAGATTGCGCACGCCTGCCTCGCGGGTGTACCCCTCGATCACGGCGCGGATGGCGGCGTCGTTCATCTTCATCTCGCCCGCGTCCAGCGCGTTCGCCTCGATCTGCTTCGGCAGCAGGTGCCGCTTGGCGATGTGCAGCTTGTCTTCCTCGCTGTAGCCGGAGAGCGGGATGATCTCCATGCGGTCGCGCAGCGGGGCGGGGATGGTGTCGAGCATGTTCGCCGTGGCGATGAACAGCACCTTCGAGAGATCGAACTCCACGTCCAGATAGTGGTCGCGGAAGGTGCTGTTCTGCTCCGGGTCGAGAACCTCCAGAAGGGCCGAGGACGGGTCGCCGCGCCAGTCGGAGCCGATCTTGTCCACCTCGTCGAGGATGAACACGGGGTCGTTCGCCCCCGCACGGCGGATCGCCTGAATGATGCGCCCCGGCATGGCACCGATGTACGTGCGACGGTGGCCGCGAATCTCCGCCTCGTCGCGCATCCCGCCGAGGGCCATGCGGGCGAACTTGCGCCCCAGTGCCGTGGCGATGCTCTGACCGAGCGAGGTCTTGCCGACGCCGGGGGGGCCGACGAACAGCAGGATCGGGTCGCGGTTCGGCACCACCATGCCCGCCGCCCGCCGCTCCTGCTTGAGCTTGCGCACCGCGAGGTATTCGAGGATGCGCTCCTTGATTTTCTCGAGGTCGTAGTGGTCGGCATTGAGCTGCTGCCGCGCCTTGACGATGTCGATCTCGGTCTCGGTGGAGACGTTCCACGGCAGGCTCGCCATCAGGTCGAGGTAGGTCTTGATGATGCCATACTCCGCCGCCTGCGTGGGCAGCTTCGCCAGTCGGTCGAGTTCGCGGGTCGCCTCGCGCTTCGGCTCCTCCGGCATCCCGGCGGCCTCGATCTTCTCGCGGAGCATCGTGATCTCCGCCTCCTGCTCGCTCGACTCGCCCAGTTCCTTCTGGATGGCCTTCATCTGCTCGCGCAGGAAGTACTCGCGCTGCGACTTGCTCACTTCCTCCTGCACCTGCGTCTGGAGCTTCTTGCCCAGTTCGAGCACGTCCAGTTCCTTGGCGATGAAGGCGTTCAGCCAGCGGAACTTGGCGGACATGTCGTTGATTTCAAGCAACTCCTGCCGCTGCTCCACGTCCATGCGCAGCGTTCCCGCCACGAGGTAGATCAGTTGCCGTGCATCTTCGAGGTTCAACGCCACGGTCACGAGATCGTCGTTGAGGTACGGCACGAGGTCAACGAGTTGCTGGAACAGGCTGCGCGTGTTGCGCATGAACGCCTGTAGTTCGAGGCTTTCCTCGGCAACTTCCGGGGCCGTCTCGATGGTGGCGACGAGGTACGGCTCCTCCTGCGTATAGCCCGTGATGCGCACGCGCTCCACGCCCTGCACGCCGAGGCGAATATTGCCGTCCGGCATCCGCAACATCTGCTGCACGGTGCCGAGCGTGCCGATGGTGTAGAGATCGTCCGGCCCCGCCGTCTCGATCTCTTTGTCCTTCTGGGCCACGAAGACGACGCGGCGGTCGCCCGCAACCACGGCATCAATCAGGCGCAGGCTGCGCGGCGTCCCCGCCTCCAGCGGCAAGCCCGCCACGGGGAACAACACGGCGTTGCGCAGCGGCAGCACGGGCAACGTCTCCACGCCGGTGCGGCCTTCCGGCTTCGTCTCGCTCGTACCGTTCGTCGCGCTCACCTCGCTCACCGCGACCTTCGCCTTGCGGCTGCGCCGCCGCACGGGAATATTGCCCTCGTCGTCCGCCGGCGGGACAGCGGGGGTATCGTCTTCGTTCGCGCTCATCGCCCGCACGTCGTCCTCGGCGGGCTTACCGGATCGCGCCTTCGTCATGCGTCATCGCCCTTTCGTGTGTTGGTGTCGTGCGCGGCGGGATTGACTGTTTCCGCCGCGACCGCCGTTGCCTGCTCTGCGGGGGACGAAACCCCCGCCGCACGGGGCAACCGAACGGTGAGAAAACCCTGTTCGTACTCGGCCTCGGTCGCGTCCCGCTCCACGGGGAACGGTAGCCGTACCTGCGCCCGGAAGGGGCCGTACGGGATACCAACCTCGTGATACTGGCGCGACGCGCCCTCGTCGTGCGCTTCGGGGGTGCGTTGCCCCTCGACGGTCAGCGTGTCGCCATCAAGGGCGACCGCCAGTTCCTCGCCATCAATGCCCGCGAGTTCCACGCGCACCACGAGGGCCGTCGCCGTCTCGTACACTTCCAGTGCCGGTCGCCACGCTTCCGATCCCGCCACGCGGAACCGGAACGCGATGCCGTATGCACCGTGGGGATCACCGCCGCGTCCGTGCATCGCGCTTCCCCCCGTCGTTCGTCTCTATGAGAGATACGTCCCCGCCCCGCCTATGGATGCATGGGGCGGTCACGAGATACAACAGTGGGAGGCGATGGCCCATTCCCGCCCTAGCACTCTCGCTTTGAGACTGCTAATTGGGGTGTCCGTATAGTACCACGCCGCCGCACCCCCTGCAACGCGCAAGGGCAGTGCCGCAACGCAGAGCGATCTCCGCTGAAGTTGTGGCAGGGAAATGCTCCCTGTGGCGCAGGCAGGAACCACGGGCTGAGGCCCGCGCCACATGAAATGCCGCGATCTCTCCCCTCTCCGTTCCAAGGTCGAACGACACAGGTACACAGACACGAAGAAAAACAGGACTTGCTTCTTCGTGTCTTCGTGTCTTCGTGGTTCGACCGCGTTACGGGACGAAATAGAGGATGCCGATGCTCGCTATGCCCCACAGGGCGATGCAGACGAGCAGGGGCCGGTCGGAATAGAGCGCCTCCACGGGGTCGCCGCCCTCGCCCTTGCGGTACACGAGGTAGAGGTAGCGGAACACCGCGTAGAGCACGAACGGGATCGTGAACATCATCGCCCGGTTCTTCGGCAAGTTCTCGGCGTTGAATGTGTACAGGGCGTACGCCATCACCGTGGCACTCGTCAGCACCGCGATGATCTCCTCCAACAGCGTGGCGGAGTACTCCTCCAGTACCTTGCGGTGGCTGCCCGCCCCCGATTCGAGCAGCACGAGTTCGTGCCGCCGCTTGGCGAAGCCGAGCATCAGCGAGAACAGCACGGTGCAGACGTACAGCCACGGCGACACCGGCACGGCGATCACAAACGCCCCCGCCATCACGCGCAGCACAAAACTGGCACCGAGGGCAAACACGTCGAGCAGTACTTGGTTCTTGAGGTAGTAGGTGTAAGCGAACTGCAACGCCACGTACGTCGCCACGATGACCCCGAAGGTTGGCTGGAGCAGAAACGCCGCCACGAGCGACCCCGCGATGCCGCAGAGGGCAACTGCCCACGCGAGCGGCACGGGAATCTCGCCCGCCGCGATGGGGCGATATCGCTTCTTCGGGTGCGCGGCGTCCGCTTTGCGATCCGCGAGGTCGTTGAGGTAGTAGATGCTGCTCGCCACGGCGCAGAAGATGACAAACGCCGCCAACGCCTGCCCGATAGCGACCGGGTTGGTCAGTTGCTTGGCGAAGACGATGCCCGCGAACAGCAGCACATTCTTCACCCAGTGCTTCGGGCGGGCCTCCACGACCAGTGCCGCGAACAACGAGCGGCGCGGACGCACGGCGGTTTCCACGGACGGCGGCGATGCGATAATCTCACTCAATCGGGCGTCTCCCTACGACAGAAGGCGGCAACGACACCCGTAGTATGCAATGACTGTACCACAGTGTGTTGCCATTTTCGCATATTGCCGTACAAAAATCAATAAAGGAAAATAAAACAGCAAACGGCAGAACCGCTTGGGCCGTGTTGACGGTGATTCGGTCTACATCCGGTGGAGGGTGGTGCTCTCAGCCCGCCGCATTGATCGGGGAGGATCAATGCGGCGAACCAACGAACGTACACTCGTCAATCCGGTTGTAGTGGTGGAGCCGCCCTAGCCGGTGCTGTACGGTGCGGTGGCGGGGGAACGCGGCGGCAGCCACGCCGCCGGGTAGTCGTTCCCGGCGTTCCACAGCAGGTAGCCCGTCGTGCCGCTCTCGTTGCACGCCTGTATCTGCGCGAAGACTTCCGCCGTGCCGTAGGGTCGCCCCGGCCCGTACGTGAAGGCTTGCAGCCACGGACGCGTCTTGCGGGCCACATCCGGCACCCGCGCCGCCCGCCGTGCGATGCTCTCGCGGATCACCTCGTACGGGTAGTTGTTCGGGATGTCCCAGTTGTTGAAGTTGCGCCCGAAGTGCGAGGGGTAATCCATCGGGCAGATCACGTCCACGAGGGAGGCGAGGTCCTCGAACTGCTGCCCGATGCCGTTGTCGCCCTTCAGCCACGCGATCACGCCGAACACGTCCGCCCCCAACAACGCCCTTGTCGGCGTCAGTCGCTCTTTTGCAAGCGTCAGGAAGCCACGAATCGCCTCCCGACGCGCCTCCGGCCCCGGTTTGAACGCGGGGCCGAAGTCCGCCACGTCGAGGTTGCCGTCGGTGGGGAAGCGGATGTAGTCGAACTGAATCTCGTCGAAGCCGAACGCTGCCGCCTCGGCACCGAGGTCGGTGAGGTACTTCCAGACCTCCGGGTTCGCGGGGTTGAGCCACATCTGCCCGCCGTAGTTGCGCCACGGCTTGCCGGTGCGGGTGTCCTTGATCGCCAGATCGGGCCGCTTCGCCGCCGCCATGGGGTCTTCCATCACCGTGATCCGCCCGATAACGTAGATGCCCCGGTCGTGCAGCGTCTTCACGAGTCGCGGCGCGTCGTAGAGCGGCTGCACCGCCCCCACCTCGCGGGCGAGCGGCACCTTCGAGTCGTAGTAGATCAGGCCGTTGTTATCCTTGAGGTCAACCACCATCGCGTTCAGGTCGCTGCCGTTCACGAGGGCGATGAGCTTCTCCAATTCGGCGGGCTTCGCGGCGACGGGTGCCTGCACGTACAGCCCCTTCGCAGCGAACGGGCGCACCGTGATCGCGGGCGAGAGATCGGCCCCGACGCGGAACTCCTGCGGCAGATAGCCCGCGCCCTTGACGATCACCCGTTCGCCATCGTCCACCCCCGCAAGGGTGAAGGCACCGTCCGCGCCCGTCTGCGACACGAGTTTCCCCGCCGCCACCGTGAGGCCCGCCACCGGCTGCCCCGCCGCGTCGCGCACCTTCCCGGTGAGCACATCGGGACGCAGGGCCATGTCCACGCTGGTACGCCGTTCGATAGGGCGCGGGCGGCGGCTGACATTCGGAGCGTCCACCGTCAGGTTCGCCCCCGCCGGGAGGTCGCTCAGGCGGTAGCGACCGTCGGCGTCGGTGGTCGCGGTCGCCAGAGGTTCGCCGCTGCCGACCTGCGCCCGCACCTTCGCGTCCGCGAGGGGCTTGCCGAGGTAGGTGACGCGCCCGCTCACCCATGTCGGGCGCAGCGCGAGGGCGAAATTCGCGGGCGGGGGCCACGCGAGTTCGGCCCGCCGCGCCTCGTACCCTTGCCGCTCCACGGTCACGATGGCGCGGTTGCCGAGCAGCCGCGTCTGCACCAGCCCCGCCGCATCGGCGTCGTACGCCCACGCCACGGCCCCGCCCTGTGCGGTCTCCTTCGGGGCACAGCGTTCCTCAGCGCACGCGAGCGGCACGAGCGTTACCCGCGCCCCCGGCACCGGGGCGTCGGTGTAGTCGTCGCGCACCAGCAGGCTGGAGACGGGCGGCGGCGGGGCCGCGAATGGCAACCGCTCCACGACCCACACACCGCCGACGGCGAACGCCACGAGTGCCGCCGCCCCGCCCACGAGTCGCGCCGCCCACGCCAGCCCACGCGGGCGGGTTCGCGGTCGCGCCCGCATCGTCAGGTGCCGAGATCGGAACACGGGCATCTCCTCACTAACGCATTAGCGCACGGGCGCGGCGGGCTGCCGCGTCGGGGGAACCGCCGGAGGGGCTGTTGGAGAAGCCGCCGGGGGCGCGATGCCCCGCACCGTCGGCTCCCCGCCCACGAGGGTGACACGCGGCACGACGCGGCTCGCGTGGGGTGTGGCGCAGTAGCGCACGTCCTCCAGCCGCCCCGTGGCAGCGATGAAGCGCGGCCCCGCGCTCTGCAACAGGGCGCGGGCCACGCTGTCGGGATCGGGGCGCGTCCCCTCGCCCACGAAGGCACGGTAGAGGGCGAGCACCGCCATCGCGGATTCGTCTATCAGGCGCGGGGCGTCCGGCTGTTCGGGGAAGGCCCACGGCCCGTGGCTCTCCCACGCGCAGGCCACGATGAAGCCCGCCGCAATAGCGTCGTCGAGGGCGAACACGGCACCGTGTTCCTGCCCCGCGCAGCAGATCAGCACATCGAGGTCGCGCCGTTCCGCCTCCGCCACCGCTTCCGCGATCACCGCCGCCCCGTTGCGGATGCTCCCGATCAGGGTCGCCGCCGCCGCCGTGAGCCGCGAGAGCAGCACCGTGCCGTTGCTCGTGCGCACCACGGCGGGGCGACCCGCGAGGGGGGCGCGACGCACCGCCAGCGGCGAGTTGTCGAGGTCGAAACCGGGGGCGATGATGCCGCCCTGCTCGCCCACGAGCAGGGCGCGGGGCGTGCTCGCTTCCGCCCGCGCCCGCGCCTCGTCGAGCGACACGGCGAAGCGCACCGCGCTCACCCCCGCTTCCACCAGCGTGAGGATCGTGGTACTGGCCCGCACGACATCCACCGCGATGCAGACGCTGCCGCGCCCATCCCCGGCGGAGGTGGTCGTCAAGGCGACGCGCAACCGCACTTGTGCGCCCTTGCCTCTCTCCGTCGCGTACACTCACCATGTACGTTCAGGTATTGCACACCGAAGCAACGATCTGCTCCCGGTCACTTTGCACGCGGCACGATAGCACCAAGATGGGTAAAATGCAACAATCACCGAAAATATGTCTACTTGACGAAGTGTTATTCCCCGTTGTCAGGGCGTCGCTCGTTGTGCAAATCCTGTGCGGCAGATTGCGCGACGGATTGACGCCTGCGGGCAACGGCGGTCGTGCGGAACACGAGAGGGGGTACCGCTGTTACACTGGGTAGTGGACGGCGCGACGACCGCTCCGCCCCTCCCTGCGATGCGGCAGGAACCGAAAGCAGAGGCGCGTTTATGACACACACGGCGGCGAACATGGCGATTGATGTACTCCGGCACCCCCTCGTCACCGACAATCTCGCCCGTGTGGACGACGCGATCACCGACGCGGTCGCCGTCTCCTACCCCGTGATGACCGATCTGCTCAACGGCATCATCGCGGCGAAGGGGAAGATGCTCCGCCCGCGCATCCTGTTCGCCGCCGCCCGCGCCTTCGGCTACGACGATTCGCGCCTCGTACCCGCCGCCGCCGGCCTCGAACTGCTGCACATCGCCACCCTCATCCACGACGACACGGTGGACAAGGCACTGTTCCGGCGCGGTGCCGCCACGCTCAATTCCACGCTGCCGACCACCATCGTGGTGCTTCTGGGCGACTACCTGTTCGCGCAATCCGCCGTACTCGTGGCCCACGCGAACGACTTGCGCACGACCACGCTCTTCGCGGAGACGCTCGCGGAGATTTGCAACGGCGAGCTGGACGAGATTTTCCAGACGCGCCAGTGGAACCAGACGCGGGAGCAGTACAACGAGCGCATCTACGGCAAGACCGCCGCCCTGTTCAGCACCGCCGCGCAATTCGGCGGTATCCTCAGTGGGGCGACCGAGGAACAGATCACGGCCCTCCGCACCTACGGCACGAGCCTCGGCATGGCGTATCAGATCATGGACGACGTGCTCGACCTGCGCGAGACGAGCGAAACCCTCGGTAAACCGGCGGGCAGCGACCTGCGGCAAGGGACGATCACCCTGCCGATGATGTTCTTCATCGAACGCCACGCCGCGCCCCCCGACCTCGACCTGATCCGCCGCGTGGTGGAGGGCAAGAAGGTGGATAACGCCCTCGTGGACGCGCTGGTTGACCGCGTGCGGGCGAGCGGTGCGCTCGACGCCGCCCTCGATGTGGCGCAGGACGAGATCGAGGGCGCGAAGGCCCAACTTGCCGCCTTGCCCACCGGCGAACCCCGCGACTACCTCGCCGCGATGGCCGATTTCGTCACCGCACGCCGCAACTAGGCGAGTAACAGGTAGCAGGTGACAAGTACGCGCCGTGGTGCGTGTACTTGTCACCTGTTACGCATCTGCCCCCTTCTCAGAGGCCGAGGGTCTCGGAAAAGAAAGCGGCGAAGCGGTCGGCGTCCACGGTGCGGGCAACGCGGCCCGTGGATTGCCCGATTGCGGGGTCGTCGGCGTGCTGATTGGGGAGACCGAGCAGCGTCTTGCCCGCGTTCATGCCGAAGCCCGCGTCCACCGCGAACGACATCTGCGGGGCTTCCACGAGCGACGGGACGATGGCCACCGCCACGGCGAGGGGGTCGTGCAGGGCGTTCGTGGCGCGGTCGGGATGTGCGAACATCTGCCGCCCCATCAGGTAGACGAGGGCGGCGCGGGGTTCGGTCGCCCCCGCGAGGCTCTCCCACTGGGCGCGGTCGAAGCGCGTCTTGTGCGTCACTTCCAACCCCACCCACGTCGCGTCGAAGCCCGCCGCATGAACCTGCGCCGCCGCTTGCGGGTCGGCGAAGATGTTGAACTCGGCGGCGGGCGTGGTGTTCCCCGGCACCGCGAACGCCCCGCCCATAATGACGAGCCTCCGCACGAGGCGCGGCAACTCCGGCTCCAACGCCAACGCCACCGCGAGGTTCGTGAGCGGCCCCACGCAGATGAGTGTCAACGCCCCCGGCTCCGCACGCGCCGCATCCGCGAGGAACTGCGGCCCGCTTCTCGCCTCCGGTTCGCGGGCAACGGACGGCAGGGTCGCCGCGCCGAGGCCGTCCGGGCCGTGTACCCACCCTGCCGTGTGCAGCGGGCGGTCGAGCGGCCTGCTCATCCCCCGGTACACGGGGACGTGGTTCGCGCCGAGAAAGTCCAGCACGCGGAGCGTGTTCGCGGTGGTGTACGACAATCCCACATTGCCCGCCACGGTCGTCACGCCCACGAGTTCCACATGCGGGGAGGCCACCGCGAGGGCAATCGCTATCGCGTCGTCTATCCCCGTGTCCACATCCAGCACCACGCGCAACGGTGCGTCGCTCATCGGTTTCCTCCCTTATACTGTGCATGACTGTGCATGTAGCGGGCAACGCACGACCGTAGCAGGTCGAGAACGTGCGTGAATACATGAATGGTAACGGTCGAGGGCGACGAAACTTCCCGGCGTCACTCCCGTTCTCACCGAGGAGAGGTCGCCTCCAGAGAAAAGATTGTCACCGATAACCGTTACTGCCGCACGCGCTTCGCTGTCGCCCGTCGTCACTGCCGCACGGGTGGCGTACTCCGCCGCCGTCGCGTTGTTCGCCGCCGCCGTGGTGATGCAGGTCTTCTTCGCGGGGCTGGCGGTGCTCGTGAACCCGGAATACTGACCGCTGCACCGGATTGCGGACCACATTGTCGGCACCTTCACGATTGTCGCCCTCCTCGCCGCGTTCGTGGGGCGGCTACCGGGGCGGCTTCTCGCCCTCACCGGCCTGCTGTTCCTGCTGTTCGGGATGCAGTATGTCTTCATCGAGACCGCCGCTGACATGGGCGTGCTCTTCCTCCGCGCCTTCCACGCGGTGAACGCCCTCGCCCTCTTCTGGCTGGCGAACCATCTTACAGGCCGCGCATGGCGGCTCCTACGCCCCCACGCCGCCGCGAACGCTCCCGTCACCGAGCGCACGGCGGAAACGGTGCGCGGCTTCGGCGACTAACCGGGGAGGTTGAACCGGGGATTGAACCGCCAATACTGCCCAGAGGGCGCCCGCAAGACGCCAAGAAGAATCGGCAAACTGAACCACAAAGACACAAAGGACACAAAGAAAAACACAAGATTGTCTTTCACTGTGACTTCCGTGTCTCTATGGTAAGTCCTTCCGGTTTCTCTTGGCGTCTTGCGGGTGCCCTCTGGGTAGTATTGGCGGTTCAATCCCCTCCCTTCCCGGCGGCGACGGCGTCTTCCCATGCGGCGACGGGGGGCGTCTCGGTCATCGGCGGGGCGGTGCGCACGTCGAGGAACTGCGGGCCACCGTCGGCGAGGGCGTGCTGTATCGCCCCGGCGAGGTCGGCGGGGTCGGTCACGGTCGCGGCACGCAGCCCGAAGGCGCGGGCGATGGCGGCGTGGTCGGTGTCGGTGGAGAAGTCCACGGACTGATACCGCCGCTCGTGGTAGAGGTGCTGCAACTCCTTGATCCAGCCATACGAGCCGTTGCTGCACAGGATGACCACGACGGGCAGGTTGAGTCGCGCAATCGTCTCCAGATCGCCGCAACTCATGCCGAACGAGCCGTCGCCCGTCATCGCCACCACGCGCTGACCGGGACGCGCCGCCATCGCCGCGCCGACCACGCCGCCGATGGCGTAGCCCAGACCGCCGTGCGCCCGTGGGATGGCGAAGCTCCGCCCCGCCCGCCGCACCGGGAACTGCGCCGCAAGGTAGGGCGTGGGCGTGCCGGGATCAGCGACGATCAGCGGGTCGTCGTCGTTGGCTGAAGCGTTCGTAAGCGCGTCGCGCAGGGTGCGCACGAGCCGCGCCGGATGGATCGGCGTCGCGTTGCTGCGGGCGGCGATGTCCACGCGCTCGCACCACGCCTCGGCTTCCGCGTCGAGGGCGGCGACGTACCCGGCGTTCCGCGCCCGCACGGCGGCGGCGTTCTCCACGGCGGTGAGCAGGTCGTCCAGTCCGAGGCGGGCGTCGCCCACGAGGGGCAGGGCGTCGTAGTTGTTGCCCGTCTCGTACGGCTCCACGTCGAGGTGGATAACGGTCGGGCCGCCCGCCTCCGGCTTCGCGGGGAGCGTCCAATTGAGCGTGGTCACGCTGTCGGTGCGCGTGCCGATGAGGATGAGCAGGTCGGCGTTCGCCACGGCGCGGCGCGTGTACGGCCTGCCGCCGTTGCCGCCGGTCACGCCGAGCGACAGGCGATCCGTCTCCGCGATGCTCCCCTTGCCGTTGATGCTCGTTGCCACGGGGATGTTGAGGGCATTGGCGAAGCGCGTCAGGGCGTCCCACGCGCCGCTCATGTGGACGCCGCCCCCCGCCACGACCACGGGTCGTTCCGCCCGCTCGATCAGCCGCGCCGCTTGCGAAATAGCGTCGGGATCGGGGCGCACCGGCACGGAAGGTGTGCGGCCCCAGCGAACATCCGTGTGCGTGCTGGCCCCGGCGATGTCTTCCGCGAGCACGTCCGCCGGGAGGGCGAGGTGCGCCGCCCCCGGCCTGCCGCTCGTGGCGAGGCGCAGGGCGCGGCGCAGGGCATCCGGCAATCCGGGTGCGGTCTTCACCTTCGTGGTCCACTTCGTCACGGGGCGGAAGAGTGCCACCTGATCGAGTTCGGTGAGGACGCCGCGCCCTTCTTCGCGCACGGGCGTGTCGGTGGTGAGGCAGAGCATCGGCACCGCCGAACCCTGCGCTTCCGCCACCCCCGCGAGGATGTATGTGGCCCCGCCGCCGCTCGGCCCCTCGGTGACGCCGACGCGGTTCGTGAAGCGGGCGTAGGCATCGGCGGCGAAGGCGGCGGAACGCTCGTCGCGGAACATGACGTGGCGGATCGTGTCCGTGCGGTCGTACAGTGCCTCGTAGAGGCCCATGCTCGTGTCGCCGGGGAGGCCGAAGATGTGGCTCACACCCGTGTCGCTCAACATCTGCACGAGGGCTTCGGCGGCGTTCATGCGCGGTTCCTTTCGCGGGCTTCGTCGTGGCGCGGCGGCTCCGTGTTGCGCCGCATTATGGCGGTTCGAAGCGGAGCCGTCACGCCGCATGGCATGTTTATCGTCCCGCTCCGCCGTTATGACAACCGTACGTCTATGCTATACTGCGCCCTGCGGCGGGGCGGCAGGGACAGGAGCGAGGGCCAATGCAGCGACGCAAACGAGCGGTGCGGACGATCATTGCGCGATGGCTGGCGGTGATCGTCGTGGTAGCGACGATGGGCGGCGAGGGCGGAACCACCCCCACGCTTGCGGCCCCGCAAGACCCTTTCACTATTCGTCCCGTGATGCAGGCCGCCCTCACCGCCGATCAGAACGACCCGACGATGGCCGGCGGCATCATCGCGTGGGCCGACCGCCGCACCGGCATCAGCGACATCGTCACCTACGACACCGACGAGGGTGTGGAGCAACGGCTCGCCCTCGCCGTGCCGCTCCCCGTGATCGGGGCGGAGCGGACGCAGCCCGCGTTGGATGGTCAAACCCTCGTCTGGATCACCACGCCGCCGCTCGACGAGAAGCTCGGCGTCGCCGCCCCCGCCACGGCGTATGGGGCGCAGACGGTCGGGGCGTACGACCTCGCCCGTCGCAAGGTGATCCCTACCGCGAACATCACGCTCGCACGGAAGCGGCAACCCGCTGTAAGCGGCGGCACGGTCGTCTACAGCGACAAGCGCGGCGGGCAGTGGGACATCTACGGCTATGACATCGCCAAGGAGGCCGAGTTCCCCATCGCGGTCGGCAACGGCAACCACGGCTACGCCGCGATCAGCGGCTTCACGGTGGTCTACGATGTCTACCGGAACGGCTCGTGGGACGTGATGGGCTACGACCTGCGCAGCAAGCGCGAGTTCCCCATCGCCGCCAGCCCCGGCGACCAGACCAACCCGCAGATCAGCGGCACCACGGTGATCTACGTGGAGCACGGTGCCAACGGCGGCAACCCGTCGCTGCGGCTGTACGATTTCGAGACCAGGCGGGAGAAGACCCTGAGCCGCGACAACTACGTCGCCAAGCCCCGCATCAGCGGCGATATGATCGTCTGGGAAGATCGGCGCACGGGCTTCCCGAACGTCTTCGCCTACAACCTGCGCGAGGACCGCGAGTACACAATCACGCGGAGCGGCACGGCGCAATCGCCGTTCGTCGCCGGCAAGGTGATCGGCTGGCTGAACACGGGGGCGTTCACGGCGCGGGTCACGGCGAGCCGCATGGTGGATCGCCTCCCCTCCGACCGCCGCGAGCCGCCCACCGTGCAGGAGCCGGAGGTGCAGTACTTCGCGGAGACGGGCCATTTCCTCAAGCTCGGTTTCAAGGACAAGTGGCAGCAGCTCGGCGCATTCGCCTACCTCGGCTACCCCCTCACCGAGGAGTTCGACGAGAACGGCGGCGAGTTCACGGTGCAGTACTTCGAGCGCGGCAAATTGGAGTATGTGCGGGCGACGCGGCAGATTCGCATCGGCCTCGTGGGGGTGGAGGTGACGCGAGGGCGCGATTTCCTGCCCGTACCCGCCTTTCCCGATGCCCCCGACCGCCGCTTCTTCCCCGAAACGGGCCACTCGCTTGCCACAGGGTTCAAGAAATACTGGGACGATAACAACGGCGCGGAGCGTCTCGGCTTCTCTATCTCCGAGGAACTGCTCGAAAACGGCGTAGTCGTGCAGTATTTCGAGCGCGGGCGGCTGGAGATTCGCCCCGAACTCGAGGAAAACCGTCGCATCGCCCTCGGTCGCCTGGGCGAGGAATTGCTCGAAGCGCGGGGCTGGACGAAGCCGCCCCCGCCCGACACCACGCGCTTCCCCGAACGGGCGTGAAACGCGAACTCACCCCCGGCCCCCACCCCCCCTGACG
>JAABUN010003920.1_pt1 | contig 21575 bp, 17 predicted proteins | sample 5559311 | NCBI WGS metagenome assembly JAABUN01 (sample SAMN10711877, study PRJNA513370) | rock metagenome | isolation source: Antarctica rocks | place: Antarctica: Victoria Land, Siegfried Peak sud
TTGTGGATGAGTCCATTTTTTACTATTCTCTCTGACCTGCATTTTGGACAGTTTAGCTTCTCCTCACTCATACAACTCTCTCTACATACTCTTTACACTTATCCTTACATGTTTGGCACTACCCAATTTTCAATGTAACAAATGAAAACGGCTGTGTTGCACCATCTAACCAGCGCCGCGTATCTCCAACATAAGCTGTAACTCCGCCAAAAGGAAAGCCTTTGCCATCTTCTTTAATCAACGGTTTAGTTATCCATCGGCGCACAGAAAGTGCGTGGTAAATCAAAGGTTCTTCTCGCCAAGGAACGGTTTGCAGCCTAAAATTAATTACAAGCGAAATAGATGTATTATTCTTACCTACTAAAATTGGTGTAGGTGGAAAAGACATTAACTCCGAGCCTTTATCGATATGATTAACTTGATAAAAAGTTAGTTGATATTGATGATTTCTACCAAAATTAATTGTAGGATTTTGTAATAGTTTTCTTGCTAGATAATCTGGAATAGCTTGAAAAGGGATGTCCTTGGGAGATTGAAGTTGAGACGACCATCGCCAATCGTTATTTTTCAAAGTTGCAAGTGTCGCTTCTAGTTCATCTGCTGCGATACACCAGGCAAATTCTTCCCTCAGCCAACTATTTACTAAATAAGGTAATTCAGCAATTTCTGCTTGCTCGGTTGCGTAGATCCAAGGATTATTTTGTTCTTGCCAGCTTTTACGATTGGTACTAATAATTTGCGGAAAAGTTGTACTGATAATTGAATTTAGAGAATCAATAGGAATATTGCGATACCCATTTCTAGCTTGTTGTCTAGTCAAATTTGCTGCAACTTGTTGCCATGCTATCGGAACGTAGATTGTATGAATAAGAGTTTGGATATCTTCAGTTAATTGCCATGCACCGGGAAGAATACTTTTAATCAACATAGTTTAAACCTTCAGTATTTTTGAGTGCTTGGAAAAAATCTTGATAGAGCGATCGCGCTAAAGTTATTTGATAAGGTGCTAAATCTTTTCCTTCAATATGAACTTTAAGGGTTTTAATGATACTAACTAGCAGCGAAGTATTGGCTTTGTCCGGCAAATATTCTGCCGACAAAGGGGCGAACTTTGCATCTATAAAGTAGACATTAGCTGGAACATTGCCGCGTACTAAGCGACCGATAATTTGCCAAATTTTTACTAACTGATTCCAGCACAAAATATCTCGTTCTTCCTCTGTCATAGTGTGAAACGAACTAGCAGTGTTACTTAGTTCTCGCATCTTTGTCGTGGCATAAAGATAGAATGCGTCGGCGGCGGTTATTAAAGTTGGTGCCATATTATCTTTAGTAAATAATCTGGAATTTTTTTCATGCTGCAATGCCCAAGCATTTAGCTGTTGAACAATAGAATGCCAATCATCAGGCACAGGCATAGGACGATTGAGAAATAAGGCTGCACCAAAGGCGGCGCGATTGTATTGATTAAGAATGTTATAACCGCGCTCTAATGCCATTAGAGGAGCGAAAATGCCTTTGATTTGCGTATCTTTAAGCCCTGAAATTTGGCTGCGACGAATACATCTTAAATTAGGAGAAGACTGGTCACGTCGCAAAGGCTCAAGATGCCAATTTGGACACAAGGGTTGCATATAGGTATGAACATCTTCCGCCTCTTGATAACTCCCTACAACCATCAAAAAGCGAACGCGATCTGTCCATTGTTCGGGATGTTTTTCTGCTCGTTGAGTAATAGCTTGAAAAACATCGTTTATGTTGAGTTCCCCGGCTGAAGAACATAGAGATTGAGCTATGTCGCGGACATTTTGTTTACGGATTGTTGAATGACATCCTGATACAGGGATTGGTATCTCACCAAATCCGTGTAGGGGTCTGAAAACAAAATTACTATCACTAATCCCGGACTTTAGAGCAGTTTCCTGTCCGCGCGATCGCAACAAAATACTAGGTCTAAAATCAATGTGATAGCTAGGAGGAGTGTAATAAAGATCGTCGTGATACTGAGGAGAACCAGGTGCATAACTTGTTCCTGAGATGAGAACTGTATGTGGGCCTTCTCTATCATCAATAGCAAACAGGGTAGGAAAATTGAGTAGTAAAGCTCTACCAATGCCAACGTAACGAAAATAATCTAGCTTGCCTTCTCTAGAATTGCTATTGCGATCGCCTGTAAAGCAAAAGCCTAAAATACTACCAACGGGTGACTCTGGCACAAGGGGTAGATAGTCTGATGGGGGACGCTTGAGTAAGTTGGCATTCAAGTCTTGAAGATCGAGTACGGAGCGAATGTCAGGCATAGAATCAACCAAATAACTTAGTTGGTTGTTTAGTACCGCAATCAAAATAGCAAAGTGAACGTTGCGTGTTAGTTCTTCAAAATCAATTTTTTGTTCGGAGGTTTCGATGTGACAACTTGCTAGCCATTTATGACACCATGTTTTTACCTCTGCTAGTGTCTCTTGGTCGTCTCCAGGTCTAAGCAAGCGTAAAGCTAAAATAGATAGTTCGCAATCAGAAGGGAGAGCGAGGGGATCGCCAAGAAATTCATTTAACTTACTTTCCTTCAACAAAGCTCGTCGCTGCTTTTGAATTTGCTTTTGCTGAACTGATGGAGATGCGGTACGTTGGCGTAGAGCGTTTATGCGTTGCTGGTGAGTTTGTTGGCGCTGGGTAGAATTTATCCTATCTTGTGGTTCTACTAACTCTCGAATAATCTTGGCAAATAGCGATTGACCTGTAAATGGCAAAGAGCCTAACCACTCCACTAACTTCTCTTGAGTCAAAAGACGGTTGTAGACTCGGTTTGTAGCGTTTTGGACATTGTATTGAGCGCTTAACCAAGCAACTAATCGATCGGCGGTAATGCGATCGCGGGCTGATTGGTAAATACTGCTGGTATAGCTGCCCATTTTGTTTAAGTATGCTTCTTGAGAGGCATTAACCAAAACTTCACTAGGGGCAAAGTCATCATCCAACTGAAGTTGCACTCGATCTGCTTCGTCAACAAAGAGAAAATCGCATTCACGATAAACAGCTTCAGCAAAAGTAATTTTCTCCCGGCTAATTTGCCTGGGTACGCGGGTATGAATGAAACTTGCAGGAGTGAGTACCCAGATTTTGGCTGGAGCAAGATCGCGCTCTAATTGATGGCGCGGGCATTGATAGTATAGAGGGCAGGTAGAATATGCTTGATGGACTTGGAAGTCTCCATCGTCTTCAAAATCATCGCTGGTATTTTGGTTCCCTCGGTTGCTTCTATATTGATAAAGTTGGTGACAAGGTTCTTGTCCGTATTCCCACTTCTCCTCAGACTGTACCAAAGCTAATAGCGGACATATAGAGCTAAACCAGCGTAATGCAGGGTGAACTCCACCTTGGAAAATTTCTTCACCTTCTTGAAAACCTTTGGGTGAGGTTGAGCCACTCCCCAAAGTTTCCGCTTGTTCAATAAACGTTGTTTCGTGGACTTTTTTAAGTTGATTTTGGCGATCGCTACCTAGTACAGGAGCAGCTTGAATTCCTAACTGATGCCAAAACATTGAAGCATTGCGTACAGCCGTCACTACATCATTAACTACTAACGCACAACGATAGCCTTGTTTGGCTAGGTGATAGCTTAAAACTTCTAGGAGTGTAGATTTGCCAACGTTTAGTAAACCTACAATATGAATAAGTTTATCTAATCTCAATACTTCCCCAGGTTGAAAATCGTTACTGTCTAGGTCGTAGATATGCGGTTCAATTTTGTGCAAACGCTCGTACCAGTTACCTGGGGGATGTTTTTGGGTCATTTCTTGTGCCGTTTGCAGCAAGTCAGCAAAGACAAGCGAAACTGGTGGGTTGCAAGCTTTATGACGCAAGCGAGTGATGGGAGAATAGGACGATGATGTGGCGATCGCGGCAACGGCTGCGGGAATATCAATAGGAATTTCTATTGCTGAACTACCTTTTTGAGAAATTTTACAGAACCATCGCCCAGCAGTAGCAAAATTGACTTGCCAAGTTTGATGATTTGGAGTTCGACTTAAAGTGCGTTGATAAACTTGAGAACGGTTAATAGCCGTACTACTAGGAATGAGGCGCGGAACTGCTTTGACCGTATCAAAATTGTAAATCCTCAAAACTTGAGGGAGTTTGATATAGTCTTTGAGTGCTTTTTCCCAGTACCTACCCTTAAACTTAATTAAATAGAATCGAGCTTTTCGGATAGTTTGCCAATTTTCATCGTTCTCAAGCTGAGGAATTGCATAACGATAGCCTGACAGCAAAGCGCTGACAGATAAGGCTGCTTCATCTGGTGCAACTTGTGCAAGTAGAGTTAAACCAAGTTCTACATTGACGATTAAACGCACTAGGCGCTTAGTTTCTTGCGATCGCTCTAGGCTATCTGAAATTACGGCAACATAATCTTGCAAAACTGTTGATTCAGATAGTTTTTTGCCAATATCTCGATACCAACTATGAATCTTACGCACGGTCTTTACTCCCGACGATTGTTTCGACCATGGCAATTAATTCTTCTATCTGTCGTAAACGTACGCCACCTAATTGCGCCTCGTATTCATCGCGCAAAACTTGTAGCCTTATTTATGCTTCGCGATCGCGGGGAAATACAATAAATGTTTCATCAGCATCGCGGCAATGTTGCACTCGTTGAAGCCGCTCTAAATGTAAGTACCCCCAGTCTTTGACATCAATTGCCCAACGAATTTTTCCAGGCAACTCTACTAATAAGTCATATTTATCAATTTGAGGATACAGCGTTACTTTCACCCCTAACTTAATTAGAGACTCATACAAAAATAGCTCCCATAAACCTGGTAAGGTTACATACCTACGGATGCCAGGCGTGACTACCATCCACTTATGGGCTTCTGCTTTTAAAATTGGTTTAACTGGTGGTAGCTTTGACTTTGCACATAACCTTTCGCAAAGGACATTGCGGCAACAACAAGTTCCATCAGAGCGCTGCCGGAGTGGGTATTGGCAGCGCGGACAAAGGTAGTAAATCTCATATTCCGCCAAATTTTCCAACTCTATATAAATCTGTCTTAAATAATTTCGTAGAGGATGAAACATCGGAGTTGCCAGCATCCGGCGATATTCTGAGTAAGGAACAGTTGGTTTAGTGATAAGCGTGCGCCGAAAACTTCGATAGGGTTCGTCTAGCTGCAATCTGCGACAGTGTTGCAAGATGTCTTGCATTACTGATTCTTGGACTTGCTCTACTATACCTTTGCCATCAACTTGCCAATCTCTGGTGAAGTCGGAGACAAGTCCATCTTCTATATAGCACTACATCGGGAGAAAGGTTTTTAATTTCTGAAGCGTTAGGGAGCCACTCTAATAAAGGTTCTGTTTCAGCTTTTTCAAGTAACTCTGGTAGATTCTTTGGTGCTTGTTCCCTGTTTAGTAAAGCAGTTAGATACATCCGTGACATTCCTAACCGTAATGCCTCTGGCAATTGCGATCGCATTTGTGGCGATTTTTTCTCCCACTCAATTAGCCCGGTTGCTAAATACCGTAAAGTTTCTGTTACGGGTATTGGTACGCTAATTTCTTCTATTGGTAGAGCAAACAAACGCAGACTGCGGTGAGCGTGAGCTTCCCATTCCACATCAATTCCTCGCATTGTTTGCAACCAGCGTTGTACCGTTGCCTTCTGACGCGGGTGCATTTTCAATAGTTGACATAATTCCTCAAGGGTTGGTCCCTCCTCGTGGGTGCTAAACCATTGCTGAAGTACATCTAAAATTTTTTGTCTGTGCCTAGTAATCTTCACTGCTGTACTACTCTCTGTCAGAGAATTTGCCTAAGTTTGACATCGGTCAATTTTGGCTGTCAACATAAAGTTTCTGTTTGTATAAAAGTTTCACAAAGGTTTCTAAAAGTTTCTACTGTTTTCATTGAACATTATTTTAGCTAGCTTACTAAAAGCTCACACAGTATAGGTTTCACTTAAAAGGCAATTAATATAATTGATTAATAATTATTAAAAAAATGTTTCTGGTAAAGGATGCTAGATAATGTTTAGGAGGTTGGGCAAGTATTAAAGCAATGTTTCAGGTAGAAATTTTGCCAATGGTAGAAAGTTTAAGGTGTAGCAAAGCTTCTCTAGAGGAACGAAATAATCTTGCCAATTAGCTAGCAAAGCTTATTATCAGAAATAATAAGTAGGAGTGATTTATTTCCAGAGAACGATCGCAACCTCCTAGTAAAAATCAAGCAGCGGATTTTTTCTGCTCAATACGAAGCACTTAAGTTAGTGAATCAAGAACTTATTGCTCTCTACTGGGATATTGGCAAAACAATTGTCATGCAACAACAAGAGGTTGCTGATAAAGCAGCTAACGAAGGATTTACAGACTGAGTTTCCAGGAATCAAAGAGTTTTCTGCGCGAAATATCTGGAATATAAGGAGCTTCTACCTTGTATTCAGCCAAAATAAAAAACTGCAACTATATAGTTGCAGAAATTGAGTGAATTCATAATTTGATTATTTTGGAGAGATGCAAAGACAACTTAGAGCGAGAATTTTATATTCGCATGACCCGTAAACACGGTTGGACAAAGAATGCGTTATCTCATCAGATTGAGAACAAAACCTATCAGAACTTACTTAACCAAACTAATTTCACTTATTCTGTTCCAGAATCTATCTGCGATCGCGCAAAACTAGCAGTTAAGGATGAGTATACTTTCGACTTCCTAGAACTTGCAGACAAACACAGCGAAAGACAACTAGAGCCAGCAATACTGAATAGAGTCGAACCTTTTTTACAGGAAATAGCGGTATATTTGCCCTTATCGGTAATCAGTATCGCTTAGATGTGGGAGGAAAAAAGTATTTTATCGATCTTTTGCTTTGTCATTGCCATCTCAATTGTTTAGTTGCAGTGGAATCAAGCTTTCTATGGTACCAGTTTTTGACCGCTCTGCTTTCAGAGACAATAGTTTAATACCCAAGCCTGTCAAAATAGAAGCATGACGACTGACAATTCTTCAGAACCTACCCCAACTAGCCCAGAATTGCCACCGGAATCGCCAAACGGTGATTTGGGCATTAGTACGGCTGCTTTGGCAACGCAGCAAGCTCTAGCTGCCCTCTCATCCCTGCAATCACCACAAAATTTAGCGGCATTGTCTCAAGCTCGTTCTACCGTCAAACAACAAACAGCTAACTTTCGCACAGGTAGCCCGCGAGCTACGGTGATAACGCTAATAGCGATCGCATTAGTAATTATTGGTTTAGCTATAAATAACTTTTTCATCGGGCTAGGGGGAACGCTGCTGGCGCTGTTGCTATCGGTCGCCGTAATTTTTCCTTGGCTGCAAAAAGTAATCGGCGAAATGGTATCCCCTCAAGAGCAATCACTGTTTGTTGCTTTTTTGGGAGTCGCCGCCGCTATTGTCGGTTTATTTAACTTCACAGGCATTAGTAACCAATTTTATATTTGGGGCGAACAAATCGAGTGGGATGCCTTTGGCACGTTAGCAGAATGGTTTGGTGCTTTGGGACAAATTCTCATTGCCGTAATTGCTGTTTATGTTGCTTGGCGGCAGTATGTCATCTCTAAAGACTTGACTATTCAGCAAAATTTGCTGACTGTACAACAAAACTTGATTACTCAGCAGCAAACAATTGATGCTTATTTTCAAGGCATTTCCGACTTAGTGCTAGACGAACAAGGGTTATTAGAAGATTGGCCCCAAGAAAGAGCGATCGCTGAAGGACGCACGGCAGCTATCTTTAGCAGCGTCGATGGCAGTGGGAAAGCTAAAATCATCCGATTTTTATCCCGTTCTAAGTTACTTACACCGTTGCAGCGAGATTCGCGCTTAGGTAGAGCTATTCTTAATGGTAATGGTGGTTACGCTGAAGATCGCCTCTATGGGGTGCGTGTAATTGACTTAGGCGTAATGCTGGCAGGAGCGGAGCTTTCTAATACAGATTTGCGTTGGACAGATCTTAGTGATGCCAACCTAGTTCGCGCTAACCTTAGTCAATGTGACTTGGTTAAAACTAACCTAGCGCGGACTATTCTATATGATGCGAAGTTGGTTGGGGCTGATTTTAAAGGAACTCGCTTATTTTATGGTACAGCCGAAGTAGCTAGTCCCCGCAGTCGCTCTCAACCACCCAACTACCAAACAGGAGAATACACAGGTGCGGTAGTTGAGAATGCCGATTTTACCGACGTGCAAAGGATGTCTGAGTCGGTGCGTTATTACTGCTGTGCCTGGGGTGGCGAACAAACTAGAGCCACAATTCCTGGTGAATGCGAAGGTATTGCAAGTAAGTTGGCTTAGAATAATTGCTAAGTAATTTTGATTAAACCTATCCAACTTGATATCTAACGAAGTTTTGTATAGAACAATACACAAGTTTTAAGGATGAAAGCTGGTAAAGTATGTACGTGTAATACCTAAAAATTTTGTTAACTTGCCGGGCAAAACATCATCCAGCTTAAAATAATTTATTTTATGGAGAGTTGAAGTTAGAGGGACACAAAAAACTACTTAATCTTCATATAACGACAATGCTTAAGATTACTGAACTTGGTAGAACAAAAACGGCTGCAAAGAAAACATATATAAATAGTTTCATTTTTATAATTACTATGTGGCTGTTGAGCCGCCTAGTAATTATTGTAGTAATGCATCTAATAGCCCCAGCAATTGTTCCAGACGCAGTTCAAAGCGATCCTAAGTTTGTTCTTGAGGGAGGCTGGGAACGGTTTGATGGTTGGGATGGCTACTGGTATAAAGATATCGCCACTGTGGGTTACGAATACGCAGACGATAACGCAAAACATTCGATCGCATTCTTTCCTCTTTTTCCATTACTTACTCGTGGTGTCATGAGTTTGGGTCTACCTTTTGCAATTGCAGGCACAATCGTAAATAGCACAGCCTTTTTGGGTGCATTATTAATTGCGTACCGTTGGGTAGAAGCTCGCCACGGAGCTAGTGCAGCTAGATGGGTCATTGCCTTACTAGCATGGTGTCCGTTTTCAATCTTTGGATTGCTCACTTATACCGAAGGGTTATTTCTACTACTTAGTACCGTCGCTTTGCAAGCCTTTGACAACCGCCAGTATGGAAAAGCTGCTCTTTTCGGAGCATTGACAACTGCAACTCGCATTACCGGAGCGCCCCTAATGCCTGCCTTCTTGCTAGTAGCGTGGAGAGAACGTCGCGGTGCGATCGCATGTGTTACAGCCTTTGCTACCCTTGGAGGCTTGCTTTTGTTCAGTGCGTACTGCGCTATTCGTTTTGGAAACCCCTTAGCCTTCGTTCACGCTCAGAGGGGATGGCAGGCTCATACAGGGTTTAATTTAACAGGTTGGTGGAATCTACTAACACAGGACTTATTACTACGTAATGGAGCAAGTACAGCTATGATTGCTCTGACTAAAGTAGTGGCATTCTTTGGCGGAATTTATTTATTGTGGTACTCGCGCGCCAAGATTAGCCGTGTTGCTATTGCTTATGGTTTTTGCTCGGTAGCCATGATTATAACTTCTGGTTCTGTCCTATCTATCGAACGCTTCGTCTATGCTATCGTACCTATATCGATTGCACTTGGCTTATTGCTCTCTCACCATCCAAATTGGGGATATGCAACTATAGGGCTGTTCTTTTTAATGCTTATATACTACTCAATGCGGTCTTCCTGGGGACTGTGGATAGGGTAGAACTATAAAAATTTCTTAAAGACAGCATAGGGAGGTTTGTCCATCAATTTATAGATCGACTCTATTTACGATTATCAACTCCATTGTAATTTTAGTAATCTTAAATCTACTTGTATGACTCTCCAGTCACCCAATTCTCTATTAACTGTTCCATCGGGTCCTTTGCAGATATCTCCGTTGCAGCCCAATTCTCAAAGTTCAGAAAACGATTCAGTAAGATTCTCACTGGTAATTCCAACTTACAACGAGAGTGCAAATATCAACAACATCGTCAAGATATTAAGCCAGCTACTGGATGAGTTTATTCCTGGAGAATACGAGTTAATAGTAGTAGATGATAATAGTCCAGACCGCACTTGGGAAATTGCGATGAATCTCATGCCAGAATATTCCCAATTACGCGTAATGCGTCGCGAGCGCGAGCGGGGGCTTTCTTCGGCGGTAATTCGTGGATGGCAGGCAGGTAGGGGAGAGGTTTTAGGAGTTATTGACGGCGATTTGCAGCATCCGCCACAAGTTCTATTACAAATGTTAAGTAAGATTGATGAGGGAGCAGATTTAGCTGTTGCTAGCCGTCACGTTTCCGGTGGTGGTGTAAGTAGCTGGAGTTTTATCAGGAGGTTTCTGTCGCGTGGCGCTCAGACCTTGGGTTTGCTAATCTTACCACAGGTGATTGGTCGAGTATCAGATCCGATGAGCGGTTACTTTATGGTGCGTCGCAATTCCATAGTTAGTAAAACTCTAAATCCGGTTGGCTACAAAATTCTAATTGAGGTGCTAGGACGGGGAAATATTCACCAGATTGCGGAAGTAGGTTATGTATTTCAAGAGCGCAAAGACGGCGAGAGCAAAGTTACGTGGAAACAATACGTGGAATATCTGCAACATTTATTGAGATTGCGAGTTTCTACAGGGCGAATTGGCAAGTTTACTAATCGCGTCGGTTTTCCGCTTGGTAGGTTTGTTCGGTTTGGTTTAGTAGGTCTTTCAGGAGTGTTTGTGGATATGACACTATTGTACCTATTGAGCGATCCTTCTACTTTGGCCCTACCTTTAACCCGTAGTAAAATCATTGCTGGCGAAATAGCAATTTTTAATAATTTTCTCTGGAACGATCGCTGGACTTTTGGTGATCTTACTAGCGAACAAGGGGGATGGAAGCAGCGTAGCAAGCGATTTTTAAAATTTAATATCGTTTGCCTGGCAGGATTAGTGTTAAACGTGCTGGTGCTAAATCTAATTTTCAATTTTGTTTTCCGCAACCGTTATGTTGCCAACCTCATCGCCATTGCTGTTGCTACTATCTGGAATTTTTGGGTTAATCTCAAGCTTAGTTGGCGAGTAACGCAAGTCAAGTAAGTAAACAGATAGTGTTTAATGAGTAATGGGGAAATGGAATGTTCACATTGCACCTCAACTCCTGTGACCAAGAATGGTCATCGTCACGGGAAACAGAACTATCGCGTGTCAAGTTTGTGGTCGTCAGTTTGTTGCCTGTTACTCAATCAAGGGTTATTAGGTTTTAGGCGATCGCAGTGCCGCAACCTTCTGGCAGTTATGGTTGATTTTACGCAGCTGGAAATGCTTTCTCTATATAACTAACGGCTACCCAGTTTATAAATATTTTACTGGTCATACTTATCATAACTACAGAAACTTTATCACGACTGCTTTGTTAGTTTCCACAGCCCGCCTTCCTGAACAAGCTCTGTTTTATACTCTTGCTTAATTCCATTTAGTAATGCCTCAGAAGGATTGAACAAAAAGATACTACTAAAATTATCCGGAATATTTGGTATTTTTGGTTCAACTGTCAATTGAAGCTTCACACTTGGGTTTAGTGAATAACTCAGAGACATGACATTACCTATAGAACCATTATTGCCTACGGAGCCATCACTTTTGTTTACATGAGCATCACTAATCAAAAGTGGTTTGGTAGCTTGATTGACAATACGAGCTATTGAGATACTTTGGGAATCACCCGACTCCCAAATATTTGGGGCTTGGGAAGTTATTATATATGTCCAAACTCCCGCCGAAATTAATGTAATCATAACAATCCGCCATATATTTTTGAGTTGGTTGCTAACCGAGATAGAAATGATTTTAGTAGTGAGGAGGTAAGCAACAGCTACATGAATACTCAAACAACAGGGGATTAAATAGCGAGTGATAGTCGACCGCCGTCCCCCAAAGATTAAATCTTGCAGCATTAAAGGTAGCGCAGTAGATCCCATTAATATTAAAATAAATAACCAAACTCGTTTTGGAGTTTGACGAATAACAAAGTAGATTGAATAGCTTATAAGTATTAAGATTGGCAACCTAAAAATAACTGTATTAAGATGCCCGCCAATAAAATAAAAACTCATATTATTTACCCATTCTTTAACCAAAGAAATAAAGCTTAGATCCTCATTTATCCACCTCGTTGTATTGCTAATTTGTTGGCTATTAATAATAATAATTAAAAACCACGGCATGAAAGCTAAAACACCTGCAACAAAGGCAACTAAATATGCCTTGAAAGTCTTACTCAATCGGAAGCGTTCTGTTGCAGCTACATAGATTCCATGTCCAATTAAGAAAAACATAGAAAATGGAAATGCATAAAGACTCAGTGCCACCGTTGCCGCATAAATTCCCCAAGTAAGTTTTGTTTTGAGGCGCAACGAGCGCAGGAGTGCCGCACTTGATAATAAAATAGTCACTGTCCACAAACTATATTCCCGTGCTTCCTGCGCGTAATGTACATGGAATGGTGAGACTGCTATCAGTGCAATTGCGACCCATCCCACCAAAGGCGACTCAAACAACTCTAGGCATAGCCAATATATACAAGGGAACGCTAGCAAGCTAATTAGGGCAGATAAACTTCTCGTCACTGCTACTGAATTACCGAACCATTGTACCCACAATCGTACCATTACATAATAAAGCGGTGGATGCTGAGGATCTTCTACTATCAAAGATTGAATGGTGTCGGTTAAGCCTTTTTCAGTATTAGTGCGCTGATACTTCTGTAAGTCTTCGATGCTAATTACATCACCAGTGAATACTTGCTGTACCAGTTCTGCCTGTGTATATCCAGAAAGCCGCAGTGAGGTATAAGTCTCATCTCGCCAGTAGACTGCTTTGTCCAAATAGGAGAATCGAAAAAATATACCTAACAATAGGACAGCGATTAAAAACCAAGACCAAGTTGGAGGAACTGCCCAATTCTGCGTTACTTCTCTTCTCATATATGTTACCCAAGGATTGCTGAATCTAACCACAAAAAAGCTCTAAAGAGCCAAGCAAGTGTGAGTACGACTTAAAGCCTAAGTTTTCCGCACCAAGGACTGTGATGCAAATTTTACGATTAGCGATTTTGATATTGCTACCTCTAAATAAAGCATAAGTTGTCCGAAAGTACAAAAATTAAAGCATAAGTTGATCGCGAGTCGTAATTGGTTAAGGCATAGTTGTAGTGAGTGGAATTATAACGCCAGCAACAACGACCACACTTATGTTTTTGATTCACTTTGAAATAGGGGGTAGTGTTGAAGATTTGTGGATAAGCCAAGAGTAAAGGAGCAAAATTTAGGAAGTAAGCTAGTTTAGGATGACGGTTTTAGTGGCGGTTCATGGTTGTGGCATACGATTGACCACCGGACTGGTCAGGTTTTAGCCTAGATATTACTTGGTAGACGTAATGACGAAGCGTTCGCTGTTCATCAATCGCTAGGAATTTGAACTGCTAATTTAGAGGCAGATAATAAATCTTCAACATTACCCCAAGGATCTCTGAGTCGGTGCGTTATTACTGCTGTGCTTGGGGTGGCGAACAAACTAGAGCCACAATTTCTGGTGAATGCGAAGGTATTGCAAGTAATTTTGTTTAAACATATACAGGTTGATATTTAACATAGTTTTGTATATAGTAATACACAGTTTTTGACTCTCAAAGCTGGTAAAGTATGTGTTGGTAGTAATTGAAAATTTTGTTTCTAGTTAAATTAAGCACTACGTCAGTGGTGGATAATTCGATCAGGATGAATTCAATCGTAAGCTGGCTGGACAAAAAACCATTCAGCTTAAAATGATTTATTTTATGGAGCGTTGAAGTTAGAGGGACACGAGAAACTACTTAATCTTCGGATAACAATAATGCTCACTAAAATCAGACTCAGTATAGCGAAAACGGCTACAAAAAAATATGTAAACGGTTTTATTTTCGTTTTTACTATGTGGCTGTTAAGCCGCTTAATAATTATTACGGCAATGCATCTGATAGCCCCAACAATTGTTCCAGAAGCAGTTCAAAGCGATCCTAAGTTTGTTCTTGAGGGAGGCTGGGAGCGGTTTGTTGGTTGGGATGGTAGCTGGTATCACAAGATTGCTGCTCTGGGCTACGAATATGAAGATGATTTCCAGAAACATTCTGTAGCGTTTTTCCCTTTTTATCCCGTAATTGTTCGTAGTCTAATGAGCTTAGGCATACCGTTTGCCGTAGCAGCGACGGTAGTGAATAATTCAGCATTCCTAGGTGCATTACTGATTTTGTACAATTGGGTACAAGAGTGGCAAACACTTAACACTGCTAGGTGGGCGACGGCGGTACTTGCATGGTGTCCGTTCTCTCTATTTGGTACGGTAACTTACACAGAGGGGCTATTTTTGTTATTAAGTACGGCGGCGTTACAAGCTTTTGACCAAAAGCAGTACATAAAGGCTGGTATTTTGGGAGCATTGACAACCGCCACCCGCATAACAGGAGTACCGCTCATACCAACCTTTTTGCTAGTAGCTTGGAAAGAACGGCGCAGCGCTTTAGCCTATGGTGCAGGGATAGCTGCAAGTGCAGGGTTATTAATATTTATGTTGTATTGTGCTATTCGTTTTGGAGAACCTGTAGCCTTTCTCCGCGCTCAAAGAGGCTGGCAGGCATATAACGGGACAGGTTGGAGTTCTTGGCTAAATTTATTTACTCAAGAATTGACTTTGGGTAAGGGCTTGAGTACAGGTTTTTTTGCTGTAACTAAAATTTTTATGTTTTTTGGTGGGGGCTATATTTTGTGGCGGATGCGATCGCAATTACCCCGCGTTGCTGTCGTTTATGGCTTTTGCTCTTTGGCAATGCTTTTTAGCTCTGGCTCGGTTGTTAATTCTGTTAACCGTTACGCTTACGGTATTGTATCCCTGTCTCTTGCCTTGGGCGTATTGCTGTCACGTTACCCGCGTTGGGGCTATGCAACTATGGGAATTTTTGCTTTGGTGAGCGTATATTTCTCTATACGGTTTTCTTGGGGGCTATGGGTAGCTTAAAGTAGGAGTGTATTGTCAAGAGTAGAAATACGGTATTAGAGGTCAAAATGAGAACAGGTATTTTACTACTCACAATTATCTGCATCGTGGCTACTGGTGGAGCAATTTATTTACTGGGGGGAATAGAAAGCACCCAAATTAAAGCTTGGTTAAATGCTGTCGGCATTTGGTCGCCAATTATTTATATTGCGCTGTATGTTTTGGCAACAGTATTAGTTTTGCCCTCAACGGTACTTAATCTCACTGGTGGAGCAGTTTTTGGGCCAGTATTAGGCACTTTATGGACTAGCTTGGGAGCAATTATCGCAGCAATTGTTGCTTTTACTTTTACTCGCACTGTGGGTAGGGAAACTATCGCCAAAAGACTTTCTGGACGTTGGCAAGCTATGGATGCAGAAGTGCGCCAGGGCGGGCTATTTTATATGTTTGCCATCCGGCTAGTGCCAATTATGCCTTACGGTTTAGTTAATTTTGCTGCGGGCTTAACATCAATTAGCTTTAAAGATTACATTCTGGGTACAACTATTGGCACAGTTCCTAGTGTTTTACCGTTTGTACTACTAGGTAGTTCGGGGTTGAAGGCATTGAATACAGGAGATGTTTTACCTTTGGTCGGAGCATTGGCACTTACAGGTATTCTAGTTGGAGGCTCTACGTGGTATCGCCGTCGTCGCATTTTAGCTAAGAACACAGCAAAAGCCTTGCAAAAATTAGAAGAACTTAGTAACCAAGACTTGAAGGAACGCTAAACTATGTCTCCTAAATATTCTTTTATCATCCCAATTTATAACGAAGAAGAGACAATTTCAGAAATGTATCGCCGCATGGTTGCAGTGATGGATCGGATGGACGGGGCGGTAGAATTAATTTTAATTAATGATGGTAGCCGCGATCGCTCTTTGCATCTGCTGCGCGAATTACACGATAAAGACTCCCGCGTTTGCTATCTGAGTTTGGCGCGCAATTTTGGACACCAAATTGCTGTTACTGCGGGTCTAAACTTTGCCAGGGGTCAAATTATCGTCATCCTGGACGCAGACTTACAAGATCCCCCCGAACTAATCCCTGATATGGTGGAAAAGTGGAGGCAAGGTTATCAAGTAGTTTACGCTCAACGCACCCAACGCCGTCAAGAAAGCTGGTTTAAGCGTTTTACGGCTTACAGTTTCTATCGATTGCTCAAGCAACTGGCGGATGTAGATATTCCGACAGATACAGGGGATTTTTGTTTGCTGGATCGAAAGGTTGTAGAGGTGCTAAATGCGATGCCAGAACGCAACCGTTATATTAGGGGATTGCGGTCGTGGATTGGTTTTCGTCAAACGGCAATTCGATTTGAGCGCGATCCTCGCTTCGCTGGAGAAGTTAAGTATACTTTCCGTAAATCTTTGGCTTTGGCAATCAATGGCTTAGTATCTTTTTCTACAGTGCCTTTACGTATTTCTACTTATGTGGGACTGTTTGCAGCAATCGCATCTATTTTAATGGCTTTATTAGTTTTGTATTGGCGGATTTTTGTCCCTAATTCGCCTTTAACTGGCTTCACACTGGTTTTGATGGCAACATTTTTTCTTGGTGCAGTGCAGCTAGTTTGTATCGGGATTTTGGGCGAATACATTGGGCGGATTTATGAGGAAGTTAAAGGTAGACCGTTGTACACTTTAGCGGAAGTTGGTGGTTTTGTGCGTCAGACAACAAAGGTTTAGGGCGATCGCACTAAGGAATAAAAAAGCCTGGAAACGCAGTTAAACTATGGATAATGGGGAGATTAACTGCTGTAAGTATTATGAATACAAGAACCCAATCAACTATAGAAAACCTTTATAGAGTGCCAGAAGACGGCAAAGCGGAACTGGTGAATGGAGAATTGGTATTAATGGCTGCAACGGGTTTTATGCCGGGAAGGGCAAGCGGTGAGATATATGTCAGCTTGCGCGATTACGAACGCCGTACCAAGACAGGGTATGCTTTACCGGATAATGTTGGTTTTATCGTGAATTTGCCCAACCGCCGCTCTTTTAGCCCTGATGCAGCCTTTTATAGGGGTAAACCTACCGGGGGAAAATTCCTTGAGGGTGCGCCAATTTTTGCCGCCGAAGTAAGAAGCGAAAATGATTATGGTGAAGCCGCAGAAAAAGTAATGGCTTCTAAGCGCAAAGACTATTTTGCCGCAGGTACTTTAGTTGTGTGGGATGTGGATGTTTTGAGAGAGGAAGTTGTTAGAGTATACCGTTCTAGCAATCCTGAACAGCCACAGATATATCATTGTGATGAGATGGCGGAAGCTGAAAGCGCTTTACCAGGGTGGTTAATAGCAGTAGATGATTTGTTTAGTTGTGTGCGATCGCATTAGTGAAGGTATTTCTTCTTACTGCTCTCCACAAGATGAAAGATTTGAACTATTCTAGATATAAAGGTTTATCAAAGAATAGGTTTATGAATCCGCCACCTTTACCTAAGCAACTGCAACAGATACTTGGTAAATCCCTTGAAGATGCTATAAAAATAGCTGAGGTGACTGGATACAGAGTAGAAGTACTTATTCCAGAAAAGATTATAAATGTTTGGGGAGAGGAAGAAGAAACAGGTTGGGTAATAATTCCTAGTGGATATGCTTCAGATAAAATTAATGTAACTATTGATAGCGATAGTAAAATTACCTCCTTTGACTACTAAAAATATTATCAAGAATGACTAACGATCTGACATTCTATGCAAAAAAGTTTTCTAAGTTAAGAGTAGATCGAGCGCGAGGTATTGCACCGCATAAACCCATCTTAGTTTTATCAGTTATTAATCTGTTTGAACGAGATTTAATTGAAAGAAATAAAATATATCTTTCACCGGAATTAGTTGTAACTTTCTTAAAATACTGGAATCAACTAGGCTCAAATTCCCACAATGCAGACGTTGCTATGCCTTTCTATCATTTAACAGGTGATGAATTTTGGCATCTCAAAGCAAAACCGGGATACGAATCAGTTGTATCTAAAGTTAAACTTAGAAGCGTCCATGCACTTAGAGAGTTTACCCAGTATGCCTATCTAGACGATGAACTATTTTTATTGCTACGAGACGAGATTGCTAGAAAAAGTTTAATTAGTATTCTGATAGATGCTTGGTTTCCAGAGAAAAAGCAAAGAGTTCAACAATTATTAAAAGTTGACTCATTTCAAGAGTTTCAAGACACCTTGAGAGAGCAAGGCGGAGCAGTCTACAAAGTTGAAGAATTAGCAGATGAAGCAAAATCGATTGTTAGAGATGCAGCATTTAGAAGGATAGTTGTATCTGTTTATGAATATCGTTGTGCTTTTTGTGGGCTGCAAGTTATTAACTCGCTTAGTCAAAATATTTTAGATGGAGCGCACATCAAACCCTTTGCAGAATTTTATGATGATCGAATCGATAACGGAGTATCACTCTGTAAAAATCATCATTGGGCGTTTGATCGCGGTTGGTTCACCATAAATGATAACTACGCAATTCTTGTATCAAAAGACTTACGGGAAGAATCGCTAAATGCAAAACCAATGAGCGCGTTTCAAGGAAATAGTATTTTTTTGCCAGATCAGGAGCAATATCGCCCTAGACTTGAGGCACTTCGCTGGCATCGTGAAAATGTTTTTAACCTTAGTGATCCGATACTTTAATCGTGCCTTACTGAATAAAAAAACCAAAAGGATCTTTCTTGGGTTCTTCAGGTCTACGCTTAAATCTCATTACAGTTAACTCAACCGATTCCATATGAGTAAGTATGCGAGAAGCATAGCCTTGAATGTCCAAGCTACAAATAATTATTAAATGTGGATTGGAGAAACCAAGCGAATTAACTTGAATAGTTTGTCCTTGACGGTTGTAGTAAATTACTGCCAAATTCTCATCATCCTGTAACTGACTTTCTTCATGTCGAATATGTTCGATTAATCTTTCAAAAAAACCACTGGCTGAATTATTGTGTTTTTCTTCAGAGATTTGTCTCGCAAACTTTTCACTTATTTTATTCATTGATGAATAAGCATCTGTTAAATTAAGCTGAGAATTCATATCTGGTAAATTATTCATATTTTACAAAAATATCCGTTTATAACAACTATTAAATTATAGAAAGTTTTCACAAAGAAATTTCAGCAATTATGTAAATGCTTTTAGCATTAGGTGGGTAAAGTGTGCGATCGCCTTAATGCTAACTCTAATCGACCTAACTCTCTAATTTACCTTCTCATTGAAGACTGGCGTAACGATGAAGTGTGGCTTTATCTCAATCAGTACGAAAACCCTTGGGGACAAAGTAATAAAGACTTATTTGCCATGTATCGGGGTGCTACAGAAGATAATGAATGTCCTTTAGTAGTCGATACTTCTACCCCTAGCTGTGGTAGTTCTCGTTTTGGGTGCTGGGTTTGCACAATGGTTAGTAAAGATAAATCAATGGAGGCAATGATCCAAAATGATGAAGAAAAAGAATGGATGCAGCCTTTGCTAGATATACGCAATGAACTAGATGTAGAAAACGATCGCGATCGCCGTGATTTTCGCCGTAGAACTGGCAATGTGCAACTGTATGAGCGTAATATTGACGGTGAAATATCTGTAGAACCGATACCAGGCCCTTATACTAAGGAGTGGCGAGAAACTTGGCTTAGAAAGCTACTTGCAGCCCAAACGCAAATTCGCCGCACTGCACCGGAACAAATGCGCGATATTACTCTAATTACGGCGGAAGAACTTAGCGAAATTAGACGCATTTGGTTAGAAGAAAAACACGAATTCGATGATAGCTTACCGCGTATCTATCAAGAAGTTACGGGGGAAATTTTCCGAGATCCGCGTCCTGGGGCTGATAATAGTCTTTTAGGTGCAGATGAGTGGGCGGTACTAGAAGAACTCTGTCAGGGCGATGCCATGCACCTAGAATTGATGGCAAAATTGCTAGATACAGAGCGCCAATATCGGACAATGACCAGTCGCTCAGGTATCTATAATAAATTAGAAAAGTGCTTTGAAACAAGTTCTAGATCCCCAACGGATGCGATCGCAAATGCCCATTATAAGCGCGATTTAAAAACTGCGGCGGGTGATGGAAATGTGGAAACTGTTAAACAACTAACTTGGGCAGATTTAAAGTTTCAGACAAAAAATGATATTTCTTGAACTTGTAATTCAAAACTTTGGTCCTTATTGTGGCAGACAGGTGTTAAATTTGCGATCGCAAGACCAAGATTCTCCACCAATTATTTTATTAGGTGGAATGAATGGCGGCGGTAAAACAACGCTAATGGATGCTATTCGTCTAGCACTTTACGGACATCGGGCGCAATGTTCTACTCGCAACAATTTAGGGTATAGCGAATTTTTAAATCAATCTGTCAATCGCCATACACCCCCCGGCGATCAAACTCGGATTGAGTTAACTTTTGAACATATTTTAAATAACGTTCAAGTAGAGTTTAAAATCGAAAGAGTTTGGACGAAAAACTCAAAAAGTGGCAAAGATACTTTAGGCGTTTCTATTGAAAATAGAGCAGATACGGCCCTTACTCAAATTTGGGATGAACGCATCGAGGATTTGCTACCTTTAGGTATTTCTAATTTGTTTCTTTTTGATGGTGAACAAGTAAAAGAATTAGCCGAACAAGAAACACCTACTACTGACGTTACTAATGCGATAAAAACACTTTTGGGCTTAGAATTAGCCGAACGTTTAGCAGGCGATATTGAGATTTTAGTCAATCGCAAACGTAAAGCTTTGGCGGATACTCAAGACTTAGCAAGTTTAGAAAAAATTGAACAAAAACTAAATTTGCAAAAAGATAAGTATGAGGGGGCAAAACAGCAGTTAGAAATAGCTCAAAAAGATATAGGAAAAGCTCAAAAATATCACGATGAAACCTCAGAAAAATTCTTATCTGAAGGTGGTAAAATTGCCAAGAACCGTAGCCAGCTAGAAATCCAGCTAAGTTATGGTAATGAAGCGATCGCACATCTTCGCAAAGACTTATCTGAAGTAGCGGCGGATGTTCTTCCCCTAGCTTTAATTTCAACCCTTTTAAATCAAGCGCAAACCCAAGCTCAAAAAGAATCTAAGCACTTACAAGCAAAAATTGCTCAAGATGTTGTAAAAGCCAGAGATAATCGTTTTTTAAGTTGTATTGAAAACCTCGCATTATTACCGGAACAAATCGAGCAAATAAACCTTTTTATTGAAGAAGAAAATAAGGCTTTAGAGCAAGATATTAATTTAGCTGAAAAGCCTTATTTAGCTGGAGATTCTGAACTAAGTAATCAATTAACTAATACTATTGAGCGTCACTTACCAAACCAAATTAAGAAAGCTAAAGAACAACTACTTAACTTAAAAAATAAAGAAGAACAAATAACCGCAATTGAAAAACAATTATCCGCCGCCGCCGCCTCAGAAACTTACGAAAAACTCGCCTATGCTGTTAAAGTTTCTCAATCGCAATTAGTACAAGCAAAATCTAATTATGAAACTACTAGAAAGCACTGCGAAGAATTAGGTAGATTAGTTGACAAAACTATCAAAGAACTATCACAGTTTGGCGA
>JAABUN010003921.1_pt1 | contig 21572 bp, 18 predicted proteins | sample 5559311 | NCBI WGS metagenome assembly JAABUN01 (sample SAMN10711877, study PRJNA513370) | rock metagenome | isolation source: Antarctica rocks | place: Antarctica: Victoria Land, Siegfried Peak sud
TGTCCTCGCCAAGGTCGCGCCGCAGCTCTAAACTGGGACCGTCGAAAATAAGCTGTCCTTGGTCGATAACCAATACGCGCTCGGCAAGGGCTTCCACATCGCCTAAGTCGTGGGTGGTGAGCAGCACCGTGGTACCCTCATCGCTGAGCGACTTCAAAAAGGTGCGGATGCGTCCCTTGACCGCCACGTCCAAGCCGATGGTAGGTTCGTCCAAAAAGACTACGGGCGGCTGGTGCAAAAGTGCCGCCGCAATGTCGGCTATAACGCGCTGACCCAGCGACAGCTTGCGGGCGGGGAGCGCTAAGAGCTTGCCCAGCCCCAAAACGTCGTTAAAGCGCGCCAGCTGCGCCTGAAAGGTCGCTTCGTCGACGCGGTAAATTCTTTGTAGCAGGCGCAGCGACTCTATAACCGCGAGGTCCCACCAAAGCGCTGTGCGCTGTCCGAAGACCACACCGATGTGGTGAACGAAGCGTTCACGCTCACGGTAGGGGTCGTAGCCAAGCACGCGCAGCTTACCCGCACTCGGCTTGAGAATGCCGCAGAGCATCTTGACCGTGGTGGACTTTCCCGCGCCGTTCGGACCGATGTAGGCAACCCGCTCGCCCCGTTCGACGGTAAAGCTGACCTCCCGGACTGCCGCCACCTCGCGGTAATTCAGGTCGATAAGGTCTCTGAACGCGCCCCGTAGCCCCTCACGGCGAACCGGGACGCGGTAGCTGCGGCTCAGCGCCTCGGCGTGGATGACAGGGTCGGGCACACCTCAAGCTACACCTTCCCCTTGGGGATAAGGTCAAGCGGGCCGGTGCGCCTCGATGAGTCCGCACACTCTGCCGACAGTGGGGTGCTGAGCTGCACCCAGCTGGTTAAGCTCTGAGCGCAGCGCCTCGAGCCCCCTGATCTTTTGGTCGATCAGCTCGAGCTTGTCGCTGACCAGCTTTTGGACGTGAGAACAGGGAGATTTGCCCTGGGCTCGCACGCTGAGGATGGACTTGATGTCCTTCAAGCTTAAACCCAGTGCTTTCGCTTTTAGAATGAATGCCAGCCTGTCAACGTCCACGTCACCGTAGAGGCGGTAGCCCGCCGTGCTTCGCTGGGGTTCGGGCATGAGCCCCAGCGTTTCGTAGTAGCGAATTGTCTTGCGACTTAAGCTGAGCTTGGCGGCGAGGTCGCCGATATAAACGGTGTTGTCCATGACCTTAGTTTATAGCCAAAATTCAGAGCTTAAAAACTGCGTTCACGAAAGGTCAAATCACTCTAGATCAGCCGTTATAAGCTTAACCAATGACGAAGCTGAAGTAGTTAGCCCGAGTAAAGTTACTCTTCTGCGGTTAACACGCGCGTTAACCGCAGAATCTGCTCTTGTGCTACCCAGAAACTTTCTCGCAACTCGCCAAATTAGTTCGCCAACAATATCCCAAATGGATTATACCTGTTTCGCACTCGGTGGTTGTAACAACCGTTTTGTACCCTGCTCGCCAAAGCCAGCGTGAACAGCGCTAAAGGTACAGGGGTGCAAAGGTGTTCGTCCCACCCTCGGCGCGGCGCGCCAAAAAGCTTGCGTCCGGTGGTACGGCTTCAAAGTAGGGGAGACGCAGGGGAGAACCCGGAAGCGAACCCATAGGTAAACCCAGCGCCTGCGCCGCTGTACGCTCGAGCTTCTTTACCCCGCCGCGCTGCACTATTTCCCCCGCCTGCAGCTGAAATACACCTGCGTAAACGTTGCCGCGCCGCGCGTCTAGGGCGACGACAGCGTATGGATCGTGTACGGTCAAGACGCCCGCAGCCATCGCTGCGAGGGTACTTTCGCCGCGTAGCGGAATATCCAAGCTTCGTGCAATACCCTTGGCTGCTGCGACGCCGACCCGGAGCCCCGTGTACGACCCCGGGCCGACGCCGACCCCGACGCCGCAGAGGTCTCCGGGTGACAGTCCGGCCCGCGCGAAAAGTGCGTTTAAGGCTTCGGGAAGACGTCTCGCGTGGTCGCGGCCTACGTTTTCGCTCGAGGAGGAGAGCGTTCTGCCCCGGTAGAGCGCCAAAGCGAGATGAGGGCTCGAGCAGTCCACTCCAAGATAGGCCATACGCGAGCATAGCGTAAGTGTTATCTGGTCTGAGCTACGCTCAGTACATGAAGCGTCGGCTAGGACGTACTTTCTGATAAGGTACTTTTTAAGGTGATGCTCGCGGAGCGAGGTACTACGAAAACCGCTGCAGTATCAAAAAAGAATTTGCTCGCCCCGCGTGACGACGGCGCGGCGTACATTCTCTTCCAAGACCAGCCGCACGACGAGCGCGTCCGGAAACGTCGTCAAGAGACCCTCGCCCCATTCGACCGCAGTCAGCCGCGCCCGTTCCAGATAATCTTCTAAACCCAGCTCAAAAAGCGCGTCGGCGTTTCCCAGACGGTACGCGTCGATGTGAACGAGTAGGCCCGCCGGAGTTGGATATTCGTGAACGAGCGTGTAGGTCGGGCTGCTGATCTGTGCGCCGCTGCCGAGCGAGCGCCCGAGCGCCTGTACGAGCGCTGTTTTACCCGCACCGAGCGGCCCGGTGAGAATTAGGAGCGCTCCCGGCGGCGCACGCTGCACGAGGTTGTGCGCGAGGGTTTGCGTGTCGGTAAGCGAGCCGAGCAGGGCCATAGCGTCTATTACAACAGATTATCCGCAAACTGCCTGAAGCTTGATACGCTGACCCGTTGTAACCGCGCCTAAATATTTTACGCTGCTTACACCTCGAGCTTTATTCTCAATTCTAACTTCCTTGGCAGAATTACCTACCGCTCAAGTCGTCAGGCCACCGGATTCCCTACGTGTTCGCTCCGACCGGCTCCAGGAGTGCGACGAGTTCAGGCAGCGCGTCGAGGGCGGCTTGCCGCGCTGTGCCGCGCCAGCTCGGAGCGCGGGTGACGAGGGCGAGGCTGCGGGCGCGAGTCAACCAGAAAATGACGAGGGTATAGCCCTGGGTTTCGACGCTCAGCGCACCTGCGCCCCCCTGCTCGAGCCCCTCTCCCAAGGTGTCGGCCCGCCGCTTGGTCAGCCGTACGGCGCGTTGCAGAGTTTTAATCGCCATCGGCAGGTCGCCAGCGACAAGTGTGTCGGCGCTTTCGGTAAAAAGGGCGAGCCCGGCAACACCTTCGCGTGCGGCTTGACGCTCGAGCCAGCCTTGCAGTTCCGAGTGTGGGGCGGGTGAAGCTACCTGAGCCGCCGCTTGTGAAGTAACTTTAGCGGATTTTTTTGGTTCGGCAAACAGCGCTAACCCGTTCCACATATCGTCTAGTGCGCCGTTTCCTCCGAGCAGCGACGCGGCGACGGCGCGCGTCGCTGCGGCCTCTTCTTGCAGGCTCTCGATCAGCGCCTCGGTTTCTCCCAAACTCGCCTCGAGTTCGGCTTGTCGTTTGGGGGAGACGCGCTGCGACGAGCCCTGCTGCGCGATCAGCGCCCCGAGTTGCCAGCGCAGCGTCAGCGCCGCGTCCGAGTTAAGTGTGCTGAGCGGCAGGGCGGCACTTTGAGCGGCGGCAACCCGGCCCACAAAGCGCTGCGCGCTCCGCTGCTGCTCGCTTTTAGCCCTTTCTAAGAGTGTCCAGCCTTCACCCAGAGCGGGCAGGGCGTGCGTCGCCTCGAGCGTTTCACGTACGCCACTTAAAAACACCGCTAAGGTTTGGCCCGTTTCGCTCTCTACGACGCGGTAACTTTCGGCGTCGGTCTCGAGGCGGTGAAAATCGGCCAAGTGTTTCGGGTCGAGGTCGCCGACGCGGAGCAGGTCGCGGATACGCTTGACGTCGGCGGCAGGCGGGAGCGTCGTTTCTAAAACCTTGAGTGAAAGCTTAAGGAGCTGCCCGAGTTCGGGGTTTTCAGCCCCGTATATGAGCGTCTGGAACTCCTCTTGAAGCGCTTTGCGCAGGGCTTCTTGCTGCCCTGCAAGTTCGGTACGAAAATCCCGCAGGGTGTCGCCCAAAAGGACGCCGCCCTCAACGCGTTTTTGCAACTCGCTGAGTTTTTCAGCGAGCGTGAGCTCGAGGGCCAAGAGCGTGCTGAAGGTTTCGGGTAAGGCGCGCAGTTCACGGGCTTCGTCGCCTAAAATTCTGAGTTTTTCCGCGCGCAGGTCGCCTGCGAGTTGATGCGCCCGTTCGACCTCCGCCGGCACGCGCTGCTGCGCCTCCTGTGCGCCGCGGATCAGGTCTAAAAGCCCACCCAAACGCCGCACTTTCGGGCTCTTGAGGGCGCTGTGTTCGCCCCAGGTCGCCTCGAGGAGTGCCAACTCGCGCGCCTGCACCGAAAGCTGATCGTTGAGCTTTTGCTGCAACACCCCGAGTTGCAGCTGAGCGGCGGCGATCAGCTCGCCCGCGTTGCCGGCCGCTGCGTGTTCGGTTTCGATCAGTGAGAGCTGGGCACGCAGTTTTTGGGTTTCGCTCCACTCGAAGTAGATGTTAAACGGTTTTAAGGAGGCTTGTAAAAGTCCGATGACGCGCGCTTGGGCGCTTAAACTCAGCGCTTTTTCCGTACCGACGGCAACTTCAACAAGCCGCTCCGAGATAGTTTTAACGGTTGCTTTGGCCTTTTCTTCGCCGAGAGAAAACGTCAGGCGCGGAAGTACCCGCCCCTGTAAGATAGTTTCGGCGTCTTCCGGAGAGAGCGTGTCGGCGGTTTTGCCGACTGCCGTAAGCCCTCCCTGCAGCGCCTGCGACACGAGCCGGGGGGGGAGCACCGCCTCGAGTTCGCGAACGGCTGCTTTGTAGAGCGCGTTGGCCATCTTCTTTAGAAGTCTTCGTCCCAGTTAAGGGTGCTTGCTGCGAGGGGCGCTGACCGGGGCGTGTACGCCGCCGCGCCACCTTCCGCTTGGGTCGCAGCGTCCGGCTCGTCGTCCCGGACGGCCGGACGCTCCGCTGTGCGCCCGCCTACCGCGAGGCAGAGCGCAGCGGCGGCGCTCAGTGAAACCCAAACGAGTTGCGTCACCGGGTCCTTAAAGAGCGAATAGGTTCCGACCTGAGCGAGTAGAGGCTGCCCGACTAGCGGTGCGAGAAAACCGGCGAGCGCGGTGAGACCTTCGGCAACGGCCGGTAAGAGGAGCAGGGCAAGGGCGGCGTCTTTCCACGGGGATAAGCCGGGGGCGAACAGGAGCCGGAGGAGTCCCAAAAGCGCGAGCAGCCCGGTGGCGACGAAGAGCAAGGCGCGGACGTCTTCGGATAAAAAAGGCGGGGCTGCAGCAGTACCGGGTTGGTCTGGAACGCTCGCAGTGCTCGGCAAGGCAGGTTGCACGTTGCCCGTTACCGCAGCGTCGGGAATAGGCTCTACCGGGGGAACAAACGGTGCCCCGGCAGGATTCGTTTCGGGGTTTGCAGCTGTGCTGGCGACGTCTGAAGTTGCCGTGGTACCTGTTGTCGTATCTGTTGTATCGGTTGTGGCGTCAACCGGGGGAGCAGCTGGAGCGTTGACTGGGGTGTTAGCCAGGTCGTTAACCGGTGTAGAGACTGCGGAGACTGGGGCGCTCGTTTGCTCTCCCCCTGTTTGCGCCTGCGCGTCTTTTTCAGCGCGCTCGGCTCTCCGGGAGAAGCCCGTAAGCTGCGTCTGCAGCAACCTGATTCCCGCATCTGTCGGGCGCTCCGCAACCAGCGCTTGGATGGTTCCGAAGACGGTGTCACGCGTTTTCAGCGGCAACCGGGGCGAATCTTGAACGAGAAAGATATAGCTGTAGAGTTGTGCGAGCGTTCGGTAGCGGTTCCCCAAATCTCCGCCGAAGGTGCCGAGCTGCTCGAGGCTCCGCGCGGCAAGCCGCGCCTCGAACGCGCCTTGTAGCGCCGCTCGTGACGATCCCTGAAACTGCGCGTCGGCCAAGCCCAAGTCCTGGCCGAGTACACCGAGAAGGTTTTGGGCGTTCGTTAGCTCATCGGCGGCGGCACTTTCGAGGGCCTGCTGGTAGACCGCGCGGCCAAAGCCCCCTTGCAACACGGCTGCTTGTACCTGCAAGTCGGTCTCACTCTGGTTGACGATAGCCTCTTCCGCGCGGCTAAACGTTGCGTTCAGGCCCCGGCGCAGGTTCGGCTCGAGCACCGCACCAAGCGGCCCGAACGCGGTTTTAGCCCTTCTTAAAGCGTCCAGGCTTTCGACCTGGTCGTCTGGAAACGCGGCGACGCTCGCGCGCAGCGCCTCGGCTGCATTTTGATAGCTGCTCAGCAGCGGCTGGGCAAAAACGAACCCGAGATTAAGCGGACACAAGCTCAGCAGAACTAAAAATAGAGTAGAACGTTTCATCAGGGTCTCCTTAGGAGGGTGGTCCCTTGTTGGGGAATAAACCAGGGTGTGACTTACCCAGGTGACCGGTTGTCGGCGAGGTAGGTGCGGTAAAGTGTTCTGCGTTTGCGGTACGCGTCGCGACTTCGGCAACCTCGGCAGGTTTTAATAACCCACCATACTGCCGTAAAGAACCTCCGGCTGTGAAATATTAGGTAGCCGTCCAGCCCTAAAGTGTGCCGCCCGGCGCGACTTTTAACAGTCTGTCGCAGCGGCCTGTGTTCGCTGCCGGTTACTGCCGGGGCGCGCCCGTTCGTGTTACATTTTCCCATGCCGCCGGTTTTTGCCTTTGTTTTGCCGTGTTCCCGTTTTTGGCCCTCAACGCGTGACGTTTGTGACAACCCTATTCGTAACAGCCGGTCTACGACCCAGGCGCGATGACTTCCAAGCCGAGTGTAAACGCAGCCACTACCCACCCTGCAGGACGTACCGGAATTTTGTTCGTCATGACGGGCGCGTCGGGGGTCGGTAAAGATACGATTCGGCAGGCTGCTCTACCCAACATTGACTTGTATTTTTCGATCTCCGCGACGACCAGGGGCCGCCGCCCCGGTGAAGTGCACGGCAAGCAGTACTTTTTTTACGAGAAGGGTGCGTTTGAAACGCTGATCGCCCAAAACGCGCTGCTCGAGTACGCCGAATACGTCGGCGACTTTTACGGGACGCCGGCGGAGGCGGTTCAGCGCGAGTTGGCGGCGGGCCGAGACGTGCTCTTAGAACTCGAGTTGGTCGGCGCGCGGCAGGTCAAAGCGCGGCTACCCGAGGCGGTGATGATCTTTATCGCGCCGCCGAGCTTGAGCGAACTCGAGCGCCGTTTGCGCGGGCGCGGTACCGACTCCGAGAGCCGGATTCAAAAACGCCTGGCGCGCGCCCGTGAGGAGATTCGGGCGGTACAAGAGTTTGATTACGTCGTCGTTAATGACACCCTGCCGACGGCCGTTCGTGATTTTTGCAGTATTATCTGCGCTGAGCGCGCCCGCACCTCGCTGCTGAGTCGGCGCGACGTCGCCAACTTTTTACGCGAACTTTAAGCGTATTTCGGTTAGGTCGCAAAAGCGGGCGTTATCGACAAGTTAAGGAGATCCAATGGCTCAAGAAGGATATGACACCCTGATGAATCTAACCGAGTCGCGTTACCGCCTCTCGATGGTCACCGCGCGCCGCGCCGCGCAGCTTAAACTCGGTATTCCGTCGGTTTTACCCAAAGACGAAACGCCGCATACGCGCAATACGGTAACGATCGCGATGAAAGAACTCGAGGAGCACGCGGGCGTCCGCTGGGGCGACGACCTTCCCAGCACCGACCAGCTCAGGACGCTGATCGAACGCGAGCGCCGCGAAGAACCGAGCAGCTACAGTGTTTCCCGCCGCCCACGAGACGACGACGACGAGTAGTGGGCGAGTAAAGAGGGGTTGAGCTTTCTGACGCTCGTTAGCTCGGAGTAAGGCGTAAGAAGCAGGCAGAAAGATCAGTTTACCGTTAGGTCTGTCATGAGAAGTTACCAAAGATCGCCCGTAGCCGCTGAACTGCGCCCTCCGGCGTTCTCGTGCGGCTGATCGTCGCCGCGTCGGGCGGGGTGGCGGCGCTTAAAACGCCCTCACTGTTGCGGCGCTTGCACGAAGCGGGTCATGAGGTGCGCGCCGCAGCAACCGACGACGCGCTGCACTTTGTGACCCGGCTTTCGCTGGCGGTCGCAGCCGGTAGTGAGGTATTCGACCGCGCCGCTTGGTTTACGCCGGACGGCGAGGCGCGTCACCTCTCGTGGGCACGCTGGGCCGACGCGCTCGTGGTCGCTCCGGCCACCGCCGACGCGCTCGCTAGCGCCGCGACCGGCCGCGCCGACGACGTGATCTCCGCGCTCGTTTTAGCCGGTGTGCCCCGCGTCGTTTGGGTTCCGGCGATGAACACCGCGATGTGGCAGCATCCGCTGGTCAGGCGCAACGCTGAAACCTTAAAGACGCTCGGTCATCACATCGTTGAACCTGCGACGGGCGCACTGGCCGCACGGGGCGAAGGTACGGGTATCGGCCGAATGCCCGAACCCGAAACGATCTCTGCACTTCTTCCTGGTCTGCTCGGCCCGCACGACCTGACGGGCCGCCGGGTGCTCGTTTCGGCGGGGCCGACCCGCGAGTACCTCGACCCGGTGCGTTACCTTTCAAATCCGTCGTCCGGCAAGATGGGGTTTGCGGTCGCTGAAGCTGCCAGGGACCGGGGCGCGGCGGTCACGCTTGTCAGCGGCCCGGTCTCACTGACTGCGCCGCACGGCGTCGCGTTCGTCCGGGTCGAAAGTGCAGCGGAGATGTTGGAGGCGCTTACGGCTCATTTTGATGCTTGTGACGTGCTCGTCATGAGCGCCGCCGTCGCCGACTGGCGCGCTGCTGAAGTCAAAACTGAAAAAGAAGCGAAAGTCGGCGACGCGCAAAACCTCAGGCTCGTCCGCACCCCCGATATTTTGAGTACGCTGGCCCCGCGCAAAAAGCGCCAAGTTATGGTCGGGTTTGCGATGGAGACGCATCAGGGGGTGGAGCGGGCGGCCGCTAAAGCGCGGCGTAAAGCCCTCGAGTTCATCTGCCTCAACTATCCGACGCGGGCAGGCTCGGCCTTCGGTGGGGACGACAATCAGGTCACGCTCGTGACGCCTCAGGGAGACGCCGACGAACTACCCCGGATGAGCAAACGGGCGGTCGCCGAGACTATTTTAGACCGGGTAGTGAGGGTGCTGGGGGTTGCTGACTCGCCCAACTGACGTTGTAGTGCTTTCGCGGCATCAAGGCTCGGGCTTATAAGTCGCGTTGCTGGCTACTTCCGGCACTGTATCTGTGCCTGACCTTGTGGCAGTTAAAGTACAAGGGACGTAGCAGTTTTGTCGCTACGGTGCAAGTTTGCGGATATGCTGAGTTGTTGTGCCGCACAAAGACGCTCAAATTTGTCTGGACATCACGCGCGCTCACCACCGCCGGTGTCACGCCTAAAGCTGACCTGTCTGCTGGCTCTGAGTTTTAGGTTTGCGCCACTCAGAGCGCAAGGTGGCAACGTCCCTTTGCGGCGCACGCCCAAACATCCGCGAATATTCGCGGCTAAACTGCGAAGGGCTTTCATAGCCAACCGTATACGCGGTCAGCTCGGCGTTCATGGGACTTGAAACCATCAGGCGGCGCGCTTCTAACAACCGGAGTTGTTTCTGATATTGCAGTGGCGTCATCGAAGTTAGGGTTTTGAATTGGCGATGAAAAGCCGATGGACTCAGGCGGGCGGTGGCGGCTAACTCTTCGACCCTGACCGGCTCGGCGAAGCGTTCGCGCAGGCTGTGGACGGCGCTGAGCACCCGTTGCGCGTGGCTACCGGCCAAGGTCAGCTTGGCGACCTCGCTGCCGTAAGGCCCGCTCAGAAGCCAGTAGTAGAGTTCGCGGACGATGAGCGGATAGATTGTCGGAATCGCCTGCGGCGTCTCGAGTAGCCGGATCAGACGAAGCGTGCAGTCCGCAATTGGCCCTTCAACGTCAGTTACGAAGACACCTCGGCCTACATCATCGCCCGCTTTCGGCGGCGTCTCCAGACCCTCTAAAACATCCCGCATCAAGGCTAGGTCAAGCTCGAGAACGACAGCGAGATACGGTTCATCTGCGCTGGCCTCTATGACCTGGCTAAAAGCAGGCAGCTCAACGTTGACCACCAAGGCTTGGCCCGCCCGGTACTCGAACCGCTGGTTGCCGAACATCGTACATTTGGCTCCCTGGACGACCATACACAGAACGGGCTTGAAGATCGTGTGTGACGACTTTTTTGCATGATGAACCCGCAAGACTCCAAGTTCTTTGATGGCCGTGAAGAAGGGGCTTTCCCCAACCTGCGCTTCAGCAAAGCGCGTTACGGCTTGTAACAACGTATCCAATATTCCCCTAACATGACCCCAAGGGTGCCCACGCGGTCCTCTCAGCTGTTGAGCAGCTTAGCTCAGCTGAACTCGGGGAACCTGATTTACCGCTACTTAGCTGCCTCTAAAACGTGCTCTAGCTGATGTGCAGGTTGTTCGCTTACTAGGGTCGCCTACTCACCATGCAGGAGGGCGGGCTAAAAAACCCAGTCTTTTAGGCCGCCTCAAGGAATCATGCCGCCGGAAACTTCGATGCGTTGGGCGTTCACCCAGCGGTTGTCGTCCGAGAGCAGCGAGGCGATCATCGGACCGACGTCATCGGGCACACCCGCACGGCCGAGCGCGGTCGCATTTGCAACGAGCTTGTTGACCTCGGGATTGTCCCGCACTACGCCGCCACTAAAATCCGTCGCAATCGCACCGGGAGCAACCGTGTTGACTGTGATACTGCGTGGGCCGAGGTCATGCGCGAGGTAACGCGTCAGCACCTCGAGTGCACCCTTTAGCGACGCATAGGAGCTGCTGTTCGGGTTTACAAACCGGGTTACACACGACGAAAGGTTGATAATCCGGCCACCGTCACTCATCAGCGGCAGCAGCTTTTGCGTGAGGAAGAACACGCCCTTAAAGTTGACGCTGTACACGCGGTCCAAGAGTTCCTCGGTTATTTCACCGAACGGTGTGTGGTCTGAGATACCGGCGTTGTTGACGAGGTAATCAAAATGCTCAGCGCCCATATCGGTCAGCGCCGACCGGACATTCTCAACGAAACCGTCAAACGTGCCGACACTGCCTGTGTCGAGTTGTAAGGCGGTGGCCTTGGTGCCCGCTTTTTCCACCTCTGCAACGACCTCTTCAGCTTCTGCGCGGCTCGAGTGATAGGTAAAGATCGAGTTGACGCCGCGTTCTGCGAGACTGAGTACGGTGTTGCGGCCGAGCCCTCGGCTGCCGCCGGTGATGACAGCAATTTTGGCTGGTGTATTTGCGGTATTTTCTGTTGACATGTTGCCCTCCTTACGCGCTTGTTCTGAACTATCGTAGTGCCAGCCGCAGGGTTAGGTGAATGCCGAAACTTTCTCTTTTCTTGCCTATTCCTGCTCGAGCACAGGTATAGTGCGCTCGAGCAGCGCCTGAGTAGACGATCTCTAGCAATTGATTTTGTCGAGGCTGAGATACAAGCGTAAACATCTTCATGAACTTTTTGTGCAGCGCCTGAGCGCGTTCAGCGCACGGCCATACTGTTTTTCATCCGTCATATATTTGCCCGTCATACCTACCAAGTTCCGGTACCGGAGTTGAGCCAGTTTGCTGCCTACAAGCTGTAAAGCGAACCTGGTATAATGAATAATTATGCCGAGTAAAGAGTATAGACAGAGGCTTATCGAAGAGTTGGTCGAAAGCGAATTTATCGCGACCCAATCCGAACTAGCTGAGCATCTAGCCGCCAAGGGGATTCAGGTCACGCAGGCGACCATCAGCCGCGACGTCAACGAACTCCGGCTCGTCCGGTTGCCTGCCGGAGATGGTCAGCACCGCTACCGTTCGACGCCGCTCGCGGCGCAAGAAGACGTGATGGGGGAGCTGAAGCAGCGGTTTCGGTTGTTTGTTCGGGATATCGACCGGGGTGAAAACATTTTGGTCGTCAATACCGACGAGGGGCACGCGACGGGGATCGCGTACGTCATCGACAAGCTCGAGCGCGACGAGATCGTCGGTAGTCTGGCGGGGCAAAATACCATCATGATCGTGACGCGCAGCACCCAAGACGCCGAAACGATGTTAGACGAATTTGAAGGGTTGCTCGAGTGAAGCTCGGCAAATGGCTGACTTTTACCGCGCTGCTCTTTGCAGGACTCGTCACCGCACAGACGCCTGTAAGGACGCCCACACCCGCACAGGCCCCCAACGGCCCTCAGCTGGCGGTATTTCCTTTTGTCAGCAGCGAACCGCGCCTCGGCGTCGCCGTGGCCGACCGTTTGACTCACGCGTTTCATAACGCGAGCATTCCGCCCGAACTCGCGCTCGGGCTCGTGCCACCGCTGCTGCTTCAAGAAGGAACCTTTATCAGCCCGCTCAACTTGTTCGGAAACGAAGGAACGGGCAGCCGTTTTGCAGCGGCTTTTCTGCGTGAGGCGCTCCGGGTCGAGACGGCCGTCACCGGGCAGGTCCGGCTGACGGGGGAGGGGCTCGAGCTGAGGCTATTCGTCGCCCGTTCGGAGGGCGCGCGCAGCTTCCTCTTTCGCGCGCCCGAAGCGTTTCCCGACCGTTTGGTCGTTCAGGCGCAGGGCGCGCTCAGCGGTTACGCCGGACTGACGCCGAGACCAGGTGCGCGGCTCAGCATCGACTTGTCGTCGCCTTACGGCACCTTTATCGACGGCTTAACCGATTTGGGAGGCGGGTTTCCCGCCGAGGCGTTGCCGCTGCTGCGCCGCGCCGGGGCCGCGCTCCGCGCCGAACCGCGCTGGAGCGCCCGCGCCGAGGCGTTGCAGCTGCTCTTATCGGCGCGTCCGGGAGCGGCCCAAACCCGTTATCCACTCCTTGCTGCAGTTGTCGCACTCAACTTACAACCGTTTAACGAGGACGCCGTAGCGCGCGCCTTTGCCGACAGCCCCCTGCCGTTGGCGACGCTCTGGCGAGCACTTCTAGCCGTCCAGGTGGGTGACGCGGAGACTGCCCGCCGGGGCTTTGCGGCGCTGGAGCGCTCACGAAGTGACTATCCGTTTGCCGCCGCGCAAGCCCTGCTCTACCGACTGGGACGAGCGAAACCTGCAGCACTCGAAACCGACCTGCAAACGCTCCTTAAAGAGCGCCCGAAGGCGCTGAGCGTTTTGTTAAGCGGGCTCTTTTTGGCGCAAGGTCTAGACGACGGGACGCTCGAGCAGACCCTCGCCACCCGCCTGACCGAGCTGGCCCCGACGTTTGCTTACCCTTACGAGCGGCTTTCGCAGCTGGCCTTCGACCGGGATGATCCCGAGGCGGCAGCGGTCGCGCTCCGCACGGCGACGCGGCTCGAGCCGCAGAGCGACCTCTATTTCACCAACCTGGGCTGGGCGTACTATTTGCTGGGTGCACTTTCTGCGAGCGAAACGGCGTCGGAGGAGGCGCTGGCGCTCGACCCAAACGAGGTAATCGCGCTCTACAACTTAGGACTCGTCCAGACGGTGACGGGCCGGTTGGGGTCCGCGCTAGACACCTACGCGCGGGCCACCGAACTCGACTTGCAAGACGACCAGCTCGACCCGGCGGCGACCGAAGACCTGCAAAACGCGCGCGCCGTATACCCGGACGTGCCGAGCATCTCCTACGCTCTGGGAACTTTGCTCGAGGTCGGCGGGGAGGTCGGCCCCGCCGCCGCGCAGTTCGAGCGTTTTGCCGCGCAGGGCCGGGGGCCGCGCGTCGCGGAGGCCGAGGCGCGGGCGACCGCGCTCCGGGCACCTGCCCCGCCTCTGCAACTTACCCCGGTGCAGCTCGGGGTCGGGGCCGAGGCTCGGTCGGTCGCCGCCTACGCTCCCGGCGACCTGCTCTACGCCCGATTTGAACTCTCGACGCCGGGTGACGCGCTTCCGACACCCCTGCAGATTGCGCTCCGGCTCGAGGACGCGCGCGGCACCGCCGTGAGTAAATCCGCGACGACCGAGCGGGCACTGCTGCCGCCCAACACCGTGGCGCTAGAAATCACCGACGCGGCGCTCACTCTCCCGCAAAATACCAAACCGGGACGCTACACCCTCAAGGTTTCGGCGCGCTCACGTGGGCGTGTTGTCCGGGCTCAGGCCCCCGTAACCGTCTCCCCGCGCTCACCGTCTCTGGCAAGGCAGCTGCTGGGCCGAGGTGTCGTACTCCGAAGTCTTTCTACCGGGCAGCCGCTCTATTCAGAAGCGCTAGGAGACGACGCGCTCGTTCAGCTGCTCCTCACTGAGCTGTCGCGCGCCGCGCCCGAAGCCGCCGAGACCCTACCCGAAGTCGTCAGCGGGAGGTTTGCCGGGCAGGGCGGCGTGGCGATCTTCAGCTCGAGCCGCGCGCAAGATATCCGCGACTTTTTGCGCTTTGTCGTCCAAAGCGGAGCAAATACCGATGGCCCTTTCGCCGAACTCTACGCGCGTTGGGTACTCGCGGGTGCGCCCGTACCCTAAGCGTTACGGCACCGTAACGGGCGCGCCGTAGGGCTGAGCATTTAAGGTCAGCTCAAAAACGAGCGGCCCGGTCGCGGTCGTTAAATAGGTGCCCTCGAGCCGTTCGTTGGCCGTTACCCTCTGCCCCCGCAAGATCGTCTCTCGGGTTCCGTCCGCCAGCGTTACGGTGATCGTCGCAACACGCCCCCCGGCCGTTTGTCCAAGTTGCCAGACGTAGCGGGCGCGGCGTACGGAAACTTGGGGTGTCGGCGTCGGCGCGACCTCGGCGACAACTCGGGGCATGGGCAGCGTGAGCGGCGCACGGTTGAGCGTCACGCGGATACTCTCCTGAAGCGGCGCGCCGGGTTCCGGACGTTGCAGAACTACGCCGCTCGGCAGTTCGGGCGCGCTGATCTGAGCCTGGGCGACGACGCTTACGCCGAGGGCGCGCGCCCGCCGCTGCGCGCTCCCGAGGTCGAGCCCAGTGAGGTCGGGGGTCTCATTTTCTCCGGTCAGAGCGGCGCTGGCAGCCGCCAACGTCAGGCGTAGCTGCGCCTGAGCCAGCGGCACCTCGACGTAAGGCGCGATATTTTGGGCCAGTACCGTTCCGGCAGCGGTGCCGTTTCCGGGCGTACGCTCGAACTTGACTGCTCCACGTGCAAATCCGGCAGCCTCGGCGAGCGCCAACGCGTCCTCGAGCGACAATCCGGTGAGGTCGGGCAAGAAGGTCTGTTCCCCCAGCGGCCCGTCGCTGACGAGCAGCGCGAAACGTCCTCCTCGTGCGGTGGGCGCGGCGGCTACGGGAAATTGGGCGATCACCGTGTCTCGCGGCGCGGGGCTGTAACTTCGCGCGACCTCACCGACGCGAAACCCGGCTTCGTCCAAAACAGTTTCAGCTTTTGTTAAAGTGCGTCCGACGACGCCGGGCGCAACCTCCGGCGACCGTCCGGCAGAGCGCGCGTAGCGGACGCTCAAGGTGCGGCCCGGGCGAAGCGACGTACCGGCCTCCGGGCGTACCTCGAGCACCTCACCCGCCGGACGAGACGACGCCAGGGCAACGGGCGCGCTCCGAAACCCCGCGTCGTAAAGCTTTTCCAAGGCGCTGTTGACGTCTTGTCCCCGCACGTCGGGCACGCCGACCGATCGCGGCCTTACCAACTGCTCGAGGCTCAGGAGCAAAAAAAACACGCCCAAAAGTCCTAAAATACAAGCCACCGCGTACGGACGAAACGCCGCCCACGCCGCTGCCCAACGGTTACGCGGAGCCGCTCGGGGAGGCTCAGCGGTATTTGGGGCTGTCTCTGTGCCCGTTGCCGCCGCAAAACTCAGCGCGTAAACCTGCGGTAGTGCGCCGGGTGAAGCGTAAATCTGCGCCTCGCTAAGATGGCGACCATGCGCCTCTAGTACCGCCCCGATAGCGCCGAGTTCGGCAGCGTTCGCTTCAGCTTTGCCGACCGGCAGCGCGCCCGTTTCGCCCGGCAGCCGCCACGCGACGTAGTGCGCACCCGGACGCGAAACGAGGTCGTAAAGGGCTGCGTGACCGCTGCGCCGAAGCTGCCGCAGAAGCGCCCGGTACTGCTCGAAAGCCCGCTCGTCGGCAGTCGTCTCGAGGTCGTGCCAACAGATCATCAGGGCGACGCCGTCGGGCGCTGTCGCGCCGAAAAGCGTTTCGTGCCCCGCCAACTCCTGCTCTGAAGTGATCTCGTACTTACCGTCTAACACGCCCCACTATCTTATGACGTGGTGGCGTTAGACCAGTCTACCTTGTTTGTACTTGGCGTTCGCCTAAAAAATTGACGCCGGTATCATCGTAGAACGTGCGCGCTAGTCGGCGAAATCTAGTCGGAGGGCGTTGCCGACCAGCTAACACCCGTTAGCTGAACCCGTTTAGGTAGACTGGCAGCACGGCTTTAGACTTCTCAAAGATTTACTTCGCTGCGCCGCTCTTTTCGGCGGCCGAACGCTCATTTAATCTGACGCTCACGGAAAAACTCGAGGCGTTAAGATACGAAGTTTTTTTACCCCAGCGTGATGGTATCGAATGAAGGCGACCACCATACGACACGCTGCCTGCTGAAGAGAAGCGCCGACTTCTCTTTGAGACAGACCGAGACCAAATCTTCGCTACCGAGGTATTTCTTTTTGTCCTCGATGGTCGGGTGCCTGATGAAGGTGCCTGCGTCGAGCTGGGTCTCGCTTACGCCCAAGTTCACCTTACGAGCGCGCGAAAATTGCTCGTAGGATTTCATACTGACGCGTGTGCAGCATTCTTAGGTGCAAAACTCAATCCGATGTTGCGCGTTCCACTCGGTGAAGTTGTAGATAACGAAGCGGCACTGATTGATCTTCTGCAGGCTAGAGAAAACTAAAAAGAGACGCGGTTTAGGCGTCTCTTTAGCTTGATAAGAGTTTAGCTTTTACCCTCGAGGCCCCTCAGACGCGGGTCTCGCGTCGATGGTCGGCGCGGGTCGTTCGGCGCGGCGCTGCCGTTCAGCGTCGGCGGCGCGCTGCGCAGCAGCGGCCATCCGGCGCTCGGCGGCTTCAGTGTCGTCAATGATCATCTTCGTAATCTCTTCGGCGTTCGCACCCTCTTGGGCGCGTTCATAGGCTTTGGCAATCAGCGTACCTTCGATGGTTTCGCGTGCCAACAGAGCGTTAGCAACCCCTTCGACAACGATCCAGTTGTCACTAATAACCGTTTCCGTAGTGCTGTAAGCCGCTTCTAAAATTTTGTTGACTTCGCCTTCCAACTCGCGCGCGGTCTCTTCGGAAAAGTCTTTGCGGCGGCTTATTTCACCGCCCAAAAAGACCGGGCCTTGGTCGGAACCCCAGGCGACGAACTCCTCGCCGCCCATCCCGAGGTCGAAGACCATCTGCTTGGCCATATCGGTCGCTTGTTTGAGGTCGTTTGACGCACCCGACGAAATCGTTCCGGTGAGCTTTTTCTCGGCGACGCGTCCGCCAAAAGCGACGACGAGCTGCTGCTGAAAGCGTTCACGCGAAAAGAACATCTCTTCTTTGGACAAGGGGGCCATAAACCCACCTGCACCGCCGCGCGGCATAATCGTCACTTTACGGATATGACCCAAATCGGGTTGCGACGCGAACGCGACCGCGTGGCCCGACTCGTGAAAGGCCAAAATCTGCCGCTCTTTTTCGCTCGGAACGAGTGAGCCGCGCCGCAAACCCAGCACGATACGGTCTAAGGCTTCGTTAAAATCGTTCCACGAGATGATCTGTTTGCCGGTGCGGGCCGCGATCAGCGCCGCTTCGTTCGTAAGGTTCTCGAGGTCAGCCCCGGAAAACATCGGGGTGGCGCTGGCGAGACGCTCGAGGTTCACATCATCCGCAATCGGCTTGTTTCTGACGTGAACACGCAGAACCTGCTCGCGTTCACGCTGCGTCGGCAGCCCGACCGTCACCTGCCGGTCGAAGCGGCCTGGACGGAGGAGCGCCGGGTCTAAAACGTCGGGGCGGTTCGTCGCCGCGATAATAATGACTGAAGTGTCTTTTTCAAACCCGTCCATCTCGGACAGGATTTGGTTGAGCGTCTGTTCACGTTCGTCGTGACCGCCGCCGATACCTGCGCCGCGCCGCCGCCCGATCGAATCGAGTTCGTCGATAAAGATGATAGCCGGATTTGCCTTGCGCGCCTCCTCGAAGAGGCTGCGGACACGGCTCGCGCCGACCCCGACAAACATCTCCATAAACTCACTTGCCGATACGGTCAAAAACGGTACCCCGGCTTCGCCCGCCACCGCTCTTGCGAGGAGTGTTTTACCCGTTCCGGGTGGCCCAACGAGGAGCATCCCTTTGGGGATTTCCGCGCCGATCCGCAAATATTTCTGCGGGTTTTTAAGAAAGTCAACAACCTCTTTAAGCTCTTGCTTCGCCTCTTCGTGACCGGCCACGTCTTCAAAGGTCGTTTTGACCTTGTTTTCGCGCCCATACGTTTTAGCTTTCGATTGTCCGAACTGCATGACCTGGCTCGGGCCGCCCTGCGCCCGCATAAAAACAAACCAGAAAAAGCCGATCAAGATAATAATCGGTAAAAATGACACGAGAAGACCGAGCCACTGCGACGGAACCCGACCTTCAAACGACACGTTACTGTCTTTAAGGAGCGGAATCAGGGTCGGGTCTTCGACCGGGAGCGTCGTTACCTGAAACGAACGAATCGCGCGGGTCTGACCTCCCTCGTCGATCTGCGTTTCAGCTTTAAGTTCGCCGCGAATCGTGTTTTGCTCGATAACGACCGAATTGACCTTTTTCTCTTTCACCAGGTTGGTAAATGTCGAATAGCTGATCTCGCTCCCCGGTGGGCGCGAGTTGAACTGGTTAAAGACTACGACCCCTAAGACGATCAAAATAACAAAAAACCAGGGGTTGAACGTTCGTTTCAAGAGGTGCCTCCATTGTGGCGTGCTGGGTTGCCCGCCCGTAGGGCACTCCGTAGCATTGGGTTCTTGGTTGCGGGCGTCTTCAGTACGCGTATCGTAGCACTTCAGCGCGCCCCCCGGCTGTAAGCTGCCGGACGAAAAAGTACCGTTCAACCGGCGTGAGGTTCGCGTCAGACACGTCCGAAAGAGCAGCTCGGGGACCCACTCTTTAGAGCTTTTGCCCTTTAGGAACGGTCACGATACCGCGTTCACTGACCGTCAAACCCCGCGCCCGGTCGTCGCCTGGATTGACGCCGATTTGTGTGCCGTCTTTTAAGACGACGTTCTTATCTAAAATAGCGTTTTTAACGATGCAGTGACGCCCGATTTCGCAGTTGTCCATCAGCACGGAGTTTTCGACCAGGCTGTGCGAATGAACCCGGACACGCCGCGACACCACCGAACGCCGGAGCGTCGAGCCGGAGATAATAACCCCCCCGGCAAGGAGTGAATTAAACGCCTGCCCGCGCCGACCATCCTCTTCGTGAACGAACTTGGCCGGGGGCGAGAACTCGGCGGACGTCCTGAGCGGCCACTCGTAGTTGTAAAGGTCGAACTCGGGCGTCACCTCGACGAGGTCCATATTGGCTTCCCAGTACGAGTCGATGGTGCCGACGTCGCGCCAGTAGGTATTCGACTTGTCCTCGCCGGGGATCGGGTTGGTGGCAAAATCGTAGGCGATGACCTTGTAACCCTCTTCCATCGCCAGCGGCAGGACGTTATGACCGAAGTCGTGATCCGAGGCTTCGTTCGCCGCGTCTTTGAAGAGAAGTTTTTTAAGTGCGTCGGCGGAAAAGATGTAGTTGCCCATCGAGGCGAGCGCGTGCGTATCTCGTCCGGGCATGGGGTTGGGTTGCGCCGGTTTCTCCTGCCACTCGGTAATGTTAAAGTCTTCATCGACCTGCAACACGCCGAACCGGGTGGCGTCTTCGACCAAAGTCGGGTAGGCCGCGACCGTGACGTCCGCGCCGCTCTCGTGATGCTGCGCGATCATATGGCGAATATCCATCTTGTAGATGTGGTCGCCTGAGAATATTGCGACCAAATCCGAGCGGTTGTTGTCGATCAGGTGAATATTTTGGTAGATGGCGTCAGCGGTACCTCGGTACCACTGTTCGCCTAGTTCGTCGTAGCGGTACATCTGTGCGGGAGCCAAGGTAATAAAATACTCGTTCAAAAAAGACCCGAAACGCCAGTTGCGCTGAATATGTTCGGTCAGTGACTGCGCTTTATACTGCGTCAAGACGTACATCCCAAAAATCTCTGAATTCATCATGTTGTTGAGGGCAAAGTCGATAATCCGGTATTTGCTGCCGAACGGAACGGCGGGTTTTGAGCGTTTGGCGGTTAGCGGCTCGAGCCTCGAGCCTTTGCCCCCCGCCAAGACCATACCTAAGACCCGAGTCCGTTTCATCACTGTTTCGTGGTTCACGTGTTCATCCCTTCGGCGCTCCCGGTTATGACCCGGGCACCCGTGCTATCTCGTTTATGAGCACTATAGCCTACCACTGCTTATGGGGACGCAGAACAGCGGATTTTTGCTGGACTGCCGTCAGTTCCCGTGTCTACAGCAACTTGTGTTCACGTCGCCATTTCTAAAGCCGCGCAGCACCGTTTAAGTACGTCGTTGACCTGCTCTTTTTCCGCCGCCGTTACGTTTCGTGTCATCTTCTGCTCGACTGCGCCGATCAACCTGTACGCCTCGCTCAGCAGCTTTTCCCCACCTCTGTAACTTCCGTCTGTACAACCTGGCCGTGTTCGGAGTGCTGTGAGCGCCCGATAAGCCTCCGAATCTCGAGGCCCCCGATAGGCTGATACATCGTCTGTGGCGCGACGAAACAGCGCCGCATCAGCTCAGCGTTCGACCAGCCCCTCTCGCTAGACAACGCGCTCAGTGCCGCGTATTGAGGTGTAGTTAGTCCGATAGTTGTAAGCGTTTTGTCCACCTCATGACGCGCGGCCTGCCGGGTTCGTTATAACCGAGGGAGGCTTCGTAAATGTCCACCCCCTACGGTATGTCAGGATAGTGATATAACCCGTACTGAGGCTTATCATCCTTGATGTTATTAGGGCGCTGATAAGCTGATCGGAGGATCAACGATGAGGGTGCAAGGACCGGATTTTGTCGTGTTACAGTGGCGTGACATAGAGGCGAGTAGACGGTTTTACGGGGAGATAGTGGGGCTTGAGGGAGCGCCCTCGAGCCCGCCCGACGCGTTTGTGTTCGACACGAAACCGACTGCCTTTGCAGTGCGCGAGCCGCTCGTTGACCTGGACTTGGCCGAACTTCGCGGTCACGGCGGCGTCCTTCGGTTACTTACGGACAACGCCGAAGAACTTCTTAAACACCTCGAGGCGCACGGCGTAGAAATCACGCAAGGCTTGGGCGCGGGGCCTTTCGGGAAGGCGTTTGCAGCGATCCTGAAAGATACCTCTACGGTTCATGACAAGGGCCAATTATGACGGAGGCTAAACGCTACTGGGTCAATACAGTTTCACGTGACCACGTTCAAACAGCCGTAGCGGGCGGGTTTACCCAAGCCGACCACGGCAAAAACACGCGCCTCAAACGCTTGAGCAAGGGGGATTTGCTGGTGTTCTATTCTCCGAAAACGCAATTCAAGGATGGCGAGCCGCTCCAGGCGTTTACCGCGTTGGGTGAAGTTACCGACACCGAGTCCTATCAGGTCGAGATGAACCCCGACTTTTACCCCTGGCGGCGAAAGCTGACTTTTAGACCCTATCCGAAAACCGCCATGTTGAAGAGAATGTGGGCACAAGCGAATTGAACGAGAGCCAACCAGTTGGCGGTTTGCTTAGACCAGCGGGTACGAATGCTGCGGCGTTTAGCAAGCCAGG
>JAABUN010003922.1_pt1 | contig 21572 bp, 19 predicted proteins | sample 5559311 | NCBI WGS metagenome assembly JAABUN01 (sample SAMN10711877, study PRJNA513370) | rock metagenome | isolation source: Antarctica rocks | place: Antarctica: Victoria Land, Siegfried Peak sud
CCGCGCTTTCTGGCTGTTCGCCTACTGCTACAACCAGCGTTGCCTGTTCTGGCACGAGCGGCCCAAGTTGAAGCAGGCTAACATCGGACTGGCACAATTCTTAACCGCCCAACTTTAGGCACTCCCCTGACCACGCTTTGCACGCCGCCCACATCGTTGGCGAGGCGCGACTGGATTTCGCCCGTCCGCGTCCCGGTGAAGAAACGCAGCGACATGCCCTGAAGGTGATCGTAGAGTTGGTTCCGCAGGTCGCGCATGATGCGCTGCCCTACGACCACGCTCAGGTAGCCGTAGACCAGCGCGAACCCGGTGCTGCCCAGAGTGGCGCCCAGCGTCAGCAGCGTGTACAGCGTCACGACCGGCAGTCGGTGCCCGATCAGCCCGTCGTTGACGATGGTGCGCAAAAAGAATGGCGGCAGCAGCCCCAGGGCGGACGATGCGAGCACGGCCAGGCCCGTCCAAACGATTTCCGGCTTGTACGGGCCGAACGAGCGAACCACCCGTTTGGGCGTTTCCGGATTCAGCGGCTTGCGGGCACGGTCCGGGCCGGGTCCCATCGGGCGCATACTCATAAAGGTTTTTCCACTTTCACTTCGGCAAAGTTCCCGATCTGCCCGCCTGTCACCTGCCGCGCCGGCGAGGCAATCGGGCCATTCGGCGCAACAAGAACGGATTGAACGACGATCCGCCGGGAGAAAACAGGAGAATGAATCCTGATCGAACCCCGCTCAGCCACATCTGCGTTTGGGACGCGGACGGCAACAACGAGCGCGTCGTTTATTCCACGCCGGAACACTTCGAGGCCCCGAACTGGTCGCCGGACGGCGATTATTTGCTGCTCAACAGCCGGGGCAAGTTGTGGCGTCTGCCCCTCGCCGGAGAGAGCAGCGAGCCGGTACAAGTTCCCACCGGAAACGTCACGAACGTCAACAACGACCACGGCATTTCGCCCGATGGGTCGCTGTTCGTCGTTTCGGCCGGCCCGATGTTCACGCTTCCGGCCAGCGGGGGAGAGCCGCGCCGGGTCACGCAAAACACGCCGAGTTATTTTCATGGCTGGTCGCCGGACGGCCAAACGTTCGCCTACTGCGCGCAGCGAAACGGCATCTTCAACCTGTACGCCATCCCGGTCACGGGCGGCGACGAGGTTCGCCTGACCTTCGGAACCGGACCGGATGACGGCCCGGATTACTCGCCCGACGGCAAGTGGATTTACTTCAACTCCAGCCGCACCGGCAGGGGGCGCATCTGGCGCATCCCCGCCGACGGGGCGGGGCCTGACGACGCGCGCGCCGAGCAGATAACGAACGACGACGATTACGAAGACTGGTTCCCGCACCCCTCGCCCGACGGCCGGTGGCTCGTGTTCCTTTCGTATCCCAAAGGCACGCCGGGACACCCGCCGAACAAAAACGTCGTACTGCGCCGGATGCCCCTGCCCGGCGACATGGGCGAGCCAGGTGAAATCCGCGAACTGGTTCACCTCTTCGGCGGGCAGGGAACCATCAACGTTAACTCCTGGTCGCCCGACAGCCAACGCTTCGCCTACGTACGCTATGGCTTTGAACCGGAACCAGAACTACTTTAAGAGGTACTCGCGCTCATGACGAACACTCTCGACGACGCGCCGGCCGGTGAATGGCCCCGCGTCTATTCCGGCCCCGACTTGCTGCAAATCGCCATGCCGCTCGGCGGCATCGGCGCGGGCTGCGTGTGTTTGAACGGCTACGGCGGCTTGCAGGATTTTTCCCTGCGCAACAAGCCGGCGACGACCGCGCTGCCGGACGGGCACGGCTTTTCCGAGGCGGCGTTCGCGCTTCTTCATGTGAAAGGAACACGGCCCGTAACGCGGCTGGTCGAGGGTCCGCTGCCGCCGGAAAAAGTGTACGATCAGGGTTTGCAAGGGCAGGGCTATCGCAAAGGCGGGCATGAAGGACTGCCTCGTTTTGAAAACGCCACCTTCGCGGGCCAGTATCCGTTCGGCACCGTTTCTTTGTCCGATCCGAACCTGCCGCTGCGCGCCACCATCGAGGGATGGAGTCCCTTTATCCCGTTGGACGACCGAAATTCCGGCATCCCCTGCGCGATCCTGAACTACACCCTGGAAAACGTCGCTTCGGAGCCGGTGGAATTCGAGTTCTCGTACCACCTCGCGCACCCCTGCGTGGGAAGCCGCGGCGAAGTGGGAACGCGCAATGCCGCCGTTCCCGGCCGGGGCGTATTTTTCTCGAACACGGAGGAGCCGGACCACGCGACCTTCGGCAGCGCCGCTCTGTTTGTGGCCGCCGAACAGGAACCGGCGGTCAAGGTGATGTGGTTTCGCGGCGGCTGGTTTGACTCGCTTTCCGCCTTGTGGCGCGAGGTTTCCACGGGCGCGTTCGCGGAAAACGACGGGTCCGGAAGCGAGCGCGTGCCGGGCGGACGCAACGGCGGCTCCGTCCTGGTTCGCGGGTCGCTCGCGCCGGGCGAAAAAACGCAAATTTCCGTTATCCTTGCCTGGCACTTTCCCAACTGCGATACCGCCGTGGGCGGCGTCGCGGGTCAAAGCCGTTTGTGGCATCCCTTTTACACGTCGCAATGGAAAGATGCCGGCGAGGTGGCGAACTACGTGCTCGAAAATCGGGATTCGCTGCATGGGCGCACGGCCGCGTTTAAGGACGCCCTGTTTTCCTCGACGATGCCGCCGGTCGTTCTCGACGCCGTTTCCTCGAACCTTGCGATTCTGAAGTCGCCGACCGTGCTGCGGCAGGCGAACGGCAACTTGTGGGGCTGGGAAGGCTGCTTCGCGACCGCCGGCTGCTGCCACGGCACCTGCACCCACGTTTGGAACTACGCCCAAGCCTTTCCGCATCTTTTCCCCGCCCTGGAACGCACGCTGCGCGAGCAGGAATACCTGCGCTCGATTGACGGGCGCGGGCACGTCAACTTCCGGGCGGCCCTGCCCGACGCTCCCACCGCGCACGACTTTCATGCCGCCGCTGACGGGCAGTTGGGCGGGCTGCTCAAACTTTTCCGTGACTGGCAGATCAGCGGCGACATGGACTGGCTGGCACGCTTGTACCCGCTTGCGAAGCGTAGCCTCGACTTTTGCATCGCCGCCTGGGACCCGGACAAGCGCGGCGCGCTTTTCGAGCCGCACCACAACACGTACGACATCGAGTTCTGGGGACCGGACGGGATGTGTTCCAGCATCTACGTCGGCGCGCTGTGCGCGCTAAGCCTTTTGGCGCGCGCTTTGGGAAAGGAAACGGAGGCCGAAGCGTATGCCGAAATCGCCCGCGCCGGGGCCGTTTTCCTCGACAATGAACTCTTCAACGGCGAGTATTACGAGCAGCGCGTTCAATGGGAAGGGCTGCGCGATACCTCGTTCGCCGACCAGGTTGCCCTAATGGAGAACGACAAAGACAGCGACGACGAAATGTCGCGCTTGCTCCGCTCCGAGGGGCCGAAGTACCAGTACGGCAGCGGCTGCCTGTCCGACGGCGTGATCGGCGCGTGGATGGCGACGCTGTATGGGGTGGAAACGGCCCTATCAACGGTGAACGTCCGCAGCCACCTGAAGGCCGTTTTCGCCCACAACTTCAAGCCGGATTTGAGTACTCATGCCTGCCTTCAGCGTCCCGGTTACGCCGTCGGCCACGAGCCGGGCCTGCTGCTCTGCTCGTGGCCGCGCGGCGGGAAGCCCACGCTGCCCTTTGTTTACTCCGACGAGGTGTGGACCGGCATCGAGTACCAGGTGGCCTCCCACCTGATTTCCGAGGGGCTTGTCGAGGAAGGTCTGACCCTCGTCGCGGGCGTGCGCCGTCGCTACGACGGCCGCGTCCGCAATCCCTTCAACGAGTACGAGTGCGGCAATTATTATGCGCGCGCGATGGCGAGTTACGCACTGCTCGGCGCGCTCAGCGGCTTCCGTTACTCGGCGGTAACGAAAACGCTGTGGTTCGGACCGCCGCGCCCCACGGACGGCGCGTTCACGAGTTTTTTCGCCGCCGCGACCGGCTTCGGGACGATCCGTTTGGACGCGAACACGCTGACGATTGTGCTCACCGAAGGCGAACTCGCCGCGCAAACGCTGCACCTTTTCCGGAACGGCGAAACCATTGTTCTGCCCTGGAACACGGTCGCGCGGGCGGGCGAACCGGCGGTCCTGACGCTTGCGTGAAAACGAGATTTCGATGAAAACCGAAGCGGCCCTCGGATTGTATTTCCAGCCGGGCGAAAACCATTTCGTCGGCGACTGCATGCCGTTCTGGCACGACGGCGTTTACCATTTGCTGTACCTGCTGGACGAGGGACACCACCAGGGCGGGGGCGGTCTGGGCGGGCATCAATGGGGGCACTTGACGACGACTGACCTGATTCACTGGACGCATCACCCGCTCGCGCTCGCCATCGAGCACGACTGGGAAGGCTCCATCTGCACCGGCTCGGTCTACGTGCGCGACAAAATCTTTCACGCTTTTTTCGCCACCCGGATGCGCGACTACACCCAGCATCTGGGGCGGGCCGAGAGCGCGGACGGGATTCACTTTACGAAGTGTGATCCGAACCCTTTTTTCTCCGTTCCCGAAGGTTACGACCCCCAGGACTGCCGGGACCCGTTCGTTTTTCGCGGCGAAGTGGACGGGCGCTTTCACCTGCTGGCGACGGCGCGGCAAACGATCCCCCGACAGCACGAGCGCGGCGGCGGCTGTTTGCTGCATCTGACATCGAGCGACCTGATTGCCTGGAAGACAGAAGAAAAACCGTTCTTCGCGCCCGGTGACGGCTCGGTCCCCGAATGCCCCGATTACTTCTTTTGGAACGGCTGGTACTACCTTCTGTTCGGCCTGGGCCTGCAAACGCGCTACCGGATGTCCCGGCAGCCGTTCGGTCCGTGGGAAAAGCCCCGCGTGGACGTTCTGGGCAGCCCGAAACTCGCCGTCATGAAAACCGCGCCCTTTGGCCCCGAACGGCGGATCGGCGCGGCTTGGATCGGTTCCCGGCGGGAAGATCGTGACGCGGGCGCGATGCTCTGGGGCGGAAACCTGGTGCTGCGCGAACTGATCCAGAACGACGACGGCACGCTGGGCACCCGCTTCGTTCCCGAACAAAGCCTGCCCGCCGCCGGCAAGGCGGGAAAAACGATCTCGCCAATCTTTCGCGCGCTCACCGACGGCGCGGAGGCGGCCGGGGAAAGCGTTCATTTACGGGCAGGGGAGACGCCGGAGGTCGCCGTTGTGGAAAAAATGCCGCTCGACTTCCGGCTGCGTATTTGGGTGCGGCCGGGGAATGAGTGTGGCCGCCTCGGCCTGCGCCTGCGCGGAACCGAAAACTTCAAAACCGGCTACGAGTTGGGCTTCGATCCGGGCCTTGAAAAAGTGTGGCTGCAAGACGAGATCATCGAGGGGGTGGACGGTCTCCAAGCGCCGTTCGACCTGGAAGTAATCTGTTCCGGGGACATCGTAGACGTTTGCGTGGGTGGGCGGCGTTGCCTGATCAACCGGCTCCCCGAAGCGCGCGGGCGCTCACTTTTCCTGTTCGCCCAGCACGGCGACGCGGCGTTTGACATTATCTCCCTGGAGACCCTTGACCCTGCCCGGTGACTTCCCGGTGAAGAGCGCGCTTGCCGTTTATGGGGTGGCGGCGCTGCTGCGCAGCGGATTTTCCGTGGAAAACGGCGTGGGCCGTGCGTTGCGGGCCGGCAGCCACGAGGCGTAAGAAACGCCGTGCCGGCCTGCGGTGCCGAAGTCGCGCAGGCGAACCGTCTGCCCGGCAGCGTCGGTCACGTCAACCATGACGAGGGCGCCGGCGGTGTTGGCGGCCCCATCCATCGGCCTGGCGTCCAGCGTTTTCACGTCCAGCGGGGCGAGACCGCTGGAAAAACCGGGGCGCTCCGCGCTGGGCGGACCGAAGCCGGCTACGTTGCTCCATGTGTTTTGGGACACGGGCGTTTTTTCGCCGGACACCTCGATGCGGAGGGTGTGCTTGCCGGGACCGAGGCCCTTGTGTTCCCACGCGAAGGGCATTCCGCGCACCGGCCCGTACTGATCCACGACCGCGACCTGCTTGCCGTCAACAAGCACGCGCGCTTTGCCGGCGTCTTCAAAAAGTGCGCCGAACCACCGGATGCCGTCGCCGTCGAAGTCGTACTCGAAGGCCGCGCCCGTTTCACGCGATGCGAACCGGTCGCCGAAGTTTTGCCACGCACCGGGCCGCTGCGCCGTCTTCGAGGGCTGCTCGTGCGCGAGCAGGAGCGGGCCGCGATACAGCGCGACTTTGCCGGCGCACTCACGCTCGCCGGCCCAGACGCGCAGGCGCATATCCAGGTCAATCGTCACGCGGTCGCCGGGTTTCCACGGGCGGGCAAGCACGCAGTACGTTCCGGCGTGCGCGGGAACTTCGACGCCGTTCACGGTAATCTTCGTGCGGGTGGACCAGTAGGGGATGCGCAGTTTCAAGGCGAACGTCGCCGGCCGTTGCGGGTCAACGTGCAGAACGATGCGGCCGTCGCGCGGGTACTCGGTATCCTGCGTGAGCGTGACGCGGGTGCGGGCGATGAGGGCGGAAAGCGTTGAGGGGCCGTACCAGTTGAGGACGAGCGCGGCGGGAGCCTTCGTGGGGCCTGCCTCGGTCAAAAGTGCCCAGTCGCTGATCAGGCCGAAGCCGCGCGCGGCGTTCACGCTGCAACAGTTCAACTGCTCCGCGCCGGGGCGTATCTGGAAAGCGATGTCCTGCGTGCTGGGCACGCGGCGGCCGTCCATCGGCGTGTTGTACGTGCTCCATTTGCCGTCCGGCGCGGCGTGCAGACCGACGACCGAGTTGAGTGTCGAAAGTTCCATCTCGTCGGCCACGACCGAGTTACCGGTCGTGCGCAGCATCTCGACGCTGGTGGCGAGCCACGCGATGGTGCAGCAGGTTTCAATCGGCGCGCCGTCGTAGGGGTTGCCCACGGCCTGCTCGTTTGACGAAAAACCGCCGTTGCTATGCCGGTCCGTCTTGACGATGCTCCACCAGACGTGCTCGAACGCCCGGCGGTAATTGTCACGGCCGGTAATGCGGTGCAGCGCGGCGAGGCTCAGGATGGCATGAAGGCTTTCCCAGCGCGGCTTGGGCGTGGCGTAAAACTCCGTGCCGGCAAGGGCGGTGCGAAGGTAATCGCCCGCGCCGGGCCTCTCGAACTCGGCGACGATCTGCTCGGCAAGAGCGAGATAGCGCTTCGTGCCCGTTTTTTCGTAAAGGCGGCACAGCCCGTGGATCACCGACTGGTTCTGGTCCGGCGAACCCATGTCGGCCACGTGTTTCCCGTTGCCTAAAAAGTGAGCGCAAAGCAGGTCGCCGATCTTTCGCGCGCAGCGCAGCGCCTTTGCGTCGCCGGTCTGGTCGTGCCACAGCAGCAGGCCGATCAGAAGGTGGTAATGGCCCCACGCGTCCCAGGTCGCGCCGCCGGCCGCGTTCGGGGCGGTCCCGGTGAGCCGATGCGCTTTGGGAAAAGGACCGAGGTAGCCGTCCGCGTCCTGAAGCGTGACCAGCCGGGCGACGAATTTTCGGACCTTTGCCTCCAGGGCCGCGTCGTGTGTCAGGCGGATGATCTGCGTGGAGGCGGTGAGGTACTTGCCCGCGAACTCGCCTGACCAGGGCAAAAGGTCGCGGTACGGCGAGCGGTCGCGGTCGGCGAACATGTCGAGCAGGGCCGGGTTCTGATCGGGGGCGACCAGCAGCCAGTTTTTGATAACGCCCTGAACCTGCTCGTGAATCGGCCCGGCGAGAACGCAGGACGTGTCGGCGGGCCGGTTGAGTTTGGCGGGGACGCGGATGCGCGCGGCCGGTTCCCCGTGGGCGGCCCCCAGGGACGCGGTGAACAGCCAGAGCGCAGTGGCAGCCGCGAGGCAGTGAAAAAGATCAGGCGGGTTCATGGCAGCAGCCTCGGCTGCGCGGCGTTGACGCCGCCGGGGGCCATCGGCAGGGAGCGCAAACGGATGCCGGTGGCGTGAAAAATGGCGTTGCCGACGGCCGGCGCGATGGCGACGATGGGCGTCTCGCCTGCGCCCACGGACGGCAGGTCCTTGCGGTCCAAAAGAACGGTTTCCAAAACCGGCGGCACGTCCCCGAAGCGCGGGAGCCGGTAACGGGAAAAGCAAGCGTTCTGAATGACGCCGTTCTCAAAGACAATCTGCTCGAACAGCGCCCCGCCGTTGCCCATGATAACCGCCCCCTCGACCTGCCTCTCAGATGGTCGGGGTTGAGGATCGCGCCGCACTCGAACGCGGTCACGGCCCGCACAATCCGCACTTCGCCGGTCGCCGGCTCCACGATGACTTCGGCGCAGGTGGCGACGTAACTTCCTTTTTCGTGCCCGCCCGCGATCCCGAAGCCGTGACGTGGCGGCGGCGTATTTCTAACCGTTTCCCAGCCGAAGCGCGCGGCGGCGGCGTCGAGCACGGCGCGCAGCCGGTCGTCTTTTAGGTTTTTGCGGCGGAAGGCGAGCGGGTCCATTTTCACCCTACGGGCGAGTTCGTCCATGTGGCTTTCGCGCGCGAAGTGGTTGGCCGTGGCGGCGAGCGCGCGGTACGACCCCTGGCGCAGCGGCGATTGGGCCGGGTGGAACTCGACATTCTGGTTGGCGACCGCGTACGGGGTGCGGATTCCGGCTGCGCCGGAGTTGACGTTACGGCACTCCCAGGCCGTGAGGACGCCGTCTGCGCGAACCGCGCTACTGTCGAGTTCTTCCCGGAGAACGCTGAGCAGGCTTCGCTCGTCGGCCTCTATTTCGATCCGTTGCCGAACGCCGTTCACGTCGAGTTCCATTAGGGATTTGCTCTTTTCTCGTCACGTAATTCGCCGATGGCCCGAAGAGTTCGCGGTCCCAGCAAACCGTCGTCGTTGAGGTCGTGCGCTCGCTGAAACCGGGCGACGGCCGCCTTCGTGTTCGTGTCGAAGCGGCCGTCAACCGGGCCGGCGTAGTAGCCTCGCGCCCGCAAAATCTGCTGCGCTCGGCCGTAAACGTCGCGTTTGGCGTCAGGGTCCGTGTCGCTTTCGCGGGCGGCCGGTTCGGTCGGTATCGGCGCGGCCGGCGCTTCTTCGCGGGCAACGCTCGCCGGACGCTCCGCGACACGCACCGGCGAGGCGCGCTGCACCGGAGGCGCGGAGCGCGCGGGGGTTCCGGCGGGCGAAGATGGAATGGGTGCGCTCGTCGCCCACGGCAGATACGGCAGACCGGCCGGATTGTTCGCGGAAAGAAAACGAAGGCGCGGCGAAGAAGCCGGCAGAAAACCGGACTTGATGAAAAAGTCGAGGCTGCGCGCCCGTTCCTGTTCGGTGCCGGCCGACAGCGCGCGCGCGATCAGGTCGAACTCCAGGTGGCGTTCCTGCAACTCGTACGCGGCCCGGGCCAGACGCCGCTCGCGCGTTTCCCGCGCGCGCTGTTCCCGAAGCGACAAGCCGAGCAGCAGGGCGACGAGAAGCAGCCCGGCGACTGCGACCACGGTGGTCAGCAGGAGCAGATCGAGACGTCTTTGAAGACGCTGGCGCTGCCCGAACTCCTTTTGATCCATTGGTTTCAATGGTTCGCCGGCCGGCCGCGCGCTCCCTTCCTCTTCCTTCCGCCGGGGCAGGAGGCCGGTGGGTACAATGAGCGTGGAGACTTGATACCTTCATGGCAACCGCGCCGCCGCCGCAAGGCGGCAAAAACAACTGGTTCACGAACGGTTTGATCACGGGAGCCGCGAGCGTCGCCGCCACGACGGCCGCGCTTGCCGCCTACGGCAAGGCAAAGGAAGGCTCAGCCTTTACGCCCTTCAACGCCGTCGCCCACATGGTTTTTGGCGACGAGGCCGTTCGCGTGGACGGCTGGTCCGCAAAGGAAACGCTGACCGGCTTTGGGCTGCACGCGAGCGCGGTGGGCGCGTGGGCCGTGCTGTACGAGGCAGCCGCCCGCGACATTCGCCTGCCCGCATCGCTCGCGTCCGGCGCGATCGCCGCCGGCCTGGTTTACCTGTTCGACTACCACGTCGTGCCGGAACGATTGCGCCCCGGCTTTGAAAAGCGGCTCGGCCCGGAAGCGGTTGCCGTCACCTACGTTCTGCTCGCGCTCGGCCTGGGCCTGTCCCCGCTGTGGAAAGGCAATAAGAACCCGCATGCCTGACGACGCCACGAACGGCGCACTTCCGCCCGCCCCGCTGCGCGCCGGGCCACCAAGCGAACCCGCGCTGCCGCCGCCGCCCGCCGTTCCCGAAACGCCGGCTTTGCCCGGCATGTCGCCTGCGGCCGAACTGCACTACACGCGCGGCCTGCTTCATTTGCGCCGGGGCGAGGCGGCCATGCCCTACTCGATGGCCGCGCGCGAGGAAAAAACCCCGCCTGGAACCGACGTTCTTCTTTCGCTGCTTGGCCTCGCCACAGTCGCCACGTCGCGCGCGCTAGGGCAAACGCGCTGGATCGAGGAGTACCGCAACGAAATGCGGGCCGCCCTGACCCACTTCGACGCTGCCTTCGCGCTCGCGCCGCACTTTGCCGACATCCCGTTTCGCCGCGCGACCGCGCTGCGCTATCTGGGCGAAAGCGAAGCCGCGCTCCAGGCCGCCCGCGACGCTTGCCGCCTGGACCCGAACAACCGCGAGTACGCCGCCTTTTTGCGCGTTTTGGAAGGCCCGGCCGTGCGCCGAACGCTGCAAGCCGGAACCGAGGAGATGAACCGCGTGCTGACGTGGGACGACGTGATTTTGCCCGCCAAGACCAAGCGCGAACTGCGCCAGATGCAGTTGGTGCTCGAAAACCCGCAACAGGCCCGCAGCCTGGGCGTCGAGCCGCCCACCGGCCTGCTTTTGTACGGCCCGCCCGGAACCGGCAAAACGACCGTCGCGCGCGTCCTCGCCGCGCAGGCGAAGTGCGCCTTTTTAACCTCGAACCCGGCCGACATCAATCAGATGTGGGTCGGCGAAAGCGAAAAATCGGTCCAGCGGCTGTTCAACGACGCCCGCGCGCAGGCCCCGGCCATCGTCTTTTTGGACGAGATTGACGCGCTCGTGCCGAACCGCGCGGGCGGCATGCACCAGTACAGCGACAAGGTCGTCAACCAGTTTTTGCACGAGATGGACGGCCTGAAACCGAATCAGGGCGTGTTCGTGGTCGGCGCGTCCAACCGGCCCGACATGCTCGACCCCGCCCTGATTCGCGGCGGTCGCCTGAGCCGCCAGATCGAAATTCCCCTGCCGGACTACGACGCCCGCCTCGCCCTGCTCAAACTTCAAGTACGCCGCGCCCAACTGGACACCACCGTGGACCTGAACCTGCTTGCGCTCCAAACCGAAGGCTTCAGCGGCGCGGATTTGCGCGCGCTCGTGAACGAGGCCGGCCTGCAAGCCCTGATCCGCATCGCCGACGAGGGAACCACGCGCGCGCTCACCGCATCCGACTTCCAGATCGGCATCGAAAACCTGCGCCGCGCATAGTAGGCAGCAGGTTTGCGCTCCGTGGAGGGTTGTGCAATGAAGCGCAAAAACGACGGTTTGAGCCGGGTCGAGGTGGTCGTGCTGATCGTCACGACAATGGTTTTGGCGGCCGTCTTTTATCCGCTCTTTGCCCTGACCGACCGGCTGCCCGCCGGCATCGTTCGTGGTGGCGACGGGCAGCCGGTGCCGGGCGCGCGGCTGCGTTTCCGTGACGCAAATGGGCGCGTGATCGCCGTGGTCAACGCAGACGAGAACGGCGAGTTCCGCCGCCACGGCCTGCGCGCCCTGTCGCAAAGAAAGGTAGACGGCTTCGCGTTGACCCGTTACCTTCACAGCACGGGCGGGGCGGGCGCTTACGTCTTTTCACCGCTCGGTCGGCAGGAAATCGCGTTTCGTGACGGGCGGGGTCGGCCCGTGCCCGGCGTGGCCGTTTCGCTCCGGCCGGACACGCGCACTTGGCAAACGCCCGCGACGCCGGAAACGCTCAACCGGGTTTCGGACGCGAACGGGATCATCGCCCTTGCCGGCGTGCCGCTGTCCGCGCGCTGGGAGGTTTACAGCCGGGACCGGCGCTACGCCGTGCAAAGCGTCGGAAAGCCGCGCGCGGGCAGCGGCGGCGTCGTTCAATCCGTGGTCACGCTGGTCGTTCCGGCCACGATCACGGGACGGCTCGTTTCCGCGACGGGGGCGTCCCTGCGCGGCTACAGGGTCGTCGCCGCACGCGACGAGCCGGGCACCGACGCGCGCCAGGACGGGCAGCGCCATTATCTGGCGAACAGCGGGTCGGACGGACGCTTCCGCCTCACGGGTCTGCTGCCTGGCGTCTACCAGGTAAGCGCGACTACCTGGCGCGGTTCTCGCGCAAGCGCGCCCGCGCGCCGCGCCCGCGTACAAAGCGGTCAGGTGGCAGGCGTAAGCGATCTGCGGCTCGAAAAATAAGGCCGGATTGTTGCCTGGAACGATGCCGCAAGCATAAAGGACGTGTCCGAAGCGTTCTTTACTTGCTTTCTTCGACGTGAAGGACGGCCTTGCCCGCGAAGCGGCGGTCGAGCAGTTGCTGGGCTACGTCGGCGACGTTGTTCCACGAATCTTCGAGCGCGATTTGCGGCTTCAGCGCGCCGCTTTCCACCAGTTTGGCGAGGCGCGCGAGGCCCGCGCTCGCCGTTTCGACCCACTTGAGTTCGTCGAACAGGATCAGGCCGTACAAACTCGCACCGCCGATGAAGTAAAAATCCTGCGCGTCGAAGGTGACGCTGTTGCCCGCCGACGTACCGAACGAGACGCAAACGCCGCGCTCGGCGAGCAGGGCGAGGGCCGCGCCCAACACCGCCCCGCCCACCGACTCGACGATCAGGTCAAACGGCGCGAAGGAGCGGGCGGATTCGGCCAAATCTTCCCCGACGGCGACGTGGTGCGCGCCGGCAGTTTCCACGAAGCCGGTTTGCTCCGCGCGCCGAACGTGGGCCGTGACGTTCGCGCCGGACAGCCGGGCGAGTTGAATGGCGAAGTCGCCTACGCCGCCCGTCGCGCCCGTGACGAGAACGGATTTGCCGACGAGCGAGCCGCCTTTACCCAGCGCGTGCAGCGCGGTCAGCCCGGCGACCGGGAGCGTCGCGGCTTGCGCGAAAGTCACGCCGTCGGGCAGCGGGGCGAGGAAGTCGGTCCCGGCGGCAACCTGCTCTGCCCACGCGCCCGCCCGGAGCAGCCCGACCACGCGCGTTCCTGTTTGCGGACCGGTCCCGTTCGCGGCCTCCTGCTCCACGACGCCCGCAAAGTCCCAGCCCGGCCTCCAGCCCGCCGGCGCGCTCGTGTGCGCGCGGCGCACCTCGCCCCGGTTGAGCGAAACGGCGTGAACGCGAACGATGGCTTCGGACGGGAGGGGCGCGGGCGGGTCGAACTCCCGAAGGACCAGGCGGCCCGGCGCGTCCGGGTCAACAACGACGGCTTGCATAAGAAACGTTTCCTTGTAACAAGCCCCCCTCTCCCCCGCAGCCACGCTTGCGTGGCTGCGGGGGAGAGGGGGCTTACGCCCGCGCGTACTGCGGCGGCGTGAGCGGGGCGGGGTCGTGGCCGAGCGCGCGAGCGGCGTGCAGCGGCCAGTACGGGTCGCGCAGCGATGCCCTGCCGAGCAAAACGAGATCGGCCTGCCCGGATTGGATGATCGCGTCGGCCTGTTCGGGTTCCGAAATCATGCCCACGGCGGCCGTCGCCACGTTTGCGTCGCGCCGTATGGCTTCGGCGAACCCGACCTGGTAGCCGGGCGCGATTTCAATCTTCGCGTGCGGCACGGCCCCGCCCGACGAGCAGTCCACGAGGTCCACGCCCTCGGTCTTCAGCAGACGCGACAACTCGACGGACTCCTCGGTGGTCCAGCCGCCGTCCGCCCAATCCGAGCAGGACAGGCGCACGCCGAGCGGCAGATCGTCGGGCCAAACGTCGCGCAGCACGCGGGTCGTTTCGAGGACGAATCGGACGCGGTTCTCGAACGGCCCGCCGTACTCGTCGGTTCGCCGATTGGAGAGCGGCGACAAAAACGAGTGGGCAAGATAGCCGTGGGCGGCGTGCAGTTCGATAAACTGGCAGCCCGCCTGAAGTGCGCGAACGGCCCCGGCTCGGAACGCGGCCTGAACTTCGCGGATGTCGGAGCGCGATAGTTCGTCGGGCGTGCGCCAGCCGTTGTCGAAGGGGATCGCGCTCGGCCCGACGGGCTGCCAGCCGCCGTGCGCATCGCCCAGCGGGCCGCGGAGCGACTCGCCGGGAAACGAGCGCGCCGTGCCCGCCTTGCGGCCGGCGTGGGCGAGTTGTACGCCCGCCACGGCCCCATGCGCGCGAATAAACTCGTTGATGCGCGCGAGCGGCGCGATCTGATCGTCGCTCCACAAACCGGCGTCGTGCGGCGAAATCCGGCCGCGCGCCTCAACGGCGGTTGCCTCGGCGATGACGAGGCCCGCACCCCCGACCGCCCGCGCACCCAAATGGACCAGGTGCCAGTCGTTCGCGCGGCCATCATTTGAGGAGTACATGCACATGGGCGACACGCCGATGCGGTTGCGCAGCGTGACGCCCCGAAGAGTGAGCGCATCAAACAGGTTCGGCATAAGAAAAAAGTCGTTTCTACCAGGGCAGCGATTTGTCGCCGTGAAAAAAGCCGCCGGTCGGGCCGTCGGCGGGCAGGGTGGCGAGCCGAACGGCGGTTTGGGCGCCTTTGGGCACGTCTAAGGGGGCCGACGCGCCGCCCAGGTCGGTTTTTACCCAGCCGGGGTGCGCGGCGTTGACCTTGACGTTCGTGTTTTTGAGTTGGTAGGCGGCCACGACGGTGAGCATGTTCAGCGCGGCCTTCGAGGACGTGTACGCGGCCGTGGTCCATTCGCCGCCCTGCCCTTTGCCGATGGTCGTGAGCGAACCCAAAATGCTGGAATGGTTGACGATGCGCCCGGCCGGGGAGTCCTTGAGGAGCGGCAACAAAGCCTGCGTGATCGCGTAGGGCGCGAAAACGTTGGCCTCGAACGTGCGCCGCAGCGTGTCCACGGTCACGTCGCCGTCGAAGTCGTGCTGCACGCCCGCGTTGTTGACCAGGATGTCGAGCCGGTCGAAGTTGTTTTTGAAGTAACCGGGCAGCGCGGCCACGGCCTCTTCGCTCGTCACGTCGAGCCGGACGGCGCGCGCGTCAATGCCTTCGCCGCGCAGGGTTTCGGCGGCGGCTTCTCCCTTTGCCAAATCGCGCGCACCGAGCACGACGCGGATTCCTTGTTTTCCCAGTTGCCGAGCGATTTCCAGGCCCAACCCCTTGTTTGCGCCCGTGACCAGGGCGACTTTCGTGTTTTCGTTCATGGTTTTTTCTTTTGCGTGGTCGGTGTCAGCGTTCGGCCTTGCGGCGTGACGATCAGGGTGTACGTTTTGCCCGCGTGCCGGATGCCGGTAATGGTCAATTTTTTCCACGACGGCGGAAGCGTGACGGGCCGTTTGGCCGCCGCGCCCGGATCGTCGAAGTCTTCCCATCTCAGGTCGCCGAAGCCGTACAAAATGCTTTGAAGGATGCCCCCCGCGCCGGTCGTGAAGACGCACCGGTCGAGGCTGCGCTTTTCGGAAAACAGCAGGAACGGCCCGCGCACGAACGGGCGGTAGGATTCGCGGAAAGCGCGTTCGGCCTCGTTTTTTAGACCCAGCCGGGCGGCGAGCAGGGCGTGGATCGAGGCGGTCATGGCCGGGCCGTTCTTGATGGGCCGGGCGGCATGGTAGGCAAAGGTGTTGCGGGCCGTGTTGTCCTTCATCGGCAGCGCGGCAGGATAAAGGACGAGTTCGCCGTCGGCCTGTTTGGTCGGGCGGCCGTTGTCGTTTTCGCGGGCAAGGTACCGGTCGTTCGCTTTGTCGTAGGGCAGCGCGATGCTCGCGGCCACGCTTGCCCAGGCCGGGTTAGCGGGTTTGCCGATGATTTTAGCCGCCGCGCCGGCCGCTTGGAGGCAGTAGCGCGCGAGCGCGTTCGTGTAGGTATTGTTGTCCACCTTGCCGGCCGACTCGTCCGGGCCGAACACGCTTCGGATGTCGTACTTGCCCGTCGCCGGGTTCTTCTTGGCGCGCGAGGCGAAGTGGTCGGCAACGGCGGAAAGAACGGGCCAGCCACGTTCGCGCAGCCAGGTTTTGTCCCGGCTCGCCCGCCAGTATTGCCAGTGCGCCCAGCCCACCCCGGCCGTGACGTGGCGGCCCGTGTCGAAGCCGCCCGGCGCGGTTTCCTTGCCCGTCGCCGCGCTTTCCCACGGGAAATCCGCCCCCGCGAACCCTTCCGCGTTTGCGCGCCGCTTCGCCTCCGCCAGGTGCTTGAAGCGGTAATCAAGGAGGGTGCGCGCAAGATCGGGGTGCTGGGCGAGGAGCGCGGGGAACATCCAGACTTCTGCGTCCCAGAAGATGTGACCTTTGTAAAAATTGCCCGACAAACTCTCCGGCGCAATCGAATCGTCCCCGCCTGGCCGCGCCGATTGCAGCAAATCGAACATCAATTTGTGAACGAGTTGCTGCGCCTCCGGATCGCCCTCGATGCGAATGTCACCGTGCTTCCACAACGTAGCCCATGCTTTCGTGTGCGCTTCAAGTTCGCTCTGGTAACTCGTCGTGAAGTACCGATCAACGTAAGATTCATCGGCGGCGCTCTTGCTGAATACGTAAACAAAGCGGGTCCAGCCGTTGCTTTGTGCGTCGGGTACCTGCGTCACTTCAACGTCTGCCGTGAGGGCGCTGCTGTCCGCCATCGTGTATGTAGTCGTCGTACCAACGCCCCGTTTTCCCGCCGCGTTCCAGATGCGCTCGGCGGGGGAACTGCCCGTTTCGGTCCATCCGGGCGGAGCCGGAACCCGAAAGGGATTTTCGGGGAGCGAAGCGCCCTCGACGTGAATCACCGCCAGCGACTTGTCATACCGCGAGACAAAAGCAGTAATCGTGACGCCGCCCATTTTCGTCACCAGAACGCCGCGCTTCATGTCGAGCGTTTGCGAGTAGTCACCACTTTTTGTGGCAGGCAAGTCAACAGCGTTCCAAACGGGGGAAAGAAGCAGGTTTTCGCGTTTGTCATAAACACCCGAGATCAAGCACACGCCGTCCTTGCCCGCGCCGCAGTTCGGGCCGAAGGTCGCGCCAAGATAGCCGTTTCCGAGAAAAATGCCGTGGTTGCCCCGGTTGGCGTTCGGGTCGGTCGTGTTCAGCAGCCACGGGTCGGTTTGGGCGAACGCGCCCGCGCTGGGGTCGGGGTTGAGCGTGTTGGCGGCGGGCGGGGGCGTGGTGGCCGAGGGTTTTGGGCAGCCGCAGCAAAGGGCGAACGGGGCGAAAAACAGGGCCGGCAACAGGCGGGTGCAGCGAGGCAACGGTCAGACGGTCCTTTCGGCGACGAAAAGAAGGCGGTCGGACTTGGGGCCGGGCGCGCGTCGGGTGTAGTTGCCGAACACGGCGATGTCGGCGAAGCCGGCATCCGTCAGCCAGTCGGTGATTTCGGGGATGGTGTACGCGCGCTGAACGTGCGTTTCGGTGAAGAACCGGCCGCCGCCCTCCGCGTTTTCCTCTTTCACCCAAAAATTCATCTCGACGCGGCAGATGCGCGTCGCCTGGTCCCAGTGGGCTTTCCAAACGTGGTGGACCGGGCCGTCGGTTCCGGTCTGGGTGAAGAAGCCGTGCGCGAGCGCGTACAAGGCGTTCAAATCAAAGGCGAACAGGCCGCCGGGCGCGAGGTGGGCGTACACGCGGCCGAACGCGCGCTTCAGCATTTCCGGGTCGGTGATGTAGTTCAGCGAGTCGAATAGGCTGACGGCAAGATCGAAGCGTTCGCCGGTAAGGTCGAGGTCGGCGGCGTTCTGGCACTCGTAGCGCAGAACAGGAGGATTCAGGCCGCGCGCGAGGGCTTTGGTGCGGGCGACGGCAACCATCGCGGGCGACAAATCCACGCCCACGACCGGCGCGTAGCCGCGCTGGGCGAGCAGTTCGGAAACCAGGCCGGTTCCGCAGGCAACGTCGAGCGCGCGCCGTAATCCGCCCTTGCCGCGCTCTTGCACGATCTCCTCGATGCGGTCCAGCCACGCGGCGTGCGGCACGACGGCCATGAGCGTGTCGTAGATCGCGGCCACGTCGCCGTACTGCCGCGCGGTGACAAGGGGCGGGACGGGCGGCTGTTCCCTTTCCGGCTCGCTCATGGCCGGTAATTATTTGGGCACGGTATTTGCATCGGGTTCGGTTTCATTATAACGTCCGGTCGGGGTGAGGGCGCGCGCTTCGACAGCCATAATCAAGGGCTGATGCGTCCCTTCCAAAGAACACGGGCGGGAACGAGAAACAACGAGCCATGAACGGTTTTGATACAATCAGCGGCATCCTTCCGGCGGGTGTGAACGCGCCTTTCCACGCCGAGCAGCGGCGCGAGCGGCAACTGGCCGCATTGTACGAACTGTGGCGGGCCGTACCCGGAGTGGCCGTGGACCGGCTGCTTCAAATGCTCGCCGAGCGCGCGGCGAGCGCGCTGGACGCGCACACCTGCTCCCTTCTGCTGCGCGAGCGCGGCGGCGACACGCTGACGGTTGCGGCCTCCTTTGGGCTTCCTCAGGACGTGGCCGAGTCCGCGCGGCTTCTGGTCGGCGAGCGCATTGCGGGCCGGGTCGCCGCCACGGGCCAGCCCGTGCTGATCGTCGGCGACCCTTCCCACCATCCCCTGATGGCGAAGGGCGACGGAGAAGACGCCGACCACGAACGCCGCATGGACGTGGCAAGCGCGCTGTGCGCCCCGCTGCTGGCCGGCGACGGCGAGGTGCTGGGCGTGCTGTGCTTGTCGCGCCTGGTCCCGGCCGCCCCGTTCACGGAGGGTGATTTGCGCGTTTTTTCCCTTTTCGCGGCCCAGGCCGGGTCAGTCGTCGCCCAGGTGCGCGTTGGGGCGGACCGCGCCAGGCGCGAGCAGGAACTGGCCGCGCTGGGTCAGGTCGCCGAGGCGATCCGCGCCCGCCTGCCCGAAAACGCCTTGCTGGAACGGCTTGCCGAGGGCGTGCAGGAAGTCATCGGCTTCGAACGCTGCCAGGTGTGGCGCCGCGACCCGGCCGGCGAAAACGGCGCGGAAACCTGGACGCTCGCGGCCGGGCGCGGCTTCCGGCGCGGCGCGCACAGTTTGCCCGCCGACCGCCTGGACCTGCCCGAACGCCTCCGAAGCCTGCGCGGCGGCGTGCCCCGCGAACTGGCCGAACTTGCCGAACTCGACCCGGCCGTCGCCGAATTTGCCCGCGCGCTGGGCGTCACCCGCGGCGTGGTCGCGCCGGTTATTCTGCGCGGCGACTGCGCGGCCGTCGTTCTGGCCGACGTTGCGCCGGGCGGCAGCCGCGGCTTTTCCTCCGAGATGATCGAAACGCTCGACCTTTTCGTCGGCCATGTCGGGGTCGCCATCGAAAACGCGCGCCTGTTCGAGGAACTGGCGCGGGCCGGGCGCGAGGCCGCCGCTTTGGAGCGCGAAATGGCCCGCACGGCAGGTCTGGCCGCGCTTGGCCAGATGGCCGCGACCGTGGCCCACGAACTGCGCAACCCGCTGGCTTCCATCAAGGGTGCCGCCCAGTTCCTGTTAGACGACGCGAACGATCCCGCCCTGGTGCGCGATTTTCTCACCATCGTGGTGGACGAGGTGGACGGTTTAAGCCGCCTGACCACCGATCTGCTTACCTTCGCCCGTCCCCCCGCGCCCGAACGCGCGCTTTGCGACCTCGTCGCCGTGGTGCGCGGCGAAGCCGATTTCTTGCGGGCGGAATTGGAAGAGACCGGCGTCACCCTTCGGGAAACCTACGCCGCGCCCGCCTGGACAACCCTGGACGCGGCCCAAATCGGCCGCGCGCTGCGCAACCTGCTTTTGAACGCCGCCCAGGCCATGCCCGACGGCGGACGTTTGTCGCTATCCGTCCAGGCCGCTCCAAACGACGCCTTTGAGTTGGCGGTTTCCGACACCGGGCCGGGCGTGCCTGAGGCTATCCAGGCGCGGCTGTGGGAGCCGTTTTTCACCACCAAAGCGCGTGGAACCGGCCTCGGTCTCGCTCAGGTAAAGCAGGTCGTCGAGGCGCACGACGGTGCGATCCATGTCGAGGACGCGCCCGGCGGCGGCGCGCGTTTCGTGCTGCGCCTGCCCGCTGACAAGCCCGCTGGCAAGCCCGCTCAACCATCGAAAAAAGAAGACGAGTAAATCATGCCGGATGACGAAAAAGAAGTGTTGGCGGGTGCGCCGACCGTTCTCGTGGTGGACGACGAGCCGAATTTGCGGCGCGTTCTGGGGGCCGTTTTGACCCGCGACGGCTACCGCGTGCTGGTGGCGAGCGGCGGGCGTGAGGCGGTTCGGCTGGCAAAGGAAAACGAGCAGGTGGACTTGCTCGTCACCGATTTCCTGATGCCCGACCTGAGCGGCCTCGAAGTGCTGTCGGCGGTTCGGGCGAAGCACCCCGATTTGCGCGCGCTGCTGATTTCCGGCCACGGCACGGTGCGCTCGGCCGTGGACGCGATGCGCCTGGGCGCGTTTGACTTCTTGACCAAGCCTTTCGACGTGGAGCAGGTGCGCGCGACCGTGAAGCGCGCCCTCGAAAGTGCGGTCGGCGACACGGCCCAAAGCGTGAGCGCCGTGGCTGCCGCAACGGAACCAAAAGCGGTGGCCCCGACCCGACTCCCGCCTCCCGCCGCCGCTGGGGGCGTCGGACGGGACTTGGTCGGCGACGCGCCCGCGACGCGCACGATGAAGGAGCGGCTGCTTCTGGCTGCCCGCGCGGCGCGCGTGTCCGTGCTGCTGCTGGGCGAGTCCGGCACGGGCAAGGAAGTCGCCGCGCGGCTGCTCCACGAAGCCTCGCCGCGAAAAAAAGGACCGTTCATCGCCGTGTCGTGCGCGGCCCTACCGGAATCCCTTCTTGAATCCGAGCTGTTCGGATATGAGAAGTCCGCGTTCACGGGCGCTTTAGCCGCCAAGCCGGGCCGGTTCGAGCTGGCCCACGGCGGCACGCTGTTTTTGGACGAGATCGGCGACATCCCGCATCTCACCCAGGTCAAGCTGCTGCGCGCGCTTCAGGAGCGCGAGGTGGTGCGTATTGGGGGCGTTAAAACAATCCCCGTGGACGTGCGGGTTGTTGCCGCCACCAACCGCGATCTGTGGCAGGCCGTGCAGGAAGGCACGTTTCGTGCGGACCTGTATTACCGCTTGTGCGTCGTGCCCGTGCATCTGCCGCCGCTTCGGGAGCGAATCGAGGACATCGAACCGCTCGCTCATTTCTTTTTGGCCCAGGCCGCGAAGGAAAATGAGCGCGCTTTTCCCGGCGGCATCGCGCCGGAGGCCGTTACCCGTCTCGTTCGTCACGCCTGGCCGGGCAACATCCGCGAGCTGCAAAACGCGCTGTCTTATGCGGTCGTTTTGTCGCCGCCGGGCGCTACTCGTATCGAGGCGGACGCCTTCCCGCCCTCGCTGCTTGGCGAAGAAGAAGGCGGCGGCCTGACCCGACTGCGCGTCGTTGCTACCGGTTAAAGGCACGCTGTACTACTGCTTTCTTAACTTGATTATTTAATTGCTTGGTATCCTGTTGGCATGAGCCAATCCCTTTCCGTTCACCTGACCGACGCGCAGCGTCAGTACCTTGACAACCTCATAACCAAAGGCAGCTCCCCGGC
>JAABUN010003927.1_pt1 | contig 21524 bp, 28 predicted proteins | sample 5559311 | NCBI WGS metagenome assembly JAABUN01 (sample SAMN10711877, study PRJNA513370) | rock metagenome | isolation source: Antarctica rocks | place: Antarctica: Victoria Land, Siegfried Peak sud
TCCGGACGGCGCTCCGGGCCGGGAGGACGGAGGCGAGCAGCCCGGCCAGGATGGCGATCACCACGATCAGGGCGAGGCGGCCCGGCGGGACGGCGAACGAGACACCCCAGGCGTTCCCGAGCAGCGTCAGCGCGCCGATCATCCCGTAGACCGTGCCGAGGATGATCCCGATCGCGGCACCGACGAGGGCGATCAGCACGCCCTCGATCGCCAGCATCCAGCGCAACTGCCCCCGCGTCAGGCCGATCGCCCGCAGGATGGCCGACTCCCGGGTCCGCTCGATCACCGACAGGGAGAGCGTGTTGCCGACGCCGACCAGCGCGATCACGACCGCGACGCCGAGCAGCGCGGTGACGACCAGCAGGACCGAGTCGAGGATCCGGTCGTTGCTCTGCTTCTCCTCCGCGCCACCCTGGAAGACGATCCCGCTGATACCGGCCAGGGCATCCTGCACATCGCCGACGGTCTCGCCGGCGTTGGCACCATCTGCAAACCGGACCCACAGGCGGCTCGCCGGCGCCGCCGGGTCGAGGGCCAGGAGGTCGGTGTCCGTCACGACGAGGTCGTCGTCGGGCAGGTCCGCGACCCGGGCGACGAGTTCGCGCTGACTGGTACCCTCGCCGACCCGGAGCCGGTCGCCGTCGGCAACGCCGTATGAGCGTGCGAAATTGTCAGGAACCAGGACGGTTCCGCTTGCCAGGCCCTCGCGCTGGGCCGGCGCCCGGGAGATCCGGCGGGCCGCGCCCGGGTCGACGCCGATCAGCCGGGCCGGTGCCCCGTCAATCATCGTCTGCGTCTCGCGGACGGGCGTGCTCGATGAGATGTCCGGGTTCGCGGCGAGCGTCTGCGCGACGGCGGGCGGCAGGCCCGGGACGACATAATCGCCAGTGCCGTCGTCCGCCGTGTGGCCCTCGGACGCGATGACCAGATCGATCGGGCTGCGCTCGTCGATCGCCCGGCTCAGCGTCGACTTGGTGCTCTCGGCGCCGACCGACATCATGGTCACGAGGGTGACGGCGATCAGCAGCGCGGTGGCGGTCGCGGCGGTCCGCTTCGGATTGCGGGAGCTGTTGGAGGCGGCGATCCGGGCGGCGGCCCCGCCGAACCGGCCCACGACCGCGCCCATCGCCTGGACGGCGCGGGGGACGATCAGAACCGACCCGACGACGACCCCGAGGAAGGACAGCAGCCCACCCCCGACACCGATCAGCACCGTGAACGCGGATGGCGAGGCGAGCGAGAGGACGACCCCGGCCAGGAGCCCAAGCGCGCCGGCCCCGATCAGGAGCAGGGCCAGAGCGATCCGGCGCTTCGAGGCCGGCGAGCTGATCGCTTCCAGCGCGGCGGGGCGAAGCGCGGCCAGCGGGGCGACACGGGTCGCGCCACGGGCCGGCCCCCACGCCGTCACCAGCGTCGCGACGATTCCGAGGACAAGTGGGACGGCGACCGCCGTCAGCGGGATCGGCGTGTCAGTCGCGACGACGGACATCGAGTTCACCGCATGGGAGATCCGGACGCCGGCGGTCATGACGCCCACTCCAAGCAGGACGCCGACCGCCGACGCGCCGACCCCGAGGATGATCGCCTCCGTCAGGACCGAGCGCCGGATCTGGGCCCGGGTCGCACCGACGCAGCGGAGCAGAGCGAGGTTGCGGGTCCGCTGGGCGACGAGGATCGTGAAGGTGTTGGCGATGACGATCCCGGCGACGAAAAGGGCGATCACCGCGAAAGCGAGCAGCCCGAGCGTGAGGATATCGGTGTCGCCGCTGACATCGGCGACCAGGAAACGGGCCTGCTCGTCCCTGGTCCGGGCGATCGCCGTCCCGTCGAGCGACGCGTTCAGGTTGCCGACGAGTTGCTCGGGGCTCGTGCCCGGCGCGGCCGTCAGCAGGATCGAGGCGTAGTCCAGGCCGGCGGTCAGGTCCGCGACGTCGGACGGCCAGGCGTAGATGTCTGGAGCCGTCGTCCCGCCGATGGCGTTTGGCCTCGCGATGATCCCGACGATGGCGACCTCGGTGACGGCGTCATCCTCGAACGAGTTGAGCGAGATCGTATCTCCGACCACGGACTCCAGCTGATCGGCCACACCGGCCAGCACGGCAACCTCCCCGGCCGCTGCTGGCAGGCGTCCGGACGATAGGTCGAGCGCATCCCGGACCGACGGGGCGGTCGGTAGCGAACCGACGATCGGGTAGCTGCTCCGGCTGCCGGCGGTCGCTTCGACGAAAGCGATCAGCCGGCCGTCGGCGCTGGCCACGCCCTTGACCGCCCCGAGCTGTTCAACGGTCCGGTCGGTGATCGGCTCGTCGAGCGGGGTGACGATGGCATCGGCGCCGTCGTACTGGGCGGCGACGGAGTTCCAGGCCAATCGCTCGAAGACGGCGCCGGCGATGAGCGTGCAGGTAACGAAGGCGACCCCCAGGACGATCGCGAGCGAGACACCGAGCAGGTGCCGGGCCGAGTGACGCATCTGAATGAGGATCAGTCCCATGCTCAGTCCCCCAGCTCCCGCAGGGCGTCGAGGACGCTGTCCTGGGTTGGGTCGACCAGTTCCCCGGCCAGCTGACCGTCCGACATCAGCACGACGCGATCGGCGAACGCGGCGGCGTGCGGGTCGTGCGTCACCATGACGACCGTCTGGCCGAGGTCGTGGACGCTGCTCCGAAGGAACGAGAGCACCTGACCGCCGGACTTCGAGTCGAGGTTTCCGGTCGGCTCGTCGGCGAAGACCACGTCGGGTTGCGTGAGGAGGGCGCGGGCGATGGCGACGCGCTGCTGCTGGCCACCGGAGAGTTCGCTGGGGCGGTGCCGGAGCCGGTCCTGGATGCCGAGCGTCCGGGTCAGGGTGTCGAACCACTCACGGTCGAGTCGTCGCTTTCCCGCCAATGTGAGCGGCATCGTGATGTTCTGCTCAGCGGTGAAGGCTGGCAGCAGGTTGAAGGACTGGAAGACGAAGCCGATCCGCTCCCGCCGCAGGATCGTCAGGGCAGTGTCGTCGAGTGCGGTCAGCTCGGTCTCACCGAGGAAGATCCGACCGCTCGTCACCGAATCGAGCCCGGCGAGGCAGTGCATCAGGGTCGACTTGCCCGATCCGGACGGCCCCATGATCGCGGTGAACTGGCCGGCCCCGAAGGCGACGTCGACGTCGCGGAGGGCCAGCACCCGGGTGTCTCCCTCGCCGTAGGACTTGCCGAGTTGCTCCGCCCGGATCGCGACGGTGGCGGACGGGGACGCGTACGCCGTCCCGTCGGACCCACGACGACCCGCGGTGCTCGGCCCGGCCTCCTGAACCTGTCCTCCCGACCTGACGGCCGGTCCCGAGCCAGCCCACTCGACCCGCTGTTCGCCTCTGCGATTCACCGTGCACTCCCCTGTCACCATTGCCCGATCGGTTGCCGCACGGCGCGGCAGCCGTTCTACGGTCCATCCTGCGCGAGAGGCGCGACGGTTGCCCTGCGAACTCGTTGCAAATGTATGAAGTGTCTATCGACGGCGAGTCTGAAATCTGGCGACCGCGACCGTGCGTCAACGTTCCGCCGCTGTGGCAACCGGATAACTCCAGACACAGCGACGCCCCGGTGCTGACACAGGCGGTGTCGGCATCGGGGCGTCGCATGGAAGACAGGGCAACGACTGACTCCGGCGCCAGTCATCGTCGGTCACCGGAAGTGAGCGAGGACTGGGACGGGACGGAGTCTGGTCTAGCTGACGATGAACGGGCCGGCGATCGCGAGGACCTCGTCCGGGGTCCGCGGGGCGTCGACGGCGTCCGGGAACGGCTGGTTGTCGGCGTCGTTGATCAGGGCGCCGACGAAGCTCGCGTGGCGGGCCTCGACGCTGTGGATGCCGAGCGCGGTCGCGACCAGGCTCGGGGCCAGCACGGCGACGGACGGAGCCGCACCGGCGTAGGCCGACACGCCGACGTTCTCGAGCGCCACGGCGACGGCGAGGAACGAGTTGGCGTCGGAGTAGCCGAAGTCGTAGGAGGCCTCCTCGACCGGGGTTCCACCGAGGTCATTGATGGTGGCGGTGAGGGCCTCGACGTGCGCGGCCTCGTGGTCGCCGATCTGGACGAGCAGATCGTAGACGACCTGGCCCCCGGCGAAGTCGTCGGCGGTGAACATGTCGAGGGCTTCGCGGTAGAAGGTGGCCTCGAGGTGCTCGAGCGTCAGGGCGTAGTTGAGGATGTTGATGCCGTCGTCCTCGAAGTACGGATCGGCCATGAGGCCATCGGACTGAGCGGAAGCGCGAATGGACGGGAACGCGGTCAGGGCGAGGGCGGCGCCACCGCCGATGAGGGCGGACTTGCCAAGCAGGTTGCGGCGGCTGGTGCCGGCGCGCTCGTCGCGAATGGCGGCCATGAAGCGATCGGCGATGTCCTGGGACATGTGCTGGACTCCTTCAACGGATGTAGCGACTGCGGTCCGACCGGTGACGAAGACGTTCCCACGGACAGTTGCCGGAGTGTCCCTCTCGGGGGTCGTCGTCAGGTAGCCGCGTTGCCAGGAGACCCCGTTGGTCTCATGCAGGTAATACGGGCTCGGTCACGGCTCGGATCACCGGGTGCCCGAGCGGGTTTCGGTTTGCCTACATTTTCGGTTCCTGGTTCAAATGGATGGACGAGACGCGGGCTGTGCGACGCGCGCCTCCATGGGAGTGGGCCGGTCGCGAGGGTCCTGGCGGACAGCGGTCAGGTTATGATTCGTCGGCGCCGGGGCGTGAGCCGTGGGCGCCGCGCGGGCGTGGCGGAACGGCAGACGCTGCGGTCTTAAACACCGCTGGGGCAACCCGTGTGGGTTCGAATCCCACCGCCCGCACCTCGCCTTTATCCTGACTCTCACGGACTTTTATCACGATCCCTGTCGACCGTCCAAAACGAGTAATCGCGTCCGACAGCAAAATAGACAGCAAAACGGTCTGGAATGTTGTCTACGCGAGCAATTCGTCCATCATCGTCGCGGCCTGATCGTGCAGCACCGGGATGTAGTGGCTGTAGACGTCGAGGGTTAGGGTGACGGTCGAATGGCCGAGCATCTCGCTTACGACCTTGGGGTGGATGCCGCTCCCGAGCATCAAGGTCGCCGCGGTATGACGCAGATCGTGGAACCGCATCGGGGGCAGGCCAGCCTTGTCGACGGCTGCCTTGAAGACCGTGGTCTGGTGGCTGGGATCGAGTGGGCCACCGGTCGCGTTCGCGAAGACGAGGTCCTGATCCTGCCAGAGTCCGCCGGCCAGGAGGCGCTGCTCAAGCTGGGACCGACGATGGTCGCGCAGTAACTCAACGAGTCGTGGGCCGATATGGATCGACCGACGCGACCGCGAGGTCTTCGGGGTGACGAAAACCAGGCCCTTGCCTTTCTGACGCTGGAGCGACCGATGAACCGAGAGCCGTCCGACGGCGAGGTCGACGTCCTTCCATTGCAGGCCGAGGAGCTCGCCCTGGCGCATCCCGGTCTTAACCGCCAGCGAGTAGAGTGCGTGACGAGTCCCGGTCACTGAGATGAGCAGAGCGGCCACCTGATCACGGTCCAGGACGTTGAGCTCCCTGCGGATGGTCTGGGGCAGCTTGACGTCGTCACAGGGGTTCTGGGCCAGCAGGCGCCACCGGATAGCCTGACGAAAGGCCTGGTGCAGCACCCGATGGGTGTGGACGATGCTGCGCCCGGTGAGACCGTCTCGCTCCAGGGTGCCGTAGAGGCGTTGCAGATCCAGTGGCGTGACCTTCGAGAGCCGGCGGGTGCCGATGTGGGGGACGACCCGGATGCGAATGATGCTCTCGTATCCCACATAGGTCCGGTCCTTGACCGACGGCTTGACCGCGGTTTCGAGCCAGTCCGCGAGGAACTGCTTCACGGTCATCTGCTCGGAGGTGACGAGCGTCCCCTGCTGCTGCTGGCTCAACGCGGTCTTGAGCTGGTCACTGACCTCGCGCCGGGTCTTGCCGTAGAACGTCTTGCGTTGCCCTCCACCGAGCGTCATGGCGGCCGACCAGCGACCATCCTTGCGCTGGAAGATGCTGCCCTCGTTGTGCCCCCGGCGCCGGGTCTTCTTTGTGGGCTCGTCACTCATGCAAGACTCCATGTCGCGATACTAGCGGGTACGACCGAAACGACTGAAACGACCGAACCCCCTACCGTCATTCACTGCTCTCGGCTGCGGGATAAGCGAGGTAAGCGCGATAAGGGGTGGTGTAGTTCCGGGGTATTGGTGCGCTATGGTGTGGTTCGTTTCGCACGGAGGCGGACGGGTGGCACCGTATGGCTCGATCGGTCATCCCCCAAAGAACTGCCCGATCGAGTGAACGATGTCGGGGAGTCTCTCGAGAACAGTTTGCCCTCCAGCCATTACACCCACGGCCGACATGCTGGCCGCTGCGGAACTGGCTACGTCACCTATCCAGCCTTGGACTTGCGGATGATCTAAACCGGCATTGATTACTTCAGGGTCTGCAACCAACTGCTTCAACTGCTCGGCCAATACAGTTGATACTCCACTCGCTAGTACCGTCGCGAGGAGACTAGTGATATCTCCGGCTGTGATACCAGTCGCAGCATGGAGCTGAGCACCAGGGCTCTGTATCGCGACGGGACTATTAGGGGCCGCGTTCACCACGATAATTTGGGTGATCCGATCAAGACGCTCAGCTTGCGGCAAATCTGGAGACAAGAATCTCGCTCGTTGTGTGACAGGATTCGTGAGCGATGGGTCTAGCAAGAACATGCCGACCGGCGGTGTGTCCTTGAGGCGAAAGTGGATTAGTCCTTGGAGCGCGAGTGTTTCGACGATCGTCGGCTCAGTGATCAACCTTCCTCCCTCGAGCCCAGGCTGACGGATGAGGTAGTGCTCGACGAGCCACACTCCATGAAAGTAATGCTGACTTTGAAGGAACCCATCGACGAGGGACGCTATGAGTCGGATCCGGTAGTCGGCCAGCTGTTGAGGCGTCTTTGGCGTTCGCTGTGGCAGAGCCTGCCGTTCATCAATTTCGCGCTGAATCGCCGCTAGCGCAGGTTTGCAGTACCGATTCAGGAACGTGTCACTCGGCACCATCTGAGGCTTTGGTTGTCCGACGATCTGACCATTGCGCGTGGGTTGAAAAGGCGCTGGTGCATACGCAGTAGGAGGGACCAGGAACTCTTCGGACGCGAGTAACAGATGGTCCAACTTCATGATCTCCGCGTTGAAGAACTTGACATCAGCCTCCGAAAATGCGAGGAAAGTGGTGTCCGCGAACCCCTCCAAACGCTCACTAGCTCGACGGAGTTGTTCGATGTCTGACAGTCCGTTCATGATTTCGTCCCTGGCACGGTATTTCGCGAGTGGCACGGTATGTCACGATTCCAGACGTTACCCGACGGGTCATGACCACAGCCCAAGCACCACCGGCTCCCCGTTCTCGTATGTCTCGATCGGTCGCCGCCGGCGAGACGGCCCAATTGCGTAGACCGTCGCCCGCTTGTAAGACTGATGGTGCGCCGCCTCGTGCGAGACGCGAACGGTGTCACCCGCCCAGCCCCGCGACTCCCGAACGGCACACTGGACGGCCTCGTCAAGGTCGCTGAATTGAAGGCTCTGCCGCTCGCCCTGCGACATCCAGTGGACCTCGTACCGGATGCCGTCGCCGGTATCAGACATCGATCACACTCCTCGAGGGTCATACGGGCCAGCCCTCGCACGCCGCAGTTCATCAAAACGGAAGCCTGTCGACAATCGTCGTGAGGCGCTCGGGATCCATCGTGACCCAGATGCCCAGGCAGACGATCGCCAGCACGACAGCAGAGAGTCCAATGTCCCTAGCATCCTGCTCCCAGCGCCGAGGGTAGCGATAAGGCCTGGGTGGACGTCGCTGCGTCCGGCGACGACGGTCACGAGCCCTCCGAGAGTCTTGCATGCGATCGTTCCTCTGCATCGCGTGAGGGCGGGCCCTGCCCTCCCCCCAGCTAGCCCTCGCGCGTCTGGTCGTCGCTCCAGGGCAGCCCGGTCCGGCGGTTCATCCGCTCGCCGGACTCGTAGTACCGGAGTTTGCGACCGTCTTTCCGGTTCCCGCTGGGCGGCACGTCCCAGACCTCGGCCCACTCGACGCCATCACTGTTGGCCGAGGTGTCCCGGGCGTACCACTCGGCCTCCTCGAGCGTCTCGAAATGCCGCTCGGCTCGCATCTCCTGGTTGGCCTGAACGACCACGGTATAGGTCGTCATGTTGAGCTCCTTCCTCGCTACATTGCGACATAGTCGCCGGTCTCGATACAGGGCCGTTGCGTCGATATTGTCAGGCAGCCCTAGCCGCTCCGCAGCTCTTGCAGAATCGTTCATCGGCAGTGAACTCCGCGCCGCAGTTGGTGCAGTAGCGAGCAGCGCCAGCAGCCACCTGTGGCGTCGACTGCGGCATCATTACCAGACCAGCGATCTTGACCATGTCGTCGCCGTCGATTAGGACGATGTCGTGCTGCCGCGCAAGGCGTACCGCCGGGACGCTGTAGTCCGCAGTCGTCATATAGATCCCACGTTCCGCCTGATGATGGACCGACTTCATCCCGATGAACATCTGGAGCGCCGGAGACCCCACCTTCGTCCCAGGCTTGTACCGCTTGCACTGCACGACAGTAGAACGCCCCACGTTGTCGATTCCGAAGATGTCTGCCGTCAGGTCTCCAGCGCCACCGACTCGACGGACCTCCGTGTAGCCGATGCCTTCGAGCGCCCTGACGCAAAACTCCTCGAACCCAGTTGGCGTCATCGCCAGTAGGTGATTAATGGTGATGAGGGATGACTCACGCCGTGGCGCTACGGGGAGCGGTTGGTGGGCGGTCTCGGCGAAAGCTGACTGTCCGGCGGGTGAGAGTAGCTCCGCATCGGTCTTGGCTGACATTTGTTGTGGCGTCAACGGCCTTCCCTCCTGCGGCGTGGGGAACGGGCCGGTCTCCCGATCTCGAATGTCAGCTTCCCGCGCCGCGAGGTCCTGTTCACGCCGTTGGAGCTCCCTGTCCCGCTGCACCTGGAGTTGCTGCTCGCGTTGCGCGAGTTCCGCGGTCTGGCGATTGATCTGCGCTTGCCGTTGATCAAAAACGGGAGAGACGGCGACGTCAATTGCGGCGGGCGATCCACGACCTCGACGCACCGGCGTCACCTTTGTCCGCGCGACGAAGCGTCCTTCCTGGTCCCGGGCACGGCTCCCACGCCGACGTTTGATACGATCGAAGGCGAACGCCACCGCAAGAACCACGAGGATAAAGAACACGGCCGTGCCAATACCAGCCCCGCTGCCGTCCAGGATCCCGATGAGCACGAAGAGCGCGACAAGGAGGGTGGCGAACGGGTGCCGGCGGATCAGCGTCCAGATCTGCGACATTGCGGGTGATCTCCAATCGGTTCAACATCGGCAGTGATGGTCAATCGGGGTATGACGACACGTCACAACTTCGTGACAGGCGAAGACTTCCTGTTTGATAGACTGCTGACGTCTCTTCCCTGCTCTAACAGGTAGGAGATGCTTTGACGGCGGCCGCCTGCTAACTCAGGCGGCCGCTTTTTTTTGCATCCTCGGACTCGTCGATGAGATCAATGGACTCCATCGGCACTCCGAACACCAATGCGAGTGCCTTGAACTTCGAGACGGTCGGCTCGTACTTGCCACGCTCCCAGTTGTAGACCGTCGCAACGCTTACCCCGATCTTCACTGCAAGGTCCTGTTGCGACCAGCCCTGCTTCGTCCGAAGCTCTCGAATCGTTGCCATTCACTAACTCTCCTACTCGCCCCAAACTCCAAGCGTCAGCATATCACTAGTCGTCCGCCTCTAGTAGAGTACTTGACATTCTACTAGTAGTTTGCTAGAATTAGACGTGAGATCAAAGCATCTCTTACCTCAACAGAGCCGGACCCGGTGTTAGAGCACCGCCCGGCAAGCAGGAGACACAACACCATGGTCACCACCACCCGCCTCGATACCCCGGCCCGCTGGATCGCCGCCCTCGAACGGGCGCACACAAACCACATCCAGGTCTTCGCCGATCGCGTCACCGGCCAGCACTTCGCCCTCAGCTCCGACGCCACCAAGCTATACGCCCTCGACTACACCACGTGCTCCTGCGCCGCCGGCACCGGGTCCGACCCCGTTTGCCAGCACCGGGCGCTCTACCGCGAGATGGTTCGCGCCGAGGACACCCTGGTGGCCGAGATCGTCGCTGGCGAGTCCAGCCCGGTTCTGCCCCAATACCTCGCCGACCTCTATGTCCTCGCCGGGGAGGACGGTGAGCCGGAGTCGTCCGACCTGCTGGAGCCGATCGAGCCGGAGCACACCTGCACGGACTGCCTCGGCGGCGGCTGGAGCCGGATGTACCTGAGCGGCCATCTCAACGACTACGTCGAGAGCCCCTGCTCCTGCACCGCCGGCCGCGCCATTCGGGCCGGCCGCCAGCTGGTCGCCGCCTAAGCCGCACGGGGCCGGGCGACGCTGCCCGGCCCCTTCCGCAAAGGACCACCACCATGGACTACTCGATCCGGCTCTCGCTGACCGGCACCATCGGCTTCGCGGATCAGCCCGAGCGCTACCCGTTCGCCATCGATGTCGCGGCCGACACCGACGACATCACCCTGACGGTCGACACCGGTCGCGACGAGGACGGCGGCCAGATCGTCAGCATCGCGAGCGAGGAGACCGCCTGGGCGTTCGAGACCATCGCCGAGGGCATCTCGGCCATCACCGCCCGTCTCGTCGCGCAGCGCCGCCCACAGGAGGCCGCCTAGCGACTGCGTAAATACGCATCTTCGTAACGGCGCCTAGAATCGATCCGGGCGCCTTTTCGGATCGAGACTCACCAAGGAGACGCAGTCATCATGAGCGATCTAAGTCAGCCTGCTGGCCCATACCCCGGAGACGACGCACCAATAACGGAGCGCTTGCTGTGGTCGATCCGTAGCCTCGTCGCGGGTAGGGTCAATACCTCGGTGTTCCCACCAGATGAGCAGGTCGCGGCAATCTTGATTGTGCTTAGCGAAGCTGCTCGGCGTGGCGATAGTCGCGAAGGCGATCAGGGCAGCGCCCGATCTCTGATGAACCGCCTTGCGTTCGAGCGACTTGAACAACTGATTGCTGAGGATCCGGCTCGCTTTCAGGAGCTACAAGCGTTCGTCCTTAGCAATCTGACGACGTCACCGCCGCAGTACCCCGCAGAGTCGGGCGAGATTGGGGCGACCTTCGAGGGCAAGCCGATCAACGTGACCGATGAACTTGTCGCTCAGGTAGGCATGGCGAAGTTGACCGAGATCTGGACGTCGTTCGTCCACTGGCGAGATGAAGTGATGCCAGGCCTCTCTGAGGAGGATCGGTCATTCACTCGTACGTTCGACGGCCGACAGATCTATATCCACGAGGACCCGGACGCGTTCACGCTGATGTTCTCGGATAAGTATTAGGGTCGTCACTTCAACCGGAGAAGGTGCCCACCTCTCCTGAGGACATCACCCATGACCGCCATCTTCCAGCTTCGCCCCACGGCCCGCCGATCCCGCCCGCCCCTCGACGAGCTCACCCGCCGCCACCGGATCGAGACGCTCCAGCGCATGGCCACCCAGGCCGAGCGCGCCGGGGTCCGCATCCTCGTCGACCGCCGGACCGGCCAGCACGTCGCCCTCGAACCCGTCGCCTCGCCCTACTGCCTGTTGGTCGATATCACCGGATGCACATGCCGGCATTTCGGCGTCTGGGGTCGCTGCGGCCACCACGCCCTCTTCCTCTCCCAGACGGGCAACATCCCCGACCCTGATCCAGATCCCGATGTCACGGTCATCTTCGGCGACGTGATCGCGCAGGTGCCGGCATGAGCACGCCAACCTCCCCCACCTGGTATCCGTTCGGCGAGCAGCCGCCGTTGAGTCGGTTGACGTTCCTCGACGTGATGAACCGGTCCGAGAGCGAGATCATCAGCTGGCAGCAGCTCATTGGCTACCTCGCCTCGCAGGTCATCGATCATATCCGGACCCCGGCCTTCGTTGCCGAGCACCTGTCGTCCCGGCAGGAGGGCTTCGACGCCTACGAGGCGCTCGCCGACCGCCTGCGGCGGGGCGGTACCCTGACCGTAGCCGACTGGATCAGCGTCGACGACACGATCTGCACGCTGGACATGTCGAACGTCGAGTGCCTGGACCTTGGCGCCCTCGTCGGAGCCGCCCTGGTCGCGACGTGGCCGAGCGATCCGGCCGGGCTCGCCACCTGGCTGCACGATGCGGTGCGCTACGCCGGACTCATGGAAGAAGGGGAGGCCACCGCATGACCGACACCAAACCGGTCTACGTCACGATCGCGGACGCCGCCCGAAGGAGCGGCGTGAGCCCGACGACCATGCGCCGGGCGATCCGGGACACCGGGCTTCCGACCGTTACGGTCTCGTCCCGGACGCTGATCGCGATCGCCGAGCTGGATCGCCGGCTGGGGGCTCAGGTCGTCCAGGCGCGGACGGGGGAGCGGCCATGAACGGGCGTCACCGGCGCTCCCTGCCCCGCAAGGACGCCATTCGATGAGGCAGCTGTCCGCCACCATCGATCGTTGCCCCGCCTGCGGGAGCAGGACCGCCCGGTGGCTGGACTATTTCTGCCCTGATTGCAGGCAGCACCACGATGCCCTCTATCTCGCCGAGGCGCCCGATTCCCAGCCCCGGAGCCGGGAGCAGATCGCCCGCGAGTACCGGATCGTCGGCATGACCGACGAGGCCGAGCGCCTCACGGACCTGCCGATGTTACCCCCATCGACCGAGCGGCCCGCACCCTCGACCGAGCCGACCGCGTTCGCGCAGCCGAGCCTCTTGGATCGACTGGAGAGCGCCTACCGCCAAGTACCACTCATGACCGACCACGAATTCACCGACAAGCTCGCGATCACCCTGATCCTGTGGGATCACGATCGCCGCGACGAGGTCTACGTCACCATTCACCCGGTCTTCATCGACGTCGAGCCGAGGCTCAAGACCTACAGCACCCATATGGATCGCGATGAGCCCGGCATTGCCGTCACGGAGCTGCCCCTGACACCCAAGGTGATCGATCAGTTCGTCGCCGGCCTCCGGGCCCACACCTACGCCGAGCGGCGGGCAACGTTCCGGCCGCGGCCGCGAGATCACACGGAGCGGCGAGGCCGGCGGCCGGGTCCCTGTATCGAGTGTCTATCGACCGGCTGGATCGTCATCCGGAAAGGTCGACGACATCCCGTACCCGGTCGTCCCGAGCTCTGGGGCCCCAGGCCACTGCGCTGGCAGCCCTGTCCCCGCTGTCTCAATCAGGATGCGCAGGCGGCCTAGCAGGTGACACGATGCGACTCCCGGATCACCTGTCGGATTCGGGAGTCGCCCTTGGAAGCGTTGATCAGCCATCGTCGCGATCGTCGTCGCTCACCGAAGGAAGCAGGTCTCCCATGATGTTGCCGCGTAAGACCATCCAGTTGCGCTCTGGCCGGGAACAGGCCGTCATCTGCGTGACATGTGCCGATGCCGCCGAGATGCTGGGCATTAGCCCGTCGACGCTGCGGACCAAGCTGGTCGTGCCCGCTGACGGGGAGCCCGTGATCGCCCCGATCAAGCTGGGCGGTTGCCGGGTGATCTGGGTCGGCGAGTTGGCCCGCTGGGCCGAAGCTGCGACGGAGCGGGGTCGCCGAACCGTCGCCCCGATCCCGGCACCCATCGCCGACGTGCTCCCGCAGCCGCTCGAACGCGCCCTGGGCCGCACGACGAAGCGGCCTCGTCTCCATCAAGCCTGACGACTCACCATTACTGCCAGCATACGAGCCCCGGGTGGTCACTGAGCGTCTCCAGTGGCCCCTCGGCGTGCTGGTCGGTATGACGCGGCCTTCACTGGCGCCGGCGGTCTACGAACTCACACGATGCCCTGCCGCTCGGACCACCGATGCCGCTCGGTCAGGTCGTCGCCCCAGTCGGGCGGGCGGATCGGCCCGAACCACCGGGCATAGACCCGCTCGCTCTGCCACTCGACGCACAGCATAACGCTGTTCCGCTCACTCCCCCGAGCTCAATAGGCGACCGCTCCGGCCGCTGTCCAGTCGTGCTCGGCGATCTGGTTCCCGTGTCGGACCAGATTATCGACGTCGTAGAGACGCACCCACTGCCCGTCGTGCTGATCCAGCCAGACCGGCTGCGTCGCCGACTGTGCCGTGATGTAGTCGACGACCCGCTGAGCGAGCTGCTCGAGGTGCCAGCGGTACCGGCGCCGGAACGCGTGGGCCTGCGCTCTGGTCATACCGGCTCCCGGCGCCGGGCTGTACCGGACATGCGCCTCGTCGAAGGTCAGGGGCCGCGTCGAGCGAACCGTCTCCATCCATGTACTCCAGACCGTTAGACGATGGGTCAATGGCAGCACGATAGAACATTTGTTCTCACTTGACGAGACGTTCCAGGTTATCACTGATCGACCCTTGCCCATCCTTCAATCACCTGTATCTGGAACGCTCCTGGCGTCTCCTCGCGGCCGCGACACCGGCAGCACCGACACTGGGACCGGGACGGGTTCGACCACGCGCTCCGACACGGTGAGACCCTACCGAACACCGGGACGGGAGACACCACCTCCTTGTCCATGGGGCTGATGACGCTCGTACTGGCCCTGTTCGCCGGCGCTGCCATCGCGCTCGGCACGTTCGGCACGTTCGGCCTGGTGCGCGGCCGGCGAGGCTAAAGCGCCTCGTCAACACGAGCACAACGGCCCATCGCAGTGCGATGGGCCGTTGTCACGTCAGTTACCTGTCAGCCGCTCGGTACCAGCCCTATGGCAGGGGCGTCCCGCTGATCGACGTCACGGACACGTCGTAGTGCTCGACACGCTTGGTCCGTTCGATGAGGTACTGGTCGTCGTCCGGATAGTAGCGGGCCAGCGTGGGGTCGTCGCCGGCGAAGGCCCGTATGGCCTCCAGCGAATCCCAGAAGGTCAGGGTGACGACCTCTGTCTTATCCTCCAGGTCGCGACGCAGGATGTGGGCGCCCAGATTCCCGGGCGTCTCCCGGTATTGCCGCATGCCGGTCTGTTCGACATAGGCAACGTAGCGATCCCCGTCTTCTGGGCGCACCGCTCCCCGCCAGATCCTCGCAATCATGCCTTCTCCTTCCTCAGTCCAAGGGACCATGTGTCGGCGCCGTTGAGAAGCACAGCTTCTAGCCCACTTGCCTCAGCGGATCAGAGAGGGATCGTTAAGCCACTCAATAAAAAGATCACGACGCTTGAGGAGATCGAAGCGATCTCGGAGTACCTGACTAACAACGGAGCTAAGGTGTCCACGGAACTCAGCAGACGCGACGGTTGCCGTGACAATCACGTCGCGAAGCTGCTCCATGTTACCGATTGCCTCGCGTCGCATCGCCTCTGCGGAAGCCGAGTGCATTTGCTGCGGATCTAGTAGGAGAACGAAGCTGATCGACGCGGTATCCGGGCTGTCCGCAATGAGTTCAACACGGTTCGGAGTCGGAATATCGAGGAAATCCGATAAAGCCGATCGAGCCAGAATAAGGTCCCCGCGAATGGGGAATGACCATCGGACCACGGGCTGTTGGGAGGTGCGCGATTGGGAGATGTTGTACCCGCCACCGAGGGATCGAACCTCCTCCATTGAGAACGCCTCTTCGCCTAGACTCGCAACCAGGTGTTCCATGTCCACAGACACCGTGCCCATTTCTACTTCTTTCATGAGGTTTCGAACCGCATCATCCCAGCTAGTTCCTTGCAGTATTTGGTCGTATCGCCCCTCTGCCACCCGTCGTTCAACGAACTGCAACGTATTCGCGAAGAGGCGATCGATTGTCGCTATACCTGAGACTGGTCCTGTGTATCGTCGATCGGATGCACCCATCGTTCGTCGTCTCCCTCAGATTGAAATCACTTCGCATGCTCGATCAATCGCTGCACTTTGTAAAGCAGTGACCGAGCGGCGCACAGGTCGCCGCGCTACTATGCTGGCCAACCTAGTGGCTTGCGCAATCTCGTTCGATTGAGGACCATTCTGCCAGTCCAGAAACACCGAAAGTGCACTCCCATCTGCTAGACTGTATCGAACGTTTGTTCTAACCGATGACGCCCGCATCAGCAGTTCGCTGAGTCGTCGAAGGAGCGAAAATGCCACTTGTCATGTCAACTGGGGCCGAGTCTATCAGGACTGCCCAATATTTCCTGGCTCGGGCTCTCGATGATGGAGACGCTACGTTCAGTAATTTGAAGATGCAGAAGGTCGTTTACTACGCCTATTCTGCCGTTCTCGTTACTTATGGAGAGAGACTGTTTAGCGAGAGTATGCAGGCATGGCCGAATGGCCCCGTCGTACCATCGCTCTACACCGCTTTGCGGGACTACCGGAGCAGCCCAATCGATCGGGAGTTCCTTCGAGGAAAGACATTGGGCGAGGTTGCATCCAACTTCTCGCCCGAAATACTTGAGACCCTGGAAAATGTCTACCAACTGGTTGGGCAATTGTCAGCGTTCCAGCTTGTTGTCGCGACTCACAGCGAGCGGCCTTGGAAAAACGCCCGAAACGGCCTGGCAGCGACAACCCCAAGCAATGTCCCGCTTTCTGATGCGGACATCAAAGAGGAGTTCTCGGCGGCGGATTTCGTTCCCATTTCCGTCTGATGGCGAAACCGGGAGGTAAGCGAGTCAAGTCGCAGAGGTTCAACGTCGGTTCGTCAGGAGACGAGTTCTTCGATCAGCGTAACAAGTTGGTGTTCAGCTTCGAGTACTACCAGCTCCGTCAAGGTGGCTGGTGTTTGTCCGAGTTGCCCCATCACCGAGTGTACGAGGCACTCTCTGATCTGAGGGATCTAAATCAAAAAACGTTAGGAGAGCTGGCGATGAATGCTGGCGATCTTCACTATCACCCGATTGATTGGACAATGACGTCTGAGCAGGATGGATTTGGCGACTCTCCAGTAGCGGGTCTCGATGCCTTCCAGGTTGCGTTGCCAAGGGTTAGCAATAACGGCCCGCATGGGAGCAGTAGCTGCCGTCTTATTGGGGCAATTGCCGAGACGACGTTCTATGTTGTTTGGGTGGACATTCATCACCGGCTATTTGGTTGACTCATCGTCAGGCCAGATCGGTTGCACCCAGATCGCCTTCCAGCGAATAAACTGCAAGGCCAGTTGAGTCGAGCGCGGTCCAAGCCACTGAGCTGGACCCGCACGACGAGCGCTACGGTGGTAACTGGCTCTAGCTACCGAGCAAGGAGAGGGGCCAGCGCGCGATGCGCTGGCCCCTCTCCTTGTCCTATGAGGTGTTGACCGTCCTACCGGCCTACCAGTGGCTTCGACCTCACGCCGCCCCGATCAGCTCCTCGATCGCGGCAAGCAACACGTCCAGATCGAAGGGCTTCACGAGGTAGTTGTCGAACCCGTACCGCTCCTTGTCCGCCAGTGCCCGCTCCAGGAGCAGATGATTCGTCGAGGTCACGATCACCGGGATGTTCTGGGTCAGGGCCTCGAGCTCCAGCTTCTCCAGCAGCTCCCAGCCAGCCTTCTCGGTGATGACCAGATCCACGATGATCAGGTCTGGGTTGAGCACCGCGATCTGGGTGAAGATCTCCGGCACATAGTCGGTGGCCGTCACGCCGTAGCGCTCATCCATAAGCAGCTCGGCGATGATCTCCGTGAAGATGCGGGAGCTGTCGACCATGAAGATGTGCTTGCGCCGCAGCTGATCCTGTACGAATTCGTGCAGTTTCTCGGAATCTTCCGGCCGTTCGGTCATGAAGCATCTCCCGTCAGCCAGCCGTACAACGATGTACCAGGTTGATCATTCAACGCGGACCCAATCGTGCTTCGACGCCTCCCAACGGCCAGCAGGTCCTGGCAACGTCTGGACATCGCCCGCCACGGTGTGCCATCAGAGGAGGTCCGTCGTGGCGCCGGAACCACCAGCAGCGCGCGATGACGCACTGTCGGACCACCACCATCGTGTCATTGACGACCTTGCGATCATACAGGCTCAGACCCAACTGATGCTGCGACAGCTCGCGGCCGGGAAGCCAATCGACCGGATCGACACCGAACGACGGCACAACGTCGTGCTCGAGGCGGTGCGTCGCCTGACCCTGCTTCACCGTTAGGGACGTTGCGATGGATGTACCCTACGAAGATGCGCTAATCGAGCGCTTCCGGCCAGCGTTCGTGCGGGCCGGCGCTGAGTGGCTCGTCGACGAGGAAGACGGAGTCATCGAGATCCTGCGCGAGACGGGCGGTGATCCCGTCTGGCTGGCCAGGACGCTCAACGCTCAGGCCGATTGCTGCGTCCTGACCTGGCTGCCGGAGAACGCCGGGCTCAACGAACCGCAGTACGCCAGCTTTCGGCGTTACGCCCTCGCCCTTAAGGTGGTGAACGCCATGTTTGGCCACGACTGACCTCGAGCATCACGAACAATGAGTCTGGCGTGCCTCGGCGCACGCCTACCCGGTCCCGTTCCCCGCCGCCAGTGGGACGAAATAGACGTCGCAGCGCAGGTCGTCTCCGGCCTGGAGATCGAAGGCGAAGAGCTGGCCGACACCCTCGCTCTCCTGCGGGGTGAGCGTCACCGTCCGGCCATGGTTCGCCGTACAACCCGCGGCCGGCACCCGGAACCCGCCGGAACCAACGACCGTGTAAGGAGCGATCGCCTGCAGGGTGACCGTGCCCGGTGCGATTGCGCCAGCCTCCGAGGGAGCAACCAGGGCGTCGTCGCCAGCGACGGCGACGCCCGTGAGCGGGATTCTCGTCCCCCCCATCGCGACGGTGTAGCCCGCTCCCGCCGCTGGCGTATCGAAGCAGTCGCCGAAGTAGTCGTCACCGGTATAGTCGGTCGGACAGACCGCCCCATAGATGGTGACGCCCTCCGTCCCTCGCTCCTGGGCGGCGTCGGTGTCCGATTCGGCAGCGATTGCCGTGATGGACGCGTCAGCGCTATCCGGCTTCTGGTCTCGATCTGGGAGGTCCAGGTGCCAATCAGGGAGGTTCGGAACATGGTCTTGCATTGCGGCGACACCGCCGCACACGCCGAGCACCAGGACCAGCGCCACGAGGATGAGTGCCGCTTTCTTCTTCATCCGCGCTCATCCCTCTGCACGCTGAGCCGGTCGTCTCCCGACCGGCTCAGTCGTCCCGGAGTATTCCGGATGACGGAGCGCTAGGCGCTTGGGCTCTCCTCCCCGGATTCCAGTTGGCGGTCCTGCTCGCGCTGCGCGTCCTCGACGGGCGACTGGGAAGCGTTGGAGTCATCGTCATCGCTGGACGACACAGGTGCCGTATTCTGCTGGTCATCGCTGTCGGCTGACGGATCCGAATCGGCGGGTGTTTGGTCATCGGTCAGCATGGGTCGCTCCTGCGAGTGGGACAGCACCTTCGAGCGGGCGGTCTCGCTGAGTGGAGGCAAGCACGATGCTGGCCAACTCAAGTTGTGGTGTCCGGCCAGGGGCCGTAGGACGGGATGGTCGTGAGGAACGTAAGGCGCGTCCCGCCATCGCACGAGTCGCCGACCAGCCGCCCCACGAATCACCGTCGCCCGTTTACCCCTCGGCAAACGCGCCTAGCGGGCCGCTGGTGATGCCATCCGGCGTGGTATGGCGTGGAAAGTCACAGAGAAAAGGTGGGTAGGGCGTGGCCGGCTCCTCGAACAGCGAGAAGTTCATAAATGCTGATGCCGTGGGTGATTGGGCCAACATCAGAGGCAAGTTCCCCAAGGTTCCTCAGATGCTTTTACCACGCGTGAGTCGCCGATGATGGGCCATTGAGCGCCAAAACGGTACAGAACGGTACAGAACGGTACAGAACGGTACAGAAACCGGTCGTATCTGGAGAGGAACGACCGGTGCGAGCGTCACAAGATGATCCACAAATCGGCTTCAACGGCTCCGTCATTTGTTCTATGATGTCGAACGCTCCCCGTTCAGGGCTAGCAGCCGGGCCAGGATCGTGTCCTCAGGGACGCCGGCCGGGACCTCGTCGTCGGGCCAGCCGTAGGCCGCCCAGACGGCGCGGTCGAGGGCGGCGTGGGCGTTGGTCAGCCAGGTCGGACGGGCGTTGTAGAGGTTGGTCAGGGTCCGCCGCTTCAGCTCGGCCGCGGCGATTTCCGGTGGGTTGAGCCAGGCGCACCGGAGCTCGTCCAGCCGCCGGGCCGCGTCGCCGATGGCGGTGTGGCGCGGGTCGTCCGCCGGCTCGTGGCCGGGCGCCCAGGGGAGGGGGAAGGTCTCGAAGCAGGTCGTCGGGGTGTAGCGCGGCCGGTCTTCCAGCCACGTCCCCATCCGCAGCGACCAGAGCTCGTGGGCGCGGGAGTGCAGCACGCCGAAGAAGTAATCGTCGTCCCGTGCGAAGGCCACCAATGCATGGTTGGAAACGGTCGCACTATCCAGCCAAGCGAACAGGCGATATTTGGACACCGAAGGAGTGACAAGGTAGCGACTCAATGGTGCCAACGCAGCCCGCATCTCAGGGCGTGGCCAGAGGTGCAGCCACCACCGACTATCACGCAACTGAGATCGGGACTGCGCTCGCATTGGTTTGACGTGTTGCTCCACATGCTGGAATGGCAACTCGTAGAGAGCCGCATCTTCATCACTCGTTCCGACGCCAAAATCGACAACAAAATATCCACGCGGGCGTCTCACGACATCCAACGCATTGGCGAGCGGCTTGACCACATCTGAGTTGGGGCGGCCATTGGGATTGACTGGCGCGGCGAGCATCGTGGCGGCTATTTCTGGTTCAACGTCGAATGGCCCACTCAGGATGATCGCCTGGAATCCTATTCGCTGGTTTTCACTGAGGCGCGCCGCCAGGCCCAGAGAGACCGCTCCAGTGAGATCGGCATTGATATGGTCAGCAGGTACGCCGTCCAGGAGACGATCGCTTTCAGAGCCATCGTCGAAGCCGACTATGCTGATCCGAACCGCCGCACCATTCAACACCCAAGGCTCGTCATCCCACGCCATGAATATGTCGCCAGACACCTTGATCCGATCCAGCACCCGCCGATTGGCACCGCCACGGATACTGTTGGTGCTCAGTAAGCCCGATCTACCAGAATGACCGTCTTGCATTTGCTGTCGCGCCTTCTCAAAGAAATAGCAACACAGATCCGACTGGTTAGGTAGCCGGTTATCGAAGGTCTTGAATAGGTCAGCCACATATTCGTCGCCCAATTCGGTCCTGAGCCGCTTATCGCCCAGGAACGGCGGGTTGCCGACGATGACGTCCGCCGCCGGCCACGCGGCCTCATGCACCGTCCCGTCTTCGTCCCGGCTGAGCAGGGCGTCGCGGAGCTCGATCGTCTCCAGCGGGTCGAGGACGGGGTCGCGGCGGCCGGTGAAGCCGTTGGCTATTCGCCACTGGAGGAAGCCGATCCAGACCACGACCTGCGCCAGAGCGTGGGCGTAGGGGTTGATCTCGATCCCGTGGAGCTGCCGGGGGCCGACCGTCGGGAACGGGGCCGGCAGGCCGTTGGCCGCGGCGTAGGTGATGACCTCCTTCTCCAGGTCCATCAGCCGGGCCAGCGCGACGTAGAGGAAGTTGCCGGAGCC
>JAABUN010003928.1_pt1 | contig 21524 bp, 21 predicted proteins | sample 5559311 | NCBI WGS metagenome assembly JAABUN01 (sample SAMN10711877, study PRJNA513370) | rock metagenome | isolation source: Antarctica rocks | place: Antarctica: Victoria Land, Siegfried Peak sud
ACGCCGGGATACCGTCGGCGCGCACTCGTCGCTGCTCACAAGAGACTCCTTCCGGATCAGCCAGGGCCCTCCAGTGTGGTCTGATCAAACCGCCAAAGTGCGACACGAACGCTGACGCAAGACAAGGTGGGCCACCCAGCGATCGAGTTCGCCCCGGCTGGCGACGAAGAGCTCCAAGTGGTCAAGCCCAACGTGCTGTTCGTCGAAGCGATCGCTGCCAAGACCTGGGCGACTCACAAGGCAGAGCTCGAGACCAGCAACTGGTTGTCTCAGGGTCACCTGCAGTGCGCCATCTGGGGATTGGTACCGGCTTGACTCTTCCGCGGTCAGCAGCGCGCAGTACCAACGCGCACTCTGGTCAGCATCACGAACCGTGAGAATCGCGACGATCTGCCCAGTGAGGATTGGTGGCACGACTTTTCGGAACCTCCGCTCAAGCAGGTAGGCCGTCGGTCTGATCGCCGAGCGTTCGGACGACACCCCCAGAACCGCCCGGGTGAGAGCGGCTTCGTGGGCCGTGTCGTTGTTGGCAACGGTCACGATCGGGCTAGCGTACGGCCACGTCGGATCCCGATGCCCCCCGCTAGTTGACAGACGCGCCCAGCGAGGTGGATGGCTGCCACAACCGGCTTCTCCCGGCCATCCGCCACGCCACCGCGACCGTCAACGCGAAGGCTGCTGCCAGCCAGGTGATGGCGCCGGCGTGCAGCCCGATCACCTGCGCACCCACGCCTGCGAGCATCGTGACGCCCATGGCGGTGCCGACGTTCTCGCTGAGGCCCAGCACGGCTCCACCGTGAGCACGTGTGTTGCCGGCCTCCTCGGAGAAGCCGTCGTAGGACAGCGCCATGATCTTCGGGTAGACGACCCCCATGGCTCCCCCGATCACCACAGCGACGAGGGCCGGGAGGACCAGGAGGGCCCACGACCCGCCCGGGGCGAGCATGGTCCACACCACCAGGCCTGCGGCGGCGGCGGGGAACCCGACGGCTGCGAGGCGGTAGCCGGTCCGGGGAGCCACTCTCGCCCCGAGCCCGGTGACGCTCAGGAAGCCCCACGTGAGGGGCCCAAAGGACACCAGCACCGCGCCCACCACCCCGGTCGGGTCGCTCAGGCGTGCGGCGAGGAGCGGGATGAAGGTGTTGATACCGAAGTAGCTGGCACACACGAGCAGGAACATCCACCCTGCAGCGTGGACCTGCGGGGCCCCGGGGACGGTCGCGCGCACCGCCGAGCGGTACGGCACCGCGAGGACGACCACGACACCCATGACTGCGGCGACCAGCAGCACAGGTGCTCCACCTACGACGGCGGCCTGGACGGCCGCGATCCCGACGGCGATGGCGATGAAGGCGCCGGCACCCCGGACGCGGGCGGGGTTCGCCGCACGCTTCCACTGCACGATGCCGAGGTTCCGGGACACGAGCACGCGGCCCACGAGGAAGAACGCGGCCGGCCAGGCCATCGCGGGTCGCCACCCGAGGGTGGCCAGGATGGGGGCATTGATCGCGGGACCCACCAGCGCCGGGACGACCCACATGAAGGCGATCAGCCCCAGCGCGCGTTCCCGCTCTCGCGGATCCGGGTACAGCCCACTGATCACCCCGAGACCCAGGCCCGCGATGAGCCCGCTCGCGATGCCGCGGACCGCCATACCGGCGACCAGGAACTCCATCGTGGGGGCCGTGACCGTCAGTGCAGCTCCGGCGAGCCAGACCACCGTGGCGATCCACAGCTGCACCCGCGGACCGACACGTCCGTACAGGAACGGTCCCGCGGCCATGAACGCGATGGTGACCACCCCGGTGGCGGTCAGGGCCGGGGCATACAGGGATCGACCGTCCAGCTCGTCGGCGGCGACGGGCAGCACCGCTGCGTAGCTGAGCCCGTCGACGCTCGCGGCGAACTCGGTCGCCAGGTACGCCATCAGCAGTGATCCCCGCGGATCGCCCAGGATCGCTCGAAGGCTCGGACTCGTGTTATCCCCCATGGCGCCACGCTAGGGGCTCAGTCACCGGTGAAACGCGGCTCGCGCTTCTCCCGCTGCGCGGCCAGCCCCTCCTGTAGGTCGTCGGTCACCAGGGTCACCGCCTGGGCGAGCGCCTCCCACTGCAGGGCCGCGGCGTGGTCGGCGTGCCCGCCGCCCCGCAGCGCGGCCGTGGTCAGCCGGGTCGCCACCGGAGCACGGGCCGCGATGGTGGCGGCCAGCTCGAGCGCCTGCGGCAGCACCTGCGCGGTGGGGACCGCGCGCAGGGCCAGCCCCAGCCGCACCGCCTCGTCCCCGTCGATGATGCGGCCGGTGAGCAGCAGGTCACGGGCCACCTGCAGGCCTGCCACCTCCGGCAACGACCAGGTGGTGGCCATGCCCGCGTGCATGCCCAGGCTCGTGAAGGGCACGCCCACCTTGGCCGATGCTGCGACCACGCGCAGGTCGCAGGCCAGTGCCAGCGCAAGGCCGGCGCCGATCGCAGCGCCGTTGACCGCTGCGACCGTCGGGACGGGCAGCGCGCGCACCGACAGCCACGCCGCGTAGAACTCGTGCATCCGCGAGCGCATCGCCTCTACGCCTGCGCCCGCACCCGCGCCGATCCAGGCCGTGTCGCCGCCGGAGCAGAACGCCTGTCCCGCTCCGGTGACAACGACCGCGCGCAGCCCGGCGTCCTGGCGCAGCAGGTCCATGACGCGCACCCAGGACGAGGTCATGGCGGCGTCCATCATGTTGCGGCGCTCCGGCAGGTCCAGGGTCACCACCGCGACCCCGCTCGGGTGCCGCTCCAGCCGCAGGTGCTCCAGGTCGAGGTCCTCCGCAGGGGTCATGGGCGACCATGCTAGCCAGCGCTGAGAACGGTCGCGGACGCGCCGGGACGGCTTTCGATTCGTGCTCAGCCCGTGCTCGGCTAGGGTGGAGCGATCCTGGCCCCAGGGTGAACCACCCCCGGCCGGCTAGGGACTGCCCGCACCCGCGGGCGGTACCGCCGAGTCGGACCAGGACACCCGAGACAACCTGAAGGAGAGCCCCATGGCGGACGTAGAGACCTGGAGCGGCGATTTCTACTGCGTGAAGTGCAAGGAGAAGCGCGAGGCCACGGGCAACGTGGTGGAGACGAACGGTCGTCGCATGGCCAAGGGCAAGTGCCCGGTGTGCGACACCAACCTCAACCGCATCCTGGGCAAGGCCTGATCCCAGGTCGCCAGCGCACGACGACGGCCGGTGCAGGAGATATCTCCTGCACCGGCCGTTCGCACGTGCGGGTCAGCGGTCGACGCGGGCGTTCCCGCCGCCGGCGAGCTTGAGCACCTCAGCCGTGGTGACCATGGTCGTGTCGCCGGGGGTGGTCATGGCCAGCGCTCCGTGCGCGGCGCCGTACTCGACGGCCGTCTGGAGCGGCTGACCGTCGAGCAGACCGTAGATCAGGCCGGAGGCGAACGAGTCTCCACCACCGACGCGGTCCATGATCTCCAGCCGCTCCCGGTGCGTGGCCTGCACGACCCCGGTCTCGCGGGACCACGCAAGGGCACCCCAGTCGTTCAGGCTCGCGCTGTGCACGGTCCGCAAGGTGGTGCCGATGACCTTGAAGCAGGGGTACGCGGCGGCGGCCCTGCCGATCATGGCGGCGAACTTGTCCACCTCCAGGGTGGACAGCGTGTCGTCAACACCCTCGACCTCGAAGCCGAGGCTCGCCGTGAAGTCCTCCTCGTTCCCGATCATCACGTCGATGTACTGAGCGATCTCGCGGTTCACCTCTTGAGCCTTGACCTGGCCCCCGATCGCCTTCCACAGGCTGGGACGGTAGTTGAGGTCGTAGGAGACCACAGTGCCGTGCTCCTTGGCCGCGGTGACCGCCTCGATGACGGTCTCGGCCGCGCTCTCACTCAGGGCAGCGAAGATGCCGCCGGTGTGCAGCCACCGCACACCGAGCCTGCCGAACAGGTGGCTCCAGTCGACGTCACCGGGCTTGATCTGCGAAGCCGCCGTGTGGCCACGGTCGGAGACGCCCACCGCACCACGCACCCCGAAGCCGCGCTCGGTGAAGTTCAGGCCGTTGCGGACCCCTCGACCGATCCCGTCGTAGGGGACCCAGGAGATGAACTCGGTGTCCACCCCACCAGCGAGGACGAGGTCTTCCACCAGCCGACCCACCTCGTTGTCGGCGAGGGCGGTGACGACCGCGGTGCGCAGACCGAAAGCCCGGCGCAGACCACGGGTCACGTTGTACTCCCCGCCACCCTCCCAGGCGCGGAACGAGCGGGCTGTGCGGATGCGCCCCTCGCCGGGATCCAGCCGCAGCATCACCTCACCCAGCGACACCGCGTCGTAGCGGCACTCGGCGGCGGGGCGGATGCCCAGCTCAGTCATCGGACGTCCTCGCGCTGGGCGAGGGCCACGGCCTCGCGGGTGAGTCGGCTGATGCCGTCGAAGTCGCCAGCAGCGACCCGGTCGCGCGGGACCATCCACGAACCGCCCACAGCCAGCACGGCGGACAGGTCGAGGTACTCGTGCAGGTTCTTCGGCCCGATGCCGCCGGTGGGGACAAACCTGATGTCTCCGAACGGCGCGGCGAGCGCTGCTATCGCCGCCGCCCCGCCCGAGGTTCCGGCGGGGAAGAACTTGACCGTGGTCAATCCGAGCTCGATGGCGGCCTGGACCTCGGTCGCTGTGACGGCTCCGGGCAGTGCGAGCACGCCATGCTCGTGGCAGCGCTCGACGACGGCGCGGCTCAGGCCCGGGGAGACCACGAACGCCGCACCCGCTGCGACTGCCTGGTCGACCTGCGCAGCGGTCAGCACGGTGCCGGCCCCGACGAGGATGTCGTCCCGCGCCGACATGGCATGGATGGACTCCTGCGCCGCGGCGGTCCGGAAAGTCACCTCCGCCACCGGCAGCCCCCCGGCGACCAACGCGCCGGCGAGGGCATCGGCGTGGGCTGCGTCGTCCAGCACCACCACCGGGACGAGACGCGCGCGGCCTAGACGGGACAAGACATCCATGAGGTTCCATTTCGCTGGGTGGAATCAACGTGTCATTGTCAGAAACTATGCCAGGATCGTGGCATGACTTCAAGCCGCTGGGAGGCTCAGCCCCTGTGGCAGCAGGGCGGGCAGCACCCCGCGGATCTGCTGGTAGAGCCAGGCGTTGCGTTCCGGTGTCATCCGCTCCGAGGGGAAGGTGATGCTCACCGCTGCGATGGCTACGCCCGCACGCAGCAACGGCACGGCCAGGCAGCTGATACCGGCCTCGTTCTCCTGGTCCTCAATGGCGTAGCCAGCAGAACGCGCCCGCTGCAACACCTCCCACACGTGGTCGGCGTCGATCTCGACACCGTCATGGGCGGCACGTGCGTACCCAGCGAGCATCAGCCGATCCGTCCCCCGGTAGGCGAGCAGCGCCCTTCCCAGCGCGGTGCTGACTGCTGCTCTGCGCCGACCCACCGCCGACCACACCCGTACCGGCCGCTCTGGCTCGACCTTGTCCAGGTAGACCACGTGAGTTCCGCTCAGCACCCCCAGGTGCACCAGCTCCTCGGTCGCCCCGCAGAGGGCGACCAGTGCCGGGTGCAGCAGCACGGGCAGGTTCTCGTCACCGAAGAAGTTGTCCGCCAGCTGGGTCGCAGAGGGCCCCAGGACGTAGGTGCCCGACGAGACGCCCTGCGTCACGAAGCCCCTGAACCTCAGAGCCGCCAGCACCCGGTGCGTCGTGGACTTGTTCAGGTCCAGGGCGGACGCGAGATCCGCCAGCCCCATACCTCGCGCTCCGGCGTCGGCCAGCACCTGCAGCACCAGCAGGGCCCGGTCCACGCTCTCCACCGGCGAACTCTGCACCACGGTTCCTCCTTGTACGGCCAGACGTGCGTCCACCTTTGGGAAAGCGTGCCCCATGACAAAAATTACCAGCGTCGAGATCGAGGACGTCCGCTTCCCCACCTCGCTGACGGCGGACGGCTCCGACGCGATGAACAAGGACGGCGACCACAGCGCGGCCTACGTCGTCCTGCGCACCGACGGCACGGCACCTGACGGTCGGCCGCTCGCGGGTCATGGGCTCACCTTCACCATCGGGCGGGGCAACGACATCGTCGCGGCAGCCGCGCGTCAGCAGTCCGCGCTGCTCGTGGGCATGGACGTGGCGGAGATGGCCGCAGACATGGGGGCGGTCTACCGCCACCTCACCGCTGACACCCAGCTCCGTTGGCTCGGACCGGAGAAGGGTGTGGTCCATCTCTCGCTCTGCGCGGTGCTGAATGCCGCGTGGGACCTGGCCGGACGCCTTGCCGGCAAACCGTTGTGGCGCCTGCTGACCGACATGACGCCCGAGGAGCTCGTCGACGTCGCAGACCTGCGCTACCTGTCCGATGCCCTGACCCGCGAGGAGGCTCTCACGCTGCTACGGGCCAAGGAGCACGGCAAGGCGGGCCGTGTGGCTGAGCTGCAGCGCACCGGCTACCCCTGCTACACGACCTCGGCCGGGTGGCTCGGTTACAGCGACTCCAAGCTGCGTCGCCTGTGCCAGGAAGCTGTCGACCAGGGCTACCGGCACGTCAAGCTCAAGGTCGGTGCCAACCTGGAGGAGGACGTACGGCGCTGCTCGATCGCACGTGAGGTAATCGGGCCGGACCGCGCGCTGATGATCGACGCCAACCAGGTCTGGGACGTCGACCGGGCGATCGGGTGGACCAACGCGCTCGCCCGGTTCGACATCCTCTGGATCGAGGAGCCCACCAGTCCGGACGACGTCCTGGGCCACGCAGCCATACGACGCGGCGTCGCACCGGTGGGGGTGGCCACCGGTGAGCACTGCCAGAACCGCGTGATGTTCAAGCAGTTCCTGCAGGCCGGTGCGCTGGACTTCTGCCAGCTCGACGCCGGCCGCCTCGGCAGCGTGAACGAGATCGTCGCCGTGCTGCTGCTCGCAGCGAAGTTCGGTGTCCCGGTGTGTCCGCACGCGGGCGGCGTGGGGCTGTGCGAGATGGTGCAGCACGTCTCGGTGCTCGACTACGTGGCGGTCTCCGGGTCCCTGGAAGGTCGCGTGACCGAGTACGTGGACCACCTGCACGAGCACTTCACCGATCCGTGCGTCGTCACCGGCGCCGCCTACGCGCTGCCTGGTCGACCCGGCTACTCGACCCAGATGCATGCCGAATCCGTTGAGCGGTACAGCTTTCCCGACGGTGCCTACTGGTCATCGCGGGTGCAGGCCGGCGACGCACGTTGACCGTCGCCCGCTGACCGTCGCCCGCTGACCGTCGCCCGCTGACCGTCGCCCGCTGCCCGCTGACCGCTGACCGCCCAGGGGGCTACCGCGCCAGCCAGCCGCCGTCCACGGCCAGCACCTGGCCGTGGACGTACGCAGCTGCCGCGGAGGCGAGGAAGACCACGACGTCGCCGATGTCCGCCGGCTCTCCCCACCGGCCGGCGGGGATCCTGGCCGACAGCTGGTCCAGGCGCACCGGGTCGGCCAGCAGAGCCGCGTTCATGTCGGTGGCCATGTAGCCGGGTGCGACGGCGTTGACGTTCACACCCTTGGCCGCCCACTCGTTGCACAGCGCCTTTGTCAGCTGCGCGACGGCACCCTTGCTGGCGGCGTACGCCGGCACCGTGAGGCCGCCCTGGAAGGACAGCAGCGAGGCGAGGTTGACGATCTTTCCCTCGCCTCGCTGCACCATCGGCCCGCCGAAGAGCTGGCACAGCTGGAAGACCGAGCGCAGGTTGACCTGCAGGACCCGGTCCCAGGCCTCCAGCGGGAACTCCGCTGCAGGGTGGCGCTCCTGGGTTCCGGCGTTGTTGACGAGGATGTCGACCCGGTGCTCTGTCAGCACCCCGGCGGCAGTGGCAGCGACTGCGTTCCCGTCCTGCAGGTCGAGCGGGTAGAAGTGCAGGGAGCGTCCGAGGACGCTGGCGTGCTGGGCGATCTCGTCAGGCACCGGGGTGCGCGCGAGCACGATCACGTCTGCCCCGGCGTCCAGCATCGCCGTGCTGATCCCCGCCCCGAGGCCGCGACCACCGCCGGTGACCACCGCCGTGCGGCCCGCTAGGTCGAAGGGCGCCCTCATGCGTCGGCCTGGTCGGCCAGGGGCGTGAGCAGGACCTTCAGGCAGTCCTGGCCCGACGTCGCGGCGTCGAACGCGGCATGTACGTCTGCCAGGGCGAACGCCTTGGTGGGAAACCGGTCCAGGCCCAGCGCGCCGCCGGCGATCAGCTCGATCGCGCGGCCCATGTCCGCGGAGGTGTAGACCCGCACCCCGACGACCGTCTGCTCCTTGAAGCACACGGCCTGAAGGTCCATGGGGGTGGCCTGCTTGTACACTCCCACGACGACGATCCGGCCCAGCACGCGGGTGGCGGCGGTCAGCTCTGCAGCAACGGCTGGGTGCGCGGCCGAGTCGAAGGTGATGTCCGCGCCCTCCTCACCGGTGAGCGGCGCGAGGGTCTCGAGCATCGTCGACCCCTGCGCGACGACGGTGAATCCCAGGTCCCTGGCCACCTTCCGGCGCCACGGGCTCGGTTCGGTGATGACGACCGCGCCCGCACCCGCGTGCCTGGCGACGAGCGCGACCAGGACACCGATGGGGCCGGCGCCGTAGACCGCCACGGTGTCGCCCTGCTGCAGCTCGGAGAGGGCGACGGCGTGCACCGCGACGGCCAGCGGCTCGGCCAGGGCGGCCGTCCGCGGGTCCACCCCGTCGGGCACGGCGTGCAGCACCTGCGGTGGGAGTGCGACGTACTGGGCGCTGGCACCGGGAGCGTCGATGCCGAACAGGCCCAGTTGGCGGCACACGTGCGGGGAGCCGTCCCGGCACGCCTTGCACCCGCCACAGCTGATCAGGGGTTCGACGGTGACCAGCGTGCCGACGGCAGGCCCGCTGCTGCCCGCCTGCTCCACCCACCCGGAGATCTCGTGACCCATGATGAGCGGTGCAGCCGCTCGGGGGTGCTTGCCGTGGAAGATCGCCAGGTCGGTGCCGCAGATGCCGTTGTAGGCGACCTTGACCAGAGCCCAACCCGGCGGGACCTCGGGTAGCGGGACCTCCACCACCTCGACCGTGTCGGCACCGGTCCAGACGGCGGCCGGCATGGCGCTCATCGCGGGCCCGATGGTGCAGCCGCGCAACCCGCGTTGCGCCCCGGCGCACCGATCACCTGGGGGTTGACGATGTTCCGCGGTGCCCGGTCCTGGCACACCGCGACGACATTGGCGATCGTGCGGCGCTTGAGCTCGGCGTAGGACTCCTCGGTGTACCAGGCCAGGTGTGGGGTCAGGACCACCGAGTCGAACGAGGTCAACGGGTGGTCCGCGGCCAGGGGCTCGGCCTCGTGGACGTCGATGCCGGCGCCCCGCAGCCTGCCCGAACCCAGTGCGTCGACGAGCGCGTCGGTGTCGACCACCCCGCCCCTGCTGGTGTTCACCAGGATCGCGTCGCTGCGCATCCGGGCGAGCTGTGCCGTACCGATCATGGCGCGCGTCCCATCGTCGAGCGGGGTGTGCAGGGAGACCACCTGGGAGCGTTCCAGCAGCTCGTCCAGGCCCACCGAGCGCACTCCGTGGTAGGTCTGCTTCCTGGGGTCTGCGGCGTTGTCGTGGCCGATGACCTCATAGCCCAGACCCTGGGCCTTGCGGGCTGTGGCCGTGCCGATCAGGCCCAGGCCGATCACACCGAAGACCCGCCCTCGGACCTGGTACAGCGGACGCACCGCCGGAAGGTCGAAGGATCCCTGCCGGACACCTCGGTCCAGGCGTGGGATCCCCCGCGCCACAGCCAGGGTCAGGGCGATGGCGTGGTCGGAGACCGACTCCGTCCCGTAGTCCGGAACGTTGCACACGGCGATGCCACGCTGCGTGGCTGCCGCGACGTCCACCGAGTCGACGCCGACGCCGTAGCGCCCCACGACACGCAGGAGCGGCAGCGCGTCCATCACCTCGGCGGTGATCTGCGCGTACTGGACCAGGATGGCGTCAGCGCCTTCCGCATTGGCGATGAGCTCTTCCGCGCTGCGCGACTGGGTCAGGACCAGGTCTGCACCGGCGGGGTCGGCGACCAGGTGCTCGACGTCGAAGGAGTCGTGGTCGCACTCGGTGATCACGATCCTCATCGGGCGAGCCAACCGCCGTCGACGGGCAGGACGGCACCGTTGACGTAGTCCGCCGCCCGCGAGCACAGGAACAGGACCGCTCCGGCGACGTCGTCCGGCTGCGCCCACCGGCCGGCGGGGATGCGTGCCAGGATGGCTGCGCTGCGCTCAGGATCGTGCTGCAGGTCGTGGGTGTTCGCGGTGGCCACGTAGCCGGGGGCCACCGCGTTGACGTTGAGGCCCTGGGCGGCCCACTCGTTCGCCAGAGCCTTTGTCAGCCCGCCCACCGCTGACTTGGAGCAGGTGTAGCCGGGGACGTTGACCCCGCCCTGGAAGGTCAGCATCGAGGCCATGTTGACGATCTTGCCGTGGCCCCGCGCGATCATGGATCGGCCGACCTCCCGGCAGAGGACGAACGTCGCGCGCAGGTTGACGTCCAGGACGTGGTCGAAGTCGGCGTCGGAGTGGGTGGCCGCAGGGTGGCGGCGGATCGTGCCGCCGTTGTTGACGAGGATGTCGACGCCACGACCGGTCAGGTCCGTCGCGAGCGCGGTGACCGCTGCGGGCACCGCGAAATCGGCACGCAGCGGGGTGAAGTCGCGTCCGACCGCCTCGACCGCAGCCCGGACCTCGCTGGCGCCTTGGGGCATGCCACGGCTCACGCCGATGACGTCGGCGCCCGCACGCGCCAGCGTCGTCGCGATGGCCAGCCCGATGCCCTGGCTCGCGCCGGTGACCACAGCGAGCTGTCCCTGCAGGCCGAACAGGCTCTGTGCGTAGGAGGCCGGCGTCACGACGCTGGTCATGTCGGTGCTCACTTCGTTGATATCGACTGCGGCGGCGGCGGGGTCGCGTGGCCCAGGGCGGTGGAGATGTTGTCCGCGGTCTCGATGGCGAGCGCCGCCATCGACGACAGCTGCTCGAAGGTGTGCTCCAGGGTCAGGGTCGAGATGCTGATCCCGTAGGTGATCCGTCCGGTGTGGTCTCGGATCGGGGCGGCGACGCAGCCGACCCCCGGCACGTTCTCCTCGCGGTCCAGCGCGTAGCCCAGGCGCCGTACGTCCTGCACCTCCGCCCGCAGCCCCTCCAGCGTGGTGATGGTGTGCGGGGTGCGGTAGGGCAGCCCCGCGCGCGCGACGAAGCGCTCTAGGCCGTCGTCGGTGTACCCGCTCAGGATCACCTTGCCGATCCCCGAGGAGTGCATGGGTATCGCCAGCCCGACCCGCGAGGGCATCTGGTACGGCTTGTCCGAGTCGCTGCGGATCAGGTAGACGACCTCGTCCCCGTTGGCGACTCCGACGTGCACCGTGCACTGCACCCGCGGGACGAGGTCGTCGACGAAGGGCTGCGCGATGGCAGAGATGTCGATCCGCAGCAGCGCCCGGCCGGCCAGCGAGAGGATCTTCGGGCCGGGCAGATAGCTCCCGTCGGCGGCGAGCGCGATGAATCCCCGTGCTATCAACGTGGCGAGGATGCGGTGCGTCGTGGCCTTGGCCAGCCCTGTTGCGTCAACCACCTCGGTGAACCGGGGATGTGTCAGAGCGGCTTCCAGCACGAGCAGGGTCTTCTCGCTCGCGCTGGCACTCGTCGGCGAGAGGGAGTGGTCCGCCGGGGTCGGTGCGGTCTCGATGGCCATGGTCCCTACCCGTTCTGTGGTCGCGGCGATGGAAGGGCCGCCAGTCTGTCGTGACCGTGAAGGCGACCGTGGCCGGGCCTGCTCATCGCATGTCGGCGATGGCGAAGCCGTCCATGTCGTCAAAGGACTGGTTCTCCCCCGCCATCGCCCAGACGAAGCTGTAGCTCGCCGAGCCGACCCCTGAGTGGATCGACCAGCTCGGGGAGATGACGGCCTCGGAGTCGGCGACCACGAGATGACGAGTCTGAGCGGGTTCTCCCAGGAGGTGGATCACGCGCGCGTCCGCAGGGAGGTCGAAGTAGAGGTAGGCCTCCATCCGGCGGTCGTGGGTGTGGGCGGGCATGGTGTTCCACATGCTGCCGGGGTGCAGGGTCGTGACGCCCATCATGATCTGGCAGCTCCGAACGCCCTCCTCGTGGATGTACTGGTTCAGCGTGCGCCGGTTCGACGTCAACGGATCGCCCAGCTCGCGGACGTTCCCCGTCCCCGCCTCGACGAACGTCGTGGGGTAGGCGGCGTGCGCCGGAGCCGAGACCAGGTAGAAGCGGGCTGGACCGGCCTCCGCGACGTCTGTCGAGGCGAAGTCGACGACCTGCGTCCCGCGTCCCACGTACAGGCAGGAGCCGTGCCCCACCTCGTAGGCGGTGCCGTCGGCGGTGATCGTGCCCGGGCCGCCCACGTTGACGATGCCGCCCTCGCGGTGCTCGAAGAAGTAGTCGCTGCGGATCTCGGGGAACGTCGGCAGCCTCACGCTGGTCGTGACCGGCTTCACCCCGACGAGCACGACGCGATCGTGATGGGTGTAGACGGCGTTGACGTCGTCGTCGACGAACAGGCCGGCCACCAGATAGCGGTCTCGCAGCTCGGCGGTGTCCATGCCGCGGACGTGCTCGGGGCTGGTGGCGTAACGCTGTTCCATCGGGTCCCTTTCGGTGCGGACGACCTGGTCTGTGCAGCAGTGGTTCTCGCGCTGCCGAACGTGCTGGCTAGGGTGTGACGAGGCCCAGCAGGGTGGGTAGCCACATCGACAGGCCCGGGGTGAAGATCACCATGAAGAGCACGAGCAGAAGCGCTGCGAAGAAGGGCAGCAGCCTGCGGGTCACGGCCTCGATCGAGATGTCGGCGACCTTCGCGCCGATGAAGAGGATCGGGCCGACGGGCGGGGTGATCGTCCCGATGGAGAGGTTGAGCACCATCATGATCCCGAAGTGCACGGGGTGGATGCCCATCGCGACGACGATCGGCAGCAGGATCGGGGTGAAGATCAGCACCGCGGGCGTGGGGTCCATGAAGCACCCGAGCACGAGCAGGATGCTGGCGATGAGCAGCAGGATCACCACCGGGTTGCTGCTGATCGAGAAGATCGCCTCCGACGCCATCGCCGGGATGCGGGCGAAGGACATCACGAAGCCCATGATCGAGGACACACCGACCAGGAACATGACCACCGCGGTGGTGCGGGTGGCGTCCAGCAGGATCCGCGGGAGCTGGCTCACCTTGATCGTCCGATACAGGAACGACAGGACGAGCGCGTAGATGACTGCGATGTTGGAGCCCTCGGTCGGCGTGAAGATGCCGGCCAGGATCCCGCCGATGACCACCACGATGAGCAGGAGCGCAGGCACCGCAGCAAGGATCGTGCGGGCACCGGCGGCGAACCCGATGCGCTCGCTGACCCTGAGCTCGGGGCGCTTGCGCGCGTAGAGGTACACGATGATCATGCAGGCAAAGGCCCACATGAGCCCCGGGATGTAGCCGGCCACGAAGAGCGCGGCGACCGAGGTGCCCGAGACCAGGGAGTACACGATCATCAGGTTGCTGGGGGGGATGATCATCCCGGACGGGGCGGAGGCGATGTTGACGGCAGCCGAGAAGGGCTTGTCGTAACCCTCTTTCGCCTGGATGGGGCCGATCGTCGAGCCGATCGCCGCCGCCGCCGCGACCCCGGAGCCCGAGACGGAACCGAACAGGGCGTTGGCTGCGATGTTCGTCTGGGCGAGCGAGCCGGGCATCCTGCCGACCATCACCTTCGCCGCGTTGACCAGTCTCAGGGCGATGCCGCCCTGGTTCATGATGACCCCGGCCAGGACGAAGAAGGGTATGGCGAGCAGGGGGAAGGAGTTGATCCCCCGGAACACCTGCTGGGCAGCGGTGAGGACACCGTTCTCGACGCCCAGGGCGGTGAACATGGCTATCAGCGCCGACAGGCCGACGGCGATGCTGATCGGTGCCCCCAGCAGGAGGAACAGCGCAATCCCGCAGAGCAGGATGAGCGCGGCCAGTGTTGCCGGATCCATCGGTCAGCCCTCCTTCACAGGACGTCAGGTTCGGCGTCCTCGACGGCGTCTTCCGCGCCGACGAGGATCCGCACCAGGTGGTAGACGGTGTACAGCGCGATGAGGACCCCGGAGATCGGCAGCGCCAGGTAGAGCGGGCCCACGTTGACCGGAAGGCCTGTCAGGTTCTGCGCCCAGGCCAGGTCGACCACCCGGATGCCGCCCCAGATCAGGACCAGGCCGGTGAAGGTCAGGATCGCCAGCTGGACCAGTGCCGAAGCGGCGATCTGCGCCTTGCGAGGAAGCTTGCGGACGGCGAAGTCGACGGCGATGTGGCCGCGCTCGCCGAACACCAGTGCCGAACCGAAGAGGCCCAACCAGATGAACAGGTACTTCGCCAGCTCCTCGGACCAGCCGCTGGGCTGGTTGAGGACCTGTCGGGCGAACACCTGCCAGGCGACGTCGACGACGAGCACCGCGAAGAGCACCACACAGGCCACCGTCAGCACGCGGTCTATCACCTTCTTGGCTGCGGTCATGGTCGAGCCTCCTCGGGTGGGGTGGCTGATCACTCAGCAGCGGCGCGGACCTGGTCGTAGAGGCCTCGCTTGACCTCGCTGTCCAGCTTGGCCTCGGTCAGGGGAGTGATGACCTCGGCGAACGCCTCAGCATCGACCTCGTTGAACGTGGCGCCGGCGGCCTCGGCCGCAGCTACGCCCTCGCCGATCTGCTCCTGCCACAGCTCGGCCTCCTGCACGCGTGCCTCCGCCAGCAGCTCCATGAACACGTCCTGGTGCTCGGGAGTCATCGCCTCCAGCACGGCCGGGTTGATGATCAGGTAGTCCGGGAACATCAGGTGGCGGGTGTAGCTGTAGAACGGCGCGACCTCGGCGTGCTTGAGGCCGGAGTAGATGAGCTCGTTGTTCTCCCCGCCCTCCAGGATCCCGGACTGGATGGCCGTGTAGACCTCACCCTGGCCCATCGGGGTACCGGTGCCACCCATGCGCGACAGCATCTCGATGTTGGTGTCGGACTCGATGACGCGGATCTTCATGCCTTCGAGGTCCGCAGGGGTGTTGATCGGCTTCTCGGAGTTGTAGACCGACCGGACCCCTCCGTGGAAGGCGCTGATGACCTTGATGCCCTCGTCCTCGAGGGACGAGTACAAATCAGACACGATCTCCGGGTCGTTCGTGACCTGCGACTGGTGCTCCGGGGAGTCGAAGACGAACGGGAGGTTGAACACGACGAAGTCGGGGTTGAAGTTCTCCAGCAGGGGCCCACCGACGTAGGCCATCTCGATCGTGCCTGCCTGGACGAGCTCGATCGTCTCGCGCTGGGCGCCCAGGGTCTCGTTCGGAAAGACCTCGATGTCGTAAGCACCGTCGGTCGCCTCGGACAGCTTGTCTCCCAGCTCGTCCATGACGATGTACTGCGGGTGCGTCTCGGGCTGGTTGAACGCCACCTTCATGACCAACGTGTCAGCATCGGCGGCAGGGCCGCCTTCTCCCGCGCTGCTCTCGGTGCTGGTGACCGGGCTCGTGCCGGCGCTGCACGCTGTGAGCGCGAGCATCGAGGCGCCGATCAGGGCGCCCAACGAAACAGCCTTGTGTCGCCTCATGTGGAACTCCTCGCTCGACTCACGTCGTCGTGAGCGCATCGGTGGAACTCAGGCCTCGACGGTGGACCGTGGCGTCCCGCGGCGTAGATGGAACTGTGTTCCGGTACACGGAACAACGTACGGGCGTGCGGACGGCACCGCAATGGGTCAACCGAGATTTGTCGTGAGCGCGGCGGCTCTGGGCCGCTACGAGCTCTGAGCCGCTTCGACTAGCCGAGGTCCCGCGGACCGACCAGGTTGCGCAGCGGCTCGCCGTCCAGCAGGCGGCGTGCGTTCTCTGCCGCGAGCTCAGCGATCCGGCGATCCTCGGAGGGGCTCAGAGCCGCCGTGTGCGGGCTGATGAGCACGTTCGCCATCGCCCACAGCGGGCTGTCCTGCGGCAGCGGCTCGATCGCGGTGACGTCGAGCGCCGCGAAGCCGACGGTGCCTGCGAGCAGCGCGGCCACCAGCGCGGCCTCGTCGATGACCGTTCCGCGGCCGACGTTGACGATGGTCGCACCGGGGCGCAGCGCCGTGAAGAACTCGGGGCCGAGAAGCCCTGTCGTGGAGTCGGCACCGGGCAGCGTGACCACGACCGCGTCCACCTCGGCCGCGACGTCAGCCAGCGCGTCCAGCCCGACGACCCGCTCGACGCCGTCGACCTCGACCCGGCTGCGGTTGGCGCCGATCACGCGGGCCCCCAGCCCGGCGAGCAGGTGGGCGCTCTGTCGGCCGATGCTGCCCAGGCCGACCACCAGGACGGTCTGCTCGTGCAGCTGACCCATCACCCAGCGATCGGACCAGGACCGCTGCCGCTGCTGGGCGATCAGCCGCGGAAGCCTCTTGGCCCCCGCGAGCAACCCGAAGAGAGCGAACTCGGCAAGGGTCCCTGCGTGCACCCCGGCCGAGGTCGTGAACCGGACCCGTTCCAGGTCGTGCGGGTCCAGGCCCGCTGCCGAGACCTGGGACGCGCCACCGGCGGCCATCGTCTGGACCCACCGCAGCTGCGGGTTGGCCCGCACGGTCCGGGCCAGCGCCGCCGAGGAGACGTCCGGGATGCCGTACAGGGCCTGCGCCGAGTCGACCAGCTCCTCGAAGCGGGACTGCTGGTCCTCGGTCCGGCGCCAGGACGGGTCCCCGCCGTGGTCACCGGGGGAACGCATCGGCGGCAGGAGGTCATGGTCGCGGACCAGGTCCACCCGCGGCTCCAGCTCCTCGACCAGCCGGCAGAGCGCCTCGTCCAGGGGGGTCGCCAGCACGAGCCGCAGCCGGTCATCGTGGTCCGTCATGAGCGTTCCTCTCTCGTGCGCGGCGACCGCCGCGACCCCTAGTGCTACCGCATCCGGGCGCCGTCGGACGCCACGAGGGTACGCCGCAAGGTCTGGTTACGCTGCGCCCATGAGACAGGAGCTGCCGGCCGTGGGGGTCATCGGCCTCGGCGTGATGGGTGCGCCGATGGCGGGACACATCCTCCGGACGGGCTTCGCGCTGCACGTCACGGCCCGACGACCCGCGCAGGCTGACGCCCTCGTCGCCGCCGGGGCGAGGTGGCAGCCGACCGCGCGCGAGCTGGCGCGGCACTGTGACGTGGTGGTCCTGATGGTGCCGGACCTGCCCGACGTCGAGCTCGTGCTGCACGGCCCTGACGGGCTGCTTGCTGACCCGGACAGGCCATCGATCGTCGTGATCAGCTCGACGGTCTCCGCCGCGGGTGTCCGCCACCTGGGCACACTCGTACGGAAGCAGACCGGCGGTCGGGTACGTGTGGTGGACGCACCCGTGAGCGGCGGCGAGGAGGGCGCCAAGGAGGGGACCCTGGCGGTGATGATGGGTGGGGCGCCCGAGGACGTCGCCGTCGTCCTCCCCGTGCTCGCGGCCACCGGCACCGCGGTGCACCTCGGTCCGCTGGGCGCCGGGCAGGTCGCAAAGGCGTGCAACCAGATGGTCGTCGCCGCAACCGTGGTGGCCCTGGGTGAGGCGGCGGTGGTCGCCGAACGGGCCGGTCTCGACGTCGCCGCGATGCTCGACCTGCTCGCGGGCGGATACGCGGGCAGCCGCGTGCTGGAGGTGAAGAAGCGCCGCTTCGCCACGCACGACCACAGCCCCTCCGGTGCAGCCAGGTTCATGGTCAAAGACCTGTCCTTCGCCACGGACGAGGCCAGGAGCACCAACACGGCGACTCCCCAGCTGGACGTGCTGCGAGCCGTGTTCACCGATCTGACCGCTCAGGGTCTGGGCGACCTGGACACCGCCGTCGTGCAGGCCTACATCGAGAACCTTGATCCCCGACGCGACCCGACCTGAGGACCCGATGACCGACGAGAAGACCAGCACGTTCAGCAGCCTCACGCCGGGGGGCAGGCGCAACTTCGTCGACAACCTGCGTGCCGAGAACACCGGCGCGATACTCCTCCTCGCCGGAGCCGTGGTCGCACTCGCCTGGGCGAACTCCCCCTGGCGGGAGGGCTACACCGCCCTCGGCGAGACCGTCGTCGGGCCGACCGCTCTGCACCTGGACCTGACGCTGGCCGAGTGGGCGACCGATGGTCTGCTGGCCATCTTCTTCTTCGTCGTCGGGCTCGAGCTGAAGCGCGAGATCGTCGATGGGCAGCTGCGAAAGCCGGCTACTGCCATCGTGCCGATCCTCGCCGCAGTCGGCGGCATGCTCGCGCCAGCCGCCATCTACGCGCTCGTCAACGCGACCAGCGCGAACGGTTCGATGAGCGGCTGGGCCATTCCGGTGGCGACCGACATCGCCTTTGCGGTAGCGATCCTGACCATCTTCGGTAAGCGGTTGCCGACGGCGCTGCGAGCATTCCTGCTGACGCTGGCAGTGGTGGACGACCTGCTCGGCATCGTCGCCATCGCCGTGTTCTACGCAGCCGATCTCGATTTCCTCTGGCTGGCAGCCGCTTTCGGTGTCATCGCCGTGTTCGGCATCCTGGTCCGCCGCCGTGGCGGGCTGGGCTGGGTCCTGGTCCTGCTGGCTCTGATGGCCTGGTACTTCATGCACCTGTCAGGCATCCACGCAACGATCGCCGGGGTGCTGCTGGGGTTCACCGTCCCCGCCCTGGCCACCCGCGAGGAGCCGGTCAGCACCGCCGAGCGCCTGGAGCACCTGTGGCGGCCGGTGTCGGCGGGTCTGGCCGTCCCCGTCTTCGCCCTCTTCGCCGCCGGGGTCAGCATGGACCCCGCTGCACTGTCCGGCGCTGCAGGCGACCCGGCCGCACAGGGGGTGGCGGTCGGCCTGGTGATCGGCAAGCCCATCGGCATCATGCTGGCTACCTGGGCGCTGGTGAAGGTCACCAGGGCCCAGCTCGACCCCTCGGTCCGATGGGGCGACCTGTTCGCCATCAGCGTCGTGGCCGGCATCGGCTTCACCGTCTCGTTGCTCATCGGCGAGCTGTCCTTCTCCGAGGACTCCCCCCACAGCGAGAACGTCAAGGCCGCGGTGCTGATCGGATCGCTCACCGCGGCAGTCCTGGGCGGCCTGCTCCTGACGTGGCGCGGGCGGGTGCACGACCGGCTGCGGCAGGGGTGAGCCAGCTCGTCTCACCTGCGCCGGCGTGTGCACGTAGCGTCCTCTGCCCTGTGGACGCATACGGCCGCAAACACCCTCGAAATGCCATATTGCAGCATGCGCCTGCAGATCCGACCCGGCCTGGTACGGGCCTGGCGAGCACCCGGGAGGTTGCAGATCGGTCTGGACCCTCGGCACGGGGTGGTTCTGGACGGTCTCACCGCAGGGGACGAGCGGGTGCTCGATGCCCTGGACGCCGGCTCCTACGATCTGCGCACCCTGACCGTGCAAGGAGCCCGCTGGGGGGTGCCTGCTGTGCGTGTGCTCGGGCTGGTGCAGGCGCTGCAGCAGGTGGGTGCCCTGCTGCCGTCCAGGACCCGCGTCCCGGTGCTCGCGAACTTGGACGAAGCCGCTCTGCAACAGCTGACGGGTAGCGCCGAGTGCCTCGCGGTCGCCTACCCCGAGGGCGACGGCTGGGACGCCGTGGCGCGCCGGCTGACCTCCTCGGTCCAGGTGCTCGGCGGCTGCCGGACCGGGCTGCGCATCGCGATGGCGCTGGCGGCGGCCGGCGTGGGCCACGTCACCGTCCACGACGAACGACGGGTGTCGGCGCACGAGGCCGGCCCTGAGGACTATCCCGTGCAGGACATCGGCCGTCAGCGTGGCCGGGCGGCCGCAGATCTGCTGGCTGGGCGCCTGGTGGGTCCCGTGCGCACACAGACGCGCGAGCGAAGCAGCCCCGACGTCGCCGTGCTCCTCGCTCTGGCGTGCGCCGACCCGACGCGGTACGACCCGCTGCTGCGCGACGACGTACCGCATCTGACGGTGCTGCTGCGCGAGGGGGACGCTGTCGTCGGCCCGTTCGTGCGGCCCGGTCTCACCTGCTGCCTGCGCTGCCTGGACCTGTACCGCACCGACCGCGACCAGGGGTGGCCACGCGTGGCGGCCCAGCTCGGCGCGGGTCCGCACCGCAGGGTCGACCCGGCTCTGTCCGACCTGGCTGCGGCGCTGGCGGTGAGCGAGGTCCTGACGGTGCTGGACGGCTACACCCAGCCGGTGACCAGCGGGGCGACCCTGGAGGTGCGCCCGGGACATACGCTGCCGCGCCTGCGGCACTGGCCGGCGCACAGCAGGTGCGGGTGCCGGTGGCTCCCCTCCAGCACGCCGGTGAGCGCGCGGTCCGTGCCACCGGTCACAATGGAGGCGTGAGCGACCTGCCGCGCAAGGCCTTCAGCCGGACGGCGAAGCTTGCTGCCCTGCCCGTCGGCTTCGCCGGCCGCACCGCCTGGGGACTGGGCAAACGGATCGGGGGGAAGTCGGCGGAAGCGGTGGCCGCCGAGGTGCAGGCCCGCACCGCCGAGCAGATGTTCAAGGTGCTCGGTGAGCTCAAGGGCGGCGCCATGAAGTTCGGCCAGGCGCTCAGCATCTTCGAGGCAGCCCTTCCCGAGGACATCGCCGGGCCGTACCGCGCGACGCTGACCAAGCTGCAGGACGCCGCTCCCCCGCTGCCCGCCGCCACCGTGCACAAGGTGCTGGCCGAGCAGCTGGGGCCACGCTGGCGGCGCTCGTTCAAGACCTTCGACGACACCCCTGCCGCGGCAGCCTCGATAGGCCAGGTGCACCGGGCGGTGTGGAAGGACGGGCGGGACGTCGCGGTCAAGATCCAGTACCCGGGGGCGGGCGAGGCCCTGATCTCGGACCTGAACCAGCTGACGCGGGCTGCCCGGCTGGGAGCGGGCTGGATCCCCGGGCTGGAGCTGGGCCCGATCCTGACCGAGCTGAAGGAGCGGATGGTCGAGGAGCTGGACTATGCCAGCGAGGCGACCTGGCAGCAGACGTTCGCCGACGCCTTCGTCGACGTCGAGGAGTTCGCCGTTCCCGGTGTGCTGGCCAGCACCGAGCGCGTCATCGTCTCGGAGTGGCTCGAGGGGGTGGCGCTGAGCCAGGTCATCGCCTCCGGCACGCAGCAGGAGCGGGACCTTGCTGCCCGCCGCTACCTGGAGTTTCTCTTTCTCGGTCCAGCCAGAGCCGGTCTGCTGCACGCCGATCCGCACCCCGGTAACTTTCGGCTCACCCCGGACGGACGGCTGGGGGTGCTGGACTTCGGAGCAGTCAAGCAGCTGCCGGAGGGGATGCCCGCCGAGATCGGGCGGTTGCTCACGGTGGCGCTGGAGGGTGACGCCGTCGGTGTGGTCGAGGGTCTGCGGGGAGAGGGCTTCATCAGGTCCTCCATCGACATCGACCCGCAAGGGCTGCTGGACTACCTGTCTCCCTTCCTCGAGCCCGCCAAGCACGAGAGCTTCACCTTCACGCGCGGGTGGATGCAGGAGCTGTTCCAGCACATCAACGACCCGCGCCGACCGCAGTGGTCGATGGGGATGAAGCTGAACCTGCCACCGGAGTACCTGCTGATCCACCGGGTCTGGC
>JAABUN010003929.1_pt1 | contig 21515 bp, 25 predicted proteins | sample 5559311 | NCBI WGS metagenome assembly JAABUN01 (sample SAMN10711877, study PRJNA513370) | rock metagenome | isolation source: Antarctica rocks | place: Antarctica: Victoria Land, Siegfried Peak sud
AAGTGCCCTGAGATGCGGCTATGGAGGTTGTCGAGTTCAGCTGTCCAGGACTTGAGTTTGGACGGTGTGCCGTTGGAGAAAGTCATGGCTCAACTTACCCCTGCTTAACTGCGGCTGTAATACTAGGTTCTGTTGACTTTTTCACCTGACTCGAGGTGGTTTCTTCTGCGCCTAACGTAAGCAGTAGGAAGTAAGAAATAGGGAGGTTTCGGAACGCTAAATATCTCGTCCTTCACGAGGGTGGCTGTTTCTCGCAAAGGGCAAAAGTCAATACAACCGGATAGACGGAAACTCATGTAAGCCGAAAAACTTGAAACCGACCCGGCGTATCGTTATCGTCACTACCCCTGCTTAATTTGAGGCTGCTGGACAATATGTTTTCTGGCACTATATTTTTCGGCACTACAAAGTGCCCCTACACCGCGTTCACACACCAGCGCCACGTCGATATCTGACAGAACCAAGCCGGAACCTGAACACGAAAAGGTCAATCGTCGGCGGGCAAACCCCATACCGCACTGACGCCGGGCCGGGTCAGGTCTTCGATAATAGGATGCAACCGGATGTAAGCGCCGCGTTCGCTAGGCAAACCCGGATGGTGACTAAACGCCTCTTTGGCGAGCGTTTCGGCCTCTTCATCACTGTCCGCAACGACAAAAACGTACAAAGCTTTGCCTGAGCGGTCGTAGTTGCCATTGCGCGCCTTATAGAGCTTCATAATCGTTTATAGTACCTCCACGCCCACCCCGCGCAGAGGTAAGCAGCTTACGTTTCCGGGCATTTTTGGCGCGTACCATGCGCTAACTCAGCCCGAACTGCCAGGCTCGAGCCGACCGGAGTCCGGATGTCCCACCCACACGCCCCACAGCTGCGTACCCGCAACCTTTCACTCGGTTACGACCAGATCGTCGTTCCTGAACTCTCGCTCGAGCTTCCGGTTGGGAAACTGACGGCGCTCGTCGGGGCCAACGGTTCGGGCAAATCGACGATCCTCCGGGCGCTCGCGCGCACCCTCAAACCCAAGGGCGGGGCCGCCTACCTCGACGGTAAGGCAATACATAAGCTGCCGACCCGGGTGGTCGCCAGACAGCTCGCGCTATTGCCGCAACACCCGGACGCACCCGGCGAGCTAAGCGTGCTCGAGCTGGTCTCATACGGGCGGTTTCCGTACCGGGGCGTTCTGGGTAGCCCCAGCCGTGATGACCGGCGCGCCGTCGAACGGGCGCTCGAGCAGACCGGACTGACGGCGCTCGCACAGAGGCCGGTCGGTACCCTTTCGGGTGGGCAGCAGCAACGGGCCTGGATTGCGCTGGCGCTCGCTCAGGAGACCGGCGTGCTGCTTTTAGACGAACCCACCACGCACCTCGATATGGCGCATCAGCTCGAGGTGCTGGGGCTTTTAGAGACGCTCAACCGTGACGAAGGCCGCACCACCATTATGGTCGTCCACGACCTCAACCACGCGTGCCGTTACGCAGAACACCTCGTCGCTATCGCGCGCGGCGTGGTCGTCATAGCCGGAACCCCAGCTCAGGTGATGACGCCCGAGACGCTCCGCCGGGTGTTCGCAGTCGAGGCGGATATCATCACCGACCCACGTAGCGGAGCCCCGCTGTGCGTCCCTTACAGCGTCGTCCGGGGGGGATAGGATAGGGAGGAGGGATCTCAAGCTGTCCACGCAGCCGAAGCTCTGCAATCCACGAGCTATCTCGGTACCCGAACCTGTACAAATCCTGTGTTCTAAATTCTGTATTCCCACTTCCCACTTCCAGCTTCTTGCTCCAGCCATCAAGCTTCTACACCGTCGCCGAAGTCGGACAAACCGACCTGTTCGACGACCGTTTCAGCGATCCAGATCGGCGCGCCGACCCGGACGGCGAGGGCCAGCGCGTCCGAGGGGCGCGCGTCCAGCTCGAGTTCGATCCCGCGACCCAGCAAAATGACCCGGGCAAAAAAGGTACCGCCCTCGTCGGTAGTGACGAGTTCGGTGATCTCGACGCGGCTCAGGCTCGAGTCCAGCAGCCCCAGCGACGAGAGCATCAGGTCGTGCGCCAGAGGCCGGGACAGCTTCTCCCCGCCGCGTCCGGCCAGAATCGACATCGCCTCGAGGTTTCCAATCGTAATCGGTACGAAATCGCCCTGTTCGGTCTTTAGAAGCACGATAAAAAACTCGCCGCTCCCGGCTACCGCCACATCTTCTAAAACTGCTTCGACCATCCCCATACCTTTAGCTTACCCGCCGGAGCGGATCAGCGAAACCGTGTGCTCGATGACGGGCCGGTCGTCAGGGTGCAGCGCCGCACCTAGCAGGTCGGCGGTGAGGGCGTAAAGCTCGAGCCCCGCACGCACCTGGTCACGTAGCTCGAGCCCTATAAGCCCATAGCTTCCGTGTAGCAAACCCAACCAGCGTAAGCCGTCGGGCGTCCCTTGAAGTTCGGGTTGCAAGTCGGTGAGAAAAGCATTATCGCTGCTCGAGAGCAGACCACGCTGCACCCGCACCGTTTTCGCCAGCCCCCACGACAGACCGAACTGGGCGTTCAGCAGTTTTCCCGTATCGCCGGTTTGGAGACCCGAGAGACCCTTATGCGCTTCCTCGGCCCAGCCGACGAGTTGGGCGCTCGCCCAGCAGTCGGCCTTTTTTTGCAACGCTGAGGTCCAAACGAACGTTTCGGCTCGAGCCACCAACGCTTCAGCAGCCCCTTCCCGGTCGAGTAGCACCCGCGCGCTGCGGAGTCCCGAAACGACTAGGTCCGCCTGTTCGGGTTCGCTGAACCACGCCTCGACAGCTTTTGTGTCCGCGTCACCGACGTTAATAAGTCGGTCGTTCCAGAGATGACTACCTGCGCCGGGTAGCGGTTCAGAAACGAGCCGCACGAGGTCGACGTCACTATACGGGCCAGCTTTGCCTCTCGAGAAACTTCCGACGAGCAGGATAGCTTGGACTCCCGGCACGTCGAACCGCGTGACCAAACCTCGAAGCTGCTCGGCGCTCAGCATCTCGCTACCCTAGCACCGCCGTCCAGCTGAGAGTTGCTAAACTGTCGCTATATGCCTGAGTTTGAGCCCGTCATTGGCCTCGAAGTCCACCTGGCTTTGAGTACCAAAAGCAAGATGTTTTGCAGCTGCGCCGCCGACACCTTCGGCGACGCCCCCAACACCCACACCTGCCCGGTCTGTCTGGGGCTACCCGGCAGTCTGCCGACGATCAACCGTGAGGCTTTCGACAAGGCGCTCACACTCGCGCTCGCGCTCGGCTGCCGGGTGCCGGAACGCACCCAGTTTCACCGCAAAAACTACTTTTACCCCGACGCGCCCAAAAACTATCAGATCAGCCAGTACGACCATCCGGTCGGTGAGGGAGGCGTGCTCGAACTCCCCGCCGGACGACGTATCGGCGTCACCCGCTGCCATTTGGAAGAGGACGCCGGACGTTCGCAACACCCGACCTACGCGCCCTACAGCCTCGTCGATCTGAACCGCGCCGGTGCACCCTTGGTCGAGATGGTCACAGAACCCGACCTCCGCACCCCGGAGGAGGCGCGCGACTTTTTGCACCGGGTGCAGGCCGTCGCCCGCGCGCTTGGGGTCTCGGACGCCAACCCCGAAGAGGGCAAGCTCCGCGCCGACGTCAACGTTTCGGTGCGGCGTCCGGGCGAGCCTTTCGGCATCAAGGTCGAGGTTAAAAACCTCAACTCGTTTCGGAGCGTGCAGCGCGCTCTTGAGTTCGAGATCAAACGGCAGGCTCGTGTTCTAGAAGATGGCGGCACCGTCCGGCAAGATACGCTCGGTTGGGACGAAGGCGGGCAGAAAACGTATCTGATGCGGACCAAAGAGGGCGAGGCCGATTACCGCTACTTCCCCGACCCCGATCTGCCGCCCATCAGGATCGGCAGCGACTGGTTGGAACGTGTCCGGGCTGCCACACCCGAGTTGCCCGACGCCAAAGAGGCGCGTTACCTGGCGCTCGGCGTGCGCGCCGACAGCGCCGCGCTGCTCGCCTACGACGTGACGCTTTCGGCTTTTTTTGATCGTACGCTGGCGAGTCCCGGTGGGGAGCTTGGTGCGAAAGACAGTACGAAGGACAGCGCAAACGTGCAGGCCGTCGCCAATTGGCTCAGCGGCGACATAACCGGGTTTCTAAACGCCAACGGCCTGACGCTCCAGACCGCCAAGCTCACACCGGAACATCTAGCCGCGCTCGTCGGTCTGGTCGAGGCCGGGACGGTTTCGGGCAAGGTCGCTAAAGAGCTGCTACCGGAGGTCATCGGTGGGACCGACCCGGGCAAGCTGGTAAGAGAGCGGGGGCTCGAGCAAGTCACCGATAGCGCAGCCCTGGGGGGCGTCGTCGCGCAGGTCTTAAGCGAAAACCCCAAACTCGTCGCCGAAGCCCGCACCAACCCCAAAACCATCAACGCGCTGTTGGGCCGGGTGATGAAAGCGAGCGGGGGTAAAGCCAAACCCGAGCTGGTTCGGGAACTGCTCACACAGAAGCTGGCGGGTGGCAAATAGTCCGTGGCTTGTAAATAGCAATACGACTTACAACCTCACGCGCACTGCGGTTTAGCTTGACTGAAAGCTCAACCCTTGGGAGTCAGTGGTCAGGAATCGCAACCCCTGCTGAATTCTGAGTTCCGACTGCTGAACCCTTCAAACCCAGTCTGCCGCTCTGTTAGACCTTGACTCTGCGTGAGGTTTACGACTTGCTGCCAGCACCGCATCAACCACACCCGGTACACTGGGCTACATGAACATTATGGCTGTTTTTGCCCACCCCGACGACGAGCTGGGTTGCGTCGGTACCCTTGCTAAACACGCGGCGCGCGGCGACCAGGTAATGCTCGTCTGGACCACCCATGGCGAACTGGCGAGTCAGTTCGGCGATACTGAACACGCCGAGGTGCGGCGCGTGCGGCAAGAGCACGGGGCGTGGGTAGCTGCGCAGCTCGGCGCGGACCATCACTTTTTCGATATGGGCGACTCGCGCATGACCGGCGACCGCACCGAAGGTCTCGCGCTCGCGCGTCTGTACGCGCAGTTCAAGCCCGACACGGTGATCGGCTGGAGCGACGACCACGCCCACCCCGACCACCGAATGAGCGCCAAGATCGCTTTCGACGCCCTTACCCTCGCGCGGATTCCCAAAATTGTTAACGAAGAGCTGAGTGAACGGCTCGAGCCCCACCGTAAACGCGTTCGTTTTTATCAGTATCCGTCGGCGGGCTCGGCCTATCCGACCGTCCACGTCGACGTTTCTGAGCAGTTAGAGATCAGTGAACGCATCTTCACCTTTTACCGTGACTTTTACCGCTGGGAGGCGCAACCCGATTGGTTCCGGCAAGGACGCGCGGCGCGTGGCCTCGAGGCGGGCGTGAAATTCGCCGAAGCGTTTCAGCTGCGGCAGCGTTTTCTTCCGGCGCACGATTTTCTGCTCTAGGCGGTTCTCTCTGCTGGTTCCCGACACGTTGCCCATAGTTAGGTATCAAAGTCTATACCACTAACGTTCGGAGCTGGTTTGCGTTACGCTCAGCTGGAGAAGCGTGGTCTGCTATGCACTTTAAGAGATAAGACTAAGCTAAACCTACGGTTTGGGATACGTAAACGAATGGCGCAGTCTCGCGCAGAAATCCTGCAAACCTCCAAGTCGGCGGCTCGCTACAAGCAGGTCTACCGCGCCACTGGCGACGAGCTGCTCGCAGTTCAAATTCTCACGCACGCCCCGGCCCATGTAGTCAGTTATGCCCCCCTGCACACGGCCTTCTCACGCTGTTTCGGCATGATGAAGGCATGGTTGCTTGCTTGACCCGGCGGAGCTTGTTAGAATGCTTCGGTTTGACCCGTGGGGAAACCCGCCTGAAAAATACTGCCGCTACGCTTACGTTACGCTGCGCCCGCCTAGATACGGGGTTGCGGCTTGAGAATCTGTGAAGAGGACGTCGTGGAGACCTATGGAGAAGATCATGAAGAGAACGCTGTGAAAGTATTATGAAGCGACCTTGGCTGTGGCTGGCGTGTCTGCTGTTGGGCACGGTGCAAGCAAGCTGGGCGCAAACCGACGCGACTTCGGCAATCGCTGAACGCTCGACCCCCGAATTGCTCCGTATCGGAGCCTTGCTTTACGAGCGGCGCGAGTGTTTCTCGTCGCGCTACCTGTTTCAGCAGGTGCTCGAGCGCGAACCAGGCAACTTAGGCGCGCTTTCGGGCAAGGGGCAGGCGCTGGTGTGCGAAGGCGAGTTCGGCGAAGGTATCAGCGCCCTCGAGGAGGTCACGGCGGCAGCGCCGGAGCGCGCCGAAGCGTTTGTAGAGCTTGCCAACGCTTATTTGGAGCAGTACGAAAGTGGTCCCGAAATTTACAAAGGGCGTCTTCAGGACGCTCTCGACGCTCTAAAAGAGGCCGAAACAAAAGGGGCGAGTAGCGCCGCCGTATCGAACTTGCGCGGCGTCGTCCTCTACCGACAAGACAAATTCGTAGCGGCGCGCGCCGCGCTACTTAAGGCTACCGAGCAAGAACCCGAAGTTGCCGACTATCACCGCAACCTGGGACTCGTTCAGCTCGAGCTCGGCGATACCGAGGCGGCGGTAGCGACGCTCCGGCGCGCCGTTTCGCTCGAGCCCGACAGCGCCACCGCGCGCAATCAGTTAGGCTCGGCGTACCTGCTGCTGGGCCGCTGCGAAGACGCCGTTTTTGAACTCGAGCAGGCCACCACGCTCGCCCCTGACCAAGCCGCCGTCAATTTCAACTTAGGCCGCGCGCGGTTTGAATGTAGTGAGTTTGAGGCGGCCCGCAGTTCGTTTGAAAAGGTCGTGGCGCTCGAACCTACCGCCTTCGCACCGGCGTATACTTATCTGGCGCGCCTCGAGCTCGAGGCGCGAAACTTCGACCGGGCCGTTACGCAAGCTGCTAAAGCGACGCTTTTTCTCGAGGACGCCGAAGCTTACTACTGGCTAGGCGAGGCGTACCGGGCGCGTGGCGGCACCGCCAGCGATGGTTTACCGGACAGTGACAAGGCCCAAAAGGCTTTTGAACGGGCACTCGAGTTCGACGCTACCTACGCCCCGGCGCGCGAAGCACTACAAACCCCCTAGGGTTTTCAGAGCGTACACAGCAGCAGCGGGATGTCTGCACGTACAGAGGCTCTTGTAACCAAAACCTCGACTCAACGTCCCGCTTCGGAGGCATATGTCGTACCTGGGAATGAAACAACTGCTAGAAGCCGGTGTCCACTTCGGTCACGAGACCAAACGCTGGAACCCGAGATTCAAACGCTACATCTTCGCCGAACGCAACGGTATCTTTATCATCGACTTGCAAAAGACGCTGGTCGAGTCAGACAAAGCGTTTGATTACCTTAAGAATACTGCCGCGCGTGGTGGGACGATCCTTTTTGTCGGTACCAAAAAGCAGGCGCAGGAGATTCTGGCCGCTGAAGCGCGCCGCTGCGGGATGCCGTACCTAAACGAGCGTTGGCTCGGCGGTACGCTGACCAACTTTAAGACCATCCGTACCCGCGTCGAACGACTCAAGCAGCTTCAGGCGATGTTCGACGACGAGTCGATCTTGCGCTACGGCAAAAAAGAGCAGATCGACCTCGGTAAAGAGTTGCAGCGTCTTCAGCGTTATTTGGGCGGCATTAAAGAGATGACGCGGCTGCCCGACGTGCTTTTCGTTATCGACCCGACCAAAGAGGCGATTGCCGTACGTGAGGCCAACAAACTCGGTATTCCGATTGTCGCGCTCGCCGACACCGATTCGGACCCTGACGTTTTGGACTACATCATCCCCGGTAACGACGACGCTATCCGTTCGATTCAGCTCGTCACGGCGCGCCTCGCGGACACCATCGTCGAGGTACGTGGCGGCGCAGCCGAAGTCTCGGCACCCGCCGAAGGTGAAGCGGTGACTGAAGACCGGCAGATGATGCCCACGCCGCTTTCATCGCCCGAACGCACCATCACCGAGGCCGCGCAACGCGGTTCCGGACCCACCGACGAACCCAAAGCCTAGACCTATACCCGCACAAACGCAGCTATTGGCGGGGCCTCCGGGTCTCGCTTCTACACTGCCAAACCCACATCAGACCCCGACACCAGTGCTGCCTGCTCCAACAGGGGCAGCGACGAAAGGAACCCTTATGGCTGTCACGACGGAAGACATTAAAAAACTCCGCGCCATGACCGGCGCAGGCATGATGGACGTTAAAAAAACCTTGGAGGAAACAGAGGGCGACGTCGAACGCGCCGCCTCGCTGCTCCGCGAACGCGGCGTCGCCAAAGCCGCCAAAAAAGCTGACCGCGAAGCTCGTGAAGGGTTCGTCGGGTCGTATATTCACCACAACGGCAAGATCGCCACGCTGGTAGAACTCAACTGCGAAACCGATTTCGTCGCCCGCAACGAACAGTTCAAGGCGCTCGCGCGCGACTTGGCTATTCACACGGCGATGGCGAACCCGACTTACAAGGGCCGTGACGACGTACCCGCCGAAACAGTCGAAGCCGAGCGTAACGTGCTCGCGGAGCAGGCCAAACAAGAGGGCAAACCTGAAGCTGTGGCAGCGAAGATGGTCGAGGGTCGCCTGAACAAGTTTTACGCGGAAATTTGCCTGTTAGAGCAGCCCTACATCAAAGACGACAAAAAGACCGTCGAGCATCTGCTTAAAGAAGCGGTCGCTACGATGGGCGAAAACATCCAGATCGGCTCGTTCTACCGTATCGCTATCGGCGAGTAAGGACGCCGTGCGCGTTCTTCTCAAACTTTCAGGGGAATTTCTAGCGGGTCCGGGCGGGGTCGGCGTGTCACCGGACGCGACCCGCACGCTAGCCCAGGAGATTGCGGCGGCGCACGGGCGCGGGGCGCAGCTCGCGGTCGTCGTCGGAGCCGGAAACTTCTGGCGCGGCGCGCAGCAGGGCGGCGGCATGGACCCCGCAACCGCCGATTACGTCGGGATGATCGCTACGGTCATGAACGCGGTCGCGCTGCAAGACGCGTTGGAGCAGCAGGGTATCGACACCCGCGTGCAGTCGGCGATCAATATGCAAGAGGTCGCCGAGCCCTACATTCGCCGCCGCGCGCTGCGGCACCTCGAGAAGGGCCGGGTGGTCATCTTCGGCGGCGGGACCGGCAACCCGTTTTTTACCACCGACACCGCCGCCGCGCTGCGCGCCCTCGAGATCGACGCCAAACTCGTGTTGATGGCGAAAAACAAAGTCGACGGCGTGTACTCCGACGATCCGCGTACCCACCCAGACGCCACCCGTTATGAGACGCTCAGTTATCTGGACGTGATCAATCAGGGTCTCAAGGTCATGGACGCCACCGCCATCAGCCTCTGTATGGGTAAAGAGCTGCCTATCGTAGTTTTTGATATCTTTACACCGGGGAACCTCGAGCGCCTGCTCGCAGGTGAACACGTCGGTACGTGGATCAGCTCGGCGGCGAGTCAGCCTGCTGCCCGCTAGTACCCGGACTTAGGGGAGGAGATTTGTGAGCGAACTAACGAGCATTACCAAAGACGCACGGTCGCGGATGGGAAAAACCCTCGAGGCGTTTGAAGCCAACGTCGGTATGGTCCGTACGGGCCGCGCCAACCCTGCTATCTTAAACCGCGTGCTGATCGACTACTACGGCGCGAGCACGCCGCTCAATCAGCTGGCGACCGTCTCGAGCCCCGACGCGCGCACCCTGCTCATCACCCCGTTTGATAAGAGCGCGGTCGGTGATATCGAAAAAGCGATCCGCGAGAGTGACCTGGGTTTTAATCCGAACAACCGTGGCGACAATATTTTTATCAGCGTCCCGGCGCTTAACGACGAACGCCGCCGCGCGCTGGTCAAACAGGTCAAAAACATGGCGGAAGAGGCCAAGGTAGCCCTCCGCAACACCCGGCGCGACGCCAACGACGAACTTAAAGAGTACCGCAAAGAAAACCTGCTGACCGAAGACGACGTGCGGCAGGGCGAAAACGAGGTGCAGAAACTGACCGACGAGTTCGTCGGCAACATCGACAACCGCGTCAAGGCCAAAGAAGAAGACATCATGGCGGTTTAAGGGCTGCGGCTGGAGCAAATAGGCTGACAGCTTTGCGTTTGCGAACGCGGCCCGAAGACCCGTGCGGGTAGATGTAGGCATCGGTCGGGCTCGTCTTGTTCGGTCAAGAAGTTCCGAGCTGTCGTAGAAGCTGCCGAGCGTCACGCTTTCAGGCAGCTTTTTTCGTGCTTTCCCGAAGAGCAGACGACAACCCCGAGCTGGCAAAACCTGTAGACGGCACAGCGTTTTGGACGCAACCCCGACGTGTACTCTGTTTTCTGGGTCATACTTAGGGACGTGCGCGCGCCCTACACCCGAATCGTCTTCGGCCTGCTGGCCTTTTTGGCAGCGTTGCTGATTATGTGGGTAGGGTTGCCGCTTTTAGCGCCCACCTACCTCATCTTGACGCTCGTCGCGCTCCGCGAATATTCAGTGCTGATGAACCTGCGCGGCGTCCCGATCCGCCGCCGCAGCCTCTACGTCGCCGCCGTGCTGACGCTCCCCGCCTCGCTGCCCGTCACCTACGACGGCGTGTTTGCCATGCAACCGCTTTTCGACGGGGTAAGTTGGCGCGAAGCCCTGCTGGGGATGCTGGCGCTCTACCTGATCGGTCTCGAGGTCGTCCATCCGAACGACCGCTCGGTCGAGAGCGTGGTTTACAGCCTTTTCGGATATCTCTACATCCCCTGGCTGTCAGGTTACGCCATTACGCTCCGCTATACCCCCGACGGGGTGCTAGGGCTCTGGTACCTGGTACTGCCGATTCTGGCGATTATCGCCTCGGATGTGGGCGGGTTTGTCATCGGCAAGCTTTTCGGCAAACGCAAGCTCGCGCCGCAGGTAAGTCCGAATAAAACCCTCGAGGGGGCCTTTGGTGGCCTTGGACTGGCAATCCTTATCGTTTCGCTTACCACCTACGGGTTGGACCTCGTATACGGGTTGCAAGTCGATATTTACGACACGCTGCTCTTTAGCGTGCTGGTCTCGAGCGCCGCGCAGCTCGGCGACCTGTTCGAGTCATTGATCAAGCGCTGGGCCGGGGTCAAAGACGCCGGGTTTTTTCTGCCGGGGCACGGCGGTGCGCTCGACCGCATTGACGGGATGCTGTTTGCGGTACCGGTGACGTTCTACTTCGTAACGCTGGTGATCTTGCGCTAGCCGGTACTCCAAGCGGCGAGTATGTCAAGGATTTGTGAGGGTGTTTTGGCCACGGCGTCGGCGCTCGAGAGCCCTTCAGTCGCGCCGAGGTTTAGCCAGATCGTCCGCAACCCGAGCGCCTTGGCTCCCAGCACATCTTTGGTCGGCGAGTCGCCCACCATCACGAGCTGTTCGGCGGGCAGCTTCCACACCGCAAGCACCTCTCGGAAGATATTTGGGCTCGGTTTGCGCCAGCCACAACCGGCGGAGGTGACGAGCGGGTCGAAAACCGCCCGCACCCCGAGATGCTCGAGTGTTTTCTCTATCAGCCGGTGAGACCGCGTGTTCGACACGACGCCGAGTTGGACCCGGCCCTCGAGCCGGCCGAGCACCTCGAGAATGCCCGGCAGCGCCACTGAACCGTGCGCTTCAGGCGTTACAAAGGCGCTCTCAACCTCGTCTAGAAATCTGTCTTCGAGGGTATGGTGACGTGCGGCAACCTCACCGATAGCCCAGCGCGTCGTGTGAAGCTGCCGGTAGTCGGGCCCCTCTTTAGAAAAAGCTTGCCTTACGCTTACGAGGTCACGCCACAGGGTTTCGGGATCGCTACGAAAACCGTGCGAGCGAAAAACGTTTACCGCAGTCCAAGCACAAGCTCCTTCAAACTTGTCGTGGTTCGACCAGACCAACGTTCCACCGACATCGAAGATAACGCCGCATACCGCCATAAGTCTCAGCTTACAAGCCCGAGGTTTATAGCCGATTCCTGTTTATCCCGGCTTGACTTAGCATGGCCGAGACTTATATTCTTGAGAGATGTCGGTTCAAGACGCCACTCTCAACCTTGCCACCCTGCTCAAGCTCGATCCCGAGTTGGGCGAGGAGGTCTATGGTGAGGGCGAGTTTATACCGAGCGCCGAGCTTCAGGGGGCCGACGGCTTGCGCGTCGTGTCACCGCTGAGCTGGAACCTGACCGTACGCGCGACCGGCGGCGAGGACTATATTCTGACCGGTAGCGTCTCCGGGTCGGCGTTGCAAGAGTGTCGCCGCTGCCTCGTCGATACCGAAAAGCCCGTACGCAGCAGTCTGGTCTACCCGATGGTGTACCGCCCGCGTAAGGGGGGCGAGGTGCTAAGCTTGCTCGAGGACGACGACGACGATACACTCGTCTTTACCCAACCCGAGGTTGATTTCGCCCCGCTACTAACGCAAGCGTTTGCGATAGAATCACCCCTGACGGTACTCTGTAAAGAGGACTGTCGAGGGTTGTCGCTAGACGGCGTTAACCTCAACGACCACCCCGAACACGCCGCGCCCGTTCAACCGGAGCGCAGCGTTCCTTCCCCTTTTGCAGCACTTGAAGACATCGACCTGTAACCGCACTACCCGAAAAAGGAGTTTGATATGGCTAAGCACCCTGTTCCCAAAAAACGCACCTCGAAATCGAGCCGTGACGCCCGCCGCGCCCACGACGCGCTCTCCGCACCTACTCTGGTTGCCTGCGCCCAGTGTAAAGAGATGAAGCCGTCGCACATCGTCTGCCCACACTGCGGCTCATACGCGGGCCGCCAGGTTTTGGAGATCGAAGCCTAGAGCTGCCGAAAGTCGGCAAACCCGACCGCACAACGCTGTTTTAGCGTAGAGTGAGGCTGCATGAAGCGGCCTTTTTTGGTGATGATCCCACAGCTTTCAGCCTTCCGAGCGGATGTGATGATGTGAGCCCACTATCCGCAGGTATCAGCGCCCTCGGCGCGTACGCGCCTGAACGCGTTCTAAGTAACGCCGACTTGGAAAAGATGATGGACACCAGCGACGCTTGGATTACCGAACGTACCGGTATCAAAACGCGGCGTATCGCAGCCGAGGACGAATATACTTCACAGCTCGCCATCCGAAGTGTCGACGACCTCGTGGTGCGTCACGGCGAAGGCGTGCTGGAAGGCGTCGAACTGGTTATCGTAGCGACGAATACGCCGGACGCCCTTTTTCCAGCGACGGCGGCCCTGGTACAAGACCACTTCGGGCTACGCGCCGGGGCGTTTGATCTGCTGGCAGCGTGTCCCGGCTGGCTCTACGGGCTCTCGGTAGCGCGTAGCTACGTCGAGTCGGGCGCGCTAAAAAAGGTCCTCGTGGTCGGCGCGGAGGCGCTTAGCAAGATCGTCAATTGGGATGAGCGCGCGACGGCAGTGCTCTTTGGCGACGGGGCCGGAGCCGCAATCGTCGAGGCGGTACCGGAACCCTTCGGGTTTCGTTCGTTTGTGCTGGGTACCGACGGCTCGGGCGCGGGTTATCTGCACCGTAAAGCGGTCGCGCCGTGTCTGCCGAACGGTACGCCGATGTCGGACCACCTTTACATGAACGGGCGTGAAGTTTTCAAGTTCGCAGTGCGGGTGATGGATACGGCGACGCATCAAGCGCTCAAACAGGCCGACCTGACGCCCGAGGAGATCGGGTTGTTCGTCCCGCATCAGGCCAACTTGCGGATTATCGAAGCGGCAAGAGAGCGTTTGGGGCTACCCGCTGCACGCGTCATCGTCACCGTCGACGAATACGGTAACAATTCGACGGCGAGTATTCCGTTGGCGCTTAAACAGGGGCTCGAGACGGGCCGTGTACACGAAGGCGACCATCTGCTCTTAGTGGCGTTCGGCGCGGGTCTAACCTGGGCGGCGACGGTGCTGACCTGGGGCGGTTTTGGAGACTTAAGATGATCGCCGCGCTTTTCCCCGGTCAGAACTCGCAGGTCGTCGGGATGACCCGTGAGCTTTACGACGGCAGCGCCGCCGCCAAACGTACTCTGGACGCGGCGGAGGCGGCGCTGCCGGGGCTACTAGAGACGATGTGGCACGGCCCCGAATCTGCCCTCAAGCTGACCGCGACGCAGCAACCTGCGCTCGTCGCGGCGGCAGCGGCGGCGTTCGCGGCGTATCTCGAGGCGGGTGGCGAACGACCCGCGTACGGAGCCGGACACAGCCTCGGCGAGTTCAGCGCGTACGTCGCGGCGGGGTCGCTCGCACTTACGGACGCGGTAACGCTCGTTCACCGGCGGGGCCGCTATATGCAGGAGGCGGTCCCGGCTGGCCGGGGGGCGATGGCGGCGATTCTCAAAACGGACCGTACCCACGCCGAGCGCGTCTGCGCCGAGACCCCCGGCGTCGTCGAGGTCGCCAACTACAACGCGCCGGAACAGACCGTCATCTCCGGTGAAGCTGAGGCCGTCGCCAGCGCCTGTAAACGCCTCGGCGCAGAGGGCGCGCGGGTAGTACCGCTCAACGTCTCCGCACCCTTTCACTGCACGCTCATGCGCCCGGCAGCCGTCAGACTGGCAAGCGACCTGCGCGCGGTACGCTTCGGCGCGCCGCAGTTCCCTATCGTCTGCAACGTCACCGCCGACGTATTAGGCGACGTTGGGGCAGTACCGGACCTACTCGAGCGTCAAGTGACCGCCCCCGTCCGCTGGGTCGAGACCTTGGAGCGTCTGCGTGACCTGGGGGTCACGCGTACGGTAGAGTTCGGCTCCGGCAAAGTCTTGTCCGGTCTTGTCAAACGCACGCTGGGCGTACCCGCCGTCGCCGTTACCGATATGAAAACCTTGAAGGAGGCGTTGTGAGCGACCAAGTAGAACCTAAAGTCGTCCTCGTCACCGGCTCGAGCCGGGGACTGGGCCGCGCGGTAGCTGAAGAGTTCGGCAGACTCGGCTACCGGGTGGCGGTCCATTACTCGAGTTCGCCGGACGCGGCCCAGACGGTCGCCGAAGAGATCGTCGCGCAGGGCGCTGAAGCCGCCCTGTTTCAGGCCGACGTGTCGCAAGAGGACGCCTGTACGGGGCTCGTCAAGGCAGTTCAGGAGCGGTTCGGTCGCCTCGATATTTTGGTCAACAACGCGGGAATCACCAAAGACGGCCTCGCCCTGCGTATGAAAAGCAGCGACTGGCACACCGTGATGGCGACAAACCTCAGCAGCGCCTTTTTCTTGTCCAAAACTGCGCTGCGCGGGATGCTCACCCGCAAGTGGGGACGTATCGTCAACGTGTCGTCGGTGGTCGCCTTAAGCGGCAACGCCGGACAAGCCAACTACGTCACCTCAAAAGCAGGTCTGATCGGCCTGACGCGGGCCTTGGCGCAGGAGTACGGGGCCAAAGGCGTAACCGTTAACGCCGTCGCGCCGGGGTTTATCGACTCGGATATGACTGCGGGCTTGCCTGACGAGATCAAGCACAATTTTCTGCTGCGAATCGCCGCCGGACGTTTCGGCACCCCTGAAGAGGTCGCCGCCGCCGTTGTTTTTCTGGCGAGCGGCGGCGCGTCGTACATCAACGGACAAACGCTGACGGTCGACGGCGGCATGGTGCTGAACTGATGTCGGGGCTTGCAGTTTTGGGGCCGGGCCGGGGTAGAATCCGGGGATTGACCCATTATGTTAGAATCCAAAAGCTCTGCGACCCACCTTGCTTTGCAACCCTACTCGGAGGACCTCATGGACAGAAATGAAATTTTAGCCAAGATCAAGGAAGTTGCCGCAGACAAGCTCGACGCCGAACCGGGCAACGTCACTGAAGAAGCCTCGTTCGTCGACGACCTCGGCGCGGATTCGCTCGACGTCGTTGAACTCATTATGGGTTTAGAAGACGAGTTCGGTATTGAAATCAGCGACGAAGAGGCCGAAGGTATCCGCACCGTCGGTGACGCTGTAAACTTCATCGCTGCACAGAAGTAACGGGTTCTCAACCTTTTTCGGGCGCAGCCTAAGAGGGCTGCGCTGCCCTAATAAGCGTTTTGGAACCACAGTTTGCAGTGGTCCACACAAATGCGTAGCCGACCTGACGTTTTTGCAGGCTACACCACTTGGCGTAAACCGGTTTCGGCTGCAAACGGACCCTACTTGCTGCACCAAACCAGAGAACACCTGCATATAGGTTAGATTGGGACGATGAAACGAGTTGTCATTACCGGTCTCGGCCCCGTAACGCCCATCGGCGTCGGCGCTGAGGCTTTTTTGCAAGGCCAACGTAGCGGTAAAAACGGTATCCGGCGGATCAGCCGCTTCGACGCCTCGGAGTTGTCGGTGCAGATCGCCGGAGAGGTCGACGTCGATATAGGCGCGTACATCAACCGGCGCGAGGCCAAACGGCTCGACCGCTTTGTGCAGTTGGCGCTTGTCGGAACGGCGCTGGCGCTCCAAGACGCCGGTCTGAGTGAGGCCGACGTTGTCGGGGAACGCACCGGTACCTGTATCGGCAGCGGCATCGGCGGTCTGGAAACGTGGGAAGTTCAGACGAAAGTTCGTTTTGAACGCAATCCGATGCGGATGAGCCCGTTTTTTATCCCGATGATGATCGCCAACATGGCCTCGGGGCAAGTTTCGATGCGTTACGGTTTGCAGGGGCCCTCGAGCACCGTCGTCACAGCCTGCGCGACCGGTTCGGGCGCAGTCGGTGACGCCTACCGCACCCTTCAGCGCGGCGAGGCCGACGTGATGATCGCAGGCGGCAGCGAGGCGTGCGTTACGCCTATCGGCGTCGGTGGTTTTGCAGTTATGAGGGCGCTCTCGACCCGCAACGACTCACCGGAGACCGCCAGCCGCCCCTTTAGCGCGACGCGCGACGGTTTTGTCGCCGGTGAGGGCGCGGGCATCTTGGTTTTAGAAGAACTAGAGCACGCCAAAGCTCGAGGGGCAACCCTCTACGCGGAAGTGGTCGGTTACGCCACCTCCGCCGACGCGCACCACATCACCGCGTCCGCTCCCGGTGGCGCAGGGGCCGTGCGCTGTATCAACTGGGCGCTCAAATCAGCCGAGATTTCTCCTGAACAGATCGGTTACGTCAACGCCCACGGGACCAGCACGCCTATCAACGACCTTAACGAAACGCTCGCCTACAAAACGGTCTTCGGGGGCAAAGAGAAGGTACCGCCGGTCTCGTCTACGAAGTCGATGACCGGGCACACGCTGGGCGCAGCCGGGGGCATCGAAGCGGTCGCCTGCGCGCAGGTCCTGCACGAAGGCTTTTTGCCGCCGACGAGGAACCTGAGCGACCCCGACCCTGAGTGCGACCTCGACTACATCCCGGAGGGCGCGCGCGAGGTGCAAGCGGAGTATGTACTGTCGACCAACTTCGCCTTTGGGGGGCAGAACGCGGCGCTGGTGTTTAAGCGGGTTGAGTAATGCTAGGTAGCATAAGGCTCAAGGTACGCTCTATGCACTTAGTTTTACGAGTGTATTTTGTCGCGTAATTAGAAACTTATCCGTCGGTTCATTGTAGGTATCTTTCCCTTTGAGGTTGGACGCTCCACACTAATGTAATCGTCTATGGATAACGGCGAACTATTGTGTGGCAGCGCGTCCGCCAACAAGGTCACACATCTTTCAACCGTTTTAATAGAGACTCTGTAAAAGGCTCTGTGCGAATGTTGTCACGGTGTAAATTTCCAGCTGCCACTGCACGAACATGCTCCGCCGCGGTTTCAAAGATCGTTCGTGATATGTCGTCGTCCCAAAGGCTTTCCATAAGTCCATTGCACATCCGCGCCATCTCGTGTGAGTTCAATGGCGGTAGTGCTTCGCCACACACCAAGATTTTATATACAAGGAGCAAGTGATAACGGGCTGGCTTGAGTTCTGCCTGAAACACTTGGCTCCGAAAAAGAAATTCCAAGCGGTAATGTGCAAAGGCAGCTGTATAGTACGGCTCTAGGCGGTGCTCTTTGTTAAAAATCTCGGTTCCGACGCCGCGCAGGAGAGCTTTGTAGTCTCGTGTAGTTCGGTGTGGGAGCGTCCGGAAAACAGCAACGAACGCGCGCACAAGATGCGTCATGCTGACTACCCGAACCTTTTCGATCCCGACTACCCCACTGTACTGGCGCGAACGCCTTTCATAGTGCAGCTTCTTCTTTCCATCAAAGGTGGGAAAGTAAGCCTCGAGTTTCTTGGGAAAGTCTGACAATGCGAATAACTGGTCTTCTGTGACTTGAGTTTGTCGGTTCGTAGCCTTGATGATGGCATTCTTGATGTTGTCATCTTGGGTTGCGATTAAACGTACGGGAATCATAACGTCGTCGTCAAGGCCATCACGACATTCGTGCAAAACCTAGCTTGTTTGACAACCGTTGACCACTTGGTAGTCTTCAAGGAGAAACTTGTTCCCAGTTGGATGAACCCGCCGCGAGACAATAGTGACCCCATTGTTAAGTAATGGAAAGTAGCGTGCCTTATCGGTTGAACTGAGTGTTTCACGCATCTCTGAGTTCACTGGATTCCATTCCTGCCAGTGTCTCACATTGTCGTAGAATAGTGAAGTGAGCATCTCGTTGTTGTCATTCTCGACAAGGCGGAGAAACTGTGACGCAGGAAGTAAGCCGAGATAAGCTTGCTCGACCCCAGGTATCTCCGGAATGACAGTGCGCTCCGAGAACATGATTTCAGTTGCTACCGCATTCTGTGACTCTCTGTAAAGCCGTTGCAGTTGGTCAGCGTCAACACAGTCCAAGCTCACTTTGCGAAAAAGGCCAAGGCCATTAATATCCTGCCTCCCCGCATCGCAGCGGGCAACAAGATTGACATCATCTGTCCATTTACCTGTCGTTACGTAGTACAAAAGGCATTGAGGATTGCCTTTTTTGAATAGGCGACTTCGATCAAATATTTCTTTGGCTATCCTTGCGTATAATTGGACAACGGTTATTTTGTGGGAGTTGCGGAGTCTCAGAAAAGAAGTCGCTGACGCCGAAAGCAAACTGCCCTATTTTTGTTGTCTCGAAACTGCTCGAGCACTCGGCTTGTGTGAACACAAAGCTCACATCAAGATATCCGTTAGTTTCGGCTAGGTCTGCGATTTCTTCTGGTTCAGTGACGATGGTGCCATTGACAAGAACTGCTACACAATCGACGCCGGTATCGCCTCCTCCCCCACAGCGATGTCATAGCTAGAAAAGGTCTCAGAGTAGTGGGCGGAAGTTACTAAGAAGCCAGCAAAATGCTCGAACGCGCTGTTTTCGGGAAGCAGGCTAAGCTCATTTTGTTCAATCAACTCACTGAGCAGTGCTTTAGTTATTCTATCCATACTGAGCTCCTTATTTATCCGATGCTAACTTACAAGTTGGTGACCAAGAGCATTAGGAGCCGAGAGCCAGAAGGTGCTGTCAGCTTTATTGCACTCGTCTAGCAACTCGTTTGACGAGAAATTGCGAATATCTACATTGAATCAGCAAACAACCCCGTACTCATATACCTCGCCGCCGTATCTGCCGCGATACACACCACTACCTTACCGGGACCGAGGTCTCGAGCTTTCTCCAACGCTGCCCAGATCGTCGCCCCGCTGCTCATCCCTACAAAGATGCCCTCTTCTCGAGCCAGACGCCGCACGAGCGGAAAGGCGTCCTCTTCACGGGCCATGATGGCCCCGTCGAGCAGATCAACATCTAAGTTGCCTGGAATAAACCCCGGCCCCATCCCCTGAAACTTGTGTTGTCCGCGCTCATGACCGTTAATTACGGCGCTCCGGGAAGGCTCGACGGCGTACACCTCTATTTTCGGGTTCTGCTCCTTAAAGTAGCGCCCCACCCCACTAATACTTCCGCCCGTCCCGGAAGCCCAGACAAAAGCGTCGATACGGCCTTGCACCTGTTCCCAAAATTCGGGGCCGGTCACGCGGTGGTGGTAGCGCGGGTTAGCCGGGTTTTCAAACTGGTTGGGCATCCACGCGCCCGTCTGTTCGGCGATCTCCTGCGCTTTGGGAATGGCTCCCTGCATCCTCAGTTCGCCAGGGGTAAAGACGAGTTCCGCGCCATAGGCAGCGAGCGTGCGTTTGCGCTCTTCGCTCATGGTGTCGGGCAAGACGATGACGCAGCGGTAGCCGCGAATCGCGGCAATAAATGAGAGACCGATACCGGTGTTGCCGCTCGTGGGTTCGACGAGGGTCTGACCGCTTCCGGGCGTTAAAATCCCACGCTCCTCGGCGTCTAAAATCATCCCCAGCGCGGTGCGGTCCTTGATACTGCCTGCGGGGTTTTGGCCCTCGAGCTTGACCCACACTTCGGCCATCTCGGGGGTAACGACCTTGTGCAGTTTGACAACGGGCGTGTTACCGACAAACGCGTCTAACATTTTGGGTGGCGCTGAAATCATACGTTTAGTTTAGGCCGCGTAGTCCGGGGGCGGTGTTGTGGCGGCGGCAGACACTTTTCTTGAAACTAGCGACCCTTTAAGTGAGCGATCCTTTAGGCCAACAGCTGGTCGATCAGCGTCGCCGCTGCCGGATTGCTGATCTGTTTGGGGTAGATAAGCCAGAAGATACGCCGCAGCTCGCCCTCGTCGAGTTTGACGCGGATCACCTTGAGGTTGCCGACGCGCACGTTGATCCGCACCACCACGTTCGAGACGATGCCGACGCCCGCGCCCTCCAGCACGAGCCGTTTGGTGACTTCGTTGTTGTCCGAATAGATGACCGGATCAAGCTGAAGCCCGAGCTGCTCAAACACGCGTTCGACGACCCGCCAGGTCACCGAGCCGGGTTGACGCATGATCAGCGGGCACTCGGTCAGCCATTCGGGGGGCACCTCTTCAAAGGCAGCCCAGGGGTGATCGGTCGGAACGATAACGACGAGTTCGTCTTCGTAAAAGAGTTTGCGGTGGTAGCCCTCGAAATGTTCGACACCTTCGACGAGGGCGAACTCGAGCGCGCCTGCCAGGAGCCGTTTAACTACCTGCTCGGACGACCCAGACGAGATGTTGATCTTGATCTTCGGATAGAGGCGCTGATACTCCGTCAAAAACCGGGGGAGCACGTAGGTCGCAGCGGTAGACGAGGCCCCGGCTTCGATCCAGCCCTGCTCCATCCGGTCGAGCGCCTCGGCGGTGCGGTGAAAACTCGTCAGCGCCTGCACCGCCCGCCGCGCTTCGGGGATCAGCGCGGAGCCGATCTGCGTCAGCGCGAGTTTACGGCCCTGTTTTTCAAAAAGCGGCTGTCCGACGTGCGCTTCTAAAGCCCGTAGGTGCTGACTTACGGCAGGTTGGGTAACGCCCAGCGAGAGTGCGGCGTTGCCGACGCCACCCTCTTCGATCACAGCCAGAAAGACGCTCAGCGCAGTAGGATTAGGAAGTTTGATCATCTCTTTCATAAGTTGAGGCTTATTATAGCTCAACATGCCTATGATGGCAATTATGGTTTCGCCGGTATACGCTGGCCTTATGTCCACACCTACGTTAAGCCCCAGGTCAACCCCGGGACCCCCCACACGAAATCTGGCGCTCGAGCTCGTCCGCGCTACCGAAGCGGCGGCGCTCAGGTCGGCGCAGTGGGTCGGGCGCGGGGACAAAAATGCAGGCGACGGGGCCGCTGTCGAGGCGATGCGGCTGGTTC
>JAABUN010003930.1_pt1 | contig 21513 bp, 18 predicted proteins | sample 5559311 | NCBI WGS metagenome assembly JAABUN01 (sample SAMN10711877, study PRJNA513370) | rock metagenome | isolation source: Antarctica rocks | place: Antarctica: Victoria Land, Siegfried Peak sud
CGACCAGACCGCGGGGCTCGGGTGCGGCAGCCACAGGTGGACGTCGCGGTGCTCGGCGACCGCCGCGAGCACCGCGCGCTGAGCGGTGGTGAGCCGCGTCGCGCCGAACACCGAGAGCCGCTCCGGCAGGTCGCTGATCGCGGGCTCGTCGCGCAGCCGCTCGCAGGTCGCCGTCAGCCGCTCGGCCGGACTGGGGACGGCGAGCCGCGCCCGCAGCCGGCGCCACAGCTCGGCCTGCCAGCGCAGGTCCTCGTCGAGCGGGCCGCCGGCACCGTCGCTGTCGGCCGCCGCGGCCCAGTCGACGAGCATCGCGGGACGGGACGCCTCGTAGGAACGGAACAGGTCGCGCAGGTGCTCGGCCGCGGCGTAGCGCCGGCCGGACCGGTGGTCGTCGGCGCCGTCGCCGAGGTGGGCGGCGAGCACCCGGCACCACGGCTCGCCGACGCACTCGTCGATCAGCGCGAGCAGCGACCACAGCACCCGCTGCGGCGCCCACGGGTCGTCGTCCGGGTCGACCTCGCTCGCCGCGGCCACCGCCTCGTCGACGAGCCGCGCCGGGCTCGGGAAGCGCAGGTTGGCCGCGACCCCGTCGCCGGAGGGCGCGCCGAGCACGGTCGACAGCCGCTGGGCCAGCCAGCGCTCGACCCCCTTGGCAGGGACGGCGACGACCTCGGGCTGGAAGGGGTCGACGAGCGGCACCGCCAGCACCTGCGCCAGCGCCCCGGCGAGCACGTCGGTGCGCTCGGCGCGGTGGAGCCTCAGCACGGGTCGCTCACGCGGACGTGCTTACCGCGAGGGTGCGACAGGGACGCGGGTCACCGGAACGCAGGGTCACAGGAACGCGGTCGGGTCGAACGCGTCGATGTCGAGGATGCGCACCCGGGGCAGCAGCTGGTTGAAGGCCTTCGCGTCGTGCTCGAGGTCGAAGACCTGCAGCCCTCCCTCGGCGAGCCCGGCGTAGCCGGAGTTCATGAACTCGCTGAAGCCGAGCAGCGCGACCCGCCGGCCGCCCGTGAGGAGCGTGGAGACCTGGGGCAGGAAGTCGCCGTCGTGGCTGCCGAGGACGACGTCGCCCCCGCTCGCGGCGATGGCCTCCAGCATCCGCTGGATGCCGACGTCGACGACCTTCATGCCGGGCGGGCCGGACAGCGGCACCGGCCGGAGCCCCATCGCCATGAGCGCCTGCACGAAGGACATCGGCATCGTGCCGGAGCTGGCGTTGAGGAAGAACAGCGCCTTCACCGGCTGCTCCCAGGTGCGCTCGCAGTAGGCCAGCACCCGCTCCCAGCGCGGTCGCTCGTCGGGTGCCGGTCGTCGGCCGAGGACGTTGCCGCCCAGCGTCGCGTCGAGGTTCTCCCCGTCGAGGACCAGGTAGGTCACGCGCGCCGCGTCGGCCTGCTCCATGGACGTCCCTCCTGCTCGTGGTGCCGATGCCGGTCGACCGGGGCAGGACCCCTGTCACCGGGTAGACCCGACAGCACCGATCCAGGAGGGTCCCATGACGACGCCCACCGATCCTGTCCCCGCACCCGATCCGCTCCCGCCGGTGCCGCCCACGCCCCAGCCTGCGCCGGTGCCGCTGCCCACCGACCCGGACCTCCCGCCGATCGTCCCGTGAGCTGAGGCGCGAAACGGCGAGGCCCGGGACGGTGAGACGCGGCACGGGAAGGCGGACGCCCCAGCCGCGGTACGCCGACCGCGCTCACGCCGGGCGCGTGCTGGGCGAGGCGCTGAAGGCGCACCTGCCGTCGGATCCAGGTGTCGTCGTGCTCGGCCTGCCCCGCGGCGGCGTCCCGGTCGCCGCCGAGGTGGCGCGCGCACTGGGCGCTCCGCTCGACGTCTTCGTCGTCCGCAAGCTCGGCACGCCGGGCCAGCCGGAGCTCGCGATGGGCGCGATCGCCAGCGGGGGCGTACGGGTGCTCAACACCCGGCTCGTCCGCGAGCTCGGCATCGCGGACGCGGCACTCGATCGCGTGGCGTCGCGCGAGCTGCTGGAGCTCCGGCGCCGGGAGCAGCACTACCGCGGCGACCGGCCGCCGCCCAGCCTCGCCGGTCGGATGGTGGTCCTCGTCGACGACGGGCTCGCCACCGGCGCCTCGGCTCGCGCGGCGGTGACGGCCGTGCGAGCGGCCGACCCGGCACGGGTGGTGCTGGCCGTCCCCGTGGGCGCACCGGACGCCTGCCGCCTGCTCGAGGGCGTCGCCGACGACGTCGTCTGCCCTCACACCTCGGACGACTTCTCCTCCGTCGGCGCGCACTACCGCGACTTCACGCAGGTCGAGGACGAGCAGGTGCGACGGCTGCTCGTCGGCTGAGGCACGGGGCGACGAGCTCGTGAGCCGCCGCGGCCTCACGGCGTCCGCCGCGCGGTACGCGGCCCGAGGACCGGCTGCCCGCCCGTGCCGCCCCGGTGGTCGCGGTGCCAGGGCCAGACGCCACGGTCGTCCGCGTGCACGAGCTGGAGCGCGCGCAGCCGCGGGCCGTACAGCATCGCTGCCGTGAGCAAGTGGAACGACGGCTCCGGCACGGCGACCACCTCGAGCTGCCGCTCGCCGACCGAACACAGCTCACCGGCCTCGACCGCACGCTCGTGCAGCAGGTCGCCGGCCGCGTTGAGCAGCTGGGCGGCCGGCGGGCCCGCCAGCCCCGTCACGACCAGCTCGGGCAGGTCGTGGTCGGTCAGCCCGACGGTGTAGGAGAGCGCGCCGCGCAGCGGTGTCGGCTCCACCCACTGCACCAGCCAGCCGAAACGGGCGATCGTCGGCAGGACCACCTCGCCGTAGTAGTCCCCTCCAGGGTGGTCGCACTCCCAGCACATCCGCAGCTCCTCGCATCGTCGGTGCGCGCACCGTGCCGGAGGCCTCCGACAGCAGCTGCGGAGCCGGGACGACGGCTGTGGACAACGCTCACCTCGCCGGTGCGGGTGCCCTCGGGACGCGGAACCCCAGCAGCGCGCAGGCGGCGACGACGACGGCGCTGAACACCAGAGCGACCGTGAACGACGCGCGGTCGATGAGCAGCCCGGCGGCGAGCGGCCCCAGGACCGAGCCCAGGTCGCTGCTCATCTGCCAGACGGCGAGCGCCTGACCACCCCGCCCCGCCACGACGTCACCGACGATGGCAGCGGGCGCGACGCCGAGCAGGGCCCCTCCGGCGCCGAACAGCGCCATGGCGAGCATCAGCGTGAGGGGCCCCTCGGCGAAGGCCAGCGCCGCGAGCGACGCGGCGGTGATCAGCCCGCCGCCGATGAGCGTCGGTCGGCGGCCCACCTCGTCGACGGCCCGACCGGCCGGCAGCAGCAGCACGGCCTGGACCAGCGCGGCCAGCGCGAACGCCGCTCCGATCCAGCCGGGCGACAGCTGCAGTCCCTGCACCACGAGCAGCGGTACGACGGTGCTGCGCACCCCGAGCACGCTGAACCCGACGGCGAAGTTGCCGGCCAGCGCCGCCCGGTAGGCCGGGCTCGCGAAGGCCGTCGCGAGAGAGGTGCGCGGCGGCTCCGGGACGACGCCGGTCGGGACGCCATCCTCCTCCCCCACGCCCATCGCCACCTCGGCCGCCGGCGCGACCGGCTCGGGCTCGGTCGGCAGCATCGTCGCGGCCACGACGATCGCGAGCAGGAGCGTCCCGGCGTAGAGGAAGAACGGGGCCCGGAGCGAGATGCCGAGCACGGCACCGCCGAACGCCGGTCCGATGATCCCGCCGAGCAGGAAACCGCTGCGGTAGACGCTCTGCGTCTGCCCGCGCTGGGCGGCGGCCGCGACGCGCAGCAGCAGACTGGTTGCGGCGATGGTGAACACCGCCGAGCCGACACCTCCGACGCCACGCAGCACGAGCAGCTGCGGGTAGCTGACCGCGAGCCCGGCCAGCAGGGACGACACGGCGACGACCGCGAGACCGGCGAGCAGCGCCTGTCGCTCGCCGACCCGGTCGACGAGCCGGCCGGCGGCGAAGCCGGAGATCAGGCGCATCAGCGCGAAGGCCGAGACGACGGCCCCGGCGGCCGTGGTGCCGACGCCGAACTCGAGGGCGAACAGCGGTACCGCCGGCACGACGATGCCGAAGCCGAGCGCCACGCAGAAGGCGATGAGCGCGAGGACGAAGGTCTCCCGAGGCAGGTCGCGCAGGCTCGCGGGGAGTCTCACGCCCGGCATCCTGACAGCCGACCGCTCGCGGTGACCCGGGCTACCCGCTCAGCGGACGGCCTTCGCGAGCTGGCGGGCGATGACGACGCGCTGCACCTGGTTGGTGCCCTCGTAGATCTGCGTGATCTTGGCGTCCCGCATGAGCCGCTCCGCCGGGAAGTCCCGGGTGTAGCCGTAGCCGCCGAGCAGCTGCACGGCGTCGACGGTGACGGCCATCGCGGTGTCGCTCGCGAAGCACTTGGCCGCGGCCGAGAAGAACGTCAGGTCCGGGTCCCCGCGCTCGGAGCGGGCGGCCGCGGCGTAGGTGAGCTGCCGCGCCGCCTCGAGCGTCATCGCCATGTCGGCGAGCATGAACTGCACGCCCTGGAAGTCCCCGACCGGCTTGCCGAACTGCCGGCGCTCCTGCACGTAGGAGGACGCCAGGTCGAGTGCGCCCTGGGCGATGCCGACGGCCTGCGCGGCGATCGTCACCCGGGTGTGGTCCAAGGTCCGCATCGCGATCGCCATGCCCTCCCCCGGCTCTCCGACCAGCCGGTCAGCCGGCAGCCGGACGTCGTCCAGGTAGACCTCGCGCGTCGGTGAGCCCTTGATGCCCAGCTTGCGCTCCGGTGCGCCGAAGCTCACGCCCGCGTCCTGCTTCGAGACCATGAAGCAGCTGATGTGGCGACCGCGGGCCCCGGGGTCGGTGACCGCGAACACGGCGTACGAGTCGCCCTCACCCGCGTTGGTGATCCAGCGCTTCGCGCCGTTAAGCACCCAGCCGTCCCCGTCACGCACGGCCTTGGTGGTCATGGACGCGACGTCGCTGCCGGCATCGGGCTCGGACAGGGCATAGCAGAACAGCGACTCGCCGGACGCAAGGGGCGTCAGCCAGGACGCCTTCTGCTCCTCGGTCCCCGCGAGCAGCAGCGGCACCGAGCCGAGCTTGTTGACCGCCGGGATCAGCGAGGACGACGCGCACCCGCGGGCGACCTCCTCGATGACGATGCAGGCGGCCAGGGCATCGGCACCGTTCCCGCCGTACTGCTCCGGGACGTGGACGGCGTGCAGGTCGGCACGGCGCAGCGCGTCGTACGCCGCCCGCGGGAACTCCGCCGCCTCGTCGACCGCAGCGGCGTGCGGAGCCACCTCGTCGGCCACCACCTCCCGCACCGTGGCGCGCAGGGCGACGTGCTCCTCGGGAAGTGCGTACGCGTCGAACACGGGACCTCGATCCGCCGGAATCTCTGGTTCAAGATACCTGGACGTCCAGAAACTTGTCACTAGCCAGACGCATGGACGTCCAGGTACTTTGCGAGTCCGCTGACTCGCCGAGGGAGCCGCTGTGACCCTGCACGTGCCCGTCCACCCCGTCCGCCTGGTGACCGCCGCCAGCCTGTTCGACGGGCACGACGCCGCGATCAACATCATGCGGCGGGTGCTGCAGTCGCAGGGCGCCGAGGTGGTCCACCTCGGGCACGACCGGAGCGTCGAGGAGGTCGTGGCGGCGGCGGTGCAGGAGGACGCCCAGGGGGTCGCTGTCTCGTCGTACCAGGGCGGGCATGTGGAGTACTTCAGCTACCTGGTGGAGCGGCTGCGCGAGGCCGGGGCCGGCCACGTGCGAGTTTTCGGCGGCGGCGGCGGGGTCATCGTCCCCGAGGAGATCGCGCTGCTCGCCGAGCGCGGCGTGAAGATCTTCGCCCCGGAGGACGGCCAGCGCCTCGGGCTCGCGGGCATGATCAACGAGCTCGTGCTCGCCTGCGACGTCGACCTCGCGGCGTCACCACCGGAGGTCGCCGACGTGCTGTCGGGTGACCACACTGCGCTGGCGCGCGCCCTGACGGTGCTCGAGGCCGGGCGCTCCCCTGAGCTCGCCGCCTCGCTCCGCTCCGTGGTCTCGGCCGTGCCGGTGCTCGGCATCACCGGCACGGGCGGCTCCGGCAAGTCCTCGCTCACCGACGAGCTCCTGCGCCGGCTGCGCCTGGACCAGGAGGACAAGCTCAAGGTGGCGGTCCTCGCGATCGATCCGACCCGTCGCCGCGGCGGGGGCGCGCTGCTGGGCGACCGCATCCGGATGAACGCCCTCACCGGCAGCACGGTGTACTTCCGGTCGATGGCGACGCGGGGCTCGGGCACCGCGGTGCCCGAGCACCTGGAGGACGCGATCGCGGCCTGCAAGGCCGCTGGGTTTGATCTGGTGGTCGTGGAGACTCCCGGCATCGGTCAGGGCGACGCCACGATCCGGGAGTTCTGCGACGTCGCGCTCTACGTGATGACGGCGGAGTACGGCGCTGCGTCGCAGCTCGAGAAGATCGAGATGCTCGACGCCGCAGACGTCGTCGCGATCAACAAGTTCGAGCGGCGGGGGTCCGACGACGCCCGGCGCGACGTCGCCCGGCAGCTGGTGCGCAACCGCGAGGCCTTCGGTGCCAGCTGGGAGGACATGCCGGTGTTCGGCACCAGCGCGGCGCGCTTCAACGACGACGGAGTCACGGCCCTCTACCAGCACCTGCGCGCCCGGCTCGTCGAGAAGGGCCTGCCGGCTGGGGACGGCGTGCTCGCCGCGGTGCACACGCGGACCTCGACCGGCCTCACCAGCGTCTTGCCGGCCGCGCGCGAGCGCTACCTCGCCGACATCAGCGCCGCAGTCCTCGACTACCACCGCCAGACTGACGAGCAGGCGGAGCGGGTCCAGCGCCGGCAGCACCTCTCGTACGCCCGCGACGCGGTCTCCGACGGGGCCGAGCTCGACCACCTGCTCGAGCAGGTCGGGGTGGACCCGGCCATCGACGACCTGCTCACGGCGTGGCAGGCGACCGTCGCTGAGCATGCGGCGGACGAGCTCGTCTACACGGTGCGCGGTCGTGAGATCCGCACCCCGCTGAGCCGGACCACTCTGTCGGGCACCGAGGTCCGGCGGGTGTCGCTCCCCCGCCTGACCGGGCACGGCGACCTCGTCCGGTTCCTGCGCGAGGAGAACCTGCCCGGCCACTTCCCCTACACCGCAGGGGTGTTCCCGTTCAAGCGACAGGGGGAGACGCCGGCCCGGATGTTCGCCGGCGAGGGCGACGCCTTCCGCACCAACAGGCGCTTCAAGGTCCTGTCCGGCAACAGCGAGGCAACGCGGCTGTCGACGGCGTTCGACTCCGTGACGCTGTACGGGCGGAACCCCGACCCCAGGCCGGACGTCTACGGCAAGGTCGGCACATCCGGGGTCTCCATCGCGACGCTCGACGACATGAAGGCCCTCTACGACGGGTTCGACCTGTGCTCGCCGACCACGTCCGTGTCGATGACCATCAACGGTCCGGCGCCGACGATCCTCGCGATGTTCCTGAACACGGCGATCGACCAGCGGCTGGAGCACTTCCGCGAGGAGAACGGCCGGGACGCCGACGCGTCCGAGCAGGAGGAGGTGCGTGCCTGGGTCCTCGCCAACGTCCGCGGCACCGTGCAGGCCGACATCCTGAAGGAGGACCAGGGCCAGAACACCTGCATCTTCTCCACCGAGTTCGCGCTGCGCGCCATGGCCGACATCCAGCAGTGGTTCGTCGAGCACTCGGTGCGCAACTTCTACTCGGTCAGCATCTCCGGCTACCACATCGCCGAGGCCGGAGCCAACCCGATCAGCCAGCTGGCCTTCACCCTCGCCAACGGGTTCACCTACGTGGAGGCCTATCTCGCTCGCGGAATGGCGATCGACGACTTCGCACCCAACCTGTCCTTCTTCTTCTCCAACGGCATGGACGCCGAGTACACCGTGCTCGGCCGGGTGGCCCGGCGCATCTGGGCCATCGCCCTACGGGACCGCTACGGCGCCTCGACCCGCTCGCAGATGCTGAAGTACCACGTCCAGACCTCTGGACGGTCGCTGCACGCGCAGGAGATGGACTTCAACGACATCCGGACCACGCTGCAGGCGCTGTGCGCTCTGTACGACAACGCCAACAGCCTGCACACCAACGCCTACGACGAGGCCGTCACCACCCCGAGCACCGAATCGGTGCGCCGGGCGCTCGCCATCCAGATGATCATCGACCAGGAGTGGGGCCTGTCAGCGAACGAGAACCCGCTGCAGGGCTCCTTCGTGGTCGACGAGCTGACCGCGCTCGTCGAGGCAGCGGTGCTCGAGGAGTTCGACCGGATCGCCGAGCGCGGCGGCGTCCTCGGTGCCATGGAGACCGGCTACCAACGGGGGCGCATCCAGGACGAGTCCATGCTCTACGAGCACAAGAAGCACGACGGGAGCCTGCCGCTGATCGGCGTGAACACCTTCCTCGCCGACCGCTCCGACGAACCGCCCCAGACCGTGGAGCTCGCCCGAGCCACCGAGGCCGAGAAGCAGTCCCAGCTCCACCGGCTCACCGCGTTCCACGAGGCCCACCGCGACGAGGCGCCGGCCGCTCTCGCGCACCTGCAGCAGACCGCCCTGCAGGGCGGCAACGTCTTCGACGCCCTGATGACCGCCGTCCGCTCCTGCTCGCTCGGGCAGATCAGCGACGCGTTCTTCGAGGTCGGCGGACAGTACCGGCGCAACGTCTAGCCTGCCGACGTGGCTGAGCCCCTGGACCTTCCGTTCGACCCCGTCGCCGAGGCCCGCCGGCAGTGGCAAGCGCACGGCTGGGAGGACGCCGCGCCCGGCATGGCGGCCATCACGTCGGTGATGCGGGCCCACCAGCTCATGCAAGCCCGCGTCGATGAGGTGCTCCGGCCGCTGGGCCTGACGTTCGCCCGCTACGAGCTGCTCATGCTCCTGCACTTCAGCCGTACCGGCTCGCTTCCCGTCACAAAGGCCAGCCAGCGGCTGCAGGTGCACCCGACGAGCGTCACCAACGCCGTCGACCGCCTGGAGGCAGCCTCCCTCGTCGCACGCCGACCGCACCCCACCGACGGACGCGGGACGCTCGTCCAGATCACCGACGCAGGACGGGCACTCGGGCTGGAGGCCACCGAGCGGCTCAACCAGCAGGTCTTCGCCGCACCGGGTCTGCCCGCCCGCCGGGTCGACACGCTCATCTCCGTGCTCACCGACCTGCGGCGGGCCGCCGGTGACTTCCGCGCGCCCCGGGCTGCGCGGGGCGCATCAGGATGAGGTTCATCGCCAGCAGGCGGAGCGCGACGTCGCCCGTCTGGTCGACCAGCTCGACCCGGCTGGAGACCAGACCCCGGTCGGGCCGGCTGCGGGAGGGACGGGCCTGCTCGACGGTCGTGCGGAGCCGCAGCTCGTCGCCCGGCCGCACCGGCTTCACCCAGCGCAGCTCGTCGATCCCGGGGGACCCGAGGCTCGACACCGGCGAGAGGTAGTCCTCGGCGAGCAGCCGCATCATCAGCGCGCAGGTGTGCCACCCGCTGGCGATGAGCCCGCCGAAGGGCCCGGCAGCCGCTGCCTGCCGGTCGATGTGGAACGGCTGGGGGTCGTAGCGCTGCCCGAACGCCACGATCTCGTCCTCCTCGACCCGGAGCGACCCGTGCTCCGACGTCTCGCCCACGACGTAGTCCTCGAACCAGCGCTCTGCCATCACCGGAACATACGCCGCCCTCTCCGGTTGGGGGGGCGCAAGGCGCCTGTCGTGCTGCACCCTGACAGCATGGCGCGGCTGCGCACGGCGCGTCAGCCCCGATGAGCGAGGGCGAGGCGATGGACGACTCCCGTGGTGCCCCGAGTCGACTGCCGCTCGTCGACGACCCGACCCTCGAGGTGTGGGGGGTCGTCCAGGAGCTCGCGGAGCAGCACGCGCAGACGCTCGCCCTGCTGGACCGCGCCGCCGCACTGCGGGGGCTGCCGCGCCGCGTGGTCGAGGCGATCGGGGCGGACATGAGCTTCGCCGCCCAGCGCGAGGACGACGCGGCGGTGATCCGGGCCCTGCACGGGGCTCGGGCACGCAGCCTCGCCGACCTCGCCGTACCGCTCGGTCGCGGCCTGGGTGGTCACGTCCTCGCGATGGGCACGCCGCGATGGGTCGCGGAGTACGCCGTCGCGTCCACCATCTCGCACGAGTTCGACGTCCCCGTCGGCGCGGAGGGGCTGGTCGGCGTGCTCGCCGTACCGCTCACCCTCGGCCGCGACGTGCTGGGCGTCGCCTACGCCGGTTTCCGCCACCGGCACGAGTTCGGCGACGTCATGGTCCAGGAGGTGCTGGAGCTCGGCCGGCAGACGGCCGTGAGCATGCACGTCGCCGACCGCGCGCAGGCCACGACCCAGGTGGCCGTCCAGGCCGAGCGGCAGCGCGTCGCGGCCGACCTCCACGACACGCTCGGCGCCATGCTGTTCTCCATCGGCGCGCAGGTGCGCAGCCTGCGGGGCCAGTACGGCGACGGGGAGACGACGGCGGACGCGACCGCCGGGGCGCTGGTGACCCGGCTGGCGGCGATCGAGCAGCAGCTCAGCGACGCCGGCGCGGCGCTGCGCGAGTCGTTGTCTGCCCTGCACCAGGGTCCCCCCCGGATGTCCCTCGCCAGCACGACGCAGGCTGACCTGCAGGCGTTCCGGGACCGCACGGGGATCATCGCCCAGCTGGTCCCGCTCACCGAGCTGCCCCAGCTGGACGAGCACCGGACCGCAGCCCTCGTGGGCGCCGCCCGCGAGGCCCTGCTCAACGTGGAGAAGCACTCCGGAGCGTCCTCGGTCGTCGCGACCCTCGCGCACCTGGACCGCCGCGTCCTGCTGGCGGTCACCGACAACGGGCGCGGCCTCAACGGCGAGGCGGCCGGTGACGGGCTCGGGCTGCTGGCCGCACACGAGCGCTTGGCCCGCCTCGGCGGCCGGCTCACGCTGACCGGGGACGACGGGGACGGCGCGACGCTGCGGGCCTGGGTGCCCGACGCCTGAGCTCGCCGCGTCCCGGTCGGCTCAGAGCAGGCGTGCCTCGTGCGCCTTGCCGATCGCCTCGACGCGGTTGCGGGCGCCGAGCTTCTGGAGGGCGCACTGCACGTAGGTCTTCACCGTGTTGCGGGTGAGACCGAGCTCCTCGGCGATCTCGGGGTTGCTCATCCCGGTGGCCAGCAGGCGCACCACCTCGAACTCTCGCCGGGTCATCGAGAGGGCGTCGAGCCGCTCGCGCAGGCCGAGGTCGGGGCGACGGCCGAAGCGGGGGTCGACGATGCGGTCGCCGGCGGCCACCGCGTGCAGGCCGGAGATCAGCTCCTCGGTGCCGACGTCCTTGAGCAGGCACCCGCCCGCGCCGGCCTCGAGACACGACTGCACGGCGACGCTGTCTGCGTGGGCGGTGAACAGCAGCACCCGGCAGCCGGGTGCCGCGGCCAGCAGCTGCGTCACCAGCCGCGGCGGGTCGGTGTCGGGGAGCCGGAGGTCGAGCAGCACGACGTCCGGCTGCAGCCGCGCCGCCTCGGTGACGGCGTCACGTCCGCGCTCGGCGCTGCCGACGACCTCCACGCTGGCGTCGCGCGACAGCAGCAGCGAGACCCCGTCGCAGACCACCGGGTGGTCGTCCACGACGAGCAGTCGCACGACGGAACGGCCGGCACGGACAGGGTCGAGGACTGTGATGGACACCACAGCATCGTGCGGGTGCGCCGCCGTCAGCGTCAACGCGACAGCCCCTCCACCGCAGATCGTTCCCGGCTCGTTACGTGGACGTGTCCCACTCCCCGGCGTTGAGCCGCGCCTTGAGCTCCGAGCGGCGGATCTTGCCGCTCACGGTCTTCGGCAGCTCATCGACGAACGTGACGAGCCGGGGGTACTTGTACGGCGCGGTCGCCTGGCGCACGTGCGCCTGCAGCTCGGCCGCGAGCCCCTCGGAGGCCCCGTAGGAGGGCGCGAGGACGACGAAGGCCGTGACGATCTCGGTCCGCTCGGGGTCGGCTCTGCCGACGACGGCCGCCTCCATCACGGCGGGGTGCTCGAGCAGTGCCGACTCCACCTCGAACGGACCGATCCGGTAGGCGCTCGAGGTGATGACGTCGTCGCTGCGGCCCTCGAACCAGAAGTAGCCGTCGTCGTCCCGGGCAGCCTTGTCGCCGGTGAAGTACCAGCCAGCGCGCATCGCCTTCGCCGTGGCCTCGTCGTCGCAGTAGTAGCCGGAGAAGAGCCCGACCGGTCGCGGGTCGGTGCGGATGACGATGTTGCCGACCGTACCGACCTCTACCGCGCCCCCCTGGTCGTCGACCACGTCGACGACGTAGCCGGGTGTGGGAAGACCCATCGAGCCCGGTCGCAGCTCGACGCCACGGTAGTTCGCCACCACGTTCGTCGTCTCGGTCTGGCCGTAACCGTCGTAGACGACGAGCCCTCCACTGCCCTCCCGCCAGGCGCGGATGACCTCGGGGTTGAGCGGCTCCCCGGCGCTGGTGCAGTGGCGCAGCGCCGACAGGTCATGGGCGCCCAGGTCGCCCTGCACGAGCAGGCGGTACAGCGTCGGGGGTGCGCAGAAGGACGTGATCCCCTGCTGGCTGATGATGCGCAGGACGGTGTCGGCGTCGGGCTTGCCGAGCGCCACCTGCACGACGGTCGCCCGCTCGTGCCACTGGCCGAACAACCCGCCCCAGGCCGCCTTCGCCCAGCCGGTGTCGCTCACGGTCCAGTGCCTGTCACCCGCCCGCAGGTCCTGCCAGAAGCGCGCCGTGATGACGTGCCCGAACGAGTACGACGCCTGCGTGTGCAGCACCATCTTCGGATGGGCGACGGTGCCCGAGGTGAAGTAGACGAACATCGGGTCGGTCGCCGCGGTGGGGTCCTGTGGCGTCTCGCCGTCCCCGGCCTCGTCCAGCGCGGCGTCCCACCCGGTCCACCCCGCCGCCGGCTCGTCCGCCCAGCACATCCGCACGGTGACCGCGTCCACGCCGGCGGCGTCGACCTTCTGCGCGCCGGACGCGTCGGTGATCGCCGCCGTCGCACCGGCCGCGCCGATGCGGAACGCGATGTCCTTGGCCGTCAGCATGTTCGGGGCCGGCATCGGGACCGCGCCGATCCGGATGGCCCCGAGCACCGCCGCGTAGTAGGCCGGCACCCGCGGCAGCATCACGAAGACCCGGTCGCCCTTCGCGACCCCCGCCGCCAGCAGCGCGCGGGCCGCTCGACGCGAGGACTCCGCCAGCTCGCTGGTGGACTGCTCCACCACCGACGCGCCGTTCCCGCTGACGCTGACCAGCGCCAGGGCGTCGGGCTCCTCGGCCGCCCACGCCTCGACGATGCCGAGGACGGGGTTCCAGCGCTCGGGCACGTCGAGGTGGAAGTCCTGCCGGGCCTGCTCGTAGTCGGTCACCGCTGGCGGGCAACTGCGGTCGGGACGCAGGGACGAGACGGTCATGTGCACCTCCGGTGTCGTCCGCGATCCTGGACGGCGGGGCCAGCCCGCACCACCTCCGATCGGAGAGGCGGCCGGTGCCCGTCACCCCTCCGATGGGAGGTGCCGCGAGGGGCACCCCTCGGAGTTCACTCCAGGAGCCGCTCCGCACCCCGGCAAGCACCACCGACCAGGCACCACCGACCAGGCACCACTGACGAGGAGGGCCACGATGGAACCCGGCGCAGCCCCCATCGCCCCGCTCGACGGCCTCGGCCAGCTCCTGCCGAGGCTGGCCGCCCGCTGGCCGGACCGCACCGCCCTGGTGACCGACGACCGGACCCTGACGTACGACGAGCTGGACCGCCTCGCGAGCCGGGTCGCCTCCGGCCTCACCGCTCGAGGGGTGGAGCCCGGGGACCGGGTCGCCCTGCTGTCACAGAACCGCTGGGAGTGGGTCGTCGCCTACCACGGGGCGCTGCGGTGCGGCGCCGTCGTCAACCCGCTCAACGTGATGCTGACCGGCGAGGAGCTGGCCTACATCCTCACCGACTCCGGCGCCAAGGTGCTGCTGGCTTCGCGCGACCGGCTTGAGGTCGCCGCCCCGTCCCTGCGACAGGTCCCCACGCTGGAACGGCTCATCTGCTTCGACGACCCGCGTGAGGAGGCGGACGGCTTCGCCGGCCTGGTGGCGGAGGGGGACGACGCGACGTTCGAACCCGTCCCCGTGGACCCGGACTCCCTGGCCTGCATCGCCTACACGTCCGGGACGACGGGCCACCCGAAGGGCGCCATGCAGTCGCAGCTGTCCCTGGTGCTCAACTGCGCGTACACCGCCACCATGCACGTCCGGACCCCGGACGACGTCGTGCTCACCGCCCTGCCGTCGGCGCACGTGTACGGCAACGTCGTCATCAACGGCACCCTCATGGCCGGCGGCCAGGTCGTCCTGCTGAGCCGCTTCGACCCGGACGCCGCGCTCCGGCGCATCGAGCAGCACCGCGCCACGCTCTTCGAGGGCGTGCCGGCGATGTACGCGACGATGCTCGCGTCCCCGGCGCTGCCGGGCGCCGACCTGTCCAGCCTGACCCGGTGCACCGTCGGCGGGCAGACCATCTCCGAGAGCGTCGTCGATGCCTGGGAGACCCGCGCGGGAGCACCGCTGATCGAGCTGTGGGGCATGACCGAGCTGTCGGGCCTCGGCACCACGCACGCGCTCTACGCCCCACCGGTGCGGGGGTCGATCGGCGTGGTGCTGCCCGGGAACGAGCTCCGCGTCGTCCGCGTCGACGGCAGCGCGGACGAGTGCGATCCAGGAGAGCCCGGCGAGCTGATGGCCCGCGGGCCCCTCGTCACGATGGGCTACTTCAACGACGCGGCGGCCACGGCGGAGACCATCACGCCGGACGGCTGGTTGCACACCGGCGACATCGCCACCCACGACGGCCGCGGACGCTTCTTCGTCGTCGACCGGCTCAAGGACCTGATCCTGACGGCGGGCTACAACGTCTACCCGGCCGAGATCGAGCGCGTCCTGATCGGCCACCCCGCCGTAGCGCTCGTGGCAGTCGGCCGGGAGCCGGACGAGGTCAAGGGCGAGGTCGCCCACGCGTACGTCGTGCCTGCCGGTGAGCACCTCCCCGACGTGGCGGAGCTCCTGGCGTACTGCCGCGAGCGCCTCGCCGCCTACAAGGTGCCCCGGGCGGTCCACTTCGTCGACCAGCTCCCGACCACGTCGAGCGGCAAGCTCATGCGCCGCAAGCTGCGGCAGTCCGACGGCTCCGCGTAGCTCCCGCCGTCCGACCGGGGTCGTCCGGCAGCTTCCGGGCGGTCCGGACCGGACCACCTCTCCACCTGGGGGTGCAAGGACGGCGTCGCAGCGACGAACGTCACACCTGGCAGCCGGACCGGCCGCCAGACGAGTCGAAGGGGAGCGCCGTGCAGGCACCTGCGTTCCAGCGGTCGTCGAAGGACCGGGCCGTCGAGCCGGGCGCGACCCTGCTCGAGGTCCGCGACGTGAGCATCCACTTCGGCGGCGTCGCGGCGCTGGACTCCGTCAGCTTCAGCGTGGCGCAGGGGACGGTGCACGCGCTGATCGGACCCAACGGGGCCGGCAAGTCGAGCATGCTCAACTGCATCAGCGGCATCTACCGACCGCAGTCGGGAAGCATCGCGCTGCACGACCGCACCGGCACACAGGACCTGCTCGGCATGAAGCCGTCCCGCATCGCGCGGCTCGGCATCGCCCGCTCCTTCCAGAACATCGAGCTGTTCAAGCACCTCACCGCGCTCGAGAACCTCATGCTCGGCCGGCACCTGCATATGAAGAACCCGGTGCTGCCCGCCCTGCTGTTCTGGGGACCTGCCCGGACGCAGGAGGAGCGGCAGCGCCGGATCGTCGAGGAGGTCATCGACCTGCTCGAGCTGCAGGGAGTGCGCCACCGCGCTGTCGGCTCGCTGCCGTACGGCCTGCAGAAGCGGGTGGAGCTGGGACGCGCCCTGTGCATGCAGCCGGAGCTGCTGCTGCTGGACGAGCCGATGGCCGGCATGAACCCCGACGAGAAGGAGGACATGGTCCGCTACGTCCTTGACGTCCACGAGGTCGCCGGCGTGACGGTGCTGCTCATCGAGCACGACATGGACGTCGTCATGGACATCTCCGACCAGGTCACTGTCCTCGACTTCGGTCGCCGGATCGCCGACGGGACGCCGGCCGAGGTGCGCAGCCAGCCCGCCGTCATCGAGGCCTACCTCGGTCGGGACGTGGACGCCGGATGACGCAGACCGCCGGCACCGACCCGACCCTGCCCCGGCTCCTGCTGTCCCGCGTCACCGAGTCGCCGGACGCCGACGCCGTGCGCCGCAAGCGGCTGGGCATCTGGCATACCACCAGCTGGCGCGAGCTCGCCGCGCAGGTGTCGTCCGTGGCGCACGGCCTCCACGAGGCCGGCGTCTCGGCGGGTGACGTCGTCGCGGTGATCAGCGGCAACCGACCCGAGTGGCTCGTGGTCGAACTGGCGACGCAGTCGCTGCGGGCGCAGGTCGTCGGTACGCACCCGGAGACCGGCGACGCGGAGATCGCGGACCTGCTGGCGACGACGCGGGCGCGGGCCGTCGTCGTCGAGGACGCGCAACAGCTCCAGGCGGTGCGCAGCGCGGCGGTGGAGCTGCCGGACCTGGTGCTCGCGGTCTGCCTCGAGGCCCGCGCCGCGCAGGGAGCGGCGGCGGGCGACCTGGCTGTGCGCCTGCTCACCGACCTCGAGCAGACCGGTCGTGCGGCGCACGAGTCGTCCCCCGAATGGTGGCGGGAGCGGGTCGCGGCGGGCCGGGCGGAGGACGTCGCGCTGCTCTGCCCGCTCACCGACTCCGCCGCGGCACCCGAGGAGCTCAGTCCCCCGCGGCTCACCCCGCTCACCCACCGCAACCTCGTCGCGGCCGCGACGTCGCTGACCGCGCAGACCCCCGTCTCGACGAAGACCCGCTACGTCAGCGTCCTGCCGCTCGCCTGGTACTGGGAGCAGGTGGCCGGGCTGACCACGAGCCTGCGGACCGGCTTCGCCCTGAACTTCCCGGAGAGCCCGTCCACCCAGCAGGCGGACCTGCGCGACCTCGGACCCGACGTGCTCCTGGCCCCCGCACGCCTGTGGGAGTCGACGGCGGCCGAGCTGCTGGCGGCAGTCCACGACGCCGGTCGGGCGAGGCGCGCCACGTGGGACTGGGCGCACCGACTCGGCGCGCGACGCGCCGCGGGCGGCCCCTCCTCGCCGGTGTGGCGGGTCGCCGACGCGCTGGTGCTGCGCGCGGCTCGCGACCGGCTCGGCATGACGCGGCTGCGGCACGCCTACTCCTTCGGCGCGCCGCTCCGACCGGACGTCGCAGAGCTGTTCCGCAGCATCGACGTCGACCTGCGCCAGCTGTACGGCGGGACGGACGCCGGCCCGGTCGCGGTGGAGGCCGACCGGCGCGCGCGGACCGCGAGCCAGGCCGGCGTCGGCGCGGCGCTGCCCGGCGTGGAGCTGCGCGTGGCGACCGACGGGGAGGTGCTCGTCCGCTCCGCCGCCGTCCCGGCGGCTCCTTCTCGCGCCACCCGCGACGCCGACGGGTGGCTGCACACCGGCGACGTCGGCGCCCTCGACGCCGACGTGCTCGTGCTGTCCGGCCGGCGCAGCGACCTGCTGCAGGTCGGCGGGCGCGCCGTCGACCCCCGGTCCCTGGAAGCCGCTGCCCGGGTCAGCCCCTACATCGAGGAGGCCGTCGTCGTGGCGCTCGACCCCGCCACCACCGCCCTCGGCGTGCTCGTCGTCGTGGACCGCGCGACGACGAGCGCCTGGGCCGAGGACCGGCGACTGCCCGCGTCGACGTACGCCGCGCTCGTCGCCCTGCCGGAGGTCGCCGAGCTCGTGGCCGACGAGCTCGCGCGCGTGCTGCGCGACCAGCCTGGAGGTGACGCCGTCCAGCGCTGTGCGCTGGCCCCACGACGTCTCGACGTGCAGCGCGGCGAGACGACCCGCACCCGCGTCGTGCGGCGCCACGTCGTCTGCGCGCACCTGTCCGACGAGCTGGCCACGCTGCGCTCGCCGGACGGCTCGACCGGCGTCCCGGTCATCGACGTCCCCGGTGCCGCCTCCCCCGTGGCGGAGGGCGCGAGCGCATGACCAACTTCATCCAGCTGACGATGTTCGGCCTGTCGAACGGCGCCATCCTGGCGCTCGCCGCGCTGGGCTTCGTGCTGATCTTCAAGGCGAGTGGCGTCATCAACTTCGCGCAGGGCGAGTTCCTGCTCGTCGGCGCCTACGTGTTCTACGCCGCCGTGGTGGTGCTCGGCCTGCCCTGGTACGTCGGCGTTCCCGCGGCCATCGCCGTCGCCGTCGTGCTCGGCCTGGTCGTGGAGCGGACCGTCCTGCGACCCATGCTCGGCGCCGAGCCGATCGCCATCATCATGGCGACCATCGGCCTGTCGTCGGTGATGCTGGGCGGCGTCCAGGTCCTGTTCGGCACCGCGCCCAAGGCTCGCCCCAAGGTCCTCCCGACCGGCTCCCTGGAGCTCGGCGGCGTCCTGCTCCCCTGGGACCGGATCATCGCCGTGGTCGTGGCCGCCGTCGCCCTCACCGCCTTCAGCCTGTTCTTCACGCGCTCGCGGCATGGCATCGCCATCCGCGCCGTTGCCGACGACCAGCAAGCGGCCCTGACCGTGGGCATCAGCGTCCGACGCGTCTTCGCGCTGTCGTGGGCGCTCGCGGCCGCCACCGCCGTGGTCGGCGGGATCCTGCTGGCCAGCATCACGGGAGTCGCGCCGACGATCGCGGGCTTCGGGCTCGTGGTCTTCCCGGTGGTCATCCTCGGCGGCCTCGACTCGGTCCCCGGCACCATCGTCGGCGGTGTCATCATCGGCCTGCTCACCGCCTACGTCGGCGGCTACGTCGGCGGCGGGCTCCAGCAGGTCGTGCCGTACGTCGTGCTCGTGCTCATCCTCCTGGTGCGGCCGTACGGCCTCTTCGGGCAAGCCAGGATCCGGAGGGTGTGAACCCGTGACCACCGCCACCGCAACTCGGACGGGCACCTACCACCGGAGCTACCGCAGCGACCAACGGCTCGTGCAGTCCCACGCCGCCCGCCTCCGGCTGCTGCTGGCGCTGCTCGCGCTGATCGTCCTGCCGTTCCTGCTGGAGCCGTTCTGGCTGACCGTGGCGTGCCAGGCCGGCATCGCGGTGATCGCCGCGCTCGGGCTGAACATCCTCACCGGCTACACCGGCCAGATCAGCCTCGCCACGGGCGGCTTCCTCGCCGTCGGGGCCTACACGTCAGCCCTGCTCACCCAGCGCGCCGGGCTCCCGGTCCCCCTGTCGGTGGCCGCAGCCGTGCTGGTCACGGCGGCCGCCGGCGCGCTGCTGAGCCTGCCCGCCCTGCGGCTGCGCGGCCTCTACCTCGCGATCGCCAGCCTCGCGGCGCAGGAGATCATCATCTTCGCGGTGCGCAACTGGGAGTTCGTCACCGGCGGTACCGATGCGATCTCGCTGCCCCGCCTGGAGCTGTTCGGCTTCGTCTTCCGCCGCGACTTCCACTGGTACTGGGTGATCCTCGCCTTCGCCGTGCTCGCGGTCGTGACGGCGCGCAACCTGTTCCGCACGGGAGCCGGCCGCCAGCTCATGGCGGTGCGCGACCAGGAGGTCGCCGCCGAGGCGATGGGCGTCGACATCGCCCGCGCGAAGGTGACCGCGTTCGCGTTGTCGTCGGGCTACATCGGCCTGGCCGGCGCCCTGACGGCGCACTACACCGGCATCGTGACCTGGGAGCGCTTCACCCTCGAGGTCTCCGTGCTCTACCTGGCGATCATCATCGTCGGTGGGCTCGGCAGCATCGCCGGCACCGTCTACGGTGCGGCCTTCATGTTCCTGCTACCGGCCGTCATCACGCAGATCGGACAGCAGCTCCGGGACAGCTACCCGAGCGTCATCGGCCTCCTGCCCGCGGTCCAGATCATGATCTTCGGCCTCGTCATCGTCCTGTTCCTGATCCTCGAACCCCGGGGGCTGGAACGCATCTGGCAACGGGTCAAGGGGACGGTCGGGCGCTGGCCCTTCCGCTACTGACCGCCCGCTGCTGACCCGCCCCCGTCCCTGACCCCGACCGCTCGACCAGTGCTCGACACACCAGGAGGAACCATGCGTCGCAAGACGGGAACACCGCTCATCCGAACGCGAGGCGTGGCCGCACTGGCGGTCGCTGCGCTGGCACTGTCCGCCTGCGGCGGCGGTGACGAGGACACCGCGGCCTCCGGGGGCGGCGGGGGCGGCGGCGAGCCGATCAAGGTCGGCGTGCTGTCCGACCTGTCCGGTGCCACCGCCGACGTCGGAACGCCCTATGCGGAGGGCATCCGCGGCTACGCAGACTGGATCAACAGCAAGGGCGGCATCGACGGCCGCGAGCTGGAGTTGCTCGCCAACGACTACGGCTACAAGGTGCCGGCCGCCGAGCAGCTGTACTCCCAGTACGTCAGCGAGGGTGTCGTCGCGGTCCAGGGTTGGGGCACCGGCGACACCGAGGCGCTGCGCCAGAAGGTGACGCAGGACGAGCTGCCGTTCATGTCGGCCTCCTACGCCGAGACGCTCGTCGACCCGGAGGAGACCCCGTACAACTTCGTGGTCGCGAGCACCTACAGCGACCAGATCCGCGTCGCCCTGAAGCAGATCGCCGAGCAGGCCGGGGACGGTCGCACCGAGGTGGCGGTCTTCCACAACGACAGCCCCTTCGGCACCGCGCCGATCAAGGACGGCGCGGCGTACATCGAGGAGCAGGGCTACGACATGGGTTACGAGGCCTACGCCATGCCGGCCGGTGCCACCGACTACGCGGGGATCCTCAGCCAGGCCAAGGCCCAGGGCGCGAAGTACGCCGTCGTGCAGAACGTCTCCGGCCCCGGGGCGCTGTTGGCCCGCAACATCGAGCAGCAGGGACTGGACATGACCGTCGTCTGCCTCGTCTGGTGCTCTGACCAGGGCTTCATCACCACCGCCGGCGAGGCTGCAGAGGGCACCATGATGGTCCAGCCGTGGGCGCCGCCGACGGTCGACGCCGAGGGCTTCACGGAGATCAACGAGTACCTCGAGTCCAAGGGCAGCTCGATGGACGAGAAGGGCCTGCACTACTCGCAGGGCTGGTACACGATGCACGTCATGGCCGAGGGCATCCGCAAGATCATCGCCGACGGCGAGGAGGTCACCGGCCCGGCCCTCAAGACGGCGCTCGAGGAGCTGGGCCCGGTCTCGACGGGCGGCGTCTCGGCCGACGTGGAGTTCAGCGACGAGTCGCACCGCGGGATGAGCAGCAGCGGCGTCTACCAGGTCGAGGGCGGCAAGATGGTCCAGGTCGCGGAGTCCGTGGAGCCGTGACCCCCTCCACCCGGGCGTCAGCAGCGACGGAGGCGCGGACGACCTCCGCTCCCCCGCCGCTGCTGGCGGTGGACGCCGTCGAGGTCGTGTACGACGGCGCCATCCTCGCGCTGCGCGGCGCCTCGCTGACTGTCCCCGAGGGACAGGTCGTCGCCCTCCTCGGGTCGAACGGCGCTGGCAAGTCCACCCTGCTCAAGGCCGTGTCCGGCCTCCTGCCGACCGAGCGGGGGCAGGTGGTCAAGGGGTCGGTGCGCTTCC
>JAABUN010003931.1_pt1 | contig 21510 bp, 23 predicted proteins | sample 5559311 | NCBI WGS metagenome assembly JAABUN01 (sample SAMN10711877, study PRJNA513370) | rock metagenome | isolation source: Antarctica rocks | place: Antarctica: Victoria Land, Siegfried Peak sud
AGGCCTGCTCCAGCCCGGCGTCGTCGACGTCGAAGGAGTAGGAGTCCTTCATCACGAACTCGCGCCCGCGCAGGATCCCGGCCCGCGGCCGCGCCTCGTCGCGATACTTGGTCTGGATCTGGTAGAGGGAGAGCGGCAGATCCTTGTAGGAGGAGTACAGGTCCTTGACCAGCAGGGTGAAGATCTCCTCGTGGGTGGGACCGAGCAGATAGTCCCCGCCGCGGCGGTCCTGCAGGCGGAACAGGTTGGGTCCGTACTCGGTCCAGCGGCCCGACGCCTCGTACGGCTCCCGCGGCAGCAGCGCGGGCAGGTGGACCTCCTGGGCCCCGATGGCCTCCATCTCCTCGCGAACGATGGTCTCCACGTTGCGCAGCACCCGGTAGCCCAGCGGCAGCCAGCTGTAGATCCCGGGCGCGACCCGGCGGACGTAGCCCGCCCGGACGAGCCAGCGGTGGCTCGGCACCTCGGCGTCGACCGGGTCCTCGCGCAGGGTCCGTACGAAGAGCTCCGACATCCGGGTGATCACAGGGGGCAGACCTTTCTCGGCGGCGCGCTGCTGCGCGCACCCAGCACCCTACCTAGGCTGGGTTGGTGGAGCATCTGGACGTGATCGTGGTCGGAGCGGGGCTCTCGGGGATCGGGGCCGCTCTCCGGCTGCGGAGCAGCCGGCCCGGCTCGAGCCTGGCGGTCCTGGAGGCGAGGTCGACGCTGGGCGGGACCTGGGACCTGTTCCGCTATCCAGGGGTCCGCTCCGACTCCGACATGTACACCCTCGGCTACCGGCTTCGGCCGTGGCGACACGACCGTGCGCTGGCCGACGGGTCCGAGATCCTCGGCTACCTCCGCGAGACCGCCCGGGAGACCGGGGTGGGGGAGCTGATCCGCTACGACCACCGCGTCGTCGGTGCGCAGTGGTCGACCGCCACCGCGCGCTGGACGGTGACCGTGCAGCGGGACGACGGATCCGGTGAGCTCAGGCTCAGCTGCCGGTTCCTGTTCGTCTGCTCGGGCTACTACCGCTACGACGCCGGCCACACCCCCGACCTGCCGGGGGTCGAGCGGTTCGCCGGGCCGGTCGTGCACCCGCAGGCGTGGCCGGCTGACCTCGACCACCGGGGCCGGCGGGTGGTGGTGCTGGGCAGCGGCGCCACGGCCGTCACCCTGGTCCCGGCGCTCGCGGCGGAGGCCGAGCACGTGACCATGATGCAACGCTCACCCGGTTACGTCGGGGTGCTGGCCCGGACCGACCGGTGGGCCCGGCGGCTGCAACGGCGGCTGCCGGGCCGGTTGGCGTACGGGCTGTTGCGTTGGAAGTACCTGCTGGGGGCGATGGTCGCGTTCCAGCTGAGCCGGCGCCGGCCGGAGCGGATGAAGTCGCTGTTGCGGCACGTGGCCGCGTCGCGGTTGCCGGCGGACTTCGACATCGACCGGCACTTCACGCCCAGCTACGACCCCTGGGACCAGCGGCTGTGCTTCGCCGCGGACGGGGACCTGTTCGCGGCGCTTCGCTCCGGTCGGGCCTCGGTGGTCACCGACCGGGTCGAGACCGTCCATGCCGGCGGCCTCACGCTGGCGTCTGGGGCCGAGCTGCCGGCGGACATCCTGGTCACCGCGACCGGCCTCCGGCTGCTGCTGCTGGGGGGCATGGAGCTGACCGTGGACGGACGCCCGGTCACCCTCGGCGAGCTGCTGGCCTACCGGGGGATGATGGCCGCCGGGGTCCCCAACGCCGCCTTCACCCTGGGTTACACCAACGCCTCCTGGACCCTCAAGTCCGACCTGGTGGCAGGCTACGTCTGTCGGCTGCTCGACCACCTCGACCGGCGCGAGTACGCCTCGGTCACCCCCGTCCCGCCGGCCGGGGCGGAGCGCTGGGCGACGTCGCCGTTGATCGACCTGACGGCCGGTTATGTGCTGCGCGACGTCCACCTGATGCCGCGGCAAGGGCCGAGATCGCCCTGGCGGTTGCACCAGAACTACCTCCGGGACCTGCTGACGCTGCGCTTCGGGTCGCTGCGTCGCGGAGTCCGGTTCGTTCCCCTCGGTCCGGTTCGATCCGAGAGTCAGGCGGACGCGCCGGTGTAGTGACGCAGGGCAACGAGCCAGAAGATCCGGGAGCCGGCCACGAACAGCACGGCCACGCCCACCGACAGCAGGGCGTTGACCACCGAGAGCTGGCCGGTCAGGGCTTGCGCGGGCACCGTGACCGCGAAGGCGATCGGTACGACGAAGGTCAACAGCGGACGCATCCAGCCCGGGAAGATGGTGACCGGCCAGCGCCCCGCGCTGCCGAACAGGGACTGGAAGATGGTCAGGACGTTGTCGAGGCGGACGAACCAGAACGCGCACGTGGACAGCAGCAGCAGGAACCCGTAGACGATCGTGAATCCGGCCAGCAGGGTCAGGAGGAAAAGGCCTAGCTCCCCGACCCCGACGCGCAAACCCGTTCGGGTCATCCCGAAGAGCACCACACCGATCCCGAGCAGCACGTCGATCATGGCCTGCGGTGCGAACCGTTGCGCACTGGCCAGCAGCTGGGCATCTGCAGGCTTGGTGAGCAGGAAGTCGAAAGTTCCGAGTCTGATGCCCTCCATCAGGGCCTCCATAGAAGGCCGGACGACGAGGCCGATCAGTCCGCTGATGAAGAAGTGGATCCCGATCAGCACGAGCAGACCCTCGGCGGTCCAGCCCCTCAGATCAGTCGTGTTGGCAAAGATCACCGAGAGCCCCAGCAGCTGGGTGGCCAAGCTGATGGCGGCGTTGAGCACGGCGATCACGAAGTCGGATCGGTACTGCACGATGTTGAGGACGCCGACCGCTGCGAAGGCGCGCAGCACCCGCAGCGCATGCATCAGGCTCCCACTGCGCTGTAACGACGCGTGGCGCGGCTCCAGAGCAGCCGAAGCGCCACGACGGCGACCGCGATCCAGATCAGCTGGGCGGCGTAGCCCAGCACCAGCTCGCCGTCCGGTCGGCGGCCGAGCAGCACCTCCACCGGGAAGGCCAACGTCCACGGGAACGGAGTCCACGCCGCCACCGTCTGCAGCCAACCCGGCAGCACCTCCAGCGGGGCGAACTGCCCGGCCAGGAAGGTGAATAGGGAGGCGTAGACCGCGTTCAGGGCCGAGACCTTGGTCAACCAGAACGCCGCCAGGGCCAGGCACCACTCGACCAGGAAGCGCAGCACCATGGCGAGCAGCAGGGCAGGGAGGAACGCCAGCACCGCACCCGGTGTGGTGCCCGACAGGTCAGCACCGAAGATCACCGCCAGCAGCACGGCCGCCGGCAGCAGACCGACCAGGCCGACCAACTTGTAGCTGAGGGTCTGGCAGACGTCGTGGTGGATCGGGTGCACCGGGCGCAGCAGCAGCGGTGAGAAGGCCCCGGTCCGGATCCGGAACTCGAACTCCCACATGTGCCAGATGAAGGTCAGGTGGCCGACCACCATCAGCACCAGGTAGTAGGCCGCGAACTGGGCAGCGGTGTAGCTGCCGGTGGTGCCCGACCCCGCGACCGTACGCCAGACCGCGATCAGCACCAGCGGCTCGATGATCACCGACAGCACCCAGATCGCGACCGCCCCGCGGTAGGCGAGGTTCGCCGCCAACGACGCGGCGAACTCGTGCCGGTAGTAACCGGCCAGGGCGGTCAGGGAGAAGCGCCCGAAGTCGGGTCGGGCACCCCCGGCGCGCACCTGCGTCTCAGCCCTCGTACGCGGCACCGCCCACCTCCTCTGCGTCGGGGGCGGCGAAGACGTCCTCGATCACCTGCTCGATCGGGGGGTCATGGATCGTCAGGTCGACGACCGGCAACCGGGCCAGCAACCGTCCAGCCGCCGCCGGCGTCTCAGCCTTGGCCACCCGAACCGTGACGTTGGTCGCGCCACGTTCCACGACGCTGCCCCCGGTCAGCGCCTCCAACTCGAGGTCCGGAACCGTCGCGCCCTCGGCCAGCTCCACGGTGATGACCTTGTGGGCGGCGAACTGGGCGACCAGGACGGTCAGGGCTCCATCGAAGAGCAGCCGACCGCGGTGGATCACGATCACCCGCCGACACAGTGCCTCGACGTCAGCCATGTAGTGACTGGTGAGCATCACACAGGCGCCCGTCCGCTGGTTGTACTCGGCGAGGAAGGAACGGATCCGCCGCTGCATCCCGACGTCTAGACCGATGGTCGGCTCGTCCAGGAACAGCACCGCCGGATAGTGCAGCAACGACCCCGCAATCTCACACTTCATGCGCTCACCGAGGCTGAGGTTGCGGACCGGCTTCCGGAGCAGGTCGCCCAGCTCCAACAGCTCGGTGAGCTCAGCCAGCCGACGCGTGAAATCGGCCGCCGGGATCCGGAAGACTGCCTGGTAGAGCCGGTAGGAGTCCTGCACCGGGATGTCCCACTGGAGCTGGTTGCGATTGCCCATCACGAGGGCCATCCGGCCCAGGTAGTCCCGGTCCCGCTGCCGCGGTGTGTACCCCAGGACGTCAGCGGTGCCCGAGGTGGGGTGCAGCAGGCCCGACAGCATCTTGAGGGAGGTCGTCTTGCCGGCGCCGTTAGGACCCAGGAATCCGACCACCTCGCCCCGGTCCATGGAGAAGCTGACGTCAGCGACCGCCTCGACGCAACGGGTCCGTCGCCGCACCAGCGACGTCAGGGCCGCCTTGACGCCGCCCTCCCGCTCCGGGACGACGTAGGTCTTGCTCAGTCCCTCAACTCTGATGTCGGGCACCTCGCTGACTCCTCCCGCCTGAGACTCAGCGATCAAACCACACCAGGATGCTTGCGGGGCCTCTGCCGCGCATCAGCCGGCCGCTCCCTAGTTCCAGCCCGCACCAGAGTCGTCCCTGCTCGGCACCACCCAGCTGGCCGCTGCGGCGCTGCGCCTCGAGTTCGACCGCCCCCTGGCTTGGCCCTCGATTCGACGCAGGTTGTACCGGGCGCGTCAGATAGACGGTGGGTCTGGTCTGGTCTGGTCTCATGGGCAGTTTCCGGCCGGGTCCGGGCCAGCGCCTCCGAGGCGGCGGTGTAGACCGGCCGCAGCTGGACTACGGCGAGCTCCCACACCGTGGTGATCCGCTATCTCGTCCAGGACGAGCCCGCCCGTAGACCGGGCAGGATGATCGGCGTACGCCACGAGCTCGTCGGACGTTCAGAAGTGGATGGTCGCGAACTCGCCGACCTGGGTGAAGCCGACCCGGGCGTACGTCGCACGGGCGGGTGCGTTGTAGTCGTTGACGTAGAGCGACACGGTGGGTACGACCGTACGGGCCAGCTTCACCACCGCCGCCATCGCCGGCGCCGCCAGACCGCGGCCCCGCAGCTCGGGATCCAACCAGACCCCCTGGACCTGGGAGACCGAACCGGACACCGAACCGAGGTCAGCCTTGAACAGGACCCGGTTGCCGTCGAACAGTCCGAAGGCCCGGCCCGAGGTGATCAGCTGCCGGACGTAGAAGCGGTAGCCGGCCGGGTTGCCCTGCACGGGCGACACCCCGATCTCCTCGGTGTACATCTTGATCGCGGCGTCGGTGTAGGCGTCCCAGTGCTCCAGGGTGACCCGACGGACCCGGAGGTTCGGGGCGATGACCGGCTCGGTGTCGATCGTCATCACCGGTTGGTGCGGTCGTACGTCACGGGCCTCGCTCCAGGTCGGTCCCCACCGCTGGGAGAGCTGCCGCCACAGGGCCATCGCCACCTCGGACGGGCCGATGATCGAGGCGCACATCCGTTGGGCGCCGGCGTACTCGGTCCAGGCGTCCAGGGCCGCGGCGTCCGCGTTCACCGGCACCAGGTTCGACCCGGCGTGGCACAGGGAACGGAGCACACCGGCGCGCTCGAACCCCCAGACCGGGCACCCCAGGCTGACCTGCTCCAGACCGGCCGCGCGAACCCGGGAGGCCACGAAGACATTCTCGACCGGGTCCTTCGACAGCACCCGGATGGCGGCCGGCAGGTCGTCGCGGCCCAAGGTCCGGACCGAGCCCGGCTCGCTCCGCTCCTGGAGGCCTACACCTGTCCCGGTCGACGTCACGGCTAGACCCGGACCGGCCCACCGGCGACGCTGACCTGCGGGGCACCCTCGGCGTCGGGCATGCTCTCGGCGAGACGCATGGCCTCCTCGATCAGGGTCTCGACGATCTCGGACTCCCGGACCGTCTTGATCACCTCGCCGCGGACGAAGATCTGACCCTTGCCGTTGCCGGAGGCGACCCCGAGGTCGGCTTCGCGAGCCTCCCCCGGTCCGTTGACCACACAACCCATCACGGCGACCCGGAGCGGCACAGTGAGTCCCTCGAGACCGGAGGTGACCTCCTCGGCCAGCTTGTAGACGTCGACCTGGGCCCGGCCGCACGAGGGGCAGGACACGATCTCGAGCTTGCGGGGCCGCAGGTTGAGCGACTCCAAGATCTTGAGCCCGACCTTGACCTCCTCCACGGGCGGCGCCGACAACGACACCCGGATGGTGTCACCGATTCCCCGCGACAGCAGGGAACCGAACGCGACCGCCGACTTAATCGTTCCCTGGAACGCCGGGCCGGCCTCGGTGACCCCGAGGTGCAGTGGGTAGTCACAGGACTCACTGAGCAGCTCGTACGCCCGGACCATGATCACCGGGTCGTTGTGCTTGACGCTGATCTTGAAATTCCGGAAGCCGTGCTCCTCGAACAGGCTGGCCTCCCACAGGGCCGACTCGACCAGGGCCTCGGGGGTGGCCTTGCCGTGCTTGGCCAGCAGCCGCTTGTCGAGCGAGCCGGCGTTGACCCCGATCCGGATGGAGGTCTGGTGATCGGTGGCGGCGCGGGCGATCTCGCGCACCTGGTCGTCGAAGGCGCGGATGTTGCCCGGGTTCACCCGGACAGCCGCGCAACCCGCCTCGATGGCGGCGAAGACGTACTTCGGCTGGAAGTGGATGTCGGCGATCACCGGGATCTGCGACTTCTGCGCGATCGCGGGCAGGGCGTCGGCGTCGTCCTGGCTCGGGACCGCGACCCGTACGATGTCGCAACCGGTCGCCGTCAGCTCGGCGATCTGCTGCAGGGTGGCGTTGATGTCAGAGGTCAGGGTGGTCGTCATGGACTGGACGCTGATCGGGGCGTCCCCACCGACGTCGACCTTGCCGACCTTGATCTTGCGGGTCTGGCGACGCGGCGCGAGGACGGGCGGGGGCAGGGCCGGGAGCCCCAGGTCGATGGTCATGACGCCTTCCGAGTTGACTCTTCTCGGCCGGGTCCGATTGCACCCAGCCGTCAGCCAGACTAGCCCGCAGGGCCGTACGGGACGAGGGCGCACGACCCGGACGGCCCAGCTCACCCCGCCGGTAGGCTCGGTCCCCCGGAACGCTCGCTGAATGCGGGGTGCGGCCCCCGGAAGGGGATGGCGATCAACACGAGCAACCTCCACCACCCACCGGTCAGTCGAGCCGTGCCTCTACCGAGCGGGACGGCACGGATCCAAGGCTGGCGAGCGTCGCGTCGTCGAGCGCGACGGCACCGGCCGCGATGTTCGCCTCGAGGTGGTCGAGGTCGGCGGTGCCGGGGATGAGCAGCACGTTCGGGGCGTGCCGCAGCAGCCACGCCAGGCCCACCTGCGATGGGGTGCAGCCGAGCGACTGTGCCGCCGCCTGGACCGCGGGCTCGGCGGTCACCTTCGGCAAACCCGGGAACGCGCCGCCGAGCGGGAAGAACGGCACCCAGGCGATTCCCTGCGCCCTGCACAGGGCGAGCAGATCCTCGTCGTCGCGCGCCACCAGGCTGTACGCGTTCTGAACGCAGACGATGCCGACCGGTAGTGCGCGGCGTAGCCCGTCCAGGGTCACGCTGCTGAGACCGATCGCGCCGATCAGGCCCTCATCGCGCATCGCGGTCATCACTGCGAGCTGGTCGTCGAGGTCCGCCACCTGATCGCCCTCGGCCCGCAGCCCCGGTCCGGCGTCGGGACGTCGCAGGTTCATGACCGGGATCTGCTCCACCCCGAGGCTGCGGAGGTTGTCCTCCACGCTCGCGCGGAGCTGCTCGGGGCGCTGCGCCAGACGAAGCGGGATCGGCCCGCCCGGGTTAGGGTCGGCGCCGACCTTGCTCACGACGACCACCCCGTCGTACGGGCTGAGCGCCTCCCGGAGAAACCCGTTCACCAGCCCGTCGCCGTAGAACTGGGCGGTGTCGACGTGGTCGACGCCCAGCTCGACCGCCCGATGCAGGACGGCGACCGCTGCGTCGCGATCGTTGTGCAGCCGCTCCAGCTGCATCGCCCCGTACCCGACCCGGGACACGGGGTGATCCGCGAGCAGGCCGGAGCCGCCTGGCTGCGGCACGCCGGGCAGGGTGGTGCGGGGGAAAGAGGGGTCTGAGGGTGTCATGGCTGGCCGTCCTTGTACGATGAGATCAGATGCGGAGGTCCCTCCGCTCGTCCCACACTAGCATTACCGGAGGAACCTCCGCTTTGACTGTGCCGGATCCTCCGAACACTGACGGGTGCTCCCATCAGCCTGCCCCCCCACCACGCACCCTCCGGGCCGACGCACGACTCAACCGGGACCGTCTCGTCACCGTCGCTCGTGCCGCATTCGCCGCCGCCGACGCTGCTGTTCCCCTCGAGAGCATCGCCCGCGACGCCGGGGTCGGTATCGGCACCCTCTATCGCCACTTCCCCACCCGTGAGGCGCTGGTCGAGGCCGTCTATGCCGCCGAGCTCGACGACGTCACCGCCAGCGCACGCACCTTCATCGAGCAGTTGCCACCCGAGGAAGCGCTGCGCGCCTGGATGAGCCGCTACGCGCAGTTCATCGTCACCAAACGCGGAATGCTCGACACCCTCCTCGCCGGCTGGACCTCTGCACGCATCACCACACCGACCACCCGGGAACGCATCACCGCCACGATCTCGACCATCCTCACCGCCGGAGCACGGGCAGGTACCTTCCGCAGCGACGTCGACCCCGACGACATCACTGCACTACTCCTCGGCGTGTTCCTCTCGACCGCCAGCAGTCCGATGGATCAGACCGCACGGCTGCTCGACCTCGTTGTCGACGCAGTACGACTCTCCTGAGACCGGCCCTCAGGCCGAGCAAGAGGCACCCTCCTGCGGCCGTACCAGCCGTGAGGTCCGACGTGTGCTGATGGTCACGTGCGCCGCAGGAGCCGCGGTATCGATGGTGTTTGCCGTCGCCGGGCCGATCAGGGCGTCGTCCTCGGCGGGTAGGTGATACCGGTCAGCTGCTCGGATGCGGTCCACAGCCGGTCTTGCGCGGCCCGGTCGCGTGACTGCTCGTTCGATCCGACCTTCACGGGGTAGCCGGTGAGCTGGAACAGTCCTGACGGCCCGTAATAGTTCCCGCCCGCGGCGTCGGGGTCGGTGGCGGCTCGAGCGGCGGCGAGCACTCCGATGGACTTGTCCTGCATGACGAGGCCGGTGAACGATCGCGCCCGCGGGCCGTACACGAAACGTCCGAACGCGCCGAGATCCCTGGTGAAGTCGGTGCGGGACTGTCCCGGATGGGCGGCGAGTGACAGCGTCGACTGACCGGCGGCGGTCAGGCGGTGCTGGAGGCCGTAGGCGAACATGAGGTTCGCGAGCTTGGACCGGGAGTAGGCCGCGTTCCGGTTGTAGCCTGCCGCGGCCTGGAGATCGTCGAGATCGAGCCTGGCCCGCGCGTTGGAGATGCTGCTCATCGTGACGATCCGGGAACCCGAAGTGGAGAGGACGCGGTCGAGCAGCAAGCCCGTGAAGGCGAACACCCCGAGATGGTTGGTCGCGAAGGTCAGCTCCGAGCCGTCCGGCGACGTCCGACGCTCCCGCGACCCCATCATGCCGGCATTGTTCACCAGCAGGTCAATCCGCTCGTGGTCGCCGGCAATTGCCGCAGCAGCAGCCCGCACCGAGTCGAGCGATCCCTGATCCATCTGCACCGTGGAGATCTGAGCTCCGCGCACGTCGGCCCGGATGCGGCCGGCGGCCTCCTCGGCCTTGTCGCTGGATCGGCAGACGAGCATCACGGACGCGCCGCGTTCGGCGAGCAAGCGGGCCAGCTCGAAGCCCAGACCGGTGTTCCCGCCCGTGACGACGGCTGTGCGTCCAGCCTGGTCCGGGACGCTGTCCCGGGTCCATCGACGATCTGGCATGTCATACTCTCCTCAGTAAAGGGACGGATATCCCGGTTGAACTACACTATACGGGATGCTCGTCCCGCCTAGTCGAGGGTGAGGCGCTGAGCATGGCGACGGCACGGCGAGCGGACGCACGACGGAACCGGCAACTGATCCTGGACGCCGCCGCGGCGCTCTTCGCCGAGCAAGGCCTTGGCGTGACCGTGCAGGAGGTCGCCCGGCGGGCCGGCGTCAGCACCGGAACGGTGAGTCGGCACTTCCCGACCAAGGAGGACCTCTTCGAAGCGATCCTCAGCCGCGGGATGGACGAACTCGTCGCGTTCTCGATCGATCAACGCACTCAACGGGACCCCGGCGCCGCCTTCTTCGCCTTCTTCGACGCGCTCATCGCGGCGGGGGCAGCGGACCGAGGGCTCGCGCAGCGGCTGTCCGCCGCCATGGAAGGCAGCGAGCGCCGGTTCCTGGGGCCGAGCGTCCAGGCGTTGTGCGATCAGCTGGAAGAGTCCCTCGCCGAGGCGCAGGCGGCGGGCGTCGTGAGGCCCGAGCTGCACGTGGCGGACGTCGAGGCACTCATGACAGCGTGCATGAGCCGGCCCGAGACGGTGTCCGCCGTGTCTGCGGTCCTTCGCCGCGGACTGCTCGCGGAGCAGTAGCGCATTCGGGGGCAACGGGTCACCCAGCACCTGTCGTTCGCTCCGACCGGCGGCCACACTTCCGACGGACCTGCGACGAAGCGTGCCCGAAGTCGAAGGATCGGACACAGAGATGAGAATCGAGCCGTCGTTGTACTTGCCTTTTGCCCTGGTCAGCGCAGTACCGGCGAAAGATCGCGCGAGAACCCACAGCTCGGCGCGTGCGGAGGGAGGTCCCGGCCGAACCGCCCGCGTTTCGCACCGCCCGGCTCGTACGGGGTCGGTACCGGTCCGCACCGCCCGGCGTTTCGCCCCGCTCGGTGTCGTACGAGGTCGGTCCGGGCCGTCCCGACCGCGTTTCGCACCGCTCGGCGCCGTACGGGTCCGAGCCCCCAGCCATGATCCTGGTCGTCGCCGCGGTGATCGTCGATGACCTTGCCGCACCGACGCAGGTGCTGGCCGCCCGCCGCCGGGGCCCACCGGCGCTGGCCGGTCTGTGGGAGTTCCCCGGCGGCAAGGTCGAGGCCGGCGAGGATCCGGTCCGGGCGCTCCGTCGCGACCTGGCCGAGGAGCTGGACATCTCGGTCGACCTGGGGGACGAGCTGGTGAACCCGGTCGGGCCGTCCTGGCCGATCTCGGCCGAGCTCGAGATGCGGGTCTCGATGGTCTCAGTCCGCTCCGGCACCCCGCAAGCCGCCGGGAGTCACGACTACCTCCGCCGGTTGGGGCCGGACGAGCTGGACGGCGTCGCCTGGCTTCCCGCTGACACCGCGGTGGTGGCCGAGCTGCGCCGGTGGTTGAGTACCTAGAAGAGCCGGATCGGGTCGATGATGTCGGCCAGGATCAGCACGATCCCGGAGATCATGATGGCTCCGCCCACCACGTACGCCACCGGCAGCATCTTGGCCGTGTCCACGAAACCCGGATCGGGACGACGGAACAACCGGGCCAGGCGTCGCTTCAGCCCCTCGTAGATCGCTCCGGCGATGTGCCCCCCGTCCAGCGGCAGCAACGGGATGAAGTTGAACAGGGCCACGAAGAGGTTGACCGACCCGAGCACCGTGAACAGGCTCGCCACCTTGTCGCTGGCCCCGATCCGGTCCGTGCTGGCGATCTCCCCGGCGGCCCGGCTGGCGCCGACGATGCTCATCGGGCCGTAGATGTCCCGCGGCTGCCCGGTGACCAGGTTGTAGGCGGTGTAGTACACCTTCGCCGGGAAGTCGGTCAGCGCGACCGCAGTCTGCTTGGTCATCTGCCACATGTCGCCGAGCACCACGATCGGCCCGCCGCGTTCCTTCACCTGCCGCGGAACCACCCCGAAGAACCCGGCGGCGATCCGCTTCGCCGGGTCGTAGCGGTCCGGGACCCCGGTGATCACGGTGTTGACCGGTCGGAGCTCGAGGCGCTGACCCCCGCGGTCGACGCTGAGCTGCACCACGCGGTCCATGCTGTCGCGGATCAGCACAGAGACCTCGTCCCAGGAGGAGACAGGTTGACCGTTGAAGGCCACGATCTTGTCCCCCGGCTGGATGCCCGACTGTGCGGCCGGAGTAAGCGGCTTGCCCTCGCAGCTGGTGTCGGTCGAGCCCTGCGCCACGATGCAGGTCTGCACGTTGGTGATCTCCAGCTGCGTCCGGTACACGCCGTAGGTGAGGGAGACCCCGAGCAGGATCACGAACGCCAGCAAGATGTTCATCATCGGCCCACCGGCCATGATGATCAGCTTCTGCCAGGACTTCTTCTGGTAGAACAGCCGCCCGTCGTCCTCAGGTCGGATGTCCTGCCACTCGGCGGTGCGGGCGTTGTCGGCCAAGGACTGGAAGATGCCTGTCCGCGCACTGCGGATCTGCCCGGTTTGCTTGTTCGGCGGGAACATGCCGACGAAGCGGACGTAGCCACCCAGCGGGATCGCCTTGAACCCGTACTCGGTCTCGCCGCGCCGGCGCGACCAGAGCGTACGCCCGAAGCCGACGAAGTACTGGGTGGTCTTGACCCCGAAGAGCTTGCCGGGGACGAGGTGTCCGATCTCGTGCAGAGCGATCGAGGCCATCACCAGGGCGAAGAACACCACGGCCCCGGCTAGGTAGATCATGAGGTCCATCGAGGGTGTCTACTCCATCTGGCTTGAGCTTGGCTGGCTTGAGCTTGGCTGGCTTGAGCTTGGCTGGCTTGAGCTTGGCTGGTCTGCGGTGGCGACGAGCTGCCGGGCGCGGCCGCGGGCCCAACGATCGGCCGCCAGGACTACCTCGAGACTGAGATCGTCGTCGGCGACCAGCACCGAGCCTACGTCGTCGCCGGGCCCCGGACCCGTCTCGAACGCCGAGGTGGCCAGCTGGCGGCGGGCACCTACATGCTCGGCCAGCACGGTGGCGACGATGTCCAGGATCTGCAAGAACCGGAGCTGACCGGCGTGGAAGGCGTCCACGCAGATCTCGTTGGCCGCGTTGTACACCGCCGGAGCGGTGCCCCCCGACCAACCCGACTCGCGGGCCAACTCGACCGCCGGGAACGCCTCGTTGTCCAACGGCTCGAAGGTCCACGAGGCCGCCGTCGTCCAGTCACACGACTTGGCGGCCCCCGGCAGCCGGTCGGGCCAGCTGAGACCGAGGGCGATGGGGAGCTTCATGTCCGGTGGAGAGCACTGGGCCAGGGTCGAGCCGTCGACGAACTGCACCATGGAGTGCACGATCGACTGCGGGTGGACCACGACGTCGATCCGGTCCAGGTCCACGCCGTAGAGCAGGTGGGCCTCGAGCAGCTCGAGACCCTTGTTGACCAGGGTCGCGGAGTTCGTGGTGATGACCCGTCCCATGTTCCAGGTCGGGTGGGCCAGCGCCTGCTCGGGTGTCACGTCAGTCATCTGCTCCCGGCTGCGCCCCCGGAACGGCCCGCCGCTCGCGGTCAGGATCAACCGGTCCACCTCGGCGGGCGTGCCGCCCCGCAGGCACTGGGCGAGCGCGGAGTGCTCGGAGTCGACCGCCACGAGCTGGCCCGGGGCGGCGGCGCGGGTGACCAGGGGGCCGCCGACGACCAGGGACTCCTTGTTGGCCAGGGCCAGCACCGAACCCGCGGCCAGCGCGGCCAGGGTCGCCTCCAGACCCGTGGACCCGGTGATGGCGTTGAGCACCACGTCGCACGTCATCCCCGCCACCTCAGCCGCAGCGTTCGGCCCGGCGACGATCCGGGGCAGGGTCATCTCCCCGCTGGACCAGCCGCGGCGACTGACCTCGGCGTAGAAGGCCAGCTGCAGATCCTGTACGGCGGTGGCTCTGCTCACCGCGACGACCTCGGGCTGGACGTCCAGGGCCTGCTGGGCGAGCAACTCGACCTGACCGCCGCCGGCCGCCAGTCCGACCACCCGGAACTCACCGGGGCGGGCGGCGATGACCTCCAAGGCCTGCGTCCCGATCGAACCGGTGCTGCCCAGGATCACCACGTCGCGCATCCAGTCAGTCTGCCCTACCCGTTACCGGAGGAAGGTGAAGAGCCGGTTGGCCGGCTCGACCGGAGTCGGCGCGCCGTCGTAGCGCACGCAGCCCAGGGCAGGCCGATGGCCGGACTGGAGTTCGGTGTAGTCCAGCTCTGAGAATCCGACGCGGGAGAACCAAGCCCGCACCTGGTGGTTGAGGTCCTCGAGGTGACGACTGCGGGACCAGAGCAGTGTCGCGCCGGGCGCACACAGCTGCGGGGCGGCCTCGACGGTCCGCTGAAGGTCACTGTTACTGATGTTGGGCGAAGATGCCGACCAGGAGCACCATGTGTGCCGGGACGGCCCCGAGGCAGTTGTCACTGCTCCCCGCCGCCCGTCTGGCCTCCGTGCACGCCCTCGCCCACGCTATCGGGGTGCCGGTCAGCGACCTCGACGAAGGGCTGTACGAGGGCCACCAAGGATGAGGCCTGTGCCGGCGCGCAGGCTGAACGGGCGGAGCGGTCCCAGGATGTGCGCAACGCCCCCCAACGGTTCCCGCGCATTGCGCCTCAAGGGGTGTCCTACTTCGGCCTGCAGACCGTAGAATTCTCGCATGAAGAAGCTTTCGCCCGCTCAGAAGACGGAACGCACGGCGCAGCCCAGCGTCAGTGCCGGGAATCGGAAGGCCACGGTGACCCAAGCCACGAGCCGGGTGTCGACTCGCAGCGCCGTCACAGGACGGTTCGTGACAAAGACCACCGCTAACAAGACCGGCCGATCCAAGTAGGTCGCGGCCGTCCGGCTCTGCCACGGGGCGTGCACAGCTTCGAGGACCCCAACCTCGACGTTCCAGGCGAAATCCTCCTGGACACGTCCTTCGTGATTGCCGCGCTCAACTCGGGTGAACCGAAACACAGTGAAGCCGTGGATTACCTTCAACGGCTGACGCACGAACAGTCCCTACTGGTCTACAACCGACTTCTCGAGATCGAGTTGGTGGAAGTCGCGTTCAAGCTGGCGGTTAAAGAGCAACATGGACCCCGGGGATGGCCCTCCAAACGTCACGATGGCCGAGTACGACGCCGCGCGGGGCGGCTCACTGACAGGCTGTTGAGTTCGTGGGCGGAGATCGTCGCGAGCCGACCGTCACTGTGCGTCGAACTGCACGAAGTAAGCGATGAGGTGCCCACTGCGATGAAACGATGGGGACTCGCCTCGTACGACGCAGTTCACGCCCAGACCGCTGTGTACGCCGGTTCGCCGAGCATCGTCACCCTTGATGCAGGGTTCGGGTCTGTCCCGCAGCGCGTCCTCAGCCTTTACGTAGATGCCTCTCGGGTGTCGAGTTGCCGTCGACGGAGGGGAGGCCACGGGCGGTAGCGCCACCTGCGGCCGGACGGGCCACTAGCTCAGCTACTTCTTACGGCTGCCCTTCGCCTGGGAGACGACGCTCGCAGCGATGCTCTTCGTACGGGCAGACGAGCGGCCGTCCCGCAGCGCGGCGGACGCCTTCGTCGCCACCTTGGGCTCGAAACCTTGCCCTGCCACCCATTCGCCAAACCGGTCCCGGTCTCGGTTCGAGACGACCTCCCAGCCCTCCCCGCTCGGCCCACGCCGCAGCCTCACTGCTCCTGCTCCTGGACCGAGCGCCCCTACCCCGGAGGGTCCTGGATGACTCGCGAGCGAATATGGACTCGCACCCGCTCACTGTCCCATCCCCCGGTTCAACTGTCAGCCCGAGGGCGTTTAGGGTGCCGATCGTGGCCGACGTCGTACTCCCCCGCAGCACCCCCGCCGAGCAGGGCGTGTCCAGCGCCGGCATCGGTGCTTTCCTGGACGCCCTGGACGTAGCGCCTGACATCGAGCTGCACAGCCTGATGCTGCTGCGGCACGGGAACGTTGTGGCCGAGGGGTGGTGGGCACCTTACGCAGCTGACCAGGTGCACCTGCTCTACTCGCTCAGCAAGAGCTTCACCTCGACCGCTGCGGGCCTTGCGGCCGCCGAAGGTCTGCTCTCGTTCGACGACCCGGTGATCTCGTATTTCCCCGAGCTGGCCGACGAGATCACGCACCCGTGGACTCGCTCGATGCAGGTCCGCCACCTCGCCGCGATGGCCACCGGGCACCGCGACGACACCCTGGACTGGGCCTTCCGCCTTGACCGTGCCGACCCCGTACGCGGGTTCCTGGCCCTGGACCCCGAAGCCGAGCCAGGCTCGGTCTTCGCCTACAACAACGGGGCGACGTACACGCTGGGGGCGATCGTGCAGCGGGTCACCGGGCTGCGGTTGACCGACTACCTGCGTCCCCGGTTGCTCGACCCGCTGGGGATCGTGCAGGCCTATTGGCACCGTCACCCGGTCGACCGCGAGCTGGGCTTCAGCGGTCTGCACCTCACCACCGAGTCCATCGCCCGCTTCGGTCAGCTCTACTCCGACGACGGGGTCTTCCGCGGGGACCGGCTGCTGCCCGACGGCTGGGTGGCCGAGGCCAGCCGAATTCACACCCCCAACCCGGCTGAGCCAAACCCGGACTGGCAGCGGGGCTACGGGTACCAGTTCTGGCGCTCCCGGTACGGCTACCGGGGCGACGGGGCGTACGGCCAGTTCTGCCTGGTGCTGCCCGAGCAGCACGCCGTCCTGGTGACCACCGCACAGACCGAGAACATGCAGGGCATCCTGGACGCCGTCTGGGCCCACCTGGTGCCGGCCTTCACCGGTGCTACTCCCGAGGCCGATGAGGCACTGGCCGCCCGGCTGAGCCAGCTGGCGTTGCCCCCGGGCCCGGGAATCGTCGCGAGCGTCGACCCCGGCGCGGATTCCGCCATCCGGATCACCGAGCTCGAGCCCGACCCGGCCGGCGGGTGGTGGCTCACCGTGACCGACGCCACCGTGGCGCTGAGCGTGCCCTGCGGTGCCGGCGAGTGGCGTCGCAGCTCTCACGAACCCGCCACCGACCGGCACCTCGAGCTCGCGGCTTCAGGGAGCCTGAATGGCGATGTGCTGACGGTCCAGCTGGTCTTCGTGGCCACCCCGCACCGGCTCGTGCTGGTCGTCGACACCGCCACCCGTACGGGGTCCGCTCGCTGGCAGACCGTCCCGCTGCACCCTCCGACCTTCCTGGGTCTGGCGACGGGTCCGTTGGCCGGACAGCACCACCAGGGCCAGCCAGCCCAGGCCCAGCAGAACGCCGTGGGCGATCCGGCTAGCCGGTGAACGTAGAACTGGGTTCGGCGTCCCGGCGCTGCGCACCAGCGGAACCAGCCCGCTTTCGACTCAGCTACGGCTCGCACCTCTCGGGCTACTACGCACCGCGGGACACCGTGGCGGTCGCCGTTGCCGTGGTCCTGGCCTTCCTCGCCGATGCCGCAGCCGCCGGACTGGTCCGCGAATGGGTCGCGCGGGACCGGCAACCGGCCGATCAACCGGGCCGGCTGGCGGCCGGGTTGGAGCTGGCGGTCCTCGCTGCCCCGCTGACCCGGGCGGTAGGCGGCTTCGCTGAGCTGGTCGGTCTCACCACCTCGGAGCTCGGTGGTCACTTCGTGGGTGGCTTCGACCCCGGCGGACCCGTTCTACGACGGCTGTCTGGCCGAGTTCGCGGACGGGCTGGGCCTGGTCGACGCCGCCATTGGGCGGGGTACGGAAACGGCAACCGGGCTTGGTCGGGTGGGGGGGAGGATCAGCCCACGGGCTCGCCGCGGTAGCTCCCGAACGACCACATGTTTCCTTCCGGGTCGGCGATCGCGAACTCCTCGCCCCCGTGGTCGGTGGCGCTGAGCTCGCTCACGATCTGGACACCATGGGCGGCCTTGACCCTGGCGTACAGGTCGGCCACCCGGTCAGTGACGACATAGGCTCCGCAGGTGCCCGGTTGACGGACCCACGCCCGGTCGGGCTTGTACGAGCCCATCATGATGCCGCCGCCCTCGGGCCAGGACAGCTGAGCGTGTGCGACGTGGTCCCCGTCGGCGTACACCGCAACGACGACGAACCCGAGGACCTCGACGTAGAAGCGGATCAGGGCGGGAGCGTCATGAGCCTGCAGCGTGGGCCAGACCTGTGGGGCGGGTGCGGACGGCAATGCGGTGTCACTCATGGACCCAGTCTTCGCCATTGCGGTGCCCACCTGCTTGGAGATTTCGGCGCTCCTCGGCTCGCCAGCCGGTTGGGCTGATCCCGGCGTATCGGGTGAACGCACGGCCGAGGTCCGCGTGGTCGTAGTAGCCGGCACGCAGCGCGATGGTGGACAGGTCGAGGTGGACCGGCGCCCGGCCGACGAGTTGGGCCGCGTGGTCGAACCGCATCAAGCCGGCAACCTGCTTGGGGCTCATCCCGACCTCGCGGATGAACAGACTGCCCAGCTGACGGGGGCTCAGGGCTACGTGTGTGGCGAGCCCGGCCAACGATGTGGCGCCGCGCCGATCGGCGATCCAGCGCCACGCCCGGACGACCTCCGGCCGCGGCGGCGCGGGCCGTTGGCCCCGGCTGACCCGGCCCCGCAGGAACCGCTGCAGGGCAGCGAACCGGGCCGGCCAGGTGGGCAACTCGACCAACTGGCTGCGTAACTTCGCGGCGCCCGGGCCCAGGACGTCCGCACCCTCGGTGACCAACGCCGTCAGCTCCGCGCAGGGCACGCCGAACACCGCCCGGGCGGCGAGCGGGTGGACCGCCAGCTGCACCCCCTCCTGATAGGCGTCGGGCACGATGTAGGCGGGCTGGCTGTGCAGACCCCCGACGATCACGCTCGTACGGCTGGCGTCCGGGCCGCGCGCCTGCTCGGGGGAGGTCCCCGTCACGATCGGGTCGGCCAGGGAGAACAGGAAAGTCAGATAGGGCGACGGCAGTCCCCGGTGCAGGACCTGTGGCGGACCGACATCGCGATAGCCCACGGTGGAGCTGATCAACCCGGGCAACAGCCCGGGGCCGGGCCAAAAGCCGAGATCTGACGCGGCTGGGCTGCCCATCGGCTCAGTATGGCGAACCCAACCCGGCCCGGGACGAGCCGCCCCTTCAATACACTCGCGACGTGGCCGGACACGTCGTACGGGTGCTGGCAGTCCGGCTGATCGGGGTCTGCCTGCTGGTCGCGGGTCAGATCACCTGGGTGGGCTATGGTGCCGGGCTCAGCGATCCCGCCTCCGTGCCGGCGCTGCGGGACACATTGAACGCCCCCACATCGGTCGTGGTCTTCGGCTCCGGGATGCGGCCCGGGCTGCTCGCGGCCGCGCTCTGGCGGCGGCAGGCCCGAGAGCCGGCATCATGACCCGTCGCCTCGTCGAGGTCGAGAGCGCCGATGCCTTCGACGCCCACATAGCCCACACGCGGCGGCTGAACGGCTGGTTCGTCCAATCCGTCGACCTGAGCACCCGTACCGCCGCACTGGCCGCCGTCGACCCGCGTGGGGCGGTCTTCCTGGGCTGCGCCTTCGCTCCCGGGGTCGAGGACCAGATGCGGGGCGCGGGCGCGTTGATCTTCCCCCGGCTGCCGGACCTGCCCTTCGATCCCTACCGGGGCAGCCTTTACGACCCGGCCGAGCTCTACGGGTCCGCCGACTACGACGCCAGCCCCGACGCGGCGATCTACGCCTGGTCCCGGACCCGGCAACAGCGCACGCTGGTCGACGACCTGGCGATGACGCTGCACGACCACGCCATCAGCGACGCGTTGGACGACGCGACCGCCGGACTGGATCCGCGCAGCATCGTCGGTGTGATGGGTGGCCACGCCCTGCAGCGCGACGAACCGGGCTACGCGGCGGCGGCCCGTCTCGGGGCCGCCCTCACCGCCGCCGGACGTACGGTGCTGACCGGTGGCGGCCCGGGAGCGATGGAGGCCGCGAACCTCGGGGCCTACCTGAGCCCGTGGCCGGGGGCGCTCGACCAGGCGATCCGGACGTTGAGCCGGGCCCCGTCCTACCGGCCCGGGATCGACGCCTGGGTCCGCGCCGCCCGCTCCCTCGACGACCGCTGGCCGGCGACCGGGGCCGGTCGTAGCATCAGCATCCCCACCTGGTTCTACGGTCACGAGCCGACGAACGCGTTCGCCACCTCGGTGGCGAAGTACTTCACCAACGCCCTGCGGGAGGACACGCTGCTGCACCGATGCCGGGGCGGCATCGTCTACCTTCCCGGGCAGGCGGGCACGGTGCAGGAGATCTTCCAAGCCGCCACCGAGAACTTCTACGCCGCCGATTCGGCCGCAGTCGCCCCGATGGTCCTGGTCGGAGTGGACTACTGGACCCGGACCTACCCGGCTTGGCCGTTGCTGCACAGCCTCGGTCAAGGCCGGGCGATGGGCGCAGCCATCTTCTGCGTGGACTCGGTCAGCGAGGCCGCCAACCTACTCGTCGCCGGCTGAGTCCCTCGGTCAGCTCGGGTCAGGTCAGGTTAGGTCAGATCAGGGGGTCAAGGCGGGCTCGGCGGGGCTCGTCAAGGTCAGCACCGCTTGCTCGACCTGCTCCGATTGCTCCAGCTCGCGCTCCACCCGCCGCAGCCGTACGGCCAGCCGGTGCTCCACGTCGTCGCCCGACATGTCGATCGCCGCGACCAGACGCTCGGCACTCCCAGGTTCGCCACAGGTTCCTGCTATCGCAGGGCCAGCCCCGGTCCCGACACTGGAGCGGTCCGCACACCACACCGTCGGCGAACACCTCAGCTCACCGGCGTCACGAAGGAGCCACACCATGAGAACCACGAAGAAGACCATCCTCACCGCCGCCGGGGTCATGGCCCTGGGCGCCGGTCTGGGCGTGGCCGGGTTCGCCTCTGCCGACCCCACCCCGACCCCGGCACCCAGCGCCAGCGCCAGCGCGACCCCTGGGTGGCCCACCGACCCGGGTCCCCGGGACGGCGGACCGGGACGTGGCGGCCACGGCCCGCGAGGTGGAGCTGACGCGGCGGAGCTGGCCAGCAAGCTCGGCGTGGACCAGACCAAGGTGAGTGAGGCGCTCCGTGCCGTCCGCGAGGAGACCAAGCCCACCGCGAAGCCCAGCCCCGGTGCGGCCAAGCCGGACCCGGCGGAACGCGACGCCACCCTGGCCAAGGCCCTGGCCCCGAAGCTGCACGTCGACGAGGCCAAGATCAAGACCGCTCTGGACGAGATCCGGGCGGCGCGGCAGGCGGATCGGGCGGCGGAGCTGAAAACCCGGCTCGACACCGCAGTCAAGGACGGCAAGCTGACCCAGGCCGAGGCCGACGCCGTGCAGAAGGCCGTCGAGCAGGGCGTGATCGGTGCCGGACCCCGCTAGGTGGCTGGTGTCAAACGCCTGATCTGGTGTGGCTGCTGGTGGCGGTCGAGGGACGGGGCGGGGCTGACGACCCGGGTGGGCCCTGCACCCGTACGGTGCCGAACTCACGTCGCAGGGTTGGTT
>JAABUN010003932.1_pt1 | contig 21495 bp, 17 predicted proteins | sample 5559311 | NCBI WGS metagenome assembly JAABUN01 (sample SAMN10711877, study PRJNA513370) | rock metagenome | isolation source: Antarctica rocks | place: Antarctica: Victoria Land, Siegfried Peak sud
GGACCCGGGCCCGGGCGACAGTGGCCAGCACCACGGGGGCGAGCAGGACGACGGTCGTGTCCAGCGACAGGACGACCGTGGTCCCGGCTGCGACGGCGAACACCAGGCCGAACAGGCGCTTGGGGTTCCCCCCTGCGCGGCGGCCGACCCGGTCACCGAGTGCGTCGAACAGACCGTCGGCCGCCACCAGGTGCGCGAGGACGAGAACCGCGACCAGGAAGCCGACCACCGGCAGCAGGTCGCGGACCTCGCGGATCGCGACGTCGACGGACACCCCGCCGGCGAGCAGGACAGCCGCCGCCGAAACGACCGCGACCGCGGCCGCGGGAGGCCGCCGCCACTGTCCGACCGCTGCGGCGAGGCTGGCGCCCAGCCCCCCCAGGGCGATGGCCGAGACCAGAGCGCTGCTCACGTTCCGGCGATGAAGTCGGAGGTCACCAGGTCCAGTCGCCACGGCCTGCCGGCGGTCCGCCCGGCGTCCTCGGTCCGCCAGCCGCCCCGTCCGGGCGGCGGGTTCTCGCCGAGCCGGGTCACCGTGTCGACCAGCCGGTCCGCACTGGCGGGCAGCCGGGCGTCGTCGAGCAGCAGGGCACGGGTCAGCCGGCCCTTGACCGCCTTGTTGGCCTCGGCGACCACCGACCGGTCACTGCCCCCGCGAGAGGGCACCCGCTCGGAGAGCACCCGAACCGTCACGGTGACGTCGGCGAGCTCGCCGGTCGGGCTCCAGGTCGCGGTGTAGGTGCCCGACCGCAGGTCCAGGACGGGTCCGCGGCCGACGAGCGCGGGGCCGACCGCGGTCAGCGGCGGCCGCCAGGCCCGGGGGAGTGGGCCGACACCCGGCAGGGACAGCGCGCCCGGCAGCCGGTAGGCGGGCAGCCGGTCACCCGGGCGGACCAGGCCCCACAGCCCGCTGGCGATCACCAGGTCCCTGCTCGCCCGGGCGGCGGCCGCCGGCGGCAGGTCGAGCAGCCCCAGCGCCGCGTACAGGACCCCGGTGTAGAGGCGGCGGGCGGGCATCGTGGGCGACGTCGCCGCCGCGGCGTCCACACCGACCAGGTGGCGCAGCGTCGGTCCGAGCTCGAGCAGTCCGGCTGCCCGGTCCGGCTCGTCGCGGCACAGCGTCGTCAGCGCGTCGAGCAGCCGCTGCCTCGTCGGGGTCAGTTCGGGAAAGGACAGGGCGGCGAGGTCGACGGCGGCACCCCGGCGCGGCGGGTCCGCCTTGCCTTCGGAGGGAGGCAGCAGGACCAGCACCCGCGGGACCCTATCGACGGTCACGCCGATCGGTGCGCCCGATGCGGCCCGGGCAGGCGCGGTCCGATACCGGTCCGGCCAGCGGTGCCCGGTGCCGCAGGCACTAGGGTCTTGCGGTGCGGGCGAGTCGGCCGGGCGGCCGCGTCGGGGTCGTGGCCGGGGTCCGCCCCGGGTGCGGGGCCCGCCGAGGAAAGTCCGGACTCCGCAGGGCAGGGTGGTGGGTAACGCCCACCCGCAGTGATGCGCGGGAAAGTGCCACAGAGAACAGACCGCCGGACCGGCTCTCGGGCCGGACCGGTAAGGGTGAAACGGTGGTGTAAGAGACCACCAGCGCCCGGGGTGACCCGGGCGGCTCGGCAAACCCCACCCGGAGCTAGGCCGAACAGGGAACGCTCGAGGGTTGCCCGCCCGAGTTCCCGGGTAGGCCGCTGGAGGCCGTCGGCAACGGCGGTCCTAGATGGATGGTCGCCCCCGGCGCCGACAGGTGGCGGGACAGGATCCGGCTTACAGGCCGACTCGCCCGTACCAGCTCAACTGCCGGCCTCGACCACGTGCACGAGCTCGGTGTAGGTCCGGACCGACTGCCGGCGGAGCGCGTCGAGCAGGCCGGGCTGACCGTCCTCGCCCGGTGCCGCGGCGAGCGCGGTCAGCGGCACCCGGACGCCGAGCACCCGCCCCGGCAGCACGAACCGGGTGGTGCCGGCGGGGAGGATCCCGCCGGCTACGACCAACGTCAGCAGGTCCTCGGCCGACCACGGCGCCCAGCTGACCCGGGCGGCGACACTCGGCCGCACCGCCGTGCCCGGGATGGCCCGCGTGTAGGGCCGTCCCGCGTAGCGGCGGGCGACCGCGCTCATCGCGGCCGCCCGCGCCAGCGGCTCCGTCGGTCCGGTCACCGGCACGCCCTCACCCGCCCCGTTCAGCGACGCCCGGTTCAGCGACGCTCCGTCCACCGACGGTCCGCCCACCGTCGCGACCAGCGTCCGCCCGCCGACCGGCGCTGGGGCCGCCAGATCCCGCGGCACCTGCCCGGCCGGCAGGTCGTGGGCCCAGCTGCCGAGGCGGGCGCCGGTGGCGGACAGCGGCATCACCTGGACTACCACCGACACCATCGCCAACGACCGCAGTGCCGCCGTCCGGTGTGCGCCGTCCAGCACCAGGTACCGGCCGTCCCGGGCCGGGGTGACGACCAGCGGGTCGGCCAGTACACCGGCACGCTCGATCTCGGCGCAGACCCGCTGCGCGCGGGCGGACTCGGTCGTCTCGTGCAGGACGAGCTTGTCGAGCGCGACCATCGCCAGGTCGTCGAGGGGGGAGGCTGACACCGCGCCATCCTGCCGGGAAGCCGGGGGCCCGTCCCGTCCACCCCGGCCGAACTCAGGGGAGCGGCGGTCAGGCCTCGGCGCGCTCCGTGGACAGCACGGCCGCCCCGACGATGCCGGCGTTGTTCTGCAGCGCCGCGGGCACCAACCGTGTCCGGACCTCCACCAGCGGCAGGAACTTCTCCGAGTCCTTGCTGACCCCGCCGCCGACGACGATCAGGTCCGGCCAGAGCAGGTTCTCCAGGGCGGTGTAGTACGCGGTCAGCCGGCGCGCCCAGTGCTTGTACGACAGGCCCTCGGCCTCCTTGACGGAGCTGGCCGCCCGCTTCTCGGCGTCGTGGCCGTCGACCTCCAGATGCCCGAACTCGGTGTTCGGCACCAGCACGCCGTCGAAGATCAGCGCGGAGCCGATCCCGGTGCCCAGGGTGGTGACCAGGACCGTCCCGGGCTGGCCCGCGGCCGCGCCGAACCGGACCTCTGCCAGGCCCGCGGCATCGGCGTCGTTGCTCAGGAACGAGTTCCGGCCGGTGACCGACTCGAACAGCTTGTCGACGTCCGTGCCGATCCAGCTCGGGTCGATGTTCGCCGCGGTGCGGGCGACCCCGTGCTGGACGACCGCCGGCAGCGTGCACCCGTATGGCCCGGTCCATTCGAAGTGGTCCAGCACCTGCTTGACCACCGCAGCGACGGCCTCCGGGGTGGACGGCTGGGGGGTGGTGATCCGCAGCCGGTCAGCGGTGAACTCGCCGTTGGTGAGGTCGACCGGCGCCCCCTTGATGCCCGACCCGCCGATGTCGATGCCGAAGCCCAACCGGGCCCGCGTCGTCCTGCTGGGGTCCGTCCCCGGAGCCGCCGAGCCGTCCTTGGTCGCCACGTCGCCGGCCTCTCTCGCCTCGGGGGAGCAAACGTGGGGAGCCTAACCAGGCTCAGGCCGACGGTCGCGTCAGGACCTCGACGCCGCTGTCGGTGACCAGGACCGTGTGCTCGAACTGGGCGGTCGCCAACCGGTCGGCGGTGAGCACGGTCCACCCATCGTCCCACTGGTCCCACTCGTACGTGCCGAGGGTGAGCATCGGTTCGATGGTGAACGTCATCCCGGGCAGCAGCTCGGTGTCGAATCGCGGGTCGTCGTAGTGGGCGACGACCAGACCGGAGTGGAACGTCGTGCCGATCCCGTGCCCGGTGAAGTCGCGGACGACGCCGTAGCCGAACCGGTTGGCGTAGCTCTCGATGACCCGGCCGATGACGTTGAGCCGCCGGCCAGGTGCGACCGCCCGGATGCCGCGCTCGGTCGCCTCCCGGGTCCGGTCGACGAGGTCGCGGGCCTGAGGGTCGACGTCGCCGACCAGGTAGGTCGCATTGGTGTCGCCATGGACGCCGTCGAGGTACGCCGTGAGATCGATGTTCACGATGTCGCCGTCGCGCAGCTCCCGGGAGTCGGGGATCCCGTGGCAGATGACCTCGTTGACCGAGGTGCAGATCGCCTTGGGGAAGCCGCGGTACCCGAGGCACGACGGGTACGCCCCGTGCTCGACGAGGTAGGTGTGCGCGATCGCGTCGAGGGCGTCGGTGGTGATGCCGGGCCGCACCGCGGCACCTACGGCGGCCAACGCGTCGCCGGCCAGGCGCCCGACCACGCGCATCCGCTGGATGGTTGCCGCGTCCTTCACTTCGCTTCCGCGGAAGCGCTTCGGGCCGCGCCGCCCGACGTAGTCCGGTCGGGCGATGGACGCCGGGACCGGCCGGACGGGGGAGACCACGCCGGGCGCGACAGTGCCGCGGGGGGTGCCCGACCCGTGACGCCCGGTCGACAAAATCGTTGTCACGCCGTCGATCGTAGATCGGCGCGCTTGCTCCGGGCCCGGTCGGGCGGGAGGCTGCTCCGGTGACCACCGACCCGTCCCAGACCAGCGGACCGCCATGGTTCTACAACCTGCGCACCCGGGAGGTGGAGGGCCCGGGGGCGTCCAAGGCGGAGAATCGGCTGGGGCCCTATGCCACCCGCGAGGAGGCCGCCGAGGCACTCGCCCGGGTCGCTGCGCGCAACGACGTGTGGGACGAGGACGACCGTCGCGACCGGGACGAGGACCGCTAGGGACGGGACCGCTAGGGACGCGGCGAGCCAGGGACGGGGACCGCTAGGCCTGGCGGGTCCGGGGGGCAGCCGGTGTCCGGGCTGCCCGGGCCCGGCGTCGGTACGGCGAGCGCGGTCAGCGCTTCGCTGTCCACCCCGAGTACCAGACCCAGGTCCGCGGCCTGTGCCGCGACCTGGTCGAGCCGCGCACTTCGAGGATCAGGGCGACCGGCGACTACGCCGCCCCGGCGTTTCGGTCCGGGGCCGTCCTGCACCCGGGTGTCGCCGTTCGCGATCGTGGCGTCGTTGACCCCCACGGCAAGCACGACCCGTCCGTCAGAGCCCGGAAGCAGTCGAGGTCCGCACTCGGCGTGCCATCGGCCGGCGCCGTCCCGGCTGGTCTGCCCGCGCACACCCAGGACCTAGGCGGTCAGCGGCCACCCGGCAGCGAGCGTGTCGGAAGCCGTATCGAAAGCTGACCGGCTAGCCAACGCCAGGTCGCGGTTTTCGGGACGACCGGAAGTGGCTCGCGGCTGCTGGTGCTCGGAGCAGGGCGTCCAGGGTCCCCGCCGACGGCGCGACCCTGGACGCCCTTGATGGTTGGCCGTCAGGACTTCGGTACGCCCGTCACGGTGCCGGTGTCCGGGTCGAGTAGCACCGGGGTGGTTGAGCCCCGCTTGGCGAAGTCGAACATCCCGGTCAGGGGGTTGGCGATGGCGTCGAAGGACTGGTCGCCGACCCGCCCGAGGCCCCAGTTGTCCTCGATCGAGCGCAGGATCGAGGTCTGGTCGGTGATCGCGTGGTCGACGTAGTTGCGCTTCGCCCACGGGGAGATCACCAACAGCGGCAGGCGGGGACCGTAGCCGCAGCGGTCGGGGTAGCTGCCGGTCCGCGGGGTGCCACACATGCCGGCTCCGCTGAGCGAGTCCTGCGCGGCGTCGGCCGATGCGCTGACGATCGGTGACATCTGGTGGTCGTACCAGCCGTCGGAGTCGTCGTAGGCGATGACCACGGCGGTGTCCTGCCACTCCGGGGTCTGCTGGAGCCGGTTGATGGTGCTGACCAGGAAGGCCTGCTCGTCCAACGGGTCGGAGTACCCGGCGTGCCCGTCCTGGTAGGCCGGCGCCTTGAGGAAGCTCACCGAGGGCATGACGCCCGCATCGACCGAACGCCAGAAGTCGGACATGTCGTACTGGTGCTTCGCCTGGTCGGTCTTGCCGATCATCTGCACCGAGCTCGGGGGCAGGTGGTGCACGTTCGCTGTCGACGCGTAGTACATGAACGGCTCGTGGTGGGGGCTGTAGTCGGCGGTGCTGCTACCGGCCACGTTGGCGTGAGCGGCGCCGCAGACGGCCTTGCCGCCAAGGGTGCCCGTCGGCTTGAAACCGCCCTGGAACCAGCCCCACGTCACGTTCTTGGCGTTGAGCAGGTCACCGACGTTCTTGTTCTTGGCGTCCATCGTGACGGTGTTCTTGCCGCTGCCGCAGTCGTCCAGCGTGGGGTCCGGGTCGGAGATGACCGTCCGGTTCGCGACGCCGGTCGAGGTGCCGGTGACGGTCGCGCCGTGCGTCTGCCCCGAGATGAGGTTGAGCGCGCCGGGTGTGGACGGCCCGAAGCCGGTGCCGAACGAGTTGTCACTGAGCGCGAAGTTCTGCGCGTAGTTCCACAGGCCGGTCACGGTGTTGCCGTCGTAGTAGTCCATCACCAGGCCGGGTCGGTAGTACTCACTGGTGGACTTCGCCGAGCAGTCTCCGGAGTCGGTCTTCTCGACGAACTTGTCCATCAGGCCGTGGTCGAACGCCTGCTGCTCGGCGGCGTAGCCGTGGTTCATGTCGCACGTCACGGCCTGGTCGCGCCCCAGCCGGGTCGGTGCTTTCGCGTTCGGGTTGGCCTGTAGCAGCGTCGGGGTCAGCCCGTTGACCGAGGGGGTGCCGGCCTTGGCCCGGAACGCGGGGCTGCCGGCGGGGTTCGCGGCGTTCGGGTAGGTGCCGAAGTAGTGGTCGAAGGAGACGTTCTCGTCGTAGATGACCACGGTGTGCTTGATCGGTGTCGCGGTCGCCGATGTCGCAGCGGCCGGGCGGCTCGCCCCCGAGCCTGTCGCCCCGGCCGAGTGGGGTGCTGCCTGGGCGGCCATCACCCCGGCGAAAGCCAGGCACGGCACCAGGACCGCGGCGGCCGTGGTGACCGAAGTTCGTCGCTTCACATGTGCTCCTTCGTCTGCGGAACCTGTACCCGTCGGCCGCAACTTGGCCCCGTCGGATGTCCCGGCGGTGGCCGCCGGGTGTCCCCCGGGTGAATGCAGGCAGCCTTCATGTGTGGGCCGCCTCCCCATCGAGCTCGGTCGCCCGGCGGGGCGGTCGGCGGCTGCCCCGGGCGAACATGCGGTGGACAGTCGATTCCTGGCTTGCCCGGGTTCCCGTTGGCGACCGATCGTGATCGGGTTCGGACCGTCCGGTGCCGGCCTCTGACCGGAGGACACCCCGAGTGCTCGCCGCGCTGCGCGCGCCCCGTTCGGTGGCCGTTCCCCTCGCTGTCGCCCTCGGGCTGGCCGTGGCCGCCGGCTGTGATGGCACCGGCCCAGTCGCCGGCGTCGAGCAGCCGGCCGCCTCCTCGAGGGCGAGCGGGGCGAGCTTCCTCACCGGGAGCGGGGCAAGGTGTCGCCGTGGCGACGGCGCGGTGCGACTGGGCGTGGCCGGCACCGGGGGTCGGCGCCCAACGGTTCGACCTCCGCAACGAAGGGGACCAACCCGACGCGGGCCGTCCTCGTCGACGCGGGCACCGGCGCCATCTACGCGCAGGTCACCACGCTCGCACCAGGAACGAGCCGGTTGGTGCGGGTGACCCTGCCGGCGGGCACCTACCGGTGGCGATGCGTCCCGCTCGACGGCTCGGCCACCGCGTCGGCTCCCCGCACGCTGCGCGGCGCCCTACCGGCCGGCGTCCGGGCCCCCGCTCCGGTCTACCCGCTCAGCGCGGAGGAGATCAACAACGCCGTCACCAGCTACCGGGCCGACGTCAGCAGCCGGCTGACCGAACTCGCGGCCGCCACGTCTGGGCTGCGTGCCTCGGCTGCGTCCGGGGACCTGGCCCGCGCGTTCCTCCTGGTCGCAGGCCCACCTGGCCTACGACCGACTGGGCGCGGCAGATCGCCCGGGCCACCCGCGGGGCGATGCAGATCCGCTGGCGGGTCGATGGGTTCACCAGCCCCTCGCGCCCGGATGGCACATCTCGGAACCTCATGGGGTTCAAGGCCGGCACGTCGAACCCGGACGTGTCCTCCCAGGCCGTCGCCGAGCAGCGGGTGTGGGCGCGGGCCGCCGAGCCCGCGTGGGCGGCCGGTGGGACGTACCAGGTGGTGCGGACGATCCGCATGCTGGTGGAGGCCACCCAGCACCGCCTGGCCGGCGAGCCGCTCGCCGACTACATCCGACCGGTCGGCGGCGGCCACTTCCTCATGCTCCCGGGCGTGCGCGGAGCAGCCGACTTCCTCGGGCGGGCCCTGGTGGCTGCGTCGCGGTGAGCGCCACCCGCTAGCGTCGTGCTCTGGTGGCCAGACGGCGAGATCAGGTGCACAGCGGGGGACCGGTGTGCCCGGACGTCCGCGGGCATCTGAACGGCCTGCTGCTGGCTGTTCTGGAGGGCGGGCCGCTGCACGGGTATGCCGTCATCGATCGACTGCGGGCGCAGACCAGTGGCGCGGTGGTCCTGGAGGGCGGCACCCTCTACCCCGCGTTGCGGCGGCTGGAGAACTCGGGCTTGGGCAGCGGGACCTGGACGGACGCCGCTGGGCGCGGGCGGCGGGTATACACCCTGACCCCGGGCGGGACGGCGGCGCTGCACGGTGAGCGCGTGGCGTGGCGTGAGTTCGTCCGGACGCTGGGCTCGCTTCTGGACGCGCCGGTCACACCACGCCCGTGAGCAGGCACAGCCGGAACCTGCTCGACTCGCTCGTCGACGACCCCGCCGGGTCGCTGCCGCGGCGAGGGCAGCGCCCAAGGCCTGAACAGGTACGCCGGCGGGCCTGGGCCAGGGCCACGTCGTCGGGGCCCCCCATCGGTCGCCTGGTCGCCCCACCGCCGATAACCCGATGACCAGGCCAATTCCCGGCCGGATGTCGCACTCCACCCTCGCGTAACGGTAGGGTCGGCGGCGTTCGGGCACGGTTGCCCGTGCTCGGGGCCTGCTCACGTCGCCCCGGGTGTTCCCGGTTGTTGTCACCGCTCCCTTGGTCTGCGGGTCGAGTGGTGTCCGAACAGATCGGATCCTGGGTGTCGTCGTCTGCTGTTGCTGCACGCCTGTCCCGGCCTGCATGGCTGTCGCCGCGGGTGGCGCGCACGGAGGTCCTGGCCGGCCTAGTGGTCGCGCTCGCGTTGATCCCGGAGGCGATCTCGTTCTCGATCGTGGCCGGGGTCGACCCGAGGGTCGGGCTGTTCGCGTCGTTCACGATGGCGGTGACGATCGCGCTGGTGGGCGGCCGGCCGGCGATGATCTCCGCTGCGACCGGCGCGGTCGCGCTGGTGGTGGCGCCGCTGGTCCGCGCCCACGGCCTGGACTACCTGATCGCGACGGTGTTGCTGGCCGGCGTCCTGCAGATCGTGCTCGGCCTGCTCGGGGTGGCCAGGCTGATGCGGTTCGTCCCGCGCAGCGTGATGGTCGGGTTCGTCAACGCGCTGGCGATTCTCATCTTCAGCGCGCAGCTGCCGCACCTGGTCGGCGTGCCGTGGCTGGTGTACCCGATGGTGGCCGCCGGGCTGGCGATCAGCGTGTTGCTGCCGAGGCTGACGACCGCGGTCCCGGCGCCGCTGGTCGCGATCGCGGTGCTGACCGTGATCACGGTGACCGTGCACCTGGCGGTGCCGAACGTCGGGGACGAGGGTGCGCTGCCGGACAGGCTGCCGACCCTCGGGCTGCCGGACGTGCCGTGGACGGGGGCGAAGTTGTCGACGATCGCCCCGTACGCGCTGGGGATGGCGCTGGTCGGGCTGATGGAGTCGCTGATGACCGCCAAGCTGGTGGACGAGGTCACCGACACGCGGAGTTCGAAGACGCGGGAGTCCTGGGGGCAGGGGGTTGCCAATATCGTGACCGGCCTGTTCGGCGGGATGGGTGGTTGCGCGATGATCGGCCAGACGATGATCAACGTGCGCTCCGGTGCCCGGACCCGACTCTCGACGTTCCTGGCCGGAACCTTCCTGCTGGTGCTCGTGGTGGCGCTGGGCCGGGTCGTCGCGGTGATCCCGATGGCCGCCCTGGTCGCGGTGATGGTCCTGGTCTCGGTGGGGACCTTCGACTGGCACAGCATCCGGCTGGCGACGCTGAGGCGGATGCCGAAGAGCGAGACCGCGGTGATGGTCGTCACCGTCGCGGTCGTGGTGGCCACCGGCAACCTCGCAATCGGCGTCGTCGTGGGGGTGGTGGTGGCCAGCGTCCTGTTCGCTCGCCGCGTCGCGCACGTGGTGACGGTGACCAGCGTGCTGGACCCGGACGGCGGCGAGCGCGTCTACTTCGTGCACGGGCAGGTGTTCTTCGCCTCCAGCAACGACCTGGTGGAGCAGTTCGACTACGCCGGGGACCCGCAGCGGGTGGTCGTGGACATGTCCGACGCACACGTCTGGGACGCCTCGTCGGTCGCCGCGCTGGACGCCGTCACCGCCCGTTACGCACGCCGCGGGAAGACGGTCGCGATCACCGGGCTCAACGAGGGCAGCGAGCGCATTCACGACCGGCTGGCCGGTCAGTTGAGCGGGGGCCACTGAGATGGCCGACCGTGCAGCGGTGACCGCCCCGATCGGGGCGCGTCCCGGTCGGTTGATGCAGATCGGGGAGGTCGCCGAGCTCATCGGGCTGAGCCTGCGCACAATCCGCTGGTATGGGGAGGTGGGCGTCGCGCCGCCGACCGCGCGCAGCGACGGCGGGTTCCGCCTGTATAGCGAGCGGGACGTCGACCGGCTCCGGGTGGTCATGCAGATGAAGCCGCTGGGGTTCTCGCTGGAGGAGATGCGGGTGCTGCTCGACGCCCTGGACCGGGTACGCGCCGCCTCCCACGCGGCCGCGGCCGCGGCTGCGGTCGAGCAGCTGGCCGGGTTCCACGAAGCGGCGACCGTCCGGGTGCGCGCGCTGCGTGCGGAACTGGTGACCGCCGAACGGTTCGCCGCCGGACTCGCCGCGGAGCTCCACCAACCCCGCCAGCACTGCCACACGAACGCCGGACAGCCGCGGGACCGAGCCGGCCCGGACGCGACCGCGGCCACCCGGTCGTCCCTACGCTGAGCCCCGTCCCGTTCAGCGTCGACCTCGTCGTCGGGAACGCGGATCGGGTCGCCAGCCGCACGGTCGACGGGCGGGCCCCGCAGATGGGGAGACGGTGACACGCTCGGCGCCCCCGGCGTCAGTCGACGGTGCACCGGCGGGTCAGTCGAAAGTGTGCTGTGCGCCGGGGAACGACCCGTCGGCCACGTCGGCGGCGTACTGCCGTACCGCCGAGGTCAACATCGAACCGAGCTCGGCGTATCGGCGGACGAAGCTGGGAACCGGGCCGGTCGTCAGGCCGGCCAGGTCCGTCCAGACCAGGACCTGCGCGTCCGTCCCCGACCCGGCGCCGATGCCGACGACCGGGATCGCCAGCTCACCGGCCACCCGGGCGGCCACCGCGCCCGGGACCATCTCCAGGACGACCGCGAAGGCCCCCGCGCGAGCCAGCGCGGCGGCATCGGCGGCGATCCGGTCCCCGTCGTCGCCGCGGCCTTGCACGCGGTAGCCACCGAGGGCGTGCTCGCGTTGCGGGGTGAACCCCACGTGGCCCATCACCGGGATCCCCGCGTCCACCAGAGCAGCCACCGACGGCGCCCGGGAAGCTCCGCCCTCGAGCTTCACCGCGGCCGCGCCCGTCCGCTTCATCAGCTCCACCGCGGTGGTCAGTGCCTGCGCCGGCCCGGCCTCGTAGCTGCCGAACGGAAGGTCCACGACGACCAGCGCCCGGCGGACCGCAGCCACGACGGCGGCCCCGAACAACGCCATCTCCTGGACGGTCACCGCCACGGTGGTGGGCCGGCCGAGCACCGTCGTACCGACCGAGTCCCCGACCAGCAGCACCGGGATCCCGGCCTCGTCGAACAGCCGGGCGACCTGGGCGTCGTAGGCGGTCAGCATCGCCCAGCGCTCGCCGCGCTGCTTGGCCGCCAGCAGGTGGTGCACCCGGACCCGCCGCACGTCCGCCAGCGAGTCGGTCACCGGGGGCCGTGGACGCTGGTGATCGGCAGCCGCCGGTCCCGGCCGAACGCCTTGCCGCTCACCCGCGTGCCTGGTGGGTACTGCCGCCGTTTCCACTCGGCGGCGTCCACCAGTCGCGCGACCCTGCGCACCAGCTCGCGGTCGAAGCCCTCCGCGACGAGCGCGTCGGTGTCCTCGTCGCGATCGACGTAACCGGCCAGCACGGCGTCGAGCACCTCGTACGATGGCAGGGAGTCGGTGTCCAGCTGGTCCGGGGCGAGCTCGGCCGACGGCGGCTTGGAGATCGCGTTCTCCGGGACGGGTGGGGTCCGGCCGAGCTGCTCGGCGTGCTTGTTCCGCCAGCGGGCCAGGCTCCACACCTGCGTCTTCGGCACGTCCTTGATAGGGGCGTACCCGCCGCACGCGTCGCCGTAGATCGTGGAGTACCCGACCGCGTACTCGCTCTTGTTCCCGCACGAGAGCAGCAGGTGCCCGTCGGTGTTGGAGATTCCCATGACCACCACCCCGCGCACCCGCGCCTGCAGGTTCTCCTCGGCGGTGCCGCGCAGGTGGATCGACTGCTGGAACGCGTCGACCATTCCCGCGATCGGAACCACCGAGTAGTGCAGCCCGGTGCGCCGCGCAAGTTCCTCGGCGTCGGACAGGGAGTGGGCGGTGGAGTAGGCGCTGGGCAGCGCGATCCCGTGCACCGCGTCGGCACCGACGGCGTCACAGGCGAGGGCGGCGACGACGGAGGAGTCGATGCCGCCGGAGACGGGGATCAGCACCGACCGGAACCCGTTGCCTTCGACGTAGCCGCGCAGCCCGGTGACCAGTGCGGTCCACACCTCCTCCTCGGCGCCCAGCGGCTCGGCCAGGGTCGGCGGCAGGTCGCCGGACCCGGCGCCGACGGTGGCCAAATCGGTCCACCGCACGGCCATCGCGTGCGGGTCCGCCGGGTCCGGGGCGGCCAGCTCGGCGGGCGCCGTGTCCTCGGCCGCCGGCAGGTCCAGATCGGTGACGAGCAGGTCGGCGGTGAACTGCGGGGCGCGGGCGAGCACCGTGCCGTCGGGTCCGACGACCATCGACTGCCCGTCGAAGACGAGGTCGTCCTGCGCGCCGATCCGGTTGCCGAACCCGACCACCGCACCCGCCTGCGCCGCGCGGTGCCGGACCAGCGCCAACCGCTGCGCGCCCTTGCCGGCCTCGTACGGGGAGGCGTTGACGACGACGACCAGTCCCGCGCCGGCGCGTCGGGCCGCGGCCACCGGGCCGCCCTGCTGCCAGATGTCCTCGCAGATCACCGGAGCGACGTCCACCCCGGCGACCCGGACAATCTGCAACACCCCGCCCGGGACGAAGATCCGCCGCTCGTCGAAGACGGCGTAGTTCGGCAGGTGGTGCTTGGCGTACCGGACCGCGAGCCTTCCGCGGTGCAGCACCGCGAGGCAGTTCTGCGGCAGCTCGCGCGGCGTCCCCCAAACCGCCGGCCCGCGGTCCGGTGCCTCGGTCCGGTCCAGGTAGCCGACGAGGACCGGCAGCTCGCCGGCGCCGTCGGCGACCAGGTCCGCGGCGAGCCCCTCGACCGCCACCCGGGACGCATCGACGAAGGCCGGGCGCAGGGCCAGGTCCTCCACGGGGTACCCGGTCAGGCACAGTTCGGGTAGCGCCAGCAGGTCCGCACCCGCCGCGACGGCGGCACGCGCCTGCTCCCGGACGGTCGAGGCGTTCGCGGCGAGATCGCCGAGATGGGTGTCCACCTGGGCGAGGGCGAGACGGAACCGGGGCACCCCGCCAGGGTATGGGCGGCCGATCCGACCGCGGAGGTAGGCGGTGCCCGGCCCCGGCGGCCGGGGCGTCGGTCCCCGTAGGCTCCGGCCCAACCCGCGAAGCCGTCCCGGACCCGTACGTCCGAGCGGCACCGGCGGGGCGGCACCGGCGAAAGGACCTGCGGGGATGTCCAAGCAGGAGGACTTCGTCCTGCGCGCGCTCGAGGAGCGCGACGTGCGGTTCGTCCGGCTGTGGTTCACCGACGTGCTCGGATTCCTCAAGTCCGTGGCCGTCGCGCCCGCGGAGCTGGAGAGCGCCTTCGCCGAGGGCATCGGCTTCGACGGGTCCGCCATCGAGGGGTTCACCCGCTCGGTCGAGTCCGACATGATCGCCCGCCCGGACCCGACGACGTTCCAGATGACGTCCAGCGGCGCCGAGGCCAACACCGCCCGGATGTTCTGCGACATCCTGCTGCCCGACGGGTCACCGTCGATCTCGGACCCGCGGCATGTGCTCAAGCGGGTGCTCAGCCGCGCCGCCGAGGCCGGCTTCACCTTCTACACGCACCCGGAGATCGAGTTCTATCTCTTCCGCGGGGAGAACGGCCCGCGGTCGGGGGGGCGCCTGGCCGACGGCTCCGTGGCCCTGGACCCCGTGCCGGTGGACTCCTCCGGCTACTTCGACCACACCCCGCTGGGCCCAAGCCAGGACTTCCGCCGCGAGGCGATCAGCCGGCTGGAGGCGATGGGTATCTCGGTCGAGTTCAGCCACCACGAGGGCGGTCCGGGCCAGCAGGAGATCGACCTGCGTTACGCCGACGCGCTGACCACCGCGGACAACGTGATGACGTTCCGCTCGGTGGTCAAGGAGGTCGCGCTGAGCCAAGGGGTGTGGGCCTCGTTCATGCCCAAGCCGTTCACCGCCCAGCCCGGGTCGGGGATGCACACCCACGTCTCGCTGTTCGAGGGCGACCGGAACGCGTTCTTCTCCGCCGACGACGCCTACCACCTGTCCGACACCGGACGGTCGTTCGTCGCGGGGCTGCTGCGGCACGCACCGGAGTTCACCGCCGTCACCAACCAGTGGGTGAACTCCTACAAGCGGCTGTGGGGCGGCGACGAGGCACCGGCCTATGTCAGCTGGGGCCACGACAACCGCTCGGCGCTGGTCCGGGTGCCGATGTACAAGCCTCAGAAGGGCCATTCGACCCGGGCCGAGATCCGGTCGGTGGACTCTGCAGCCAACCCGTACCTGGCATTCGCGGTGATCCTGGCGGCCGGGATGCACGGCATCACCGAGGGCTACCAGCTGCCCCCGGGGGTCGAGGACAACGTCGAGGAGCTGACCGACGGTGAGCGCCGGGCCCTCGGCCTCGATCCGCTGCCGAGCTCGCTCGCCGAGGCCGTCACGGCCATGGAGCGCTCGGAGCTGATGGCCGAGACCCTCGGCGAACACGTCTTCGACTTCTTCTTGAAGAACAAGCGGGCCGAGTGGGCTGCCTACCGCCGCCAGGTCACGGAGTTCGAGAAGAACCTCTTGCTGCCGGTGCTGTAGGCCCCCACCGGCGCCTACCGGTCCCTCACCGTCGCAGGGATCGGTCGCGGTCCTCCGGGGAACCGGACCTACGCCGGCGACGGGACCGGACGACGAAGAAGAGGACCAGCAGGAACAGCAGCGGGGACAGGCCGGGCCCGTGGTGTTCACCAAAGACGAGGCCGAGCACGCCGCCACCGAGCCACAGCACGGCCAGCACCGCGAGGGCCGCGATCAGCGGCCGGGGGCGCCGGCTTACCGGCCCGGGCCGCCGGGGCACCAGTCCGTTCCAGTCAGCACCGTTCCAGTCGGCACCGAGGCGGTCGGCCCCGAAGCGGTTCGGGCCACCCCACTGCGGCTGGCGCCGGGACGGCAGGTCGGCGGTGACCGCGGCGAGGTCGTTGCGCGTCCGTGCGGCGAACACGGTGTCCAGCCGGGACGACAACTCGTCGAGGTCGAGGCGGCCGTCGGCGTGGTGCTCACGAAGGTCGGCGGCGACCGCGTCCCGCTCGGCGTCGGAGACCCGCAGGTGCCCGTCGGGTGTCACCGCGACCCGCCGATGTCGACGCCCGACTCCGGGTCGGTGTCGTCGTCGGTCCCGGAGCCGTCGACCGGGTTCCCTCCGGCGCGGGAGGAGGTGTCGGAACCCTCCTCGGCGAGCAGCCGGTAAAGATCCCGACGGGCCCGCACCAAGATGTCGCGCGCGGCGTCCACCTGCCCGGCACCGCCGGCCTGGCCGACCTGGACCACGGCCGCGGCGAGCCGGACGGCCGCCTCCCGCAGTCCCTCGGATCGGGTGTCACCCGGCTCGCTGTCGGCGGAGACCGCGGTCCACATCGCGTCGATCTCGTCGCTGTGCTCGGCGACCCAGGTGCGTCCGGCATCGGTGAGCGTCAGCAGCCGGGTGCCACCGTTCGCGTCGTCTGCGACCAGCCCCTCGTCCTCCAGCTGGGACAGCGCCGGGTACACCGATCCCGGGCTCGGGCGCCACGTCCCGCCGCTGCGCTCGGCGATCTCCTGCATCAGCTGGTAGCCGTTGCGCGGTCCCTCGGCCAGCAGGGCCAGCAGCGCGGCTCGCACGTCCCCGCGACGAGCCCGCCCGCCGCGGCGGCCGTGCTCACCGCCCGGCCCACCGTGGCCGGGGCCGCCGAAGTGGCGCCCGCCCGGCCCGGGTCGGCCAGCGCCCCGGCCTGGGCCGCCGAAGCCCGGCCACCCGCCGCGGCCGGCGAACGGGCCGCCCGCACCGAAGGGCCCACCCGCACCGAAGGGCCCGCCTGGACCGAAGGGCCCGCCTGGACCGAAGGGCCCACCGCGGCCGAAGGCGTGGCCGGGGTGTGGCGCGTCGGCGGACGGGCCGCGGGCCGTGTCACCGGCGGCCGGGCCGTGGGCGGTGTCACCGCGGACCGCGTGCACGGCCGCGTCGACGAGCCGGCCGATCTCGGGCGGCAGAGCCCCGGGCGAGAACCCGAAGCCGGCGACGTTGGGAGACCAGGAGTAGCGGGACACGGTGGTTCCTTTCGCTCGGAGTCACCCACCTTAGCGATATATCGCGATGTGTCAACGACCTATTTCCCCGCAGTGTGGCGCGCGGTCCCTCGGGCCGGGCGCCCCTGACTACCGTCGTCGACCGTGGCTCATCAGCGCGGTGTCGGGGCGGGGTCGCTGGTGCCGCCCGGCTTGCCCGCGACGCGGGCGCCGACGGAAGTGCCGGCGGCTGTGCCGGTGGATGTGCCGACGGCTGCGCGAGCAGGCGAGATCACGCCCGCCCGGCTCGCCCAGTCCGGCTTTTCCGACGGGGTGCGCGCGGCCGACCTATTGGCCCGCGACCCCACCGGTGGGCTGCTCGACGCCCTGCTGCCCGACATCGCGGCCTCGGCCGACCCGGAAATGGCGCTCACCGGCCTGCTCCGCCTCGCCGAGGATGCGGTCGCGACGCCGGGTGGGGAGGCCGCCCGACTGGCCCGGGACCTGCCGGGGGCGCCGCTGCTCGCCCGCCGGCTGACGACGGTCTTCGGGCTGTCCGCGGCGCTCGCCGAGGTCGTACTGCGTCATCCGGACACAGCGGACGTACTGCGCCCCGCCGACTGCTCGCCGCTGGGTGAGGCCGGGGTCCGGGCGGACCTGCTCGACGCCGTCGGCGCCACCCCGGACAGTCCCGAGCCGCGGGCGAGCCTGGTCGGCATCCCCGGCGCCGAAGCGCTGCGCGTGGCCTACCACCGGCATCTGCTGGCGATCGCCGCGTGGGACCTGACGCAGTCCCCGGACCTCACCGAGGTCACCGCCGCGTTGTCGGACCTGGCCGGCGCCGCACTGGCGGTGGCGCTGGCCATCGCCCTGGCGGAGCTGCCCGGCGGCTCCGACCCGGGCCGGATCGCGGTCGTGGCGATGGGCAAGTGCGGCGGTCGCGAGCTGAACTACCGCAGCGACGTCGACGTGCTGTTCGTCGCCGAGCCCGCCTCGTCGGCGGCTGTCCCCGATGGGCCCGCCTCGTCGGCGGCTGTCGCCACCGCGGTCGCCACCCGGGTCATCCGGCTGTGCGACATGTCGACGCGCGAGGGGACGCTCTGGCCGGTCGACGCGGCGCTGCGCCCGGAGGGTCGGCAGGGCGCGCTGGTCCGCACCCTCGCCGGCTACCGGGCGCACTGGGCCGGCCACGCCGCGAACTGGGAGTTCCAGGCTTTGCTCAAGGCGCGCCCGGTCGCCGGTGACCGGGCGCTCGGGCGGGCCTTCGCCGCCGCCGCGTCCGACGTCGTCTGGTCCGCGGCCGGCCGCCCCGGGCTGGTCGACGACGTGCAGACCATGCGCCGCCGGGTCACCGGCACCATTCCGGCTGCGCAGGCGGCGCGACAGGTGAAGCTCGGCAGCGGCGGGCTGCGCGATGTCGAGTTCGCCGTCCAGCTGCTGCAACTGGTCCACGGCCGCAGCGACCCGGCGGTCCGCGCGACCGGCACCGTTCCCGCGCTGATCGCGTTGACCGCCGGTGGCTACGTGGGCCGCAGCGACGGGCTGGAGCTGGTGAGCGCGTACGTGTTCCTGCGGACCCTGGAACACCGCCTGCAGCTGCAGCGACTCCAGCGCAGTCAGCTGATGCCCACGGCCGAGCCCGAACTGCGCCGCATCGGGCGGTCGCTGGGCATGGCGCGGGACCCGGTCGGGGGCGTGACGCGGGCGTTCGCCAACCAGCGGCGGCGGGTGCGGCGCCTGCACGAGAAGCTGTTCTATCGGCCGCTGCTGTCCGCGGTGGCCCGGCTGCCCGAGGACGGCATCACCCTCGACGCCGAGGCCGCGCGGCTGCGCCTCACCGCGCTGGGTTTCCGTGAGCCGGCCGCGGCGCTGCGCCACCTGGAGGCGCTGACCGCCGGGGTGTCCCGGCGGGCCGCGATCCAGCGGACGCTGCTGCCGGTGCTGCTCGGGTGGTTCGCCGAGGCCCCCGACCCCGATGGCGGCCTGCTCGCCTTCCGTCAGCTGTCGGAGGTGCTCGGCGGCTCGCACTGGTACCTGCGGCTGCTGCGTGAGCACACCACCGCCGCCGCGCGGCTGGCCCAGGTGCTGGGCTCCAGCCCGTGGGTGGGGGAGCTGCTGCGCGGCGCACCGGAGGCGGCCGCCTACTTCGCCGACGACACGCTGCTGCGGCCCCGCACCCGCGACGAGCTGTGCGTCGAGGTGACCGCGGTCGCCGCCCGGCACGTCGACGCGGACGCGGCCGCCGAGGCCGTGCTGGGTATCCGCCGCCGGGAACTGGTCCGGATCGCGGTCGCCGACATCGTCGGACTGCTCGACGTCGACGAGGTCGCCGCGGCCCTGGGCGACCTGACGGCCGCCGCGGTGGCCGGGGTGCTCGCCGGCTGCCTGGCCGAGGCCCGACGTCGTGACGGGCCGCCGGCGTTCGCCTTCGCGGTGCTCGCCGTGGGCCGCCTGGGCGGGGCGGAGGCGGGCTACGGCAGTGACGCCGACGTGCTGTTCGTCGTCGACCCGGAGCCCGGAGCCGCCGAGCAGGACGTCCAGGCGGCAGCCACGGCGCTGGCTGCCCGGCTGCGGGCACTGCTCTCCCGTGCCGGTGCCCACCCCCCGCTGCCGGTGGACGTCGACCTTCGCCCGGAGGGCCGAAACGGCCCGCTCGTCCGGTCGCTGGCCGCCTACCGCGTCTACTACCAGCGGTGGTCCGCGCCCTGGGAGGCTCAGGCGCTGCTTCGGGCGGCCCCGCTGGCCGGCGACACCGACCTCACCGAACGCTTTCTGCGCCTGGCCGACCCCGTCCGGTACCCCGACGGGGGACTGTCGGCCGAGGGGGTCGGGCAGATCCGCCGGCTCAAGGCCCGGGTGGAGGCCGAGCGGCTGCCGCACGGCGCCGATCCGTCGACCGAGGTCAAGCTCGGCCCGGGGGGACTGTCCGACGTGGAGTGGGTGGTGCAGCTGCTACAGCTGCGGCACGCCGCAGCCGTCCCGTCGATGCGGACGACGACGACCCTGCAGGCCCTGCGGGCGGCAACCGCCGCCGGTCTGGTCCCGGCCGCGGACGAAGCGGTGCTCTCCGTCGCCTGGCGGATGGCCGGCCGGATCCGCAACGCCGCGATGCTGGTGCGGGGCCGGCCGCGCGACTCGGTGCCCGCGGACCCGGTGGAGCTTGCCGGCGTCGCGCGGCTGCTCGGCTATCCGCCGGGCGCGAGCGGTGATCTCGTCCAGGACTGGCTGCGTGCCGCCCGCCGCTGCCGCGCCGTCTTCGACCGGCTGTTCACCGGCTGACCCCGCCCGGGTCGGACTGCCGGCTCAGAGGCCGGCGGCGAGCCGGTGGTAGGCGTTGTTCCACCGCAGCTGCTGGCGGAACTCACGCACGGCCGTGTCCGGGCCGATCAGCGCCAGCTCGGTCCGGGTGAGCTCGGCGAGCTCGTCGATCGCGGCCGGGGTCAGCGCGGTGGACAGCACGGTGTGGTGCGGCCCGCCCGCGATCAGCCAGCACTCGGTCGAGGTGGGCAGGTCCGGCTCCGGCTCCCAGACGGCTGAGGCCACCGGCAGTGAGGTCAGTTGTTCGTCTGGGGGCACCACGGTGATCTCGTTGCCGATGAACCGGAACCGATCGCCCATGTCGGCGATGCCGAGCACGACGCCCGGTCCGGGCGCGGCGCTGAACTTCAGCCGCACCGGGTCCTCGCGGTTCCCGATGCCCAGCGGGTGGATCTCCAGCGTCGGCTTGCCGGCCGCGATCGACGGGCACACCTCGAGCATGTGCGCGCCGAGGATCCGCTGCGGCCCCGGGCCCAGGTGGTAGGTGTAGTCCTCCATGAACGAGGTGCCGCCGGGCAGCCCGCGCGCCATCGTCTTCAGCGTGCGTAGCATCACCGAGGTCTTCCAGTCGCCCTCGCCGCCGAAGCCGTAGCCGTCGGCCATCAGCCGTTGGACGGCCAGCCCCGGCAGCTGCCGCAGGCCGCCCAGGTCCTCGAAGTTCGTCGTGAACGCGCCGAACCCGCCGCCGGTGAGGAAATGCCGCAGGCCGGCCTCGATGCGCGCGCCGTCCCGCAGCGAGTCGTGGCGGTCCCCGCCGGGCAGTAGCTCTGGCGCAACGTCGTACAGGTCGCCGTACTCGGTGACGAGAGCATCGATCTCGATCTCCGGCACGGCGTCGACGACGGCCACCAGGTCGTTGACGGCGTAGGTGTTGACCGAGGTGCCGAAGTGCAGCTCGGCCTCCACCTTGTCGCCTTCGGTGACTGCCACGTCGCGCATGTTGTCGCCGAACCGGGCCAGCCGCAGCGAGCGCATGTCCGCCACCCCGGCGGCGGCGCGGGCCCACGTGCCGATCCGGTCCTGCGTCCGCGGGTCGGACACGTGCCCGGAGACCGTGGTGCGCGCGACGCCGAGCCTGGTCTGGACGTACCCGAACTCCCGGTCGCCGTGTGCGGCCTGGTTGAGGTTCATGAAGTCCATGTCGATGGTCGACCACGGCAGCGACACGTTGGCCTGCGTGTGCAGGTGCAGTAACGGCAGACGCAGCGCGTCCAGGCCTCGGATCCACATCTTCGCCGGGGAGAACGTGTGCATCCAGGCGATGACGCCGATGCAGCGCGGGTCACTGTTCGCTTCGACGAGCCGGGCCTTGATGCCGGCGGAGTCGGTCAGCACCGGCACCCACACGACCTTCACCGGGACGGCCGCGGAGTCGTCGATCCCGCGGGCGACGACCCGGGACTGCTCGGCGACCTGCGCCAGGGTGTCCTCGCCGTACAGGCCCTGGCTGCCGGTGAGGAACCAGATCTCCTGGCCGTCGAACGAAGCAGTGCTCACTGGTCGGTCCTCTCCGCAGCGGTGGTCACGGATGCTACGGCGGCGGTCACCGCTGGC
>JAABUN010003933.1_pt1 | contig 21491 bp, 20 predicted proteins | sample 5559311 | NCBI WGS metagenome assembly JAABUN01 (sample SAMN10711877, study PRJNA513370) | rock metagenome | isolation source: Antarctica rocks | place: Antarctica: Victoria Land, Siegfried Peak sud
CACCTTTTGGTTTACTAACAGGGTAACTATTTGGTTGAAGTGGGAAAAAGAAAGGGCCATGAGGCTCGAGAAAAGGGGATGTGGGTGTGGGGGTTGTGGTTAATAAGTATGGTATACTTATAGGTGCTTGCTCTGTTGATACGACAGCGGCTAGCGTCACAGTTAATACTTCAACGTCTCGAGGGCGCTTATTTCAAATTCCTTGACCTGTGTAAAAACCATCGCCTCCGAAATACCCTCTTACCCCCCACTCCCTTTCTTCATTTAGCTCCCCCCTGCCCTCAAGCGAGTCACCACCCATCCGACATGCTGGTGGAGTGGTTGAGGAGCAGGTAGACGGTACCTCGCGGCTGTGGCCGCTTGAGGAGCAGGCCAAACAGGGACCGGGTCAACTCTGTGGGAGCGGGTGCCCGTTGGAGGGGCGCGTCGCGGATGTTTAAGTTCGCAGCGGCGCTAACCTCAACCTCTTCGTCTGTAAGCTTGCTGTCTATACTGCATTCTACCGTTGTGCCGTAGGCTGGTAAAGATGGGGCAGGTCACGAACGACCTGCCGGTTGTCGCCCTTACGCTTATCCACCCAATGTACAAAACATAGATCGATAAAACGTCTTGTCAGCCGCTTCTAATAGCTGTTTGTCTTTGTGCTCCTCGCGCTCAACGACCGCAAACGGCAATCTTGTCGTAACTAGAGATCATAGCTTTCCCGTCCGGTCTTGGCTTGGGCAGTTTCGACAACCGAACCACACAAAGTATTGCGGCTAGCCGCCCTTAAACGGCGGCTAGCTCAAGATCGGTAAAGACACTTATGGAGCAAGGCGTTTAAGGGCAGTAAAGTTGTCGACAATGATGGCGGTCTGCCCGCTAGGGCCGTTGGCGGCACCTCTAGCGGCTAAACACGGTGTTGTTCGCGCCATCTGGTGATCTGATGCGTCGCTTCATGATCACCGCCGAGACCGGAATAGGGCCATGCTTGACCTACGCAAAGAATTCCGCTAGGCTTATCAGTATCTAAGATATGTCAACGTTGACACACAGTTAACGGAGCCGATTTTGAAGCATAACGCCACACTCAAGGATGTTGCGGCCTGTGCGGGCGTCTCGACCGCAACAGTAGCCCGCGTTATACACGGCAGCGGTTATGTGTCGAGTGAGACGCGTCAGCGCGTCCTTACGGCTGTTGAAACAGTGGAGTACCGCGTCAACTCGCTGGCGCAAGGCTTGAAAAAACAACGCACAAAAGCCGTTGGGCAGATTTTGCAAGCGACGTTTCCCAACACCTTCTACGTTCAAGTAGCGCTTGGTGCAGAGCGTTTAGCTGTCGAGCAGGGTTATAGCCTTCTGACATATAACGTTCAGGGGGACATCAACGCCGAGAAAAAGGCGGTGGAAACCTTTCTCAGCTGGCGGGTTGACGCCAGCTTGTTTATCACGCCGCTAGGTAGAGCCAACGTCGAGCTGGCGCTCGGCGCGGGTGTGCCCGCCGTACAGGTAGAACGACCTGTTTTGCAGACGTGCGATCATGTACTTGTAGACAACTACGTCGGTGCGTGTGCAGCAATGGACCACCTGCTCGCCCTGGGACATAGGCGTATCGCCTTTATCGGCCAAGACGCCCGAGCGCAGACGAGTCCCGCTTCAGGGTACGTCGAACATGAGCGCTTAAGTGCGTACCAGGACGCCCTGAATGCATGGGGAATAAAGCCCGACACTCAGCTAATCTCGCTAGGCAGCTACTACACCTTAACGACCGTAGCGCCAACGAGGACGGCTACCGGGCTGCAGAACGCTTTATCAGCCTCGCGCAACCACCTACAGCGATTTTTGCAAGTAGCGACATCCTCGCTGCGGGCGTGCTCCAGTACCTGTACCGCCATGGACTCAACGTGCCCAAGAACCTCTCCGTCGTCGGCTTCGATGATACCTACGCCGCTTTCGTCACCCCGCTGCTGACGACTGTGCGGTTGCCGATGGAGCAGCTTGGCAGGGCGGCCATGGAACTTGCAATCCGAAGGGTAGAAACCCTGCCTGTTCAGGGCGGACCCGCCACGCAAAAGCTTCCCACCGAACTTGTGGTGCGCGATTCTACCGGTCCGGCCCCGTGAGCCGAGCCGTCATACACGCACCTTGATCCAGGGTTGGGCAGCGCCCACAACGCTTGGCCCGACCCCCACAAAAACCGCCGTACAACCATTTTTGGCGTGACAGGAGGGCTAGATGGCGCAAGTTGTCGATTTCGTAAAATCCAAAGAGGTGGCGCTGCGAGACTACGCGGAGCGGCCCCTCGGAGCTGGCGAAGTGGCGCTAAAGACGCGCTACTCGGGGATCAGCGCAGGCACCGAGCTGACCGCCTACAGGGGCAGCAACCCGTACCTTCATAAACGCTGGGACGAAGGGCGGCGACTTTTCGTCGAAGGTGACAAACCGCAGTTCGAATACCCCGTGAGCGGTTGGGGGTATGAGGAGGTCGGCGAGGTCACTGAAGTTCACCAAGACGTCAAGGATGTCCGCGTGGGTGACATTATTTACGGTGCCTGGGGACACCGCACCCATCACGTTGCTAGCGAAACCTACGCCCGCGCGCGGGTGCTCCCCATGGGCCTAGACCCCGTTCTCGGCATCTTTTCGCAGATCGGCGCAATCGCGCTCAACGGTATTCACGACGCGCGCATAAGGATCGGCGAAACGGTCGCCGTCTTCGGCTTGGGCGTGCCGGGTCAGATCATCGCACAGCTCGCGAAACATTCGGGGGCACGGGTGATCGGCGTCGAACTCGTCCCTGAACGCCTCGAGCTGGCTAAACGTCTGGGTGCCGTAGACGTCGGACTTTCCGCAGGGGAGGGGCGGGTCGCGGAGCGGATACGCGAGCTGACCGACAACCGGGGTGCCGACGTCGCCTTTGAAGCGTCCGGCGCGTCGGCTGCCCTACACGAAGCGATCCGCTCGGTGGCCTACTCGGCTAGGGTCGTCGCGCTGGGGTTTTATCAGGGTGCCGCCACGCAACTTTTGCTTGGCGAGGAGTTCCACCACAACCGGGTCAACATCGTGTGTTCGCAGATTTCCGGCGTCGACCCTGAGCTTTCCTACCGCTGGAACGAGCTGCGCTTGGTGCAAACGGCCATGGCCTTACAAGCGGAGGGCGTCCTCAACCTGGAGCCGCTCATCACCCACCGCGTCCCCTACAGGGACGCCGCAAAAGCGTTTCAGACTCTCGACACCGACCCGAACAGCACGCTCCAGGTGGTTCTAGACTTTGCATCCGCGTAAAGGAGGCGTTGTACCCGGCCCGCGACACCCTACCTCGAGGCTTAGAAAAGGAGCTTTATGACCCCGTTACTTCGGCTCGGTACCCTGACGGCTGCGCTTACGCTAGCCCTAACGCACGCGCAAACGCCCGTGACTTTGGCCTTCCCCGGCGAGAACTCGGAACTCGAGTTTATGGCCGCCGTAACGAGCTGTTCGCCGCCGCGCACCCCGACGTTTTGGTTCAAGAACAACCCGTACCGCCCGAAGGCTACGACTTGCAGGTCTTGGCGCAGATTGCCGCAGGCACCCCGCCCGACATCTTCGGCTCCGGCGACGTTTTCGTGGGGCGCTTTATCGAGGACGGTGTTGCCCACGACCTGACGCCCTTTTTCGAGGCGGACCCCGACCTTGAAGAGAGCGACTTTCAAGCCTCGGTCATCGACTACTTCCGGGGACCCGACGGTCACGTCTATATGTTGCCTGCGCCTGTCGACGTGCAGCGCCTGTACTACAACAAAGACCTGTTCGACGCAGCCGGGCTCGCCTACCCGAGCGCCGACTGGGGTTGGGAAGACCTGGAGCGGGCCGCAGCGGCGCTAACTCAAGGCGACGGTCCGAACAAAACGTACGGCGTGTACGCTGACTCTTGGTGGGGGGTGTGGCTTCCCTATGTCTGGCAAAACGGCGGCGACCTGATCAGCGAAGACGGTGGCACGTGCACGCTCACGGACGCCCCTGCGGTTGAAGCGCTCGAGTGGTGGTCGGGTCTCAACCAGCAGGGGTATTCGCCGAACCCTGAACAGATGAGTGGTCTCGGCATGACCGGCTGGGACCTCTTCGTTACCGGTCGCGTGGCGATATACCAAAGTGGCGGTTGGGACATTCCCTCGTTCGAGCAAGAAGCGGGCTTTAACTGGAGCATGGCTCCCCTGCCGACCCGCGAGGGCGGAGAGCCCGCCACCTTTTTGCACCTCGCCGACTATGTGATGGCCGCGAACACCCCGAATCCCGAGGCCGCCTGGACGTATCTCAAGTTCTTGGCGTCGCCCGAAATCACCACCCTCGCGGCAGTGTTGTACGGCAAAGGCGTGCCGCCACGCCCTGACGTCGTCGAGGCTATCCTCGAGTCCCCCCCCGAAGACATCTCGCCGATGAGTCTGCTCAACCTCGAGCTGAGCCTCGATATGCTCGACTACGGACGCCTGCCGACGATGATTCGCAACTGGGATGCCTTCATCGGGGACGGTGTCGACGTTGGACTCGAAGGGCTTTGGAACGGCCAAGTCGCGGCGCAGGAGGCTGCTGAGGCGGCCTGCGCCGTAACGCCCGAGCCGATGGGATGGTAGCACCGTGCCGCTAACCCGTAGACGTCGCCGCGCCGCCGGACACCGGCTTTAGGGAGCCGCGTATGAAACGCTCTCGCCGAGACTGGCCCTACGCGCTCGTCTTTTTAGCGCCCAGTCTTGTTGGCATCACGGTGTTTACGCTCCTCCCGATTTTTGCCTCGTTCGGCCTGGCGTTTACCGACTGGAACCTTTTGCGCCCGCCGAGTTTCGTAGGGCTCGAGAACTTCAGGGCCATGTTCAGTGATGAGGTGATGTGGGTTGCGTCAAGTTGTTTCGAGATAGCGTTAGCTAGAGCTATGTCAGCTCGTTCGGGTGGCTTCGTTGTTGTTTGTTCTAAGGGATCGAGAGCGACGTCTTGGACAAAGCGGCACCTTCCGGGCCTGTCCGCAGCTCGTCCCACAAGCCGAAAGCGTAGAGCCAGTTACGGCGGCGCAGAAACGCAGGCGTGCGGGCGCGGGTGTGACGGAAGAGGTTGCCGACTTCAGCATGCGTAAACAAGAACGCTTGCGTGCGTTCCAGGCTCCTGAAACCTCGCTGTTGCCGTTCCCTATCTCGGGTAGGACGGTGACTCTGTTCAATGAGGTTGTTCTGGCGCTCGGCCGCCGAAACCCTGACGTGTAGTGTACGTCCGAGCTCGGGCGTCTCGCGGATGGATGCGCCGTAACTCCTGAGCCCGTAGGTCACGATCTGCTCGGGGATGTCCTGCTCATCAAGCAGCCGTTGTAGACAACGCCTCGCAGCTCTTTTACAGCGCGTCTTTTGCAACAGCACATCAAGCACCTCACCGTGCTCGTTGATCGCCCGCCAAAGCCAGTGAGCAACACCGCCCATCACGATCCGCATTTCGTCCAGGTGCCAAACACGTCCTTGCTTAGGTTTACGCTGCCGCAACGCTTCGGCTAAGTCAGGACCAAACTTCACGCACCACGCCCGGACAGTTTCGTGACTGACGTCGATGCCCCTTTTGAACAGCAGCTCCTGTACATCTCGGTAGGAGATCGGCAAACGGTGGTAGAGGTAGACGGCGTGGCCGATGACCAGCTTGGGGAAACGGTAGCCCTTAGGACTCTCGGAAGCGTCATTCACCTCAAGAGACTACTCGACCCAAAATAACTTGACGCAACCGGTGATGTGGGTTTCGCTTAGAAACACCTTTTACTACGCCCTGCTCATCGTCCCCTCGACTATCGCCGCCTCACTTGCCTTGGCGCTCGCGCTAAACCGCACCCTGCCCGGGATCACCTACTTCAGGCTCGCCTTTATGATGCCGGGCGTTTCGTCCCTGGTCGCTGTCGCCATGGTCTGGCGGTGGCTTTATAATGATCAGTTCGGACTGATCAACGCCGGGCTTCAAGCACTGGGGCTGCCCGCTATCGGTTGGCTGACCGACGCGCGGGTGGTGCTCCCCGCTATCGTGCTGATGAGTCTGTGGACTAGTGTCGGATTCGACGCCATCATCTACCTGGCCGGGCTCAGAAACATCCCCGAGAACCTCTACGAGGCGGCCCGACTCGACGGCGCAGGCAGCTGGGGGGCGTTTCGCTACATCACCCTGCCGCTGCTGACGCCAATCCACTTCTTTTTCCTGATCACGGGTATGATCGGGGCCTTTCAGGTCTTCGACGTGATCTACATCATGACGCAAGGCGGCCCGGGGTTTTCGAGCCGGGTCTACGCCTTCCACCTCTTCAACCAAGCTTTTAGACGGTTTGAGGTGGGGTACGCCTCGGCAATGGCATGGTTTTTGTTTGCCATCGTGTTGCTGCTCACGCTCCTCCAGTGGCGGGTTGTAGGTCGCCGAGTGGAGTACTGAAGTGGTCGACAAGGGACAATCCACCCTCGTTCAGCAGCGCTTAAAAGGTGCCCGAAAGCACCCTGCCGTCCGCATCAGGCAGATTCTAAGCATCTTTGTTCTAACGCTTTTAGCACTCGTCGCCATCGTCCCTTTTTTATGGATGCTGTCGACGGCACTTAAGACCCGCGCCGACGTTTTCGCGTACCCGCCCGTCTGGATACCTGAGGTGCTGCACTGGGAAAACTTCGCCGAGGTGTTCCAAGCCTTTCCGTTCGTGCGCTACGCGCTCAACACCACCTTTGTCGCCCTGACGGTGACCTTCTTTCACACCCTGACTTGTGCGATGGCCGCGTACGCCTTCGCGAAACTTTCTTTTCCGGGCCGGGACAAGCTTTTTCTGATCTATTTGGGTACCATGATGGTGCCCGGACTCGTCACCCTCATTCCCTCGTATATCCTCATGACCGAGCGGTTTTTGGGGCTGATCGACACCTACTGGGCGCTTATCTTACCCGCATCGCTGGGAGGTGCCTTTAACACCTTTTTGCTCCGTCAGTTTATGTTGGGGCTAGCCCCAGAGCTTGAGGACGCGGCGAGGATGGACGGCGCATCGCCCTTCGGCATCTTCTGGCGCATCGTACTGCCGCTGTCTCGCCCCGCCCTCGCCGTCGTTGCGGTGTTTACCTTTATGGGTGCGTGGAACGACTTTATCTGGCCGCTGCTGATGATTCACAGCCCCGACAAGCAGACGCTGACGCTAGGGCTCGCCTCGATGCAGGGACGGTGGTCGACGCGCTGGCCTGAACTGATGGCTGGCACGCTCATGTCGGTCGTACCCGTGATTCTGCTCCTCATCTTTTTCCAGCGGTACTTTGAAGAGGGTCTTACCTTCGGCGGGTCGCCAAAATGACGCGGCGAGCGCCCTGTAGGGGGGTGGGCGCGGTAAGAAGCCGTACGTGCCCACTACCCGCCCCGCTTTTTGCCTTCCCAAACCTTTCACGCAGCTTTAGTAATCGGTCTAGGCGGCGAGGCGCTTTACCGACCGGCGGGAGAACCTGCCCGGACACTACCGGACGGCGCTCCATACCGCAGGGCCGAGACGGGCGCACGGCCTCCGAACCGACCGCGGCCAAGCTGAACAGGAGGGGGAACCTGGGGTCACCGGTTCACGGCGTTCCCCGGTACTTGGAAGGGCTGAGATGAACGTTGCCTTTGTAGGTACGGGCGGCATTGCCCAGGCGCACCTGCGGACGTTAGCGGCGGAGTTGGACGTCAAGGTTGTCGGACACGTTTCGAGAACCTCCGAGCGGGCAAAAGAGGCGGCGCTCGCTTGGGGTGGCGGTGCCTATACGTCGCTAGACGATTTGCTCGCTGCCACACCGGTAGACGCTGTGTGGATTACCACCCCGCCTCACATTCACGGCGCGCTCGAACTCGAACTTGTCGAGCGGGGTATTCCCTTTTTTGTGGAAAAACCGCTCGCTGCCGACCGTGAGACACCCGAAAGGATCGCGCGGGCACTTGCCGGGCGCGAGCTGGTCACGGCGGTCGGTTACAACTGGCGGGCGATGGACACGCTTTCCGGCGTGCGCGAGGCGCTAGCGGCCAACCCCCCTAGCCTCGTTATTGGTGCCTGGCACGACACGACACCACCGCCTGCCTGGTGGCACAAGCAGGCGACGAGCGGCGGTCAGATAGTCGAGCAAGCAACGCACCTTGTCGATCTCGCTCGCCACCTCGTTGGTGAGGCGTCGCTTACGGGTGCAGGGGTTGCATACCGTGACCGCGCTGCGTATCCGGATCTAGACGTCGCGGCGGTCAGCACGGCACTTCTGAGCTTTTCATCGGGGGCACGGGGGGTGTTCTCGGCCACGTGTTTGCTGCACGGACCGAGCGACGTGTCGCTCAAGTTTGTCTGCGACGGCCTGCTGGTGACCCTCACCCGGGAAGGTGCCCTTTATGAAGCGGCTGGTGAGCAGCGAGAGGTTCGACTAAGCAACGATTCCATCCGTGCTGAAAACCAGGCGTTTCTTGCGGCGGTGCGGAGCGGGGACGGCTCGCTCGTCTTTTCCGACTATCACGACGCGCTCAAAACCCACCACCTCTGCTTCGACATACTCGAGGCGAGCGGGAGAGGTAGAGATGTTCCTTAACGTCCACGTCCGTCTGTTAAGGGTTGCAAACACTCGGTTTGAGTACAGAAGTTGCGGATGACCAAAGTCACGCTGATCGGCGCGGGGAGCACAATCTTCGCCAAAAACTTGATCGGGGACCTTCTCTCATACCCGGAACTCGCCGACGTGACCCTCTGCCTTTTTGACATTGATGCCAAGCGGCTCGAACTCTCAGAACGGGTAGCTCACCGTATCGCGGACAAGCTCGGTGCGCGCCTGGAGGTAATCGCCACCACCGACCGTCTGCACGCTTTGGAGGGTGCAGACTACGCCGTCAATATGATCCAGGTAGGCGGCTATCGTCCCGCTACCGTGATTGATTTCGAAATCCCCAAGCGCTACGGCCTCCAGCAAACGATTGGTGATACGCTCGGCGTCGGTGGCATCATGAGGGCGCTCCGGACGCTGCCTGTGCTGCTCGCCATGACGCGGGAGATGGAACGCATCTGCCCAAGAGTGGTGCACCTCAACTACGTCAACCCGATGGCGATGAACTGCCTAGCGTTAGCGCGCGCCTCGACCATCACCACAATAGGGCTCTGCCACAGCGTGCAGAGTACCGCCCGCGAGCTTGCCCGCGATGTTGGCGTCCCGCCCGACGAGGTGACGTACCTCTGCGCGGGCATCAACCACATGGCGTTTTATTTGCGCTTGGAGCACGAGGGTCAGGACCTCTACCCCGCGGGCATGAAGTCGAAAACCGTAAAAGGCAGTGTTATGGATGTGGTCATAGCCGTAGCGACCAGCGAGTTCTGTCCGTTTAGCCCGAGCACTATCTACAACCTCGAGTTTCTTCGAGTCGAGATGCTGTTTGGTCGCCCTGACCCTTGAGCAGAGCTGCTTCACCGCTAAGATGAGTTGTCCTATAAGTCCCGCTTTGCGCTCGGCAAAGGTCGAGGGCGCAGGGACGGTTTGGCCCAAAGACCTAAGCACCGCGAGCATCTGCTGGGCATACCGGAATCCCGCTAACTTTTGATACAGCGCCAAAGCCATGACGAAGCAGTCCGAATACGACGTGCTGGACGCGCTGTTGCAAGAGCATCGTGATACCGGCGCGGCCAAGCGCTTTTTTCGGAGGCTCATCGACGAGCAAGAGCTCCCCGAGCGGATTGTCACCGATGGGCTCAGGAGCTACGGCGCGGCACTAAGAGAGATGCCTGAGTTGGGCGTGAGTGAGCACGTCACTGTTTCTGCCGCTGAGCGGCAGAACAACAGAGTCGAGCAATCGCATCGGCCCACCCGCGAGCAGGAGCGGCCTCTACGCGGCTTCAAGGCCGTGCGCCGCGCCCAACGTTTCCTCTTCACCCATGCTGAGGTTGCTAACATCTTTGGTTTTACCCGTGAAGGCGTTTCTGGTTCGTTACGCCGCTGCAACTTGACACGTGCCTTCGCCTCGTGGAACGAACTGTCGCGTTCAATCCCCTAAAAAGCTTACGAAACTAATAACCTCAGGGGGCCGTCGTAGCCCAATCTCACGCCATCCAAAATAACTTGACGGAACCTGTCGCACCGCTTCTTTAGCTCCCAAAACCTGAAGCAAATAACGTGCTGTTTGGAAGGAAACAGAAGTAGTGGACGCGTAAGCCCACTACTTCTGTTTTACTCTTTTAGATTGATCAAACTGCCCTCATATCGGTTCGACGCTTACGTCCTTACAGCCGATACGCCCTTCCTCAACGACGAGACCGATGCCACCGCTGTCTAGCACCCGCTCAGAATCGGTCGCTTCAACAAGCTTTTCGCCGTTGATGTATCCCACTAGTCGGAAGCCCGTGACCTCGAGCACCAGCTCATAGGGCTGGCCTAGCTTCCAACCGGCAGTAGTTTCAGCCAAGACGGTTTCACCATAGTGGTTTCTGATAATCCGAACCTTTTTACCGTCGCAGATGAGGGCGTAGTAGCGCTGTAAACCCTGGACACGCACCGCGAGCCCCCCTGCGCGGCACAGGTGCGGTGTAAGTTGCGCCGACACCCGGTAATCGCGCCAGTCACGTGTACCCTGCGTGATCATGCTGCGTCCGTAGTTTTGGACGATTCGGTAGGGTTCGGGCCAGTGGTCGAGATAGCCGAGACGGTCCTGATGGTCGAGAGCGTCTACCCAGGCTCGCTTCCACATCGTGCTCGGCTGGCTGGGGCGGTTGAGTTGCACACTGGGCGATCCCGACCACGTCAGGGAGTCGAGGTGGAGCGTGCCAGCTTCGGAAGTGCTCAGCTCGAGCCCAACAAAGGCAATTGGCGCGGAACCCGTGTTGGGAACGGTCCAAGTCAGCCGGATCGCCTCACCTGGCTCAAGGGTAGCGGTAGGCCCCGTCATATCTGCGAGTTTGTCATTTTCCCCGTAAACGCGCACGTAGAATTGCGCTTGCACCGGTTGGGTATTGGCCGGATCGGCAAGGAGGCGCGCCTGCACCTCTTGTCCGGGGTAGAGCGTGGGCGAAGCAAGGAGCTTGTAACCCCGCTTTTCAAAGTAGCGCGCTAGGTCAGCGGAGGGGATGAAGGTAGGCGTCGAGACTCGAGCGTTGCCCTGAAACTTTATAGCCAGAGTCCTTTCACCAGAATTGCCTGGGCCTAGAGTATTTTCAAGCGTGACCCCTTTACTTCCTTCTTCAGCCTGAAAGCCCTGCACTGAACCGGGCAGCGAAAAGTGGAATCTCGCGCCGTTCTTGGGCCGTAAGGGTGTTTTGCCTGCGAGTGCCCGACCTATGTTGACGATGTGATAGCTCTCGGTCAATGCATCAGTGATGGCTCGCCCGCCGTCGCTGGTAGGCAGGTAGAGCCGGTCCGCTACCGGGTCGCGGAAATCTGGGACGGACTCGAGCCCCGCCAAGCTATTTTTGATGCCGAGCAAGCAGCCTACGTTGCCCGCATTGCAGTCGGTATCCCAACCTGAAGTATTGACAATCATCTGTGACCTGCGAAAATCATCATCACCATACAGAAGCGAAAAGATGATGAGCCCGTGGTTAGGTACCATGTGGCAGTTGCCCCCGTAAGTGTCGTAGCCGTAATGCGCTTCGATGCGCTCCCGCGTTTTACGCCAGTCACTCTCCGCTGCGTGCCACTCACGAATATCGGCGATCATGCGGTAGATAACCGAATCTTGGGGGATGAGCGAGACTGCGCAGTCGATGAGCTTGTTGAGGTCACGCTCGACGAACGCTTGCGCCTCCATCGCCGCCACGACCTGAGCACCGTAGATAGCTTCACCGTCGTGGCTGACGCTCGAGGCGCGCCTAGCCAGTTCAGCCGCATACTCGGGATCGCCAGGAGCTACCATCGCCCAGCCGTCAATAAAGATCTGCGACCCGATCTGCTCGGCAACAACTTTGCCGTTCAGGCCGATTGAACCGCTCTCTGGTGCCGGGATGCCGGACTTGAGCCGTATGTAAGCCGTATGCTCGGTCGAATTCCCTAGCCCGCCCCACCAGAGGATAGTCTCGTTTTCGACGATGTAGTTGAGCCACGTCTTAGCGATCTGGTCTGGTGTAATGCCTTTCCTGTTGCCGAAGTCAGGTAGCGCCCGAAGGAAGGTAAAGGTACCGGAAATATCGTCATCGGTAACCACTAGCGGCACGTGCAGCTTTTCGTGAACATAGGCGTTCACCTCACCAAGCTCTGCCATGATCCGTTTATAAGACCAGCCCTCGAACGGCCTGCCCAAGTAGACGCCGATGAGTTTGCCAAGTACCCCGGCGTACACACGCTCTGCGTAATCGGTCGGTAATGCCATAAAGTTATAGCTCTCCTAGTGAAGTTTTAGTAAGGGTTGATGCGAAAGGTAGTAGTTTACCCCCTCTATCCCTTGACGCTACCCTGCGTCAGGCCTTCGATAAACTGCCGCTGCAAAGCGACGAAAAAGATGACGATTGGCGCAATCATCATCACGGCGGAGGCGCTGGTTAGTGCCCAGTCGCGTCCAAAGCGGGTGGTGAAGGCGAAGTAGCTGGTGGTGACAGGGTAGAAATCGGGAAGCTGGATGAAGATGAGGGCGATTTGGAATTCACCCCAGACGCTTAGCGCGACCACCAGTCCGACTGTCAAGAAGCTGCTCCAGGCGAGGGGCAAGATGATACGGAAGAAGGCCTGTAACTTGTTTGCCCCGTCTACGACGGCAGCATCTTCTAGCTCCTGGGGTACACTGAGTAAAAAAGAGCGCAGCAAGAAGACCGCCAGCGGTGCGTTCAGCGCGGTATAGATGAGGATGAGGCCGAGCGGGTTGTTTAGGAGGTGCAAACTCCGCCAGAGGATGAAGAGCGGAACCAAGTAGAGCCAGATGGGCAGGGTGGCGGCGACCAACATATAACCCATGAAGGCGTCGGACCCGGGCGGCTTGAGGCGAGCTAGGCTGTATGCAGCGAGACCGCCGAGAAACAAGACCAATGCGACGGTACCGGCGACCAGCACCACGCTGTTGCGCATCGTTCGGGCAAAGTTGCCCCGTTCCCACGCCTCCTGAAAATTTTCGAGGTGGACTTCTCTAGGCGGACCGAGCGGGTTGATACCGATCTCCGCGCTGCTTTTGACCGAGTTGAAAAAGAGCACTAGAATAGGCATCAATGCAAAAGCCGCCAGGGCAGCGAGTACCAAATGGTTTAGCGCTGAAGTCCGCCGTGAGCCACGAATCATATGTCCCATCCCCGCCGTCGCAGCCCCAAAAAGATGAGGATGATAGCGCCAGCAAATGCGCTCATCGTTAGGCCCATCGCGGCCCCGTAGCCCGCTTCAAAACGTTGGAAAGCCTGCTTATAGACGAGTGTGCCGAGCACTTCGGACGCACCTGCTGGTCCGCCCTGAGTCAAGATCCAGACGTACTCGAAAACTAGGAACGACCAGATAGCAGTCATCATGAGCATGAAGAGCAGCGTGGGGCGGATGCCGGGCAGCGTGACGTGGAGAAACTGCTGCCAGCGATTCGCGCCGTCTATTTTCGCTGCGTCATAGAGCTCGAGCGGTACGCTCTGCATCGCCGTTAAAAAGAGCACGGTCAAAAAACCCCAGTAGTGCCAGTTGTCGATAAAGGCGATGCTCAAAAGGGCTGTGTCCGAACGACCTAAAAAGGCGATATTGAGGCCGGGAATGCCGACCTTAGCGAGCTGCGCTCCGACGCCATGTCTAGGGTTGAGCAGGTTCTGCCAGATATTTGCCGTCACTACGCTCGGCAAGATATAGGGAAGGAAAAAGACGAAGCGGTAGAAAAGTCCGGCACCTCTCGCTCTGACTTGGGCTAGCAGGCTGGCCGCTGCAAGCGCGATGGTAAACGGCACTGTCAGGAAAAACACGAGCCAGATGAGGTTGTTGCGCAGGGCCTGATGAAATGCCTTGTCCTGAAAGATATCGGCGAAATTTTGCAAGCCGATAAACTCCGCCTCGCCGATGCCCGACCAGTCTGTCAAGGAGTAATAGACGGCGGACAAAGAGGGGATCAGGACCACCGTCAGGTGAATCGCCAGAATAGGCAGGATAAAAAGCCAGGGTAACAGGATTCGGCGAAACGCCGGGTGCTGGTGCCAGCGGCGTCGATGTACGTCAGGTGCGCTCGAAGCTGTGCTAGCTAGAGGCTGCGACATGATCGACAAAGTGTCCTCTCAGAAAAGAGCTCACCGCTCGGGAATAGGCGGGATGTCGCCTTCCTCGAGTTCTTCTTTGAAAGTGTCCTCGAGACCTGCGAGATAGTCCTCTGCGCTTAGTTGCCCATCCCAAACGCGTTCGACCTCTTCGTAGATGTAAAGATCGCTCTTGGGGGGCCAGAAGGTCCAAGTCAGGTAGCCGTAGTTACCCGCATCCGAGGCCTTGGTGATGGAGCTGTAAAGCCGGGCAGCCCTAGGGTCGAGACCGTCCATGAGCGCCGAGTTAATGCGGGTGGGGGAGGGCGCACTGCCACATTCAACCGCTAGCTGAGCTTGGGTTTCGGGCTGGAACAAGTAGTCAATAAAGGCGGCTGCGGAATCGGGTACTTGAGACACTCCATTGATGGAGTAGGTGCTGCCTACCCCAATGGCGTAAGTTTCTTCGCCCGACTTAGACGGGAACGCAGCCCAGTCCCAGGTGTTTTCGTTTCCTGCAGTTTCACCGAAAAAATTGTTGACGTCTGATAGAAACCAGCTGCCCTCGAGGTTCATGGCAGCTTCACCACTCCCAAGGGCCGCATGGGTGTCATCGAAGAGTGCGGTGTAATAGTTTTCCAGCCCGCCGGAAAACCAGCCCCGCTGCTGCATCGTATCAAGATCCGTTATCGCCTCAACAAAGCTCGGGTCGGTCCAGGGCAAAGTCCCCGTGAGGGCCTGATAGACGCGCTCCGGCCCTGCAACATGGTTGAGCATGGCGCTGACATACCACTCATTTGCTGGACGCCATTCGGCGTTGGCGTGGGCGAAGGGCGTGATGCCTGCATCGGCGATGGTTTGGGAGAGGCTCATCAGCTCGTCCATTGTTTTGGGGACCTGCCAGCCGTTCTGCTCGAAGAGGGTCTTGTTGTAAAACAGCACGAGCGTCTCGAGTTCCGAAGGGAGGCTGTACAGGGTGCCCTCGACACGGCCTAAACTCAGTGCCCAGTCCACGAAACGCTCGTCCCAACCCAGCGACGCGGCGTAATCCTCGAGCGGCAGGACCAGCCCGGCTTTTGCTAGCTCGAAAGCGAAAGATGGTCCTGGCGAAATGACTACGTCCGGCCCGACACCTCCAGCGATCGAGGTTCTCGTCACGTCCCACTGATTAGCTTGCAAAATAAACTTGACGTTGGCGGTTTCATTGATTTCGTCGAAGGCTTGTAAAACGTCTACGGTGCATTGGGCAATGTCGCCGTCTTCGAGCCATACCGTGACCGTTTCCTGTTGCGCCGAGCCGAACGAAGCAACTGTGCTTGCTAGCACCAAGGCGACTATCCATGATTGGGTAGATAATTTCATTGCATCTCCTTTGAAACAGGTGGCAAAAGGTTAGGTCGTTTGAGAGCTTGAAATTTTGGTTACATCTCGCCTCCCTTCTAGGCCGAATCGCGCAGCACAAGCTGGTGTGCCACTCCTTGGGTGCGCCCCGGCCCAGTGAGCGTTCCGCTAAGCCGTTCGAACACCATTTCTGCTGCTCGCCGCCCGAGCGCCTGCTGGTCCTGCGCCACGCTACTCAGTGCTGGATAGACGAGCTTGGCGGCGGGAATGTCGTCGAAGCCTAGCACCGCGACGTCTTCAGGTGTGCGCAACCTCGCCTGACGAAGTGCCATCATGGCCCCCATCGCCATCAGGTCGTTGGCCGCGAAGATAGCTGTAGGGCGTGCACTTAAAAGCTTCTGCATCGCCCGGAAACCACCGTTTTCGTCAAAACTCTCGCGCTGGATGAGGGTATTCTCGGGCTCGAGTCCTGCTTCTTCAAGCGCCTGCTGGTAGCCCGCTAAGCGGAATTTCGCTGGGCCGTCGAGGCTCGAGAGCATACCGATGCGTTTGTGGCCCTGCTTGATCAGGTAGCGCACCGCATCCTTGGCGGCGAGCACGTTGTCCACAAAGATATTATCGATAGGCAGTTCACCTCCCCTTTTTTGAGTTGCTTCAAGGCGCACTAAAGCAATCTGATATTTGAGTAGGGGCAGCAGCTCGAGGGCGCTCAAGTGAAAAAACACCCCGACGACGCCGTCCACGCGACCTTGCAGAAGCGACTGCAAGCACCTCTGCTCTTTCTTGCGCTGACCGTCGGTGTTGTAGATGATGAGGTCGTACCCCTGTTCGTCGGTTACCTCCTGGATACCCCGCTCAAAGGCAGGATAAAAGGGGTTCAGAATGTTAGGGATAACACCCGCGATGGTGGCGGTCTTGCCGCGTCGCAAGCGGCGTGCAGTGACGTTGGGCACGTAACCAAGCTGATCCATTGCCGCGAAGATACGTCTTCTTGTTTCGTCGGGAATGGGAACGGTGCTCTCGTTGACGACATACGACACTAAAGCTTGTGAGATGCCAGCGACTCGGGCGACATCCGCCTGGGTAATGCGTTTTTCGACGTTCGAGCCGCCCATGTCGGCATCTGCCTTTCTTAATCTTTAATCGCTCACCATTTATTCGTATAAATGATATTAGCAGTATCTCCTATGGCCGTCAATCCGAGCGGCTAGGGGCGATATTGGGCTAACGGCATCCACGATGAGGGTGCGCGGGCAGAGCGGGGCTGTCTTGGCGTGCAAGCCGGACATCGTGGCCGTCAAAGGTGAGACGGCGCTCGTCATTGACTGCAAGACGGGAAACCCCAAGACGAGCGATACCGGTTGCGTCAACTTATTTCACATTAGGTAGGCTGGCGTGGGAGACCGCAAAGCTGTGCTGGGGTAGGGTTAAGGATGCCAGCTTGCCTGCACTGCTCAACCACTAAGGCTTATAAAGACGGACACGACCGAGCCGGGAAACAGCGTTACCGTTGATCGACGTGCCTACGCAGCTCTACCGACCGCACGGGCACACCCTTCACCCATCACCGCTGGCCACGCGACGTGATTGTCATGGCCGTGCGCTGGTATTTCAGCTACCGCTTGTCCGCCGCCAACGTCCGCAACCTGCTGGCTGAGCGCGGTCTCGACGTGTCCCGACAGACAGTGGCGGACTGGGTGCAGAAGTTCGGCGTACTCCTGGCAGAAGTTGCGCGACGCTATGCCAAACCGCTTGGCAGGCGCTGGTTCGTGGACGAAACGTACGTGCGAGTCGGTAAGACGTGGGCGTACCTGTACCGTGCGGTGGACGAGGCGGGCCAGGTCGTGGACGTGCTGCTGCGCGGGAGACGTGACCTTGAGAGCGCCGAAGCGTTCTTCGCACAGGCGATTAAACGGCGTGGCGTCGTTCCGGATGAGGTCGTCACCGACAAACACCGGGCGTACCTTCGAGCTGTACGCCAGCACGCGCCGAACGCCAAGCACCACCGTACAGGGCTACACCGCAAGCGAGCGCTTACTACTAAGCCGATCGAACGCGCGCACGTCCTCATCAAGGACCGCTTACGCGCAATGCGCTCTCTTAGCTCCATTCCAACAGGGCAGCACTTGCTGGCGGGTATCGAATTAGCTCGGGCGGTACAGCGCGGCGACGTTCGCCATACCCGACCGGGGTGAGCCAAGCTCAGTCCATGAACGCTCGCGGGTAAAGGTGGCGACGTTTTCTTGGCTGGCGTCCGAGTTGCGAACCGCAGCTTGAGCAGCGTAGGGGACAAAACTCACCGTATCAGCACTTCAGCATTCGCCCTACCCCAGCACAACTTTACAGTCTCTCTCGTAAAGCTGTAGAGCCGGATTACCTTTCGACACACTCAGGCTCACCGAACCGTACACCTCACCAGCCGCCTGGAGCGAGCAATGGTCGTCTTCTAAGGCCGGGCTACGGAGGCGGCAGCCTGCGCGACTTGACCAGCGCGATGGGCGTCAACCGGACCGCGGACTTCGGCATAAGGAGGACCTCTTCCGAAAGGCCTAGAGTGCCTCGGCTCTAAGGCTCAGTGATATGACCCTCGAGCATCAGAGTCGTCTCTTCGATTCGGACGAAGCGCCCCTCGGAGTCTCGCTCCGCGAATACGAACACTTCCTGGAGGATCCGGTTTCCGTCCCGTTGGATCAGGTCGACGACGTGGCGTTCTGCATAACGGTTGCCGTCGGTGAGTTCGTCCAGAACGGTGATCGTGGCGTGCTCGACGACCTTTCGGAAGTCGATGACACGCGCGAGGAACCCGGGGCGGTCGTCCCAGCTTCCGTTTGTGCGTTGGCGGAAGGTGGGACCGTAGTGCCGGTCGACCGCCTCCTCTGCGGGCAGCTGCTGGTTGTTGAACAGGTCGTTGATGGCATCTTTGATTGTTGTCATTGGGGTTCTCCTAAGTGTCGCGAGCGGTTAGTTCGCTCGCAGTAGCGTTTGCTCGAGTCGACGGTCTCGACAAGCGTCCACCGCTTTCCCTCGGCAACCATCGGCGCCGAGGACGCAAACGCGACATCGATGCCGCTTGGGATCAGGCATCCGCAGCTGTGATACCCCCGGGTACGGGCACGGTGAACCGGAGCGCAGGCTTGGCACGGCGGCATTGCCGATGAGCGGCTCGTCTCTACGCGACGGTGAGCACGATCTTGCCTCGGATGTGCCCACGGGCGGCGCGTTCGTGCGCCTTTTGCGCGTCCGCAAGCGGAAACGTGCTGTCTATGGCGACGCGCAGCGTGTCGGCATCGAGCATGCGTCCGAGTTCTGCAAGTTGCGGGCCGTTTGAGCGCACTTGGGTCATCGAGACCGTGATGCCCAGCTTCGCGGCCTCCTCGGCGTCGGAGAAGCCCAAGAACACCGGGAACAAGGCGCCGCCACGCTTGAGCGTGCTCAAGAAACGACCGGTGGTGGGACCGCCTAGGGTATCGAGGACGAGATTGACGTCCTGCGCGACGTCCTCGGGAGGGCTCTTGGTGTAGTCGATGAATTCGTCGGCGCCCAGCCCGCGCAGGAACGACTCATGCGTGTCCGACGCAACCGCGATCACGTGCGCACCCTTCCATTTAGCCAGCTGCACCGCAAAGTGCCCCACACCGCCCGCGGCACCATTTACGAGCACCGTCTTTCCGTCGAGCGGCACCGGGCGATGCATCTCCGGTTGAAGCGGGTTCGGTGCATTGTGCCCGAGCTCGATCAGGAACTGCCACGCGGTCAGGCCTGCCATCGGCACCCCTGCGGCGTGCACGTGATCGATGCCAGCCGGCTTGCGTGCCAGATCCGACGCAGGCGCCGCTACGTACTCGGCATAAGCAGCGCTCTCCCCGAAGCTCGGAAAGCGGATCATACCGAAAACCTCATCGCCGGCGGAGAAGCCCTGCACATCCGCGGCGACCGCCTCGACGACGCCCGACGCGTCCGACCCCAGAATGACGGGAAGGGCCACCGGCGGCCTCCACTCAGGAGGAAGCATCTTGTACCCGTCGCGCAGGTACCAATCGGGGGGATTGATGCCAACCGCGTGAACGCGAACGAGCACCTCACCCGGTTTCGGCTCGGGAATCGGCACCTCGTCGTAACGCAGAACCTCTGGGCCACCGAACTCGTGCAGCCGGATCGCCTTCATCGTGTTTGTCGGCATTGCTTCCTCTTTTCAGCGCAGATGTGTTACCATTGGCGGAGCACTGCTCCGATTATCGATTATACGGAGCACTGCTCCGATTGTCAAGGTGGGCATATGCGAGCCGACGCGAAGAAGAACTACGACCACCTACTCGCGGTCGCGCGCACCGTCGTGACCGAGCAAGGCGCCGACGCATCGCTACGCGACGTCGCCCGCAGGGCTGGCGTCGGGCTCGGCACGCTGTACCGTCACTTCCCGACGCGAGAGGCGTTACTCGAGGCCTTGCTCCGCGCAAGCTTCGACGAGCTGGCGGCACAGGCAGCCGAGCTCGAAACTTCGAGCTCGGCCGAGGATGCTCTCGTTTCGTGGCTACGCGACTGCGTCGCGTGCGCACATGAGTATCGGGGCGTTGTGGCGCTGATGATGGCCGCCATCGAAGACACCGAGTCCGCACTCCATGCTTCGTGCGTCACGATGCGCGCGGCAGGCACGCGGCTCCTCACCCGCGCTCAGGCCGAGGGCATGGCGCGGACCGACATCGATGGCACCGATCTGTTTGCGCTGGTCGGGGCGCTCGCGTGGCTCAGTGACCAACCCTCGCTCGCGCCACGCGCCGACCATCTCATCGGTGTCATCGCAAACGCGATCCTGACGAATCGAGCGAACAGCGATGTCAGGGGGGAACGCCGCTCTCGGGCCCGCCGCTGAAATCTTCGAGCATGCGGACAAGCGAACTTGCCGCGCGACTCTCCGACAGGGAGTAACTTTCGTGCAAGGAGGTCGATAGGTTGCGTCAAGTTATTTTGGGTGGGGTAGGCTTCTAGAATCAGCGACGCCTCCGAGAGCCCGAAAGGCTACCGTTTCCCCAAGTTGGTCATCGGCCGCGCCATCTACCTCTATCACCGCCTGCCGATCTCGTATCGAGACGTGCAAGAACTGTTGTTCAAACGGGGCATCGACGTCAGCCACGAGACGGTCAGGGCGTGGTGCGTGAGGTTCGGGCCTAACTTGGCTGAGGCGCTACGGCACCGTAAACCCAAGCGAGGATGTGTCTGGCACCTCGACGAAATGCGGATCGTGATGGGGGGCGTGACGCACTGGTTATGGCGCGCCATCAACAAGCATGGCGACGTCTTGGATGTATAGAACGGGCAAAGCCCGGGCCGTTGGCCCTAGTTCGCTGCTACAAAGGACGCGCTGCAAGGAAGCTACTAAGCGTTGCCTGCAGCGACTACTCGACGAGCAGGACATCCCCGAACAGATCGTCACTGACGGACTCAGGAGCTATGGTGCGGCCATCCGTGAGACGCCCGAGCTGAGCTTCACCCTACACGTGACAGTTTCAGCGGCTGAGCGCCAGAACAACCTGATTGAACAAAGTCACCGGCCTACTCGGGACAGGGAACGGCAACAACGAGGCTTCAGGAGTCTAGAACGCGTGCAAGGATTCTTGTTCACCCACGCTGAAGTCGGCAACCTCTTTCGTCACACCCGTGCTCGCACGCCTGCGTTTCTGCGCCGTCGCAACTGGCTTCGTGGCTTCAGCTTGTGGGGCGAGTTGGCGCTCTCGATCCCTTAAGACGAACAGAAAACCCGCCGCCATAACGACTCGTCATAGCCCTACCTCAGGTTATCCAAAATAAGGCAATAACATACTTGGCGCACAACGGACTCAACGCTAATTCTATATGGCCGTAATCCACACTGTTTCTATGACGCTGGATTTCCGATACGGTTAGAAACATACGTCTCTGCTATTTCAAAACGCTTTGATGCATGAAGTATGTTGTTACCCTTGGTATCTTAGTCCGCAGCTGTTCTCAGCGCCTCTACACGCGCCATAAACGCCCCGCCCCAGCTACACATATGCATGATGAGGGGGGTCAA
>JAABUN010003934.1_pt1 | contig 21485 bp, 20 predicted proteins | sample 5559311 | NCBI WGS metagenome assembly JAABUN01 (sample SAMN10711877, study PRJNA513370) | rock metagenome | isolation source: Antarctica rocks | place: Antarctica: Victoria Land, Siegfried Peak sud
AATCCTCGAAGTCCGCTATCATCAGGCTCTCCCCTTCCGGCTCGGGTGTTCCTCGACAGTACACCTGTAGCCGGAAGGGGAGGCCATGTCAAGGGCGCGAACTAGCACAAGGGCCGAGTAGGCCAGTGAGAACTATCCACGGTCGCCGCAAGTGTACGGACACATTGGGAAGAGTATACGACCGACCGCAATAGGCTTCAAGCACCCTCACGGCCTCAGCCTACTTCGTCCTTCTTCCGCTCGACTACTTCATCTACTCGCCTTCTCGCCTCAGCCCCGGATCATCTTCAGCACTTCATCCGTCTTGGCCTTCAACTCGGCGTCGTTGCCCGCCTCGACGTTGAGGCGCAGCAGCGGTTGGGTGTTCGACGCGCGCAGATTGAACCACCAATCCGGGAACTCGATCGTCAGCCCGTCGAGCTTGTCGATCGTCGCGCCCGCTGCGGTGTAGTGCCTCTCGACGGCGTCCATGATCACGCCGATGTCCGCGACCTCGGAGTTGATCTCGCCGGAACGGACGTAGGGATCGAGCGGGGCTAGCACCTCGGAGAGAGGCTTGTTCGCCGCCGAGAGGAGTTCGAGGGTCGTGAGGAAGGCGATCAGGCCGGAATCGGCGTACCAGTTATCGCGGAAGTAGAAGTGGCCGGAGTGCTCGCCGCCGAAGATCGCGTCCTCGCGGCGCATCGTCGCCTTGATGAACGAGTGCCCCACCCGTTCGCGGATCGGTCGCCCGCCGAGGCGCTCGATCGTCTGCGGCACGCTGCGCGAGCAGATCAGGTTGTAGACGATCGCCGCGCCCGGATTGCGCCGCAGCAGGCGGTCGGCCACCATCGCCGTGGTCATGTCGCCGCCGATGAACTTCCCGTGCTCATCGACCAGGAACATCCGGTCGGCGTCGCCATCGAACGCCACGCCGACATCGGCGCCGACCTCGCGCACCTTCGCCTGGAGGTCCGCGATGTTCTCCGGCTCGATCGGGTTGGCAGGGTGATTCGGGAAGGTGCCATCCAGCTCGAAGTAGAGCGGGACGAGTTCGCAGGGCAACTGCTCGAAGACGCGCGGCAGGATCATCCCGGCCATACCGTTGCCGGCGTCCGCGACGACCTTCAGCGGGCGTAGTGCCTCGACATCGATGAAGCTCAGGGACTTGGTGATGTACTCTTCGAGGACATTGCGGCTGGTGATGCTCCCCGCCTTCGTCGCGGCGGGGATGCGATCCTCCACGATCATGTCGCGAATCTGGTAGAGTCCTTCTTCGCTGCTCAGGGGGATCGCCTCCGCACGGCACATCTTCAGGCCGTTGTACTCGGCGGGGTTGTGCGAGGCGGTGATCATGATCCCGGCGGGATATTCGAACTTGCCGACCGCGAAATAGAGTTCGTCGCTGCTGGTCAGCCCCAGATCGATCGCCTCGGCCCCCTGCGCCGCGATCCCTTGGAGGATCGCCCCGGTCAACGCCGGACCGGAGGTCCGCATGTCGTGGCCGACGACTACCCGATCGACGCCCAGGTAGGCGACGAACGCGCGCCCGATCTGATAGGCGGTCTCCTCATTCAGCTCGCTCGGATAGATTCCACGCACGTCGTACGCTTTAAAGATACTCGCATCCATACATCCCCCATTCTCACACGGCTATAGATCACCAGCGGCAAAGCGCATCGTGGGCATCGTCCGGCGACGATTGCGGCGTAGTGTACACTACCGGTGTTGATACACCGATCCGACGGTCCGATCATCCCAACGGCGGGCGCGGCCTCGCTCGCATGCCAACGACCAATGCCGCCCGCCGTCCCCCACGCAAAGCGGGGGCCAGGGCAACCGAAAGACACGCCCGCCATGCGCGACAACAGCCTCTTCGTCCTCGGTCGCCACGCCACCGTCGATCTCCACACACACACCACGGCCTCCGATGGGCGCTGGACCCCGGAAACGCTCGTGGCGCGCGCGGCGGCGCTCGGCCTCCGCATCATGGCGATCGCCGACCACGACGCGCTCGACTCGGTCGCCCCCGCGCGGGCGCTGGCCGGGGCGCGCGGGATCGCACTCGTCAGCGGCGTGGAGGTGACGACGCGCTGGGACGGGCGACAGTGGCATCTCCTCGTCTACGGCGCGGACAGCGCGCGCGGCCCGGTCCACGAGCTCGTGGCGGAGTCGCGCGCGCGGCACATCGCCGCCGCCACGGAGGCGATGGCGCGCCTGAAAGGGGCGGGGTACGCGGTCCCCTCGCTCGACGCGGCGGTCGGTGGGCGCCCCCCGCTGCCGATCTACGTGATGGACGCGCTTATCCGCGACGATCTCGCACCGAACATGCTGGCCGCCAATCGGCTGGTCAGCGAGGAGTTGGACGTCCCCTTCTACATCGATGTGCCGTTGGAGGAGGCGGTCGCGGCGGCGCACGCGGCGGGCGCGGTGGCGATCCTCGCCCATCCGGGACGCGACGAGGGCGCGGGCGTCCTCGAAGCGGCGCGCCTGGCGCGGATGCTGGCGGTCGCGCCGCTCGACGGGCTGGAGGTCCACTACCCCACCCACACCCTCGATCAGGTGCGCGAGTACGCCGACCTCGCGGCGCGACACCGCCTGCTCCGCTCCTGCGGCTCCGACTCGCACGGCCCGAATCGCCCGCGCGACCCGATGGCTTATCACAGCAGCCTGATCGCGCCGCTCCTGACGCGCCTCGGCTTCACCTTCCCGTCACGGGGGCGCGAGGGCACGGCTGGCGAGGGACGGTTCATCTCGCGCCTCGACACCGCCGACAGGAACGACGGACTGCCACCGGCCAAGGATGATGCACATTGAGTGCGTTCAGTACCGCGCTCAGCCTTTAGCGACTTCGCCCTCCTTCGGCTTCTTCGGCCAGATCGTATAGCTGATCGGCCAGATCAACCAGATCGCGAGGACAACCGTTAACTGCCCGATCCATTCCATTAGCGCCCCGGTACGCGTCGGATCGCCGACGAAGAGGACACCGGCGTAGAGGAGGGTGCAGCCGATCGCCCAGGCGATCGCCGCCTTGCGGAACTCGCGCCACTCGTACGCGGTACGGGCACGCCCGTACTCCGGTGGCTTGCTCGGCGGCGGGCCATCGGCGAAGCGGTGGGCGAAGCGCTCGTCGGCCCAGCGGATCATGCCGTGGCCGAACGCGACCGAGAAGCCGATGTAGACGGCGGCGAGGCCGTGCGTGACACTGGCCGTCTCGCCGCCGCGCAGGCTGATAATCGTGGCGATCAGCAGCACCAGATCGACCAGCGGCACGCACGCCAGCAGGATCAGGCCCAGGCGCGGCAGGCGCAGGAGATAGCGCGCGACCAATCCCGCCAGCAGGATCACCCAGAAGCCGATCTCGCACGCGACGATCACCCTGAGTAACATCTTCCCTCTCTTCTCAGCAGTGCTGACAGACCCGCAACGATTATTCCTCCATCCACAACAACTTACGCGGCGGGCTCCGGTACGGTGTCAGCGAAATACGGTAACGGCGCGCGGCTACTTACTCAACGATGAGCGAAGCGCGCGCCACCGATCGCTCGGCGACACGAATCCACCAGGCTGGAAGAACTGCCGCACGCGCTCATTGCCATGCAGGTAGTACTCCTCATGGACCCAGAGATCGTGTCCGATCTTCTGGGCGTAGGCGAGCGCCGCGCGATCCAGATCGTCCACTGTTGTTGGCGCTATCGCCCGGTATGCCGCGAGGAATGGTCCGCACAGGTCCGGCGAGAAGGCGAAGGCATAGTGCATCGTCCGCAGCAATTCCCAGGCGCGCGGCGCGAGATAGGTTTGGTCCCAGTCGATGACCGCACTCACCCGACCGGACAGGAAGAAAAGGTTGGACTCCTGGTAATCGCCGTGGATGACCTGCCACTCGAGGGGCGCGAGGAGGTTGAGCGGATCGGCATCGTGTCGCTCGATCCACTCCCGCTGCCCGTGCAGCCAGACGAGCGCCTCGCGATCGAGCGACTCGAGCCGCGGTCGCGCCCGAATCGTCGTTTCGAGATGGGCGATCCGGGCGAGCGTGCCGCCCCGATCGGTCGCGAATGAGCGGGGCGCGGCCCATTGTTGCGGGAGCGAGATGAGCGCACGGTGGAGTCGCCCCAAGCAGATGCCCATCGCCACGGCCTCGTCCGGCCCGAGGGCTGCTCTGGCACATTGCCGACCGGGAGCGAACGGAAAAAGGGCGTGGAATTGTCCGTCGGCCGCGAGGACAGTTTCTCCATCGGGCATGGGGAGCGGGGCGATGGCCGGGAGGTCGGCGGCACGAACGTGGGCGATGATCGCGTGCTCGCGAATCACGGGCTCCGGCTCGCGATGGCGATAGGAACGCAGCGCGAAACGTCCCGACACCGCATCCACGAGCAGCGTCCGATTCACCGTGCCGGAAGCGGCAGGCACGACGGCATGCACCGTCCCGATCGGCCATACACCCAGCAACGCGCGCACGTCCGGCAGAATCGCCGCATCGGCGCTCCCATCCTGGCCCGCCCTCGGCTTATCCATTGGCACCCGCCCCTCCTGGCTGCTACCCTTATGTTTCCATGCGCTCATCTACAACGCCGCTGCACTGCCGCCCGCCGGAGGATGCGATGGAAAGCCGGATGCTCGATCTGCTAGAAGCCCGCGAGGGTCATTTCCGGCTGGAGTCCGGGCACCACGGCCATCGCTGGCTCGATCTGGATCCACTCTTTCTCCGCCCGGCGCGCCTACGGGGTATGGTGGCGGTGCTGGCGGAGCGCCTGGCCCATCACGGCGCGGAGGCGATCTGCGGACCATTGATCGGCGGCGCGTTCGTAGCGCAGTTCGTAGCGGAGGAGTTGGGCGCGGAGTTCTACTACACGGAGCGCCATCCGTCCGACTGCGGCACCGCCCTCTTCTCAGTCGAGTACCGCATCCCGACCGGGTTACGCGATCTGATCGGCGGGAAGATCGTCGCGATCGTGGACGATGTGATCAACGCCGGCTCGGCGACCCGCGCGACCTACGCCGACCTCCTCGCCTGCGGCGCAAAGCCGGTCGCGCTCGGCGCACTCCTCACCCTTGGTTCCGGGGCCGCACGCTTTGCGGTGGAAGCCATGCTGCAACTCGAACAGCTCGCCACGCTCGATAATACCATCTGGACCCCGGAAGATTGTCCTTACTGTGCCGCCGGGATACCGCTGGAGGCGCTCACCTGATCGTACGCGCCGCCACGGATCGTGCCGCACGAGCCACCGGCCACTGACGACACGGGGCAGGCCAATGGCGTGACCCGGCGCATCGAGTCGCCCAAGCCCGCTCCGACAGCCAGGCCGATGCTGCGGATCGCACAAACCGTCGGGGAAGGAGCGTGCGACGCTTTGGTCAGCGGACGGCCATAGCACCGAGGAGCAGCGTACCCGTTCCCCTTACTCGCGCCGAAGCCTCCAGCAAAGCCGCCGTCTCTCAGGATGAGGACGCATCCCCCGCCCCCTGCACCAGCAAGGCCGGGAGCGCGATACCGAGAGGGTGGTGCAGGATCGCGCTACTCACCGTAGCGCACCTCGCAGAAGCGCTCCAACCGTGCCAGTGCATCCGGCAGGTTGTGGCGCGCGAAGCCGAGGCGGAACCCTTCGCCGGGCGCGTCGTAGACCGAACCGGGGAGGAGCATCACCCCCTCCGCCGCGACGAGGTCGGCGGCGAAGCGGTCGATGGAGTCGCCGCCCAGGAGGTGCGGGAAGCCGATCGGCCCGACGCGCGGGCGGGTCCAGGCGAACCGTTCCGGCCAGCGTGCGAGGAAAGCGTCGACCTCGGTCAGATTCCGCCCGATAATCCCCATGCTCCGCGCCAGGACCACCTCGCGCGCCCGCAACGCCACGATCGCCAGGATCTCGCTCGGCGCGCTGTTGCAGATCGTCAGGTAATCCTTGAACGCCTGGAGGCGGCGCAGCAGACCGGCGTCGTGGGTGGCGACCCAGCCGATCCGCAGCCCCGCCAGGGCGAACGCCTTGGACATCACCCCCAGGCTGATCGCGCGCTCGTAGCGGTCGGCGGCGGCGGGGAGGCGGTCGGCGGGATCATATTCGAGGAGGCGATAAACCTCGTCGGAGAGGAGCCACGCGCCGCACTCGCGCGCCACATCGAGCAGCCCGGCGAAGGTCGCGGCGTCGGGGAGCGCGCCGGTTGGGTTGTGCGGGAAGTTGACGACGATCAGGCGCGTGTTCGGGCGGATCGCCGCGCGCAATGCCGCGAGGTCGAGCGCCCACCCCCCCTCGGCGTGCAGGGGCAGCAGTGTCACTTCCGCGCCGGTGCCGCGCGATACCTCGTGCAGCGATTGGTAGGCGGGCCACGTCACGACCGCGTGATCGCCCACGCCGAGCGTGACGTTAAGAATCGCGAAGATCGCCTCTTCCGCGCCGCTGAAGACGATCGTCTCATCGGGCACGATCCCCTCGTAGAGCCCCGCGATCTCGCGCCGCAGGAGTGGGTGACCCGCCGATTCGGTGTAGCCGAGGCCGAGATCGTCCCAGAGCGCGCGACTCTCCGGATCGGCGAGGGCCAGGAGTTCCGGCAGGCGCAGCGCTTCCACATCGGACGAACTGAGCAAATAGGGCGCGGCGAACTCGTAGCGCGCGAAGTAGAAACTGTGCGAGAAGGGGTGGCGTAGGACGTGTTGGCAGCGACGGACTGCCGCAGTTCGGGAGCACAATGGAGTACGGACGCGACCTCGTCCGCATGGTGCGCGGCGATCTTCGGCGTGTCCGTACCCTTCTCATACAGTTTCTAGCGTTCCAGCTTGAAGTCCGCGAGTCGCATGGCCCCTTCCCCTCGACGATCGGCTAATACCCCCCACTCCGACAACGCACCAAAAGATACCACGCCACCGCCCGCCTCCACGCCAACAAATCCCTGTCCACTGACTACCGACTACTCATCCCGGCCTTCCCCCGCGCGGGCGGAACGGCTATACTAACACTGTGTACGTACTACCGCTCCGACGCGACAAGGGGAAGCGATGGCCGAGCGCAACGACATCACCGAGATCCGCGAGCGGATCGACATGCTCGATCTGGTCGGCGCGAAGGTGCAGCTGAAACGCTCCGGCAAAAATTGGAAGGGTTTGTGCCCTTTTCACACGGAGAAATCGCCCTCGTTCTACGTCTACCCCGAGAGCGGCAACTACGTCTGCTTCAGTTGCGGCGAGAAGGGCGACGCCTTCACCTGGCTCCAGAAGACCGAGGGGATCGATTTCCCCGAGGCGCTGGAGCAATTGGCGGCGCGCACCGGCGTCACGCTGCAACGGGGGACGCCGCGCGACCCCGAGCGCGACGAGGCGCGCGAGCGGATCTTCGCGATCAACGAGGAGGCCGCGACCTTCTTCGCCAGCGTGTTGCTGAACGGCGCGGCGGGCGAGGACGGGCGACGCTACGTGGCCGAGCGCGGATTGAACCGGGAGACGGTCGAGCGCTTCACCCTCGGCTTCGCCCCCGAAAGTTGGGACGCGCTGCTGAAGCACCTCACCGGGCACGGCCACAGCGAGCAGTCGCTGGTCGAGGCTGGGCTGCTGACCGAACGCGACGACGGGCGGCGCTACGACCGCTTCCGCAATCGCCTGATCTTCCCGATCCGCAACCGCGACGGCCAGATCGTCGGCTTCGGCGGGCGGGCGCTCGGCGACGGCAAGCCGAAATATCTCAACACGGCGCAGACGGCGGTCTTCGACAAGAGCGCGGTCCTCTACGGCATCGACCTCGCCAAGGACGCGATCCGCAAGAGCGACACGGCGGTGATCGTCGAGGGCTATGTCGATGCGATCATGGCCCACCAGGTCGGCCACGCCAACGTCGTCGCCTCGATGGGAACCGCGCTGACCGAGCAACAGGTGGGGTTGCTGAAACGCCTCACCGCGCGGATCGTGCTGGCGCTCGACGCCGACGCCGCCGGGCAAGCCGCGATGCTGCGCGGCATCGACACGATGCGCGGCGCGCTCGACTACGACGAGGTGGCGGTCGTCGATCCGCGCCAACTCGTCCGTTTCGAGCGCAAGTTGAACACCGAGATTCTGGTCCTGGCGCTGCCGGAGGGGAAAGACCCCGACGAATTCCTCCGCGCCCACCCCGGCGACTGGCCCGCGCTCGTCGCCGGGGCCGAGCCGTTGCTCGACTTCGTGCTGCGCGCGGTCGTCGGCGGCATCGACCTCGCCGACCCGAAGGCGAAGTCGGCGGTCGTGGCGCAGCTCGCGCCGCTGATCCGCGAATTGCCCGACACCATCCAGCAGGCGCACTACACCGGCCTGCTCGCGCGGATGCTGCACCTCGGCGAGGACGTGGTGGCGAGCGAGTTCCGCCGCCTCGCGCTGGTCCGCCCGACGCGGCGCGGCGGCGCGGTACCCGGTGCAGCAGCGGAGCCCGAAGCCGCCAGGTCGGCCCACAGCGCCCCGCCGCGCGAGGACCATCTGCTGGGCCTCCTCCTCAGCTTCCCAGACGCCGCGCACGATCTGGCGGCGGAGATCGCGCCCGACGACTTCACCTCTGGGGTGAACCGCGCCCTCTGGTCGTTCGCGCGCCCGATCGTGCAGGCCAATGGCAAGATCACGGCGGAAGCATTGCTGGCCGCGATCGCGGAGCCGGAGTTGCGCGCGGTCGCCGATGGGGTTATCGGCACGCTGACCCTCCGTCCGAGCGGCGTCCCCGGCCCGATCCGTCAGGAGCTCCGCGACACCCTCCGCCTGCTGCGCCAGGAAGCGAACGACGCCAGGATTCGCCTGCTGCAAGGCGCGATCGCCGAGGCGACGGCGGCGGACGACCGCGACGGCCTGACCGAACTGAGCGGCCAACTGCTGCCCCTGCTCGCCGCGCGGCGCACCTTCGACCCGCCGGCCAGCCCTTACTTCCGCGACCTTCGCACGGTAGTTGATCGCCGCTAAGTCGGCGCTGGCGATGGGAACAACGCCCGCCGCATGATGCGCGTCTCGCTGGCAGGCGTCATACTCGCCACAGGGCGGGCGAGCGTCACGGCCAGGGCGAGGAGCAGGCGCATGGGGTACGAACGACGCGATGGGTCGGGGCGGACACGAACCCTTGCGCGACAGGGCTTGCGGGTGGCCGGTACGGGCACCGAGCGCGCGATGGCGGCGGTGTCGCACGGCGCGATCGCCTTCGGCTTCGTCGGGATCGGCTTCATCCTGTCGCTGGTGATCACCGCCGTGATCTGGCTCGCCAGCAAGCGGTCGCCGTACTTACAGGAGCAATCGGACCGCGCCGGACGCTACCAGATCTATGTCGTCGTGATCAACGTCGTCGCGATCGTCGTCTGGCTCCTTGGCCTCGCCCTGCTGGGCTATCTGGTCGGCTGGGAAGGACTCTGGAATGGCAGCATCCAGCGGACCGGTGGCCTTGGTTGGCGCTGGATCATCGTCGCGATCGATGGTCTGCTCCTCCTCGTCGCCCTGCCGATCTTCGCCGTCTGGTACGTCGGCACGATCCTCTACGGCATCTACGGGGCGTATCGGTCGCTGCGCGGACACGACTTCCGCTACCCCCCGCCCTTCTGGAAACGCGGACGCCGAGGGCGCGACCGCACGCTCCGGTGGACCGAGTAACGCCCTTTTCAATGAATACCGTGTCTATCCCGTAGGAGTGCGGAACCGATGGTCACCTACGAGCAAGTCCGCGACTTCGCGCTGACCCTCCCCGGCGTCGAGGAAGGTACATCCTACGGCACACCCGCCCTGAAAGTGCGCGGCAAGCTCCTCGCGCGGCTCCACGAGAACGGCGCGCTCGTCGTCCGCGTCGGCGCGGACGCCCAGGAAGCGCTACTCGCGATGGAGCCCGAGGTCTACTTCATCACGCCGCACTACGCGGGAGGCTGGGCCATCCTCGTCCGCCTGGACATCATCGAAGACGCCGCCATGCGCTCGCTCATCGTCGAGACGTGGCGGGGGAATGCGCCGAAGCGGCTGGTGGCAGCGTCCGAACAAGATATGTCATAGGGCACGTCAGCCAAGAAGCACTTTGCTATTCTGCGGCGTCAGCCCGACTCAATGCCAAGTGTGCCCGAACTAGTGCTTGTACTTCCGCAGTGGACAAATTACCAATCGTTTGGCCAAGTGTTTGTTCCAACTGATATGTATAGGGAGAGCCAAGTGCAGCTAAAAAGTCACGAAGGGCTTGTTGTTCGGCACCTTGATATCGTTCCACTGGCTGACTTTCGATTGCGGCGCGCATTTCCCATAAGGTCATTGCTTCCGCTTCATAGCCCACTAAGATGTTTATCGATGCTCTTGTTGATAGCCCATGGTCCTTTGCCCAAATCCAAAACTTTTCGTGGTTGAATTCCCGTATTTCATCAATGTTGCGTATTCCAAGACGTAGAGCTGCCGCAACGTCCCGCTGCTTTATTTGTCGGTACATCCCGATCCCGGCCCAGCCACCGCCGTGTTCCATCGATCCATCGCGCCCTTCGAGGTACATGATCTGATAGCTGATGTCGCGTACTTCATCGGTCGCATCGCGCAGCGGCGTAATTCCTAATAGGGCTTCACCCAACGTCATGAACTGTTCGGGCACAAGCATTCTAAAAGCGGAGCCTGCCGCCTCCATCTCGCTTACCAGATCGGGGTGCGGAGCGATGATTTCATCATCCCGTTTCAGCCACCAATCCTCCTTGCGATCATCGGTGACAAAAATGATAGGCCCGGGCTCGCGCATTGCCTTATCTAGCAATTGGAACCACAAAACAACATCTCCGAACTGTCTATCGCCTGCCTTCTTAACATCATCGAATCCAGGTGGTTGGCGACGATCGAAACGGGCTTGGGCATCAGTCAGTTTTGCGGCCAATTCCGTCGCGCCATACGCATCACCACTCCTGCCAGCAAGAATCGCTTTCGCTCGTTCCAGGATCGGGTCGACGATATTGTAGTTAGGATGATGCATCTTCGTGGCTTCGATATTTTCGGCCATTTCCGTTTCCAGTTTGGATAGCATTGCATCCAAACTAGCAGTGTCGATTCCAGAATGCCGAGCATACCGCGCTTGAATCCAATCACGAGTTTTGGCAAGTCGCCCATTCAATTCCGCAATTGCCTGATCATAGGCACGTTGCTGATCCGCAATAACCTTAGGACGATTCTCGTAGAATTCCTTCACTGCCTGATCGGTTATCCATAAGTAGTCCCGTAATCCGTCCAATATGTTCAACAAATGGTCCCGAGTGCGTGGCGTATAACGATATAAATTCAGCAGCACATTCGCATCAACTGAAAACAGGTGAGCATGACGAAGCGGGTTCGGCTGTGCCATTACGGTATCAGTCGCCCGCAGGTCGTCATCTGGAGGCACTACATTTGCCATTAATTTTCCACTGATCCAACTTGGACGAATACAAATCTGAGCGTTACCAAATCTTGGTTAGTACGGCGGCACCATACTAGATCGTCTCCTGCGGTCGGTACTGCAACGCCTCCGCGAGGTGGGCCGCGCTCACCCGGTCCGCGTTCGCGAGGTCGGCGATCGTCCGGCTGAGTTTGAGGACGCGGTGGTAGCCACGCGCGGAGAGTTGCAATTGGCGCATCGCCGCGCGCATCAGCCCCTCGCCCGCCGCGTCGAGCGCGCACCATTCGCGCACCTGGGCCGGTCCCATCTCCGCGTTGGTCACGACGCCACTCCCCGCGAAACGCGCCGCCTGCCGCGCCCGCGCCCCCTCCACCCGCGCGCGCACCGTCGCCGACGACTCGCCGAGCCGCGCGTCGGCCAGCTTCTCGTACTCCACGCGCGGCACCGTCAGGTGGATGTCGATCCGGTCGAGCAAGGGGCCGGAAAGGCGCTTCTGGTAGCGCGCGATCGCGCTCGGCGCGCAGGTGCAATCCTTCGTCGGGTCGCCGTGAAAGCCGCACGGGCACGGATTCATCGCCGCGATCAGCATCACGTTCGCCGGGAAGGTCAGCGTGCCGCTCGCCCGGCTGATCGTCACGACCTTGTCCTCCAACGGCTGGCGCAGCACCTCCAGCGCCCGCGCGTCGAACTCCGGCAACTCATCCAGAAAAAGGACGCCGCGATGCGCCAAACTGATCTCGCCCGGTCGCGGCATCCGCCCCCCGCCCACCAGCCCCGCATGACTGACGGTGTGGTGCGGCGCACGAAAGGGGCGCGTCGGCACGAGCGGCGTCCCGGTCGGCAACAGCCCGCCGACCGAGTAGATCTTGGTGACCTCCAACGCCTCCTCGAAGGTCGGGCGCGGCAGGATCGAGGGGAGCGCGCGGGCCAGCAAGGTCTTAAATCACACGCTTATCTCTGATTTTCACGATTTTCGTTGATAGAACTGGGGGAATAACACGGTCATTTCACCGCGCTTCCTTGCCATAAGTGAGGGTTACTTGCGGGTCTCTCGCCTATCTGATGGTGGGTGGACAGTAGCGATCAGAGCAAGGGCTGCAAGGCGAGAGCATGGCCAAGCGCTAGCTTCCCCATGGGGTCATAGCCACCCCCGTTGTTGGCACCGCGAGGCGCAGCAGATCAGGTTTCGCCGGATGCTTCACGCCGCCAAGAGCACGCGCTGACGGAGACGAGCGAAGCCTGCGCGCCCGTACCCCTGGCGCTTCAGCAACTTAAACTTGTGGGCAAAGCTCTCGGCCGGGCGGTTACTCCACAGTCGCACGAGGAGCTCCCTACTTGCGGTACTAAATCAGCGGGAGACAGGATGGCAGCAGCGGCTCGCGAACTTATGTGGTCGCGCCTTGGGGTGCCAAGTGGTGTCATCGACCTCGTTGGGCAGAAGTTTAGCAACATAGGGCATGCTGACCTGATCGCGATGCGTACCCTTGCGCTGCTCTAGGAGTCTGGGCAGCTCCGGCCGTCGGATATCGCCGAACGGGATGGGCTCACTGCTCGCTGACCCGCGCCCGCTGGCCGATCTCACCCTACACGACCAGTACGGCACGCCGGTCGCGCTACGCGAGTTTTGCGCGGCAAGCCGATTCTCCTCTTCTTCGGCTTCACCCAGTGCCCCAGCTTCTGCTCCACGACTCTCGCGGAGTTCAAGGGGGCGAGGCGCGCCCTCGGGGTGGACGCGGGGCGCTTGCAGGTCGTCTTCCTCAGAGTCGATCTAGGGCACGACATCACGGCGGGGACGCGTCGCCCGCAGTCGCGTTTGACCGGACCGCGTACACTGGGGGCAACGGCGGCAGCGCGCCTCGTCACATCGTCCGGCGCGGCCGTAGCCGGGGAGGACGAGCATGGCCACACCCACGCCCAGTGCGCCCACCGTCGCGACCCTGCCCGCGCCAGTCAGGCGCCGATGGCGCGGACGCGTCGACGGCGTGCTCCTCCTGGCGCTGGTCGTCCTGTCGCCGTGCCTGGTGGTCGGCGGGTGGCTGTTCTATCCCGAGTACGGCGTGACGGTGTGGCAGCTCGCGTGGCAGGGGGAGACAACCCTGCGCTACCCGGGCGGCGCGGACGACGGCTGTCGGCGCAGCCGCGGCTGGCCCTGCGCGACGCCGCCCTGACGCGCGGCCTCGGGGCGGCCTTCGCCCACACGGTCGGCCTCGGGACGGGCCTGGTGCTGCTCTTCGCCGCTGGACCGCTCCGCGCCGGGACGTTCGGCGTCGGCGACTTCGCGCTCTTCGCCTACTACCTCGGCTTCGTCGGCGAGTTCACCCGCTTCGGCGGCGGCGTGCTGGCGGGCGGCCGACAGGCCGGGATCGCGCTCGCGCGCCTGGGGCCGCTGCTGCGCGGGGCGTCTGCGGCGGCGCTGACCGCGCCGGATGCCGCGTCGCCAGGGGGGACCGCCCGCGCCCGCCGCGCGGCTCGTCGGCGTGGCGGTGGCCGGGCTGACCTATCGGCATCCCGCGTCGGGGCGCGGGATCGTCGGCGTGGACCTGCGGATCGCGCGCGGCGAGATCGTGGTGCTCGCGGGGCGCGTAGCGGCGGGCAAGACGACGCTGCTGCGCGCGCTGCTGGGGCAGCTGGCCGCCGAGGCGGGCGAGGTCCGCTGGAACGGGGTGCCGGTGCGCGACCCGGCCACCTGGTGTGTCCCGCCGCGCGTCGCCTACACGCCCCAGGTGCCGCGGCTGTTCAGCGACACCCTGGGCGAGAACATCCTGCTCGGCGTCGCGCCGGGGGCGGTCGATCTCCCCGCCGTGCTCCGCGCGGCGGTCCTGACGGACGACCTCGCGCTCCTCCCCGCAGGCCTGGCGACGCCGATCGGCCCGCGCGGCGTGCGCCTCTCGGGCGGGCAGGTGCAGCGCGCGGCGGTGGCGCGGATGCCGGCCCGCGAGGCCGACCTGCTGGTACTGGACGATCCCACCAGCGCGCTCGACGCCGCCACCGAGCGCCTGCTGTGGGCGCGCCTGCGCGCCCGTCCCGACCGGATCGTGGTCCTCGACGCGGGTCGCGTCGCAGCGACCGGGACGCTGGCCGAACTCCTGGCGACGAGCGTCGAGTTGCGGCGGCTGTGGGAGGACGACGGGGAAGAGACGCGCTGACCCATGTCACGCGACGCTACCCTTGTGCCGTGCGCGGTGACCCGCCGCGTGGGCGAACGCTTGCTCCACCACGCCGGGTCGTGTACCACGTCATCGGGATCAGGATCGCGAGGGATACGCCTCGCGATGGCACGACTATGCGGCTCTCTGGTACCCCAGCCTCGCGTAGCGATTTATGTCAGGTCGCGCGGGGTTGTCTCGACCTGTGCACGTCACGTAGTTCCACCCCATGCTGCAAGGGACACGCGATGCGGCAGCCGTCAGCCGCCATCACGGGCGCGGTCGCGCGCGCCGTAGCAGGCGTTGAGCAGGCGCATCCCCCAGCCCTGCGACGGCCCGGCGCTGTTCGAGAGGAGCGCGAAGGCGAGGTCGCACCCCGGGTCGATCCACAACCAGCCCCCGGTGCCCCCCGCGTGGCCGAAGCCGCGCGGCGAGCCGAGAATGTTGCCGCGCGGGCTGCGCAGCGCCCAGCCGAGCCCCTGGGTGGTGACGGGCCGCAACGCGCCGTCCTCCTCGGTGACTAGGCCCGGCTGCGGGGTCGCCATCGCCGCCACCGCCCCCGCCCCGAGGACGCGCGCCGCCCCACCCGGCCCGCCGCCGAGGAGCGCCCGCCCGAGGGCGAGCAGGTCGGGGACGGTGCCGTAGAGGTCGGTCGCCAGACTGTCACGGTACGCCCATGCCGCGGGCGTGTCGAGTTCCGGCAGCGCGGCGGGCTCGCGGGCGAGGCGCGCCGTGTCGGCGGGGGTGAAACTGGTGTCGCGCATACCGAGCGGGGCGAAGAGCTCGTCCCGCAGCCATTCCGGGTAGTCTCGCCCGCCGACCCGCGCGATCAGCTCGCCCAGGACCAGCCAGGGGAGGCGGCTGTAGCGTTGGCGCGCCCCAGGAGGGTGATCCAGTCCCAGGCCGCAGGCGATGGTGTAGAGGGCGGCGCGCGGTTCCCGGCGGATATAGGCCCCGTCGAGGGTCGCCCGCGCCGCATCATCGAACTCGGCGAAGCCGCTGGAGTGGGTCAGCAGGTGCCAGACGGTGACGCCGCCCTTGCCGTTGGCGCCGAACGCGGGGAGATACGCGGCCACCGGGTCGCCGAGGAGGAGCAGGCCGCGCTCGACGAGTTGCAGCACCGCCGTGGCAAGGATGGGCTTGGTGAGCGAGGCGAGTGGGAAGATCGTGTCCGGGGCGACCGCCGTCGTGCCGCCGACCGCGCGCGACCAGCGGGTCGTCGCTCCGTCGGACACGGCGGCCACGGCGCTCGCGTAGTCGCCGGAGGCGACCATCGCCGCCATGACGGCGGCGGCATGGTCGAACGCCGCCCCGGTGCCGGTGGCCCTGTCGCCCATCGCGCCCCCCCTGTTATCCGCAGGCCAGCCGCCCTACCGGCACTATACCAGGGGGGACGGGAGCAGCACTCCCGGCGGGGGGCGGGCGAAGCGACGCGTCGTGCCGCTGCCTCGGCGGCGGCAAGGCCCGATGACCATTGACGCCAACAGCGGTGTTCCACACCGCATCCACGAGATACGGCAGCCCCCCCACCGGTCGCCCGGCATGCGAGGGGCCGTACGATGGCGCGAGGCCGATCGACCCCGCCATGGGCCCCGGTCCCACGGATCCGTTACCGATGAGCCCGCACCCCGTGCCGTGGACCCGCGTCCCACGAAAGCGATGCCCCGGCGACGACACGATGACCATCGCCGGGGCATCGTTGCGCCCGAGTCCCACGACCGTACCTCCAGAAGGGTGCGTCCCAGCCCTAGCGATAGGGCGAGAAGGGCGTCGCCGGTGCAAGGCCCGCCTACCCTGCCGCGACCGACAAGGCAAGGTAGAATACGCCGTGTGCAAGGCGGGGATCGCTGCCGTTCGGCGAGCGGCGACGCTTGGCGGCGCGTCGTCTCTCCGGGCCGGCCATCTCCCGTGCGCCCCGATGGGCGGGGCCGGTACGCTGCTGCCGCGAGGGGGGGAATTATGCGGGCGGGCGACTATGTCAGCAATGAGGAACTGATCCAGGAGGCGCGGCGGCGGCTCCACCAGGGTGCCTGGGATTACCTCGTCGGCGGGGCCGCGTCGGAGACGACGTTGCGGCGCAACCGGCTGGCGTTCGATCGGGTCGCCTTCCGCCCGCGCATCCTGGTCGACGTCTCGACGATCGATCCGAGCACGACCTTCCTGGGCCAGCGCCTGCGGATCCCCGCGATCCTCGCGCCGATCGGCTCGCTCCAGGTCTTCGACCCGGGCGGGGCGGTCCCGGTCACGCGGGCCGCGACCGCGTTCGGGGTCGTGCACGCCGTCAGCTCGGTCACGCTGCCCGCGCTGGAGGAGACGGCGGCGGCGACCCCGACCCCCAAGATCTTCCAGCTCTATGTCCACGGCGACCAGACGTGGACCGAGGAAATCGTCGGGCGGGTCAAGGCGGCGGGCTACGCCGCGCTGGCGCTGACGGTCGACGTCGCGCACTACAGCCGCCGCGAGCGCCCGATGCTGACCCGCTACCGGCGCCCGAGCCAGAGCATCGTCCCCGCCCACAACTATCTCGGCGCGCTGACCTGGGAGACGATGGACCGGATCCGGGAGCTGGGCGGGCTGCCGTTCATGCTCAAGGGGGTGCAGACCGCCGAGGACGCCGAGTTGGCAGTGGCGCACGGGGTCGAGGTGATCTGGGTCTCCAACCACGGGGGGCGCCAGATCGACCACGCGCTCGGCAGCCTGGCGACCCTGCCGGAGATCGTGCAGGCGGTGGCCGGCCGGGCGCGGATCGTCGTCGACGGCGGCGTGCAGCGCGGCAGCGACATCCTCAAGGCGATCGCGCTGGGGGCGGACGCCGTCGCGCTCGGCCGCCTGCAGGGGTGGGGGCTCGCCGCCGCCGGCCAGGCCGGGGTGGTGCGGATGCTCGAGATCCTGGAGGATGAGCTGATCTGCGAGATGGGCCTCCTCGGCGTCGCCAGCCTCGATCAGCTGACGCCGCGGCACGTCTGCCCGGCGGAGGCGGTCACGCCGCCGCACGAGATGAGCAGCTGGGTCAATCTGTCGGGCGGGCGGATCGTGTAGCCCGACGCGCGGTGCCAGCGCCCAAGGTGCACGACGCAAGGACGACCAACCACCTTGCCCTGAGCCTCGGTCCGCGAACGCCGAGCCCGGGTCCCGCCACTTCGCCAGCGGTTGGGCCGAGTCCCACATGGAAGGTCGGGGTTACATCCGACTTCAAGTAATGCCTTGTAATCGGGGCGCCACAGGCGGGCGAGATCCACGACGTGATAGCGGCCATCCGCCTCGAGATCGGCACAGCTGGGTGTAGGCGGCGAGGACGAGCCAGGCCCGGCGGTCGGCCTGCGCGGGGTGCCGGACGCGCGGCGTGTGTCGGCCGAGCGTCTGCCTAATGAAGCGGAAGGTATGCTCCAGCGCCCAGGGGGCACCCGACCTCCGGACAGACGCGCGCCAGAGCAGGTCGCGATCGAGCGGGTAACCGGCGGGGGCCTGGAGCCAGAGCCACAGGGCCTGCGGCGGGTACGGCCGGCCGGGCAGGCGGCCCACCTCGACGAGCACGAGGGTCATCGGCACGATGGGCGACGGCCTCTTGGTGCCGTGCCCGGTGCGGTCCTGCAATTTCGGGTGCAGCCCCGCCCACGCGCGGACCCGCACGGTGCCGTACTGCGCGTCCTCGACCGTGCGCTCGGCCGTCGGCGTCGGCCAGGTCGCCGGGTCGGCGGGTCGCCGTAGCAGCAGCGCCCGGGACGCAGCCGCACGAGCAGCGCCGCGCGGCACGCGCCCAGCCCGCGCTGCAAGGCGACCGCATCGTGGCCCGCATCGAAGACGAACAGCGGCACGGGGCCGGCGGGCGGCAGGCGGCGGACCAGCCCGGTGATCTGTGCCACCGCGACCTCGCGGCCTGCTCGTTCGGGTGGACGCGGCGCACATCCAGCGGCGCGGTCCAGCGCTCGCGGGCGAACCCGACCCGGGCGAGCCACTGGTACGACCAACCGGCCACGCTGGGCCGCCCGGCGGAGTGGCGCGCGGGGTGATAAGAGCAGCCGCGCTCCGGGCTGGCCGCCGCGTCGCAACGGGACCACACGCGGCAATCGACCGCCTACACGGGCTGGCCCTCGGCGAGCGGCAGGCCCGCGAGCAACGCCCGCAGCTCGGTCTCGTCGAGGCGTCCGTGGACCAGTGCGGCGTGGCGGCTGCCCCACCCGCGCCGATGCACCGGCGCGCCGCTCAAATGGACCGGGGACGGCACCGCCCCGGCGGTCAGCACGGCGTCGGCCAGCGCGAACAGCGCGTCCGCGCGCCGCTACAGGCAGCCGTAGCAGTCATCGCGGAAGTCGCGCAAGGCGGTACCGTTCATCTCCATACGCGCACGTGTGCCATCGCTACCGGACGCGCCACCACCCGCACCTTGCCGGATTCGAAGCGCAGTTAAATCACAAGGTAACGAACGCCGCAACAGGTGCGCGAGCCGTGGTCAGTCGCGCGCGGCGAGGCGGTCCAGCAACGCGTCGGCGATCGCGGCGAACGCCGCGGCCTGCGGCCCGTCCGGGGCTCAGTCGCGCGTGAAGAGCCCGAGGTAGCGCGTCGTGCGGAAGCCCGCCCGCAGATCGTCCCAGAAGGAATCCCGGAGTATCGTCGGGAAAACGGCGAGCGGGGCCACCTCGGCCCGGGTGACGAAGCGCATGGCCGTGATGCGATTGTCGTCCTGCTCGCCCACCCCGGACCCGAGCGTGCCGGAGAATGTGGGCGCCACGACATAGAGTTCGAGGTGGTGGCGCGGTGGCGTCGCTTCCAGATATTCCCGCACATACGCGATGGTTGTCGGTGCGACGCGCAGGCCCGTCTCCTCGCGCACCTCGCGCGTGGCGCAGTCGAAGATCGACTCCGTCCCTTCCAACGTGCCGCCCGGCGGGCTCCACCAGGTCGCCCCACTAACTTGGTTGCGGTGTTCCACAAGGAGGACCGCGTCGCCCCGCGTGACCAGCGCCCGCACTTTGATGTGATAGTCCATCGCGCTCCGCCGTGTCGCTTGGCACCACTGACAATACCAGGGCAACATCTACGCTGCAGCGTACCGCAAAACGCTAATCATTGTGTGATGGTACTTACTACTCATTGCACAACTCCTCGCTATGACGGCGGAGTGTTTTGAGGCAGATCAGGGCGCAGGGGAGGTCGAGGAAGGCCTGGTGCAGTTCTTCGCGGCGCTCGTAGCGGATCGCCAGGCGGCGGTACTGGTTTAACCACGCGAATGTCCGCTCCACGACCCACCGCCACCGACCCAATCGGCTCTTGTCCTCGACGCCTTTGCGGGCGATCCGCACCTTAATCCCGCGCCGGTGCAGGTACCGGCGACAGTGCCGCGCGTCGTAGCCCTTGTCGGCGTGGACCTTCTCCGGGCGTTGGCGCGGTCGGCCGCGCGACCCCCGAACCGGCGGGATGGCCGCGATGACGGCCGCGAAGACGGTCGCGTCGGGGCGCTCGGCCCCGGTCAGGCCAGCGGCCAGCGGCAGCCCCTGACGAGCGACGGCCAGGTGCCGCTTGGTCCCTGGCCTGCCCCGATCGGTCGGGTTCGGCCCCACCGCAGCGCCCCTTTTTTGGCGCGCAGGCTGGCGCTATCGACCGCGACGCGCGACCAGTCGAGCGCGCCGAGCGCGCCCAGGCGATCGAGGATCGCCCGGTGCAACGCCTGCCAGACCCCGGCGGACTGCCAGTCGCGGAGGCGTCGCCAGCAGGTGCTCCCGCTCCCGCAGCCGAGCATGTGGGGCGGCGCGTTCCAGCCGCAGCCGGTCTTCAGGACGAAGATGATCCCGCACAACGCGCGGCGATCGGGCAGCCACGGGCGACCGCCCTTGCGGTGCGGCGGGTGTGGCGGGAGCAGCGGCGCGATCAGCGCCCACAAGTCGTCGGGGACGAGCGTTTCCATATCCATGAACAGTAAACGATCCGCCTCGCCCGTCGGTTATGCAACGCGTAGTTAGCTCGACTTTAGCGGATCAGGCGACGTAGCAGAGTGCTTCGGTCAGGCGTTCCACGAAGGCGCGCGGGAGTTTAACGATCTCATCGGGACAAGTGGATGTCTGGAAACTCTCATGCCGCCACAACGCGCGCCGGACGAGCGCCAGGGCGTCGGCGAAGGTGGGCCGCGCCTTGCGGTACCACGCGGCTTGCCGGACGGTGGCGGCCGGGTCGGTCATGTGCTCGTGGGCCAGCAGGGTGACGAGCGAGAAGAGACCCAGCAGGGCGGGCGTCGTGCGCCGGATCGCGCGGTCGGACCACTGGCGCTGCGACTCGACGCCGAGATGGCGTCGGGTCTCCTCCAGGGTCACTTCCAGTTGCCAGCGCTGCACGAACCACCCCAGGATCTGCGCGGACGTGGCCGCTTGGTCGGTGCAGCGCAGCGCCTGGGTGGCGAACTTCCCCTGCGGGTCACGGATGAGCACCCAGCGCAGCGGCACCGGCGGCAGGCCGCTGTGGTACCACACCGCCGTGGCCGTGGCGACCTCGACCGCGCGCTCGCCAGCGCCGTACCACTGCGCCACAGCGATGCCCGCCCAGGCCGTGTCGGCAGCGGCGGCCACGGCGGCGAGCGTGGGTAAACGCGCGCCTTTGCGGCGTGGCCGCCCGTTCTGCCGCGGGCGCCGCGGCGGTGCGGGATCGTAGAGGGCCGCGTCGAGCCGCAGACGGGTGACCACCGTGACCGGCTTCGGCCAAGAACCGCACGCCGCCAGGAAGGCCAACGCGGCGTAGCCACTGTCGGCGACGGCGACCACCTCGCGTTCCGGCCACCAGCGGCGGACGACCAGCAGCAACTGGCGTGCCCAGTCGGTCAGCGCCTTGTGTCGCCGGCCATGCTCCCGGTCGTACCGCGCGGAGGGCGCGAGCGCGGTCAGCACGGGCAGCGCCCAGGTCCGGCCTGCCCAGGGGATCGGCACCAGCAGCATCAGGCAGGCCCAGCGGAGGCCACTCGCCTTCGCGAAGTGGGCATGGCTCGACCGTACCGCGTCGCGGTAGATGCCCTTCGCCGCGATCTTCCGGCCGCGACGGCGCTCCAGCGTCTCATCGATCCCGAAGACGA
>JAABUN010003935.1_pt1 | contig 21477 bp, 20 predicted proteins | sample 5559311 | NCBI WGS metagenome assembly JAABUN01 (sample SAMN10711877, study PRJNA513370) | rock metagenome | isolation source: Antarctica rocks | place: Antarctica: Victoria Land, Siegfried Peak sud
GCACCTTCATGGCCGACTTCGTGGCGTGGTACAACCACGAGCATCACCACACCGGCCTGGGCCTTCATACCCCGGCCGATGTGCACTACGGGCTGGCCGCCGGTAAGGCGAGCGAGCGAGTCAAGACGCTGACCACGGCCCGGGCGGCGCACCCCGAACGCTTCGCCAGCACCCGCACCCCCAAGATCCTCCAGCTGCCCGAAGCCGCCTGGATCAACCAACCCCCAGAGCCAACCCCCGAGCCCGCGGAACACCTGCGGCTTAACACCCGCTGGTCTCATCCACCTTGACAAACTGCGCGTGCACGATCAGGCCGATGGGCCGTGCGGGGGGTGTCGGCTGGAGTGTGCACGTGCGCGATTGGGTCGGTGGGCCGTGCGGGGCCTCTTGGCCAGGAGGGCGGGCCGCTCAGCCGCGGCGCAGCTGCAGCTGGTGCACCCCGATGTAGGTGCTGCGGAAGCCGGCCTCGCAGTAGCCGAGGTAAAACTCCCACATCCTGCGGAACCGCTCGTCGAAGCCGTGCGGGCGGATCTCCGGCCAGTTGGCCTCGAAGCGCTCCCGCCACCGGTGCAACGTCTCGCCGTAGTGCTGACCGAAGCTGAGGTCCTGGGTGACCGTTAGCCTGGTATGCCGATCCAGCGCCTCGTCGATCGCGCGCAGCGAGGGCAGCATGCCGCCGGGGAAGATGTACTTAAGGATCCAGGAGTGCGACTTCTGCGTCGCGAGCATCTGCCGGTGTCCCATGGTGATCGCCTGGATCGCCGCGGTGCCGCCGGGGGCCAGCAGGGAGTCGATGGCAGCGAAGTACGTGGGCCAGAACTCCCGGCCGACGGCCTCGATCATCTCGATGCTCACGACGGCGTCGAACTCACCGCGCACGTCACGGTAGTCCTGCAGTCGCAGGTCGACGTGCTCGGACAGTCCGGCGGCATCGACCCTGTCCTGGGCCAGCGCCAGCTGCTCCGCCGACAACGTGATGCTGGTGACGTGCGCACCACGCTGGGCGCCGCGCAGCAGCAACGAACCCCACCCGGAGCCGATCTCCAGGACCCGCGTGCCCTCCCGCACCCCGGCCATGTCCAGGATCGAGTCCAGCTTGCGCTGCTGCGCCTCCTGCAGGTCGCCGCCCAGCGGCGGCTCGGTCTGCGCGAACAACGCGGAGGAGTAGGTCAGCGAGGGGTCCAGAAACCTGCTGAACAGCTCGTTTGACAGGTCGTAGTGCGCCTCGATGTTGCTCTTGGACCCCTCGAGACTGTTGCGCTGCACCGGTGGGGCGCTCAGGTCGGCCAACCCGCGCAGCCGCTGCAGGCCCTTGGGCACCAGCTCGGTCAGCCGCGCCGCCCACGGCTCCAGCACGTCGGCCAGGTCGTGGCCGTCGGCGGCCCGCCAGTCACCGGCCATGTAGGCCTCCCCGAAGCCGATCTTGTAGTCGCGCGCCAACCGGGCGAAGAACTGGTCGGGCCGCACGATCTCGAAGACGGGGGCGCCCACGTCGTGACTGCCGCCGCCGGAGACGGACCCGTCCGGCCAGCGCACCGTGGCGTGCACGCGATCGGCGGCGTAGTCGAAGATGCGGCGTGCCAGCACCCCGCGTACGGCTGAGGACCGGACCGGGGGCATGACCTCCTCCGGCTGACCAGTGGAGGGGGTGGTGATCTGAGACTGGGTCATCACGATCCTTCGAGCGGGCTGTGGGTCGGGCGGGGCTGGATGGGCAGGCGGCGTGCCCACAGCCAGACGCCGTGGGCCTTGATCAGCAGGCTGACCTGCTGAGACATCAGCGGATGACGAAGCACGAGCCTGGCCAACCGGCGCCGGGTGACCGGCTCCGGCGCTCCGGTGAAGGATGCAGTGAAGTCCGGTCGAGCCCCCGTGTCCCCGCCGCGATGCAAAGTCACCGAGACAGCTACGCGCTCCTGAGTCAACCGGAACGTCAGTCGATATCTTCCGGTCACGTCGTAGAACGGCGAGACGTAGAGCTCTTTGTCGGTCGTCGCCGAGCCGCGCTGGTCGGGGCGCAGCAGATACGGGTGTCGCTCGCCGTAGGTGTTGTGCACCTCGGCGATCACACATCGGGTCGCCCCGGTCACCGGGTCCAGGCACCAGTGCACGCTCAGCGGGTTGAACACGTAGCCGAGCACCCGGGCGTTGGCCAACATCAGCACCCGGGTGTCGTCGGCCAGGTCGACCCCTTGCGCGCGGGCGAAGGCCAGGACGTTGGCGCGGATGCTGCGCTCCGGGTCGCCGAGGTGGTCATCGGCACGGAAGCCGGCGGCCCAGCGCCACGGCCGGCGGACCCGCGGCAGGTCGTCGAGGTCCACCAGCCACTGGTAGACCCCGTGCCGCAGCCCGTGGTCGATCGGGCCGCGCCGCTGGTGCTGCACGGTGCCGGGGACCAGGGCGGGCACCCGCGGGAGGGTGTGTGTCGTCATACCGGCGTGTCCGTGCTGGTCACGAGCTCGCGGGTATGCCGTGCGGTCCAGTCCGCGGCGGCGTGACCGGAGCGGCAGCCGTCCTCGTGAAAGCCCCACCCGTGGTAGGCGCCGGCGTAGGCTGTGCTCGCGGTGTTGAGCGAGGGCAGCTCGGTCTGCGCGGCCACCGACTCCGGCGTGTACTCCGGGTGGGTGTAGCTCATCCGGGCCAGCACCGTGGCGGGGTCGACCTGCTCCCCTGCGTTAAGGGTGACTATGAAGTCCTGAGCGGATTCGTGGCCCTGGAGTCGGTTCATCCAGTAGCTCACCCGGGCCCCGGCAGCTGCCTCCGCGCAGTCGGCCATCGCGTAGTTCCACGACGAGCGGGCCCGTGGCGCGGTCGGCAGCAGGGAGGAGTCGGTATGCAGCACCGTCGGGTTGACGGAGTAGCCGAAGGACCCCAGGACCTGCAGCTCCTGCTCGGTCGGGTCGGCGAGCAGCGCCAGGGCCTGGTCGGCGTGGGTGGCCAGGACCAGCTGGTCGAAGGTGTTGATCGAGCCGGCGCCGGTGCGCACGCTCACCCGCTCGCCCCGGCCGACCTCGACCACGGGGTCGCCGGTGCGGATGTCGGGCAACCGCGCGGCGATCGCCTCGACATACGTGCGGGACCCGCCGACAACGGTGAACCACTGTGGGCTGTTGGTGATCTGCAGCAGCCCGTGGTGCTCCAGGAAGCGGAACAGGTAGCGCGCCGGATAGCGCAGGGTCGTCTCGTGCCCGGAGCTCCACACGCAGGACACGACGGGCACGGCGTAGTGCTGCACGAAGTAGTCGTCGAAGCCGTGCTCGCTGAGCCAGTCGCCCAGCGGCGTCAGGTCGGACTCGGGACTGTCTTGCAGGTAGCGCCGGGCGCTCCGGTTGAACCGGGTGACCGCACTCAGCATCCGCGGGAAGCGCAGGTCACGCAGCTGCGAGGGCTTGGCGAGCACACCCTTGGCCCCGCTGCCCCCGGCGTACTCCAGCCCGCAGCCGCCGCAGGAGATGCTCATGCTCATCTCGGTGGGTCGCACCGCAATGCCGAGCTCGGCAAACAGTGCTCGCAACAGCGGGTAGGTGCGGTCGTTGTGCACGATGAAGCCGGAGTCGACGGCATACTGGCCCCCCTCGAGGTCGGTGACGTCGTGGGTGTGCGTGTGTCCACCCAGACGGGGCTCGACCTCGTAGACGGTGACCCCGTGGCTCTCCCGCAGAAGGTAGGCAGCCGTCAGCCCAGAGACGCCCGAGCCGACGACGGCGACGGTGGGTCGCGGCATCAGCTCAGGCCTGCCGATCGGCGGTCCGATGTGTGCATGCGGCACTCCCCATGGTTGGCTATGCTGATCACTCTCGATCATTCGACGATCTAAAGGTACTAGGCGAACGTGAACGAGTCGCGACAGAGATTCGGAACCGGGCCGCCTCCCGGACGGGAGGACGTGCGCGCGGTCACCCTCGCCCTGCGGCTGCTGGTGGCTCGCACGCAGCAGTATGCCGACCGGGCCGGCCACGACGCGGGTCTGCACCGCTCGGACCTGACGGCCATGAACCACATCAGCCAGGCCATTGTGCAAGGGGAGAGACTCGGCCCCGGTGACGTCGCCAAGCGGATGAGCCTGTCTCCTGCTGCCGTGACCGCCTTGGTCGACCGGCTGGAGTCGGTGGGGCACGTGGTGCGGCATCGCGACGTCAAGGACCGCCGCCGGATCCGGCTGGACCTGACCCACCAGGCGACAGTAACGGCCCGGGGAATGTTCCGCCCGATGACCCAGGCAATGGCCGATGCGCTGGAGCCCTACAGCGACGAGGAGCTGCAGCTGATCACTCGGGCCCTGACCGACCTGACGGCGGCGCTCGACCAGGTCGGCGAGGGCGGGCCCACGCAGGCCCCCCATGAGACTGACTGATCTCGCTGCTGCCCTGTCCGGGCGAGAGCCGGGGCAGCCCGCCCAAAGCATGGACGGCGAGTCCACGGACGACCGCCCCGAGGGCGATCCCGTGAACGTCGAAGTCACCGGGGTCACGCACCAGTCCGCATGGGTCCGCACTGGAGACGCATTCGTGGCGATCGGCGGAGCTCGCTTCGACGGGCACGCGTTCATCGCTGACGCGGTCGACCGGGGAGCGGTGGCCGTGCTGGGCGACGGGCTGCCCTCGGGGGTGACCTGCCCGGTGCCGTACGTCGTGGTGCCTGTGGCCCGGCATGCGCTCGCCGATGCGGCGGCGCAGATCGCCGGCCACCCGAGCCGGTCGATGACCGTCATCGGCATCACTGGCACGGATGGCAAGACCACGACCTCGTGCCTGGCCCGGCACCTGCTGCGCGCTGCCGGACGGCGCACCGGTCTGCTGTCGACCATCGGCTACGAGCTGCCCGACGGGCAGCTGCGCCAGCCGCCGGCCCACTTCACGACACCTGAGGCGCCGCAGGTGCAGCAGATCCTGGCCGACATGCTCGGGGCCGGCACCGAGACGGTCGTCGTCGAGACCTCCAGCCACGCCTTGGCGATGGACCGGGTGCGCGCGGTGGACTACGACATCGCGGTGTGGACCAATCTGACCGGTGAGCACCTGGACTTCCACGGGACGATGCAGGGCTACTTCGAGGCCAAGGCGCTGCTGGTGCAGCGTGCCCGGGAGGCCGTGCTCAACGCCGACGACGCGTGGACCCCCCGGCTGCTGGAGCTGGCCGGTGAGCGGACGACATACAGCGCGGAGGGCGGTTCGGCGGACTGGACGGCGAGCGACGTCGTGGAGGGGGCCGACGACCTGCGCTTCACCGTGCACTCGCCCGATGGGTCGGCGCCGGCGGTGCTGCCGATGATCGGCCGGTTCAACGTGGCCAACGCGCTGGCTGCCATGGCCGCGGTGCACCGGGCCGGGGTGGGTCTGCCGGCGCTCGTCGAGGGGCTGGCCAGCTTTGCCGGGGTGCCCGGGCGGATGGAGATGGTCGAGCGCGGCGCGGGGGAGCCGCGGGTGATCGTCGACTTCGCGCACACACCGCCGAGTCTGGAGAAGGCACTGGAGACGGTGCGCGTCACCACCGCGGGCGGGCTGTGGGTGCTGCTGGGCTCGGCCGGAGGTCCACGTGACCCCTCCAAGCGGGCACCGTTGGGCGAGGTCGCGACCCGGCTCGCCGACCAGGTCGTCTTCACCGAGGAGGACCACCGGGACACGCCGCTGGCTGACATCCTCGCCGAGATGGAGCGGGGCGCCCGGGAGGCCGGGCGCACCACCTTCGTCTCGATCGGTGACCGGGTCGAGGCGATCCGGTATGCCGTGGCGCAGGCCGGGCCGGATGACACCGTGCTGCTGGCCGGCAAGGGGCCGGAGCACACTCTGGAGCGAGACACCGAGACGATCCCGTGGGACGAGATGGCCCAGGCCCGCGAAGCTCTCAGCCTCCGCCCCGCACCTCGTCGCCCGCCCGCCCCGGCACCCCCAGCCACTTAGCCGCACCTCCAGCGTCATATATGGCGCTGGAGGTCGACTTTGTGGCTGGGGGTAGCGGTGGGGCGCAGCACCACCCCACGCCAGCGCAGGAGTCCGTCTCGATTGGGGGCGAGGTGTAGCGATCTGCTGGCAGACTGGCGACCCATGACCAGCCCCCGGTATGCCGAGTCGATCGTCGTCGACGCCACCCCCCATGACCTCTACGCGATGGTCTCTGACGTCACCCGGATGGGCGAGTGGAGCCCGATCTGCACCGGAGGGTGGTGGGACGAAGGCGACAGCGCAGGAGTGGGGGCGTGGTTCACGGGTCGCAACCAGACAGCTGAGCGCACCTGGGAGACGCGCAGCGAGGTCGTCGTCGCCGACCCGGGACGCGAGTTCGCGTTCGTCGTGGGCGGCGCTTACGTGCGCTGGGGTTACACGTTCACACCGGGCGATGAGGGCACGACGGTCACCGAGTCCTGGGAGTTCCTGCCCGAGGGCCTCGCGATGTTCCGCGACAAACACGGCGACGACGCCCAGGCCCAGATCGAGGATCGCACCCAGGCCGCCCACGACAGCATCCCCACGACGCTGGCAGCGCTCAAACGCATCGCCGAGTCCCGCTGACTGGCACACCCGCGCCGAAGCCAACCCCACCCCCAGCCAGAAAGCTCACCTCCAGCGTCATACATGACGCTGGAGGTGAGCTTAGGGGCTGGGGGTAGAGGAAGGTTGCCGAACGACGGTCAGGCGGGGGCGATGAGCTCCTCGCCGCCGCGAACCCCGTCAGCCGTGCTGCCGGGCCCGAGGCCTACCGTCCGCCGATCGTCCGGCAGCCGCCGGGTGATCCCCTGGTGGTCCAGGTAGGCCAACAGCGGCAGCACCACGCGCCGGCTGGTGCTCAGCGCCTGTCGTGCCTCGCTGGTGGTGAACGGCTGGGGCAGCTCGGCCAGCAGGGTGACCGCCGCGTGCTCGGCTCCGGGGAGGAGCACCACGCCGTCACCCACCCGGAGCAGATGACCGGAGCTGTGCAGAGCGGCGACCGCTCGGGCGTCCAGACCCAGCTCACGCAGCCGGTCCAGGCTCGGTGCGGCATACGGGTTCTTGGCGAGATCCTGGCGCAGCACCGCGAGCGGCCGCTCCAGCGATGGCGGGACTCTGCCTGGCGAGCGTAGGGTCACCCGCCCCCGGGTGAGATAGAGCGGCGGCTCGACGAGCGCCTCGACCAGCTCGGCCCGGTCCAGACCCAGCTCGCGGGCCAGCGCGGTAGGAGTCAGACCCAGGGTCAGCGGCAACCGGCGGGCGTCCTCAGTGACCACGTCGACGATCCGGGCGCGCAGCGTCACGACGTCGGACGTGCTCAGCAGGGTGCTGCCCATCCGGACGACCCCGGCGGTGCGGGCGTGCGGGTCGACGCCGAGCAGGGTCAGGAACGACGCGTCCACCGGGCCCCGGGTGCCCACCTCCCACGACAGGTCGGGTATGCCGGGGTGCCGGCTGAGCTGGTCAGCGCGCCGGACGGCGTCACCGCGCCGCGCGAGGGGTGCGGGGGCGGGGTCGAGCACCTGGACCCCGAAGGCAGCCCTGCTGCCCGGGTCGCGCAGCAAGGCGCGGTCGCCCGGTCGCAGCGGCAGCGGGTGGTCCAGACGGAGGCGGGCAGTGGTCTTGTCCAACGGTCTCAGGTGACACCCCAGGCGGCCGGCACCGATATGCAGGGTCAGCTGCTCGGGGAGGTCGCGCGCCTCCTGCGGGCAGCTCAGCCGCACGTCCACCGTGCTCGTCGACAGCCACCGCTCGGGGGTAAGCAGTGCTGACCCCCGGCCCAGCTGGTCAACCCCCTTGCCGGTGAGGTTGAGCGCCACCCGGGCGACACCGCATACCTGCTCGCGGGAGCGCCCCAGGGCCTCCATCCCGCGGACCCGGAGCCGGGGGCCCGAGCCGTGCTGCAGCTCGTCTCCCACCCGGATGGTGCCTTCCTGCAAGGTGCCCGTCACCACCACGCCGGCGCCCTCGACGCGGAACGCACGGTCGGCCCACAGCCGGATGTCGGCCGCCGGCGACGGAGCGGGCAGCTGGGTCAACATGGTGGACACGGCCTGGCGCAGCTGAGGAAGGCCCTCGCCGGTGCGCGCGCTGACCGGCACGACGGGTGCACCGCGCAGGGTGGTCGCCCGGATCTGCTGGCGTACACATGCCATCGCCTGCGCGGGGTCGGCGAGATCGGTGCGGGTGACCGCGACCACCGCCGCGCCGACGCCCAGGGCATCCAGCGCGGCCAGGTGCTCCGCAGCCTGCGGCATCCAGGGGTCGTCAGCAGCGACGACGAAGAGCACCGCGGGCACCGGCCCGACCCCGGCAAGCATGGTCGAGACGAAGCGCTCGTGACCCGGGACGTCGACGAACGCCACGTCACCGGCCTCGCGCAGATGGGTCCAGCAGTAGCCGAGCTCGATGCTCATCCCGCGGCGCTGTTCCTCGTCGAGGCGATCCGGGTCCGAGCCCGTGAGCGCCTGCAACAGCGTGGACTTGCCGTGGTCGACGTGACCGACGGTCGCGATGACGTGCATGGGCTGCCCTACCTCTGCTCGGCCACGTGGCGGACCGCCTGCACCAGCGTCGTGTCCTCGGCCGGGTCGACGGCGATCAGGTCGAGTAGCAGCTCGCCATGCGCGACGTGCCCGACGACGGGGGTGTGCGCGGTGCGTAGCGGCTCGGCGTAGTCCGCTGGTAGGGCCACGGCGGCGCTGGGCAGGCCGACGCCCGGTGCGCCTCCGCCCCCGACCGTTGCGGTGGAGTCCACGACCCGGGCAGGGGCGACCCCGTCGAGGGCGGTGCAGATCTGCTGGGCGCGCGCACGCAAGTCCTCTGGGGCGGCGAGCAGGGCGGCCGGCACTGGAGGGACAGGGCCGGTCAGCGTCGCCTCCATGGCGGCCGACGTCATCTTCCCTATTCGTAGCGCTCGGGCGATCGGATGTCGACGCAGCGCCGCGACGAGGTCGGCACGGCCCAGCAGCAGCCCGGCCTGCGGGCCGCCGAGGAGCTTGTCGCCCGAGGCGGTGACCAGTGCGGCGCCGTCGCGCAGAGCCTGTGCGGCGCTGGGCTCGGCGGGGAGCCCAGGGTGCGGACGCAGCAGCCCGGATCCGATGTCGGCGACGACCGGCACGGGCAGGGCGGCCAGGTCACGGACCGGGACGGAGGAGGTGAAGCCGGAGACCACGAAGTTGGAGGGATGCACCTTGAGCACGAAGGCGGTGTCGTCGCCGATCGCCTCCTGGTAGTCGCGCAGGTGCACCCTGTTGGTGGTACCTACCTCGCTCAGCCTCGCACCGGCCGACTCCAGCAGCTCCGGTATGCGGAACCCGTCACCGATCTCGACCAGCTCACCCCGGGCGATGACGATCGCGCGGCCTCGGGCCAGGCCGGCGGCGACCAGCAGCAGCGCGGCGGCGCCGTTGTTGACGATGTGGGCGGCCCCGGCCTCGGGCACCGCTGCCTCGAGAGCCGCTAGTGTTCCGCGGCCCCGTCGGCCCCGACGCCCCGTCTGCAGGTCCAGCTCGATGTCCGTCGCTCCGGCGGCCAGGCTGATCGCCTCGACCGCTGCCGACGACAGGGGGGCGCGACCGAGGTTGGTGTGCACGATGACACCCGTGGCGTTGACGATCCGGCGCAGTGACGTCGACGAGGAGGGCAGGGACCGCAGGGTCGACGCGACCACCTCGTCGGGACCGATCGTGCCGCTGCGGCACTCGTCCAACGCTTCGGCCACACCCGCCTTGACCTGGTCCCGGCCCAGTCGGAGCACCGCGGACTGCACCCGAGGGTCGGCCAACACGGTGTCGGTCCGCGGGGTGGCCCGGCGGTGGTCAAGCACATCAGCCTCCCTCGTTGGCGACCTCGGCGGAGGCGGATGGGAATCGAACCCACCTGAGCGAGATGCTCGCTCACGACGGTGTTGAAGACCGCGCCCGTCACCAGACGAGGTACGCCTCCCTGTGTACTAAGGGTAGGCGTGCGTGTGAGTCGGGGCACCTTGTGGTCCCGCCGAGGGCGCCGCCACGGTGTCCGCGCGCCGATGTCACGTGCGCACGGGGGACACAAAGATCGCTCGACCTCCCCCGCGTCAGGGGAGGTCGAGCGATCGATTTGAGGATCGTGAGTGGCAGGTCAGTCGAACTCGATGACCACCGGGCAGTTCGAGATGCCGGGCAGGGCGCGCAGACCCTCGAGGCTCTCGTTGCGCGGGCCCATCCCACCACTGACGATCAGGCCGTCCTCGAACAGGTCGGCCACGTCTTTGTGGTTCTCCAGCCGCACGCGCTCTCCGGCGCGGATGGCCGCGTTGGTCCAGACCGCGGGGGTGACGTCCCATACCGGTGAGTACTCCTGGTCGTCGGGGACCTCCTGGGTGATGTTGAGCGGGTCACCCTCCCCGAGCAGGGCGGACTGCAGACCTTGCCGCCGTGGGTTGTTGACACCTCGCGGGCCGTTGACGATCGGGATGATCGCCGAGCGCGCGGAGGTCTCGCGATCGTTGGACCCCACACCCGGTGCGGCGTCGAGGTTGGGCGCCCACGTGGAGCCCTCGATGGCCGCGACCAGCTCGACCGAGGCCTCCTGGTGCAGGTACTGCACCCGGTTGTCCTCGTAGAACCCGTTGAGGGTGTCCATCTTCACCGTGCGCGCCCGGTAGTTGATACCGAGCACGGCGTCGTGGACCCCGGAGGCGTTGGCCACCTGGGTCGCGTTGAGCACGGTCCTGCCGTTGGGCGTGATCAGGGGGCTGTAGTCGGCATCGCCCTTGGCCCCAGCCTTAGCCACCTCAGGCGGGAAGCCCTGCGGGCCGGGGACGACGACCCGCTCGAGGGCGAAGTTCACGGTGCCCTTAAACGCGATCGTGCCGTCGGAGACGCGGACGCGTTGCACCGCCTTGGTGCCGAGCGCGTTGGCCATCTTGGGTGCCCAGTTGATGCCGCGACGCTCGGCCTGGTCACGGTTGGAGGACTCGGTCACGACATACCAGACCGTCTTGCCGTCGTGCTTGCCTTTGAACAACGGCAGGGTGACCGAGCCGTTCGCCCGGTCGATCGCCACGGCGCTGTCGAGGAAGACCTCGCCCGAGCTGTCGTGGGCGGCAGCTGGGCCGAGCAGCAACGGGAAGCTGAGCATCGCGGCTCCTGCCGCCATCATGGCGCGGGTGAGTGGTCTGGACATCGGATCCTCCTGGTATGCAGGGTGCAAGGGCGGTCCCTCGCCACGGTCGGTGCTGTCTGTTGGGGCAGTCCCGGCTGCTTTCGACGTTAGGTCGCAAGGACGTCCAGCGGGAGGCCCTGGGCGGTTACGACTTCCTTACCGCCCTATCTCACCCGGGCGATCCGGCATACCTTGTGGACATGTCGGCACGTGTCCTCGTCGTGGAGGACGACCCCCAGCTCGCCGAGGTCGTCGCGGGCTACCTGAGCCGGGCCGGCTTCGATGTCGTGATCGCCTCTGACGGGTTGACCGCGCTGGCTGCGGCGCGCAGCCAGCCCCAGCCCCCGGACCTGGTCGTGCTGGACCTGATGCTCCCGGGGATCAGCGGGCTCGAGGTGCTGCGTCGGCTGCGTGCCGAGGGCTCCCAGGTCGCGGTGGTGGTGCTCAGTGCCCTGGGGGAGGACGAGGACCGGGTCGTGGGGCTCGAGCGCGGAGCCGACGACTACATCGTCAAGCCGTTCAGCCCCCGGGAGCTGGTGCTGCGGGTGGAAGGTCTGCTTCGCCGGGTGGAGCTCGGGACCGGCGCCTCGCTGGTGCCCCGCAGCATCGAGGTGGGGGACCTACGGGTGGATGTGCCGGCCCGGTCCGTGCATCGGGGCCAGGAGCGGCTGGTGCTCTCACACCGCGAGTTCGACCTGTTCGTCTTCTTGGCCACGCACCCCGGTCAGGCATTCACCAAGAAGGAGCTGCTGCGCCGGGTGTGGGGCTGGGACTTCGGCGACACCTCGACGGTGACCGTGCACGTCCGACGGCTTCGGCAGAAGGTGGAGCGGATGCCCTCCGAGCCGGAGCTGGTGACCACCGTATGGGGTGTCGGCTACCGGTTCGAGACTCCCGCTGGCTCCAGTGCGTCGGCCGCCGACACCTCCGCTGCCGGTGGGGCCCTGCGATGACGGGTGCCGACATCCTGCGGGTGATCATCAACGCGCTGGTGGCCGCCGGAGCCGTCGGCCTGCTCGGGATGTTGCTGCTCAACCGCCTCCGCGACCGGTCGGTTCAGGCGTCCCTGCTCGCCGTGCCGCTGATTGCGATCCTCGCCGTGTTGGCCGCGGTGCTGGCCAACGTGCAGGCGATGTTCCTCAGTGCCCACGACTCCGCCGTCATCCTGCTCGTCTGCGCAGTGGCCGCGGTGGTCGCCACGACGGTGGCCGTGGTGCTGGGTCGGCGGGTCATGCACAGCAGTGAGGAGTTGCGCCGGGCGCTGCGGTCGCTGGGCAGCGAGACCTCGGTCTCACCGACGGTGCAGTCCTATGAGCACGCTCCGGCGGAGCTGGCGGCGCTCTCCCGGGAGCTGGAGTCCTCCCGGGAGCGCCTGGAGCGCTCCCGTGAGCGAGAGCGGGCGCTCGAGGAGTCGCGCCGTGAGCTGGTGGCCTGGGTCTCACACGATCTGCGCACACCGCTGGCGAGCCTGCGGGCGATGTCGGAAGCACTGGAGGATGGCGTCGCGGAGGACCCGGACGCCTACCTCAAGCAGATCCGGATGACGGTCGAGCGGCTGACCGGCATGGTCGACGACCTGTTCGAGCTGTCCCGCCTCAACGCCGGCGTCCGCTCCGGCCCTCCTCGCGACGTCATGATCGCCGAGGTGGTGCAGGAGGCGGTGAGCGCCACCCGGGGCCTCACGGATGCCCGTGGGGTGTCGTTGGTCGTCAACCAGGTCCAGGACGCGACGGTGAGCGGCACACCGGCCGAACTGCGCCGCGTCCTGACCAACCTGGTCGGCAACGCCGTGCGGCACTCCCCGGCCGGGGGGGCCGTGTTGGTGCGTAGCGCGGTCTGCGACGATGCCGTGGTGGTCGAGGTGCGCGACCGGTGCGGGGGCATCCCGACCCAGAGTCTCGCCCGCGTCTTCGACACCGGCTGGAGTGGCAACCCGGCCCGGACGGCCGGCGAGGGGGCCGGTCTCGGGCTGGCCATCGCCCAGGGCATCGCCCGCAGCCACGACGGTCTCATCGACGTCCGCAACATTCCTGGAGGGTGTGCCTTTCGGCTCACCCTGCCGCTGGCCGACCCGCACCGGCCGCCAGACGGCCTCTCGCCCTCGTAGCACCGGACTTCCGCGCGGCCTGGCGCAGCGCGGTTGCGGCGTCCCCGTGCCGGTGCGATCGTTGGCCTGAGTGGCGGTGTGCCGGTGAGCGGGCGGCATACCGCCTGGTAGGTCCTCAGGAGGCAGACGTGGCGCGAGACCGAGGCGGATGGCCGCTGCTGCGGCAGCTGACCGGCCCCGACACGCTCGGCCGCGGTGCGGCCGCGCAGTCCCGGCGCAGCCTGACCCTCACCCCGCGCACGACGCAGGCCGACGAGGTCGTGCGCAGCATCTGCCCCTACTGCGCTGTCGGCTGCGGGCAGAAGGTCTACGTCAAGGACGGCGCGGTCACTCAGATCGAGGGCGACCCGGACAGCCCGGTCAGCCGGGGGCGGCTGTGCCCCAAGGGCAGCGCCAGCAAGCAGCTGGTGACCTCCCCGGGCCGCGTGACCACGGTGCGCTACCGCCGCCCGCACGGGACGGAGTGGGAGGACCTCGACCTCGACACCGCGATGGACATGATCGCGGACCGAGTGGTCACGACCCGCAAGGAGTTCTGGGAGTGGGAGTCCGACGGCAAGCGAGTGCGGCGGACGCTGGGGTTCTCCAGTCTGGGTGGCGCGACCCTGGACAACGAGGAGAACTACCTGATGAAGAAGCTCTACACCGCCCTCGGGGCGATCCAGATCGAGAACCAGGCGCGTATTTGACACTCCTCCACGGTCCCCGGTCTGGGGGCCTCGTTCGGGCGAGGAGGCGCCACCACCTTCCAGCAGGATCTGGCCAACAGCGACTGCATCCTGATCATGGGCTCCAACATGGCCGAGTGTCACCCGGTCGGCTTCCAGTGGGTGATGGAGGCGCAGCGACGTGGGGCGACTGTGATCCACGTCGACCCGCGCTTCACCCGCACCTCGGCGGTGGCCGACCAGCACGTGGCGCTGCGGGCCGGCACGGACATCGCCTTCCTCGGCGCGCTGGTCAACTATGTGCTGAGCCGGGAGCTGGACTTCCGCGACTACGTCGTGGCCTACACCAATGCCGCGACGCTGATCGAGGAGGACTTCGCCGACACCGAGGACCTGGACGGGCTGTTCTCCGGCTGGGACCCGCAGTCGCGCGACTACGACACGACGTCGTGGCAGTACGAGGGGGCCAGCAAGGCGGCTGCGGCGGGTGACCGCACGACGGGGCGCAACGCCGCCGACATGGAGACCTCGCACGACGCCGGCCAGAGCGACCGGCACGGCTCGGGCGGTGCCGACACCGGCACCGAGGCGCCCACGCGCGACGAGACGTTGCAGCACCCGCGCTGCGTCTACCAGATCCTGAAGCGGCACTTCGCGCGCTACACGCCGGAGATGGTGCCGGAGGTATGCGGTGTCGAGCCGGCCGAGTTCCTGGCGGTTGCCGAGGCGATCACCGCCAACAGCGGGCGGGAGCGCACCACGGCGCTGGCCTATGCCGTGGGCTGGACGCACCACAGCGTCGGGGCGCAGAACATCCGGACCGCGGCGATCCTGCAGACCCTGCTGGGCAACATCGGTCGCCCCGGTGGGGGCATCATGGCGTTGCGCGGGCACGCGAGCATCCAGGGCTCGACCGACATCCCGACGCTCTACAACATCCTGCCCGGCTATCTGCCGATGCCCTTGGCGCATCAGCACCTCGACCTGGCCGACTACGTCGCCGGCGAGGCGGGGGTGCAGGGCTTCTGGGGCAACATGCACACCTACGCCGTCAGCCTGCTGAAGTCCTGGTGGGGCGAGGCCGCGACCGCTGACAACGACTGGTGCTTCGACTACCTGCCGCGGATCACCGGCGACCATTCGACATACCCCACCGTGAAGGGGCAGATCGAGGGGGAGTCCAAGGGCTACTTCGTGGTGGGTGAGAACCCTGCCATCGGCTCGGCCAACGGCAAGCTGCAGCGGTTGGGGCTGGCCAACCTGGACTGGCTGGTGGTGCGCGACCTGGTGATGGTGGAGACCGCGACGTTCTGGAAGGACGGGCCGGAGATCGAGACCGGTGAGCTGGTGACGCAGGACATCGGCACTGAGGTGTTCTTCCTGCCCGCAGCCTCGCACGTGGAGAAGAGCGGGTCGTTCACCAACACCCAACGGTTGCTGCAGTGGCACCACAAGGCTGTCGAGCCTCCCGGCGAGTGCCGCAGCGAGCTGCAGTTCTACTACGAGCTGGGGCAGCGGATTCGTGCCAAGCTGGCGGGCTCGACCGACGAGATGGATGCGCCGATCTTGGACCTGACCTGGGACTACCCGACCGAGGGTGCGCTCGGGGAGCCGTCGGCCGAAGCCGTGCTGGCCGAGATCAACGGCACCGGTCCGGACGGGCCGCTGTCGGCATACACCCAGCTCAAGGACGACGGGTCGACGGCGTGCGGGTGCTGGATCTACTGCGGTGTCGCTGCCGACGGGGTCAACCAGGCGGCGCGCCGTGTGCCCGGCGACGAGCAGGACTGGGTGGCCGCGCAGTGGGGCTGGGCGTGGCCGGCCAACCGGCGGATCCTCTACAACCGGGCCTCGGCCGACCCCGACGGCAAGCCGTGGAGCGAGCGCAAGAAACTGCTCTGGTGGGACCCCGAGGCCGGCGACGACGGCTCGGGTCGATGGACCGGGTCAGACGTGCCCGACTTCATCCCCGACCGACCCCCGGACTTCGAGCCGCAGGAGGGCGCGAAGGGCCCGGACGCCATCGGCGGCCGCGACCCGTTCATCATGCAGACCGACGGCAAGGCCTGGCTCTACGCGCCATCGGGGCTGGCCGACGGGCCGTTGCCCACGCATTACGAGCCGCCGGAGTCTCCGGTGCGCAACCCGCTCTACGGCCAGCAGGCCAATCCGGCCGCCCACCACCTGGCGCATGCTGCCAACCCGCGCAACCCGGCATACAGCGAGGTGTATCCGTTCGTCTTCACCAGCTATCGGCTGACCGAGCACCACACGGCGGGCGGGATGAGCCGCACCCTGCCCTACCTGTCCGAGCTGCAGCCGGCGATGTTCTGCGAGGTCAGCCCGCGGCTCGCGGCGCAGCAGGGGCTGGAGCACCTGGGCTGGGCGACCATCGTGACCGCGCGCTCGGCCATCGAGGCACGCGTGCTGGTGACCGAGCGGATGCGCTCGCTGCGCCTCGGTGAGCAGGTGGTCGAGCAGGTCGGGCTGCCCTACCACTGGGGCGGTACCGGGCTGACCACCGGAGACTCGGCCAACGACCTGGTCGGGGTGGTGACGGACCCGAGCGTCCACATCCAGGGCAAGGTCGGCACCTGCGACATCCGGCCGGGGCGTCGTCCGCGGGGGCCCGAGCTGGTGGAGTATGTCGAGGACTACCGTCGGCGTGCCGGCGTGACCCCGGGGGACCGCGAGGAGGAGGACCAGTGAGCAGCTCCTTCTACGGACCGCTGGAGGACGTGCAGGGCGACGCCGGGTATGCGCAGGATCACCCGCCGCGCAAGGGCTTCTTCACCGACACCTCGGTGTGCATCGGGTGCAAGGCGTGCGAGGTGGCCTGCAAGGAGTGGAACGCGATCCCCGAGGACGGGCTGAGCCTGAGCGGGATGTCGTATGACAACACGCAGGCGCTGGGGGCCAGCTCGTGGCGGCACGTGGCGTTCATCGAGAAGACGTCGCCGGCACCCGCTGAGCCCGCCCCGTCGGCTGAGCCCCTAGGAAGTGCTGCATCCACACCACCTGCCTCACCCGCGGCCCCTCCGCGCGCGACGACGGCGCTGGGTATGCCGGGGGTCGGCCCGCCTTCGGCGTCCGGTGCGGTGAGTACCTCGCAGCAGGCTCAGGTCACCTGGCTGATGTCCTCCGACGTGTGCAAGCACTGCACGCACGCGGCGTGCTTGGACGTGTGCCCGACCGGTTCGCTGTTCCGCACCGAGTTCGGCACGGTGGTGGTGCAGCCCGACATCTGCAACGGGTGTGGCTACTGCGTGCCGGCCTGTCCGTACGGTGTGATCGACCTGCGCAAGGAGGATGGCCGAGCCTTCAAGTGCACGCTGTGCTACGACCGGCTCAAGGACGACCAGACCCCGGCGTGCGCCAAGGCGTGCCCGACCGAGTCGATCCAGTTCGGCGACCTCGACGAGCTGCGGGTGCGGGCGCAGGGGCGGGTGGAGGCGCTGCACGAGCGGGGGGTGACCCAGGCGCGGCTCTACGGCCACGACCCGAGCGATGGGGTGGGCGGTGACGGGGCGTTCTTCCTGCTGTTGGACGAGCCAGAGGTTTACGGTCTACCGCCGGACCCGGTGGTGACGACGCGCGACATACGGTCCATCTGGTCCTCGGTGGGGATGGCGGCGGGTGCCCTGGTCGGGCTGGGCGTCGCGGCGTTCGCGGGGGCGCGTCGGTGAGGGAGCGGGCGATGGTGCCCGAGCCGGAGTTCGAGTCCTACTACGGCCGGCAGATCATCAAGACGCCGACGTGGAAGACCCCCGACGTGCCGCTCTACCTCTTCCTCGGCGGCCTGGCGGGGGCGTCGGCGGTGCTGGCCGAGGGTGCGGCGCTGGGCGACTACCCGGACCTGGAGCGGGTCACCCGGCTGGCCGCTGCGGGGGGTGCCGGGATCGGCACGGTCTTCCTGGTCCACGACCTGGGGCGCCCGGCGCGGTTCCTCAACATGCTGCGGGTCTTCAAGATCACCTCGCCGCTGTCGGTGGGGTCGTGGCTGCTGGCGCCGTTCGCGACCTGTGCCTCCGGGGCGGCGCTGTCGCAGGAGGCCGGTGTGCTGCCGGTGCTCGGGCGGCTGTCGGGGGTGGGCGCTGCGGTCTTCGGCCCGTTCCTGGCGACCTACACGGGGGCGCTGCTGGCCAACACCGCGGTGCCGGTGTGGCACGAGGGCCACCGGGAACTGCCGTTCGTCTTCGCCGGGAGTGCGGCTGCCGCGGCCGGGGGTTTGGCGATGCTGCTGGTGCCGGCCGACCAGAGCGGTCCGGCGCGGCGGATGGCCGCGACCGGTGCGGCCTTGGACGTGGTCAGCCATGAGGTGATGGAGCGGCGGATGGGACCGCTGCTCAGCGAGCCCTACCGCAAGGGGACGCCGGGGCTGCTGATGCGGATTGCTCGTGGGCTGACGCTGACCGGTGGGGTGCTGAGCGTGCTGGCGGGGCGCTCTCGGGCTGCCGCGCTGGTCGGCGGAGCGGCCTGTGTGGCCGGCTCGGTGGTGACCCGCTTCGGCGTCTTCGAGGCTGGTCTGGCCTCCGCCCGCGACCCGAAGTACACCGTCATCCCGCAGAAGCAGCGCCTGGCCGAGCGCGCGGCCGCTGACCACCTCCCCCGACAGTAGTGACGGGGTCCTCCTGCATAGCCGGCGTTGTCCGCGCATCCTCCACCTCGCCTCGCTGGCCGCCAGGCGAGCGCTTCGACATACCGTGGGGGTGTGACGACCACGACGGCGGCGATCCGGCTGACCCAGTACGCCTCGGGGGGTGGCTGCGCGTGCAAGGTGCCGCCGGGGGAGCTGGAGAAGGTCTTGGACGATCTGCCGATGTCTCGGGCCGGGGGTGACCTGCTGGTCGGGGTAGACGACGGGGACGACGGGGCGGCGGTGCGGATCGAGGGCGGCCGGGCACTCATCGTGACGGCCGACTTCTTCACCCCGGTCGTCGACGACGCCTACGACTGGGGGCGGATTGCGGCGGCCAACGCGCTGTCCGACGTCTATGCGATGGGCGGCACGCCGGTGGTGGGTGTCAACCTGCTGTGCTGGCCGCGGGACCGGATCCCGTTCGAGCTTGCCGCCGAGGTGCTGCGCGGCGGCGCCGAGGTATGTCGTGCGGCCGGCACCTACCTGGCGGGCGGGCACACGATCGACGACGTCGAGCCCAAGTACGGGCTCGCGGTGACCGGGCTGGGTGACCCGGAGCGGTTGCTGCGCAACGACGCGGGGGTGGCCGGGGTGCCGCTGACACTCACCAAGCCGCTGGGGCTCGGAGTGCTGAACAACCGGCACAAGGCGACCGGTGAGGTGTTTGCCGAGGCGGTCGAGGTAATGACCACGCTGAACCGGGAGGCCTCGCAGGCGGCGCTGGACGCGGGGGCGGCCTGTGCCACGGACGTGACCGGGTTCGGGCTGCTGGGGCATCTGCTCAAGCTGTGCCGGGCCAGTGGTGTGTCCGCGCAGATCGACGCGGGGGCGGTGCCGTATGTCGAGGGGGCGCGGGAGTCGTTGGCTGCCGGCTACGTGCCCGGTGGGAGCCGTCGCAACCTGGACTGGGTGCGGCCGAGCTTGTCCTCCTCGGTCAGTGAGGACGAGCTAGTGCTGCTGGCTGACGCGCAGACCTCGGGAGGGCTGCTGGTCGCCGGGGAGGTGCCAGGACACCCGGTGATTGGGCGGCTGCTGCCGCAGGCCCAGTCGCTCATCACCGTGGCGTGAGTGCCGCTCGCCTATGCAGTTGTGTCGCCAGAGCGACACAACTGCATACGCCAGTGGCGCACGCGGCTCAGCGCCTGGGCCCGGCTGACAGTCTGGGTCGGCCATGGGAAGGTAGGCAGCGTGAAGATTCCGAAGCAGCAAGTGATGGCGCTCCTGCAGGACCGAGAGCAGTTGGACGAGCACACCGCCGCGTACGAGCAGCTGCCCGAGGAGGTCGACACCCAGGGTGACCACGATCGCGACCTCCTGAAGCGGATCGGGGTCGACCCGGCCGAGCTGGAGGACAAGTTCTCCGGCGGCAAGCACTTCTGAGCTGAATCGGTCAGACCAGCTCGATGGTGCAGGGCAGGCCTGGAGCACGGCCGAGGCGGTCGTCTGCGGTCAGCAGCGGCAGGTCCAGGAGGGCAGCCAGGGCGACGTAAAGCCCGTCATAGAAGCTGAGGTTATCTCGCAAGGCCCACGCCACCTCCGACAGCGGGGCGCCGTGGGGGTAACGATGGTCCACGGCCACCTGTGCAGCCCGCAACGCAAGAAGAGCCTCCTCAGTGCTCAGCAGACCCTGTCGTTCGTGACGGCGCAGCACGTTGCCGACCTCCGCGTCGATCAGGTGCGGGGCATGCGTGCGAGCACTCGCCAGCTGGCTTCGCAGCGTCGCTGCTTGAGGAGTCTTGCCACTCAGTGCCAGGACCATTGCCGAGGCGTCGATCACACACTCGCTCACCGCCGTTCGGCGGCCAGGTCGGCCTGCACGGACTCCCTGGTCGCCCCAAGAGTGTCATAGCTCTGGAGCGCATCCTCTAACGCCGTCATCGCTTCATGGGTCGTGGGATGGGCCGCAAAGTCGACCACCCAGTCACGCATGTAGGACTGGATGGAACGTCCATCGGCCCGTGCGCGCTTGCGGATCACCTCATAGGCATCCTCAGGGATTTCCCTAATTTGGATCGTCGCCACGGCGCAACTATAGCGCTGTCGGTGCTGTCGGACGCTTCAAGGTCTTGGGACTTGTCGCCACGCTTGAAGCGCGACAGGCACCGGTATGTCGTGGTGCTCGCCCGACGGTCGGATTCTGCGCACCCACATCTCGCGGCCGGCCGACAATTTCCCACTGAGCGGCGCGCGCTGCCCGCCTCGCTTGTCGCCCAGCTGATCAGCAGGTCGGCATCCCGGAGCCACGGGTGGGGCAGATGATGCTGGAGGAAGCGGTGGCTGCAATGACGGAGCAATGGTCCAAGCGAAGTGCTCCGAAGGCAGTAAGCATTTTCGGTGCCCCCCTGCGACAGTAGAGGTGTGGTTAATCAGTCCCACTCGGCGAAGCGATCTGCGGGCAGGTGCTCCGGGTCGAGTCCGTGACCCCCTGCGTGTCAGGGTGAGTTGAGACCAGCGGTACAGAGCAAGTCCACCTGATGCAGGGCGAGAACCAGGATCGATTGATGATGAGCACGACCACGATGAACGGCACCGGATCGGTGCGCTCCGGCGATGATGGAGGAATGGATAGTTCGCATCCGCGGGCCGGTGGCCCGTCCCGTCGACGCTCGTTCACCCCGGCCCAGAAGCTGGAGCACCTGGCGGCGTATGAGGCCGCCTGCCAGACCCAGCAGGGCGGTGCCTACCTGCGCCGGGAGGGGCTGTACTCCTCGCACGTGATCGAGTGGCGCAAGCTGCGCGATGCCGGAGTGCTGGAAGGCAAGAACCCGGGGCAGAAGGTCGGCCGGCCGACCAAGGAGGCGGCTGAGGTTGCCCGGTTGCGCCGGGAGCTGAAGAGCACCCAGCGGCGGTTGGCCTCGACCGAATCGGCGTTGGTGATCATGGGAAAAGTACGCGAGCTCTTGGAGGTCGTCTCCGAGAGCTCGGAGCCGGACCCGAAGTCCAGGAAGCGTTGATGGGCGCCTACACCGAGCTGGTCCAGGCCAGGGTCAC
>JAABUN010003936.1_pt1 | contig 21463 bp, 19 predicted proteins | sample 5559311 | NCBI WGS metagenome assembly JAABUN01 (sample SAMN10711877, study PRJNA513370) | rock metagenome | isolation source: Antarctica rocks | place: Antarctica: Victoria Land, Siegfried Peak sud
ACATTTATATACTACTTGAGATTGCTTCTTATATTTACTCATCCACCAAAGTTAAACATACGGCATAGCCCTCAGTACATTACCACCGCCAAAGGCGGTGGATTTTCGAGTTCTATTAAATTGTCTGCTGTAATAAATACTTCGTCTCAATTTTTAAAGTATTTGAACAGCCGTGAAATGCAATTGGGTTTAAAGATAAAAGTTAAATCAATTGAAGCGTTTGATAAGTCTATGGTTATTACCTATGGCAAACATCAAATTGAAACATTAAGTCATATAGTTTGTGATAGGCTTCTGGTAGAGAAGGAATAAGTATTTTTTTAATATAGCGGCTAAGCTCAAAGAATTTATAAATAAGTAAAAGGGCTTATTGTACTACTGCATCAACATACGAACGCATTGATAAAACTTTAAAAGATGCTTATAGTTACAATATTGAAACAGGTTTTAGAGGCAAAGTTTTAAAGCATTTACAGTACGATGTAAATTACTTCAGGCTTCTGTATAAAAACCGTTTAGGAACTTTAGTATTACTAGACAATGCAGGGCAATCTTACACCTATAAAACTAATGTAGGTAACAGTCTAACAAATGGTGTCGAATTGTTCGTACAATATAAATTTCCTCTCACCAAAAATCTATTTGCAGGTGTATTTGCTTCAACAGCCTAAATGAATGCAAAATATACTACAGGGCAGGTTTCAGGTGGTACAGCAAATAAATCAATCGCCGGTAATAAAGTAGAAGCAGTACTAAATTGGATTAGTGGAAATGGTGTTGATGTTTTATAAAAAAGTTTTACCTGTACAATTTTATATAATTACACAAGCTCAACTTTTTTAGATGCCTTAAATACAGTTACACCACCTGTAAATGGGGCAAAAGGTTTTACACCTAAGTATTCAGTTTGGGGCTTCAATGCAACATTAAAAACAAACTCTTTCTTCACTTTCAGAGTGGGTATTGGCAACATTTTCAATAAGCAATACTTTACAAAACGTCCAACCTTTTATCCCGGTCCTGGTATATGGTCAAGCGATGGAAGAAATGTTTACGCAACTGTAAGCATTAAAACTTAAGCAACTGGAAATACTTTTAAATATAGGCTTAGTAGTTTTTTTTATTTCAGCTTGCAACAACGCTACAATTTTTGTTTTGTCATTAACAGCTAATAAGGTTTAGTTTTGCAGCCGATGAAAATTTTCGCTTTCATAATGGCTTTTCTTGTTTTAGCGCTAAGCGTAATGCCCTGTGCAGATAAAGATAATGTTATGAATAGCGTGAAAGCAAAAGTGCAGTTGACAAAAGCAGCAAGCCAACAGGAAAACCCCCAACAAGATGCATGTTCTCCTTTTTGCCAATGTAATTGTTGTGCTGGTTTTTCAGTCAACCATACGATAGCCGCCGTTACAATAATTCCCTCATTTGAAAGCAACGCATTAAGTTGTTTTTTACCGTCTGCTGTTAGAGAGCTTGCTCTACCCGTTTGGCAACCGCCTCAATTAGTATAACCTTGTCATTTTACTGTAATGCCTAACAGCCTGATGGCTGTTGTGCATTTATTATTTCACGTACAGAAAGGTTATATAATGTTAGATAAAATTATACGGTTTAGTATTCAAAACAAACTTGCTATTGGTATCATGACCTTAGCCCTCATTAGATGGGGCGTATGGAGTGCCAATAAATTACCGGTAGATGCAGTGCCGGATATTACAAACAATCAAGTGCAGGTTATTACGATTGCTCCAACACTCGCGAGCCAGGAAGTTGAACAATTTATCACATACCCCATAGAGCAAAGTCTTGCCAATATACCCGACCTCGAAGAAATGCGTTCCATTTCACGGTTTGGCTTGTCAGTAGTTACTGTTGCTTTTAAAGATAACGTTGATATATATTTTGCAAGACAGTTAATGAATGAACGCTTAAAAGAAGCGGAAGATAAAATCCCTGCGGGCTTAGGTAAACCTGAATTAGCACCTGTAAGCACTGGGTTAGGGCAGATATACGAATATGTAATTCATCCCAAAAAAGGCAGCGAAAACAAATACAATTCATCCGACCTGCGTACCATGCAAGACTGGATTGTAGCACGGCAATTATATGGCACACCCGGAGTAGCAGAGGTTAACAGCTTTGGTGGCATGGTAAAACAGTACGAAGTAGCAGTTGATCCTAACAGGTTAAAAGCATTGAATGTAAGCATTGCTGAAATTTTTTCTGCACTTGAAAAGAACAACCAAAATACGGGTGGGGCTTACATAGATAAACAGCCGAACGCCTTTTTTATTAGAGGCATTGGCTTAGTTACTTCCTTAGAGGATATAGGAAAAATTGTTGTAAAAAACACTAACGGTATTCCTACGCTTATAAGCAATGTTGCAGATGTTCGTTTTGGTCATGCTATAAGATATGGCGCAATGACAAGGAACGGTGACAAGGAAGTTGTAGGTGGAATTGTAATGATGTTAAAAGGCAGTAACAGTGCGCAGGTTACTTCGCGGGTAAAAACCAGAATGGAGATCATTAAGAAATCCTTACCCGCAGATGTAAGCATAGAGGCATACTTAGATAGAACAAGTTTAGTCAACAGAGCCATATCTACAGTTGAGAGAAATTTAACAGAAGGAGCTCTAATCGTCATAATTGTTCTGGTGCTTTTTTTAGGGAATTTAAGGGCCGGTCTTATAGTCGCTTCAGCTATTCCTTTATCAATGTTATTCGCACTTGCTCTGATGAATGTATTTGGAGTTTCTGCAAACCTTATGAGCCTGGGTGCAATTGACTTTGGTTTAATAGTGGATGGCGCAGTTATCATTGTCGAAAACGTTTTACACAGGCTTGCATCACAAGCAAATGGTAGCCAGGGGAAACTCTCTCAAAAAGAAATGGACGGAACCGTAGGCAGTAGTGCAAAGCAAATGATGAGCTCTGCAGCATTCGGTCAAATTATAATACTTATTGTTTATCTGCCTATTCTTTCATTGCAGGGCATTGAGGGCAAAATGTTTCGTCCAATGGCTGAAACAGTAGGCTTTGCAATCTTAGGTGCATTAATACTTTCCCTTACCTACATACCTATGATGTCAGCTTTGTTTCTTTCAAAGAAAGTAAAGCATAAAATCACCATCGCAGACAAGATGATGAACTTCTTTCAAAGAATGTACAATCCTGTTATTGCATGGTCCATTAAAATGAAATATGCAGTAGTTACCGCTGCAGGTATTCTTACAATTATTTCAATTATCATTTTTACTCGTATGGGTGGTGAGTTCATACCACAGTTAGAAGAGGGAGATTATGCATTTGAATTTTTTATGCCTCAAGGCACATCGCTTTCTCAAAGTGTAGAAACTTCTATGCAGGCAAGCAAACTTTTGAAAGAGTTTCCTGAAGTAAAAGAAGTTATTGCTAAAACGGGCAGTGCAGAAATTCCGACAGACCCAATGCCACCTGAAGCAACAGATTTGATGATTATTTTAAATGATAAAAAAGATTGGGTTACAACAAAAGACTATAAAGAGTTAGCGGAAATGATGGAAGAAAAATTAAGTACGCTGCCGGGTGTTTCATTTGAAGCAAGCCAACCAATACAAATGCGTTTTAATGAATTGATGACAGGTGTAAAGCAAGATGTTGCAATAAAGATTTTCGGTGAAAACATAGATACTTTGGCAGCATTAGCACCCCGAATAGCAAAGGTTATTAAATCAGTAGAGGGAGCACAGGAACCAAAAATAGAACGTACAACCGGACTTCCACAAATTACCATTACCTACGACAGAAGCCGCATGGCAAACTATGGACTAAACATAGAAGATGTAAACAAGGTTATAAGTACAGCCTTTGCAGGGCAGGCAGCGGGGGTTGTTTTTGAGAATGAAAGAAAGTTTGATCTGGTTGTACGGTTAGATACTACTTATCGTACTTCAATTGATGATGTTTCTAACTTATATATACCGACAAGTAATGGTAACCAAATTCCATTAAGCCAGGTAGCTACTGTAGATTTTAAAGAAGGACCTGCACAGATAAGTCGTGAAGATGCAAAGCGCCGAATTGTTATAGGCTTCAATGTAAAAGGCAGGGATGTTCAATCAGTAGTAAAAGACATACAGGGAAAACTAAGTTCATTTAAACTCCCTACTGGTTACTATTTCACATACGGAGGCACGTTCGAAAATTTACAAAAGGCATCTGCACGTTTGCAGATTGCAGTACCTGCGGCACTACTGCTAATTTTTGCAATGCTTTATTTCACTTTTAGTTCTTTCAAGCAAGCTGCGCTAATTTTCACAGCTATTCCAATGTCAGCCATAGGTGGTGTATTTGCTTTACTGCTAAGAGATATGCCTTTTAGCATTTCAGCAGGCGTGGGCTTTATCGCACTGTTTGGGGTAGCAGTATTAAACGGCATAGTGCTTATAAGCACTTTTAACCAATTAGATAAAGACGGGGTAGATGATGTTATACAAAGAGTGTTGCAGGGCACTAAAATGCGTTTACGTCCTGTACTAATGACGGCAACAGTTGCTTCATTAGGTTTCCTTCCAATGGCTCTTTCATCAGGTGTCGGTGCAGAAGTACAAAAGCCATTAGCCACAGTAGTAATCGGGGGTTTAATAACAGCTACAATACTCACATTGGTTGTACTTCCATTACTGTACATCCTATTCGCAAAAGCGAAAACGAAGGCTAATAATCTAACACGAAAAGTGTTACACTACTAATAACAATATTTGTTTCACAAACATTGTTTGCCCAGGACAATACAACAGCCAATCGTTTATCATTCAATGCAGCTTACGATACAGCTTTAAGAAACAACCTGCAACTACGTTCCAGCGATATACAAATACAGCGAAGCAAAACCTTGCAAGGCACTTGGCTCGATATTCCAAAGACAGGTGTTTTTGTAGAGAATGAAGACATTAACCCACAGGATCCAAAAGGCATTCTTAAAATAGGTGTATCACAAAGTATAGAATTACAATCAGTGTATAAGGCACGAAGGAACTTGTTACAAGAGCAGGTTAAATCAATTGAAATAAGTAAGCTGATAAAAGCATTGGAAATAAAAAAAGATGTACAAAATACCTATTACACCTTATGGTTTTTACAAAGCAAACAAATGCTTTGGCGGCGCTTAGACAGCATCTTTACATCGTTAGCAAAGGCAGCAGTGTTAAGAGTTAAAACAGGTGAAAGCGCAGGGTTAGACAGCCTTTCAGCGATGGCAAGGGCAAGGGAAACAAGTGTTCAATTGAATTTATTAAGCAGAGACATTCAGGTACAACAGGAAAATTTAAAGAAGATTTTAAACACAACAAATAATTACCTGCCTCAAACAACAACACTTCAAAAAGTGCAAGTGTTATTTTTTGATAGCACTATAAACGATCATCCGCTGCTACAATTGCAACAACAGAACATATCCATTGCACAGGCAGAAATTAAAGTACAGCAGCAAAGCCGAAAGCCAAATTTTGAAGGAAGGTTTTTCTCACATCGTCTATATGGAGCTTCTAATCCCTACAGTGGTTTTTCTGTGAGTGCCGGCATACCTCTCTTTGGTAGCAAAACATATAAGAACAAACTGAAAGCAGCAGAGTTAGAACGTTACTATCAGCAAAGCATTTTAGAATATGAAAGGCTTTCATTAACTACCAACTACAACCAGGCATATCAGCAATTATTGAAAGACCAGGACTTAGTAAAGTATTATGAAAGTACAGGCTTAGCACAGGCAGAGGCAATAATAAAATCTTCAAACCTTGCATACCGTGGAGGAGAAATAAATTTTGCTGAACTAACACAATACCTTTCACAAGCAATAGACATACAGAAAAATTATTTAGATGTGCTGAACGAATTCAACCAGTCAGCTATCCAGTTAAACTACTATTTAAACAGGTAAAATATTATGAAAAGATTTGTTTCAATACTCACCATGCTCATATTGCTTGCTTCATGCAGCAGTAAAAAAGCAGAACCAGTAAAAGAAGAAGAGCACAAAGAAGAAACACAAACCAATGAAGTATCCATAACAGGCTTGCAAATGAAAACAGCGGGCATTGAGTTAGGAACGATAGAATTAAAAAACCTGAAGACTTCTATCAAAGCAAATGGTATGTTGTCAGTGCCTAATCAGAACAAGGCTTTCATTACTTCTGTAAACAGTGGAGTAATAAGAACGTTACTTATTCAGCCTGGTAGCTTTGTTCGCAAAGGTCAGACTATAGCAACAATCGTTAATCCTGATGTGGCAAGATTACAGCAGGAATTACAAACCGTAAACGCTCAAATAACCCTTAATGAAATTGAGTACAAAAGACAAAAGGAATTGGTGGAAGGCAATGCAGCACCGTTGAAGAATGTACAGAGAGTGCAAACAGAATTAGCTACGCTAAGAGTTACTCGAAACTCATTGCAAAAGCAATTAAGTGCAATGGGCATATCAATAGCCAGCGTAAACAAGGGGAACATCATTACTACCCTCACCATTACAGCGCCTATAAGCGGCACTGTAAGCAATGTATCTGCACAAATAGGCTCTAATGTTGATCCTTCAACACCCATTGCTGAAATAGTAAACAACTCCCAGCTTCACCTTGATTTGTTCGTGTTTGAAAAAGATTTGCCAAAGCTCCATCCAAATCAAACCATACATTTTACGCTTACAAATAATCCAGGTAAAGAGTACGATGCACAGGTTTATTCAATAGGAACAGCATTCGTAAGCGAAAGCAAAACAATACCTATTCATGCAGTGGTTAAAGGTGATAAAACAGGTTTGATTGAAGGCATGAATATTACTGCTGTAATAAGTATCGGAGAAAGTGTTTTGCCCGCAGTACCAACAGAAGCAATAGTTTCTTATCAGGGTCAGGATTACATTTTTGTTTCAAAAAATAATACATCAACAACACAAAGAGAAACAGACAGCACCAAAGCAAAAGATGCTGATTTAAAATTTGAAAGAGTACAGGTTGTAAAAGGCACTTCTGATATTGGCTTTACTGAAATAACACTTTTAAAAGACCTGCCACCAAAAACACAGATAGTAACAAAAGGTGCATTCTTTGTGTTAGCTAAAATGACAAACACCGGTGAAGAAGAATAATTAATAACAATGACACTCTTTCAGAAAATACTACTGTTTTCTCTTATACCTGTTATAACTATGATAGCAGGTGGTATTGTTGCTATCATTCGTAAGCCTAATGGTAATGTCAGAAGCCTCATTCTTCATTTTGCTGCAGGTGTAGTTTTTTCAGTGGTGGCAGTAGAATTATTGCCTGATATTGTAAAGACACATGCTCCTCTGCCGCTTATCATCGGCTTTGCTTTAGGCTTTTTTGCTATGATAGGCATTAGGAAATTGACAGAAGTAAAAGAGGATAAAACTGCACGGATTTTAAAAGATAAGATACCTTTTAGTTTATTAATAGCAATTGCTGTAGACATATTTATTGATGGCTTGCTTTTAGGCATTGGATTTACAGCCGGTAACACTGAAGGGATGCTTTTAGCAATTGCATTATCTGTTGAGTTACTATCGTTAGGTATGGCTACTGCAACAGAATTGGGAGAAAATAACATAACCAATAAAAAATCAATTGCCCTTATCGCAGGTCTTGCATTAGTGTTTTTCGTTAGTGCAGTTTTGGGCGCTACACTTTTGCATAATCTTTCGCATAATGCCCTTGAGGTTGTACTATCATTTGGTTTATCTGCTCTACTGTTTTTGGTTACCGAAGAATTATTGATAGAGGCGCACGAAGAAAAAGAAACTATGTGGCATACCTCGGCATTTTTTGTTGGCTTTTTATTGTTTTTAATTTTTGGAATGATACTTTAAAATATAAATCATTAATTATGGACGGCTTGAAATTGGATAAATGGCGAGAGAACTTCAACCAGGAAGTACAACACTTGCAAATTGAATTTGACAGTGTTACTAATAGTAAAAAGCTCAACCAGTTTTATGATAATAAAGATGAAGAGGTAAGTAAAAGTCTTTCCCTGGTAATTACTGATAATACTCTACATAAGGAAATAAAAGACCAATTGATAAATTCATTTGAAACCACAAGACCAGAGGACAGTGTATAAAAAAATTGAAGCTTTAAATCGAGGACTATTATAAACAAAGATAAATGAAGGCTTTTCTGTTCATATCAACCTTACTTATTGTTACTTATGGATGTAATGATGAAACTCATACTTACCACGAACCTGCAATATCAAACAAAATTGCTGGAGACACCGCTGTAAGTTCAAAGGATACATCTGTTCATAGCGGCATTATGATAGATATAATCAAAGATATGATTGCTAATATGAGAAGCCATCGCCTTTCAGGCAATGCAGATAATGATTATGCACTGTTAATGATAATACATCATTCCGCAGCTATAGAGTTGACTAATATTGAATATGCCCGGGGAGAACACGTAAACGTGGCAAGGGAAGCTCAAAGAATTTCAGATAAGCAAAAAAATGAGATTACTTGTGAAAATTGCGGAGCATCTTGTCTTGACGAACAGGACGTAACACCTATGGCACATTGCATAGAACTTGACAGGGATTGTGCTGAAGTATGCTCTTTAGCAGCAAGACTGTTAATCAGGGAAAGTGAATTTTCACATGAGTTCTTAGCGTTCTGTGAAAAGATTTGCCGCCATTGTGCTGAAGAATGCCGTAAGCATGAACATAAACATTGTAAGAAATGTGCAGAAGAATGTACTAAATGTGCTGAGGCTTGCCATGCACATCATCACGGTACGGTTACACTAAATTAGCTTTAAAAGTATGTGCTGTTCATCAGGTACAGTGCATACTTTTAAAAAAAACATTATTAAAACAAAAAAATATAGATCATGAAACTGAATTGCTGGAAATGTGTTGTATTGCTTTCTGCTTTAATGGCTTTGGCAGGGGCAATGTAATAACAACACAAACAGGAAAGAAGAATGTTTAGCATCATAGCCGGGGCTTTAATTATAAGTTTACTTCATGCTGTAATACCAAACCATTGGCTGCCTGTTATTGCTATCGGCAGAAAAGAACAATGGACCTTAGAAGATATTACATATGTAACACTAATATCAGCATTAGCGCATGGTATAAGTACCATTATACTTGGTCTCATTTTAAGTTATTTAGGCGCTGAATTAGCCGAAGCGGTTAACCACTTCACTCATATAATTGCTCCTTCTATATTAGTTGCAATGGGGCTATTCTTTATCTATCGACATCATAAGCACAAGCACTTTCATTTAAGTGACGAAATCAGGCAAAAAAGGTCGAAGAGAAGAATTATTACAGCATTAGTTATTGCAATGTTTTTTTCTCCTTGTATGGAAATTGAAGCGTTCTTTTTATTGGCAGGTGCGCAGGCAAAATGGTTTGTTTGGTCAATAGCATTAATGTATTTACTCATCACAACTACAGGCATGGTACTGTTGGTACAGTATGCATATAAAGGGTTACTAAAACTCAATTGGCATTCATTAGAACACAATGCCGGGATAATAACAGGGCTAACATTAGTAGCCACAGGTATCATTACATTTTTTATAAGTTAATTATGAAACACAATCACGACCTAAAACAAGAGGACGATTTGCAATTAGATAATCTTACAAAAATTACTAATAAAAAATCACAACGTAAACATATCGCAGGTGATGGTCACGACCACGATCATGACCCTGAAGACGACGATGAGCATGACCACGGGGGCGAAGAAAGTGCTGGCTGGAAATCCCATTGGGATTTGCTATTAGCATTACTCATACTGGTTGTAATGTTAGTTCTAAAATTCGGCTTTGCCTACACACCTACAAAAGGGGTTGACTTCGCTATACATTTCGTTGCATTCTTATTAGCGGGATGGAGGGTGTTAGACCTGGCATTTAGAAAAGCAAAACGTGGAGATATATTTAATGAATTTGTTTTAATGAGTGTAGCAACAATGGGAGCTTTTTACATTGGTTCTTATAGTGAAGGTGTGGCAGTAATGGTATTCTATTGCATAGGTGAATGGTTTCAGGATGCAGCAGTCGATAAAGCAAAGAGAAACATAAAAGCACTGTTAGACATAAGACCAAATGAAGTAACGGTTTTAAGAAACGGGCAGCCTCAAGTTACAGATCCTGCACAAATACAAATGGGTGAAAGCATACAGGTAAAGCCGGGCGAGAAAGTTGCGTTAGATGGTGAGTTAATTTCAGAAAGTGCATCATTCAATACAGCAGCATTAACAGGAGAAAGCAAACCAGATACAAAGCATAAAGGCGAAGCCATTTATGCAGGAATGATAAACCTGAATACAGTTGCAGAAGTGAAAGTAAATGCCTTATTCAAAGACAGTAAGCTAAGCCGCATTTTAGATATGGTACAGGATGCCACTGCAAGAAAATCACAGACACAATTATTCATTTCACGCTTTGCAAAAGTCTACACACCTATAGTATTTTTCTTAGCCCTTGCAGTGTGTTTAGTTCCTTACTTCTTTGTGCATGATTATGTTTTTAATACATGGTTTTACAGGGCATTAGTGTTCCTGGTTATTAGTTGTCCATGTGCATTAGTAGTATCAATTCCATTAGGGTATTTTGGAGGTATTGGCTTAGCATCAAGAAACGGAATACTCTTTAAAGGAGGTAACTTTTTAGATGTAATGACAAAGATCAATACCGTAGTGATGGATAAAACAGGAACCCTTACCAAAGGTGTTTTTAAAGTTCAAGAAGTAGTACCAAACAACATAAGCAAAGAGGAACTTATAAAACTAACATCAGCCTTAGAACAAAACTCAACACACCCTATTGCAAAAGCAGTTACAGAGTATGCAGGCAATGCAAAGGACAATGTAAAAGTTGAAGGCGTAGAAGAAATTGCAGGTCATGGTTTAAAAGGAAATGTTGAAGGCAAAGAAGTATTGGCAGGAAACATAAAACTGCTGCAAAAGTTTAAGATAGATTATCCCAAGGAATTAGAACAGGTAGTAGATACAATAGTTGTAGTAGCAGTTAATAATACTTATGCAGGTCATATTACAATAGCAGATGAAATTAAAGAAGATGCAGTAAAGGCAGTAGAAGAAATGCACAAGCTGAACATTCAAACAGTAATGTTATCAGGAGATAAGCAAAGTGTGGTAGACCAAATGGCAAAAGCTGTTGGAATTGATAAAGCCTATGGTGATTTATTGCCTGAAGGCAAAGTAGAAAAAGTACAGCAGTTAAAGAATGAAGGCAGAAGAATTGCTTTTGCAGGTGATGGCGTTAACGATGCACCTGTAGTGGCTTTGGCAGATGCAGGCATAGCAATGGGTGGCTTAGGAAGTGATGCAACAATTGAAACAGCAGATGTTGTAATTCAGAATGACCAGCCTTCAAAAATCGTATCAGCAATTAAAATAGGTAAGATTACAAGAAGCATAGTTTGGCAGAACATTACAATAGCAATGGTGATAAAAGTTATTGTGTTGATTTTAGGAGCAGGTGGGATAGCAACCCTGTGGGAAGCAGTAATAGCAGATGTGGGTGTAGCGTTATTAGCAATATTAAATGCAGTGAGAATACAAAGGATTAAACTGTAAACATTCTAACGCATTTGCCTTATGTCTCCGCTTGTTGACCAGATATTAAAAGAAAACAATTTCAGTTTAACCTTAGGGCGAAGGAAAGTATTAGACCTTTTTTTAAAGGCAGAATATGCGTTGGCTCATACAGACATCGAGAAAGAATTGCAGGAACGCATTAACAGGATTACAGTCTATAGAACCCTTCGCAGCTTCGTAGAGGTTGGCTTAATTCATTTAATACCCACTACAGATAACTCCATAAAATATGCACTAACAAAACACGTACAGAATTAAAAGAACATTTACACAAACCACGTTCACTTTGTTTGCACAAACTGTAATAAAACAACCTGTCTCGATGATACAACCGTACCTCATATTAAGTTGCCAAAGCATTACAAAGAAGAATTTAATGAAATGATAATAATAGGCACCTGCAGTAAGTGTAACAAATAAACTAAGTTGCCGAAAGCCTGCATTGATAAACCAAGTACAGATGAAACTTTTACAAGCTATTTTATTGTTATCTCTGGTGCCGTTGTTCGCTTGTAATCAGGTAAAGAAAACACAGTATAGCTTTAACGAAATCAATTGGACTATCAGCGTACCGGATAGCTATGATATTGCAAGTGCTGATGAAGTTGAGGAAACAGGTAATAGAAGTAAAAAGGCAATTGAATACATTGATAGCACCCTTGACTTTTCAGCCACTAAGGACCTAATAACAATACGGAAGGGAGAACTTAATTACTTTACCGCAGCTATAACCCCGTTTGACCCTCGAACGCAGGATTGGGAGCTGTCTAATAGTAATGTGAAAAAGGCAATAGTTCAAGGCTTTAAAAACCAAACAACTTCAGTAAGCATTGACAGTTCTACTTCCCAAATTTTTTTAAACAACATTCAGTTTGGCAAGTTTAAATTGACCTTAACTTACCCTGATAATAATATCGTTCACATATTGGTTTATAACCGCATTCATAATGGTTATGATTTTGGAGTACTCGTCTGCTATGTTGATGATTTGATAGGCAAGAATTTGAACCAAATATTTTTAAATAGTGAGCTTAAGAAATAAAAAAAATTAGTAAACAAACTTTTAATAAGGTGAAAACAACAACAACTATTTTCTAATTTTATATTAGCAAATTAAAATCTATGAAACCGTTATACATATTCATCTTTACCCTCCTGTTTGCAGCCTGTTCATCCAAAAAAGAATTAAGTCGGGAGGAAGCTTTAAAACAAATTAAACAAGAACGAAGTTATCCTGGAGTATTAGATTATGATATTTATTGTGGTGACCCTAAATATGGAAAGAAAGTTCTAGATGCAGGGCTTGAATCGGAAGGCTTAGTAACGGTTCAAAAAACCCAAAAATATGCTGATCTCGGTAAGCCTTTAATAGTCTTTACAACCAAAGCTCAGCCTTTCTTACTTTTAACAGCAGAAAAGGATAAAGTCAGTTATATACAGAAAGTAAAATTAGCCGATGAAGATATTGCAGAAGTAACTAATATAAGAACAAATGGAAATGGAAATAAAGCAGTAGTAGACTACTCTACAGCCTTTAAAAACGTCACACCATTTGCAAAACTTACCACTATTAATTTGAATAAGACAAAAAATAATAAAGCTTACTTCGCGTTAGGCGACCAAGGCTGGAAACTGGAAAAAAAACCAGATATAGATTTTATAGACCTTGAAAAATAATTTCATACCCTACAGTCATATAAGATGTAACTTTCGACCAATAAATACTCATTGAATACAAAAGTTAACCTTAATATTTAATGCTGCTAGGCGGAACGTAATCCTATAATTACATTCCGCATTTTAAAGATTCGTTTGCAGCATTTAAACTTTAATTGTAATACAACACGTTCTAAATCCTCAAATAAGATACCTTCTACTGTTTACTTGTCCTTAGTCCGTTTAGCTTTTCACTTAACTCTGATAATCCTGCTTTTTTTAAGCAATCATCAGAGAGATTACTTAGTTCCTGTAATGTTTCTTTAGGTACAATATCCAGTAAGTTTAATGATTTGTCTTCACCATCCCTTACTGTTAAGCCTCGTTCAATAACGCTGTTAAGCAGCAGCACATTCCTACGTGAAATCTTAAGATCAATCTTCACTGTTTCATTCATTCCGGGGATACTTAAAATAGTATCGTAGACCTTTGATACATCATTTGTTGTTAGCATAATAGAATAAATTTATTTAGTTAAACATAAGGGGTCAAAATTATTCCTAAGCATTTACACCATCCTGTTCAAAATATAGTCAGGATAGGTTAAGGTAACAGCAGTTTTCTAATTTCGTTAAGTAATAAAAATAGCAAATTAGAAAATGAAGTCTTATGAATAATAAACAACCTATAATTTCTTTAAATGAAGCCAGGCAAATTGATATGGTAGATTACCTTTCTAAAATAGGACACTCTCCCTCCAAGATCAGAAACTTTGACTACTGGTATTTATCTCCTTTACGTGAAGAAAAAACGCCTTCTTTTAAGATTAACAGGAAGTTAAATTGTTGGTACGACCATGGCATCGGTAAGGGAAGTAACCTGATTGATTTTGCAATTCTTTATCACAACTATACAGTAGGTGATTTTTTGCAAGAAGTGAAAGGTAATTTTTCCTTTCACCAACCCCTTTCTTTAGGTCAAAAAGAAAATGAAGAAAACTTTGAAAGCAAAATAAAAATCTTAAGTGAGAGAAGTCTTTCATCGTTGGCACTTGAACGTTACTTAACCCACAAAAGAATTCCAATTACAGTTGCTAAGGATTATTGCAAAGAAGTAACCTACAAATTAAATGATAGAGAATATTATAGCATTGGGTTTAAAAATGATGCCGGAGGATACGAACTACGCAATCAATATTATAAAAGCGAGTAGCGCTCCAAAAGACATAAAAATATTTAATACAGGCGCGAAAGAAGCCATCGTTTTTGATGGTTTTTTTGACTTCCTTTCTTTCATTGCAATTCATCAAAAATTACGGCAAATTGAAGCGGATTATATAATCCTCAATTCAACATCATTCTTCGAAAAAGCACGTCCATTTATGGAGCAGCATGAACATATCAGGCTGTACTTGGACCATGATAAAACCGGACAAAATTTCACCCGGTATGCATTATCCCTCTCAAAAAAATACAAAGATGAAAGTCAATTGTATAATAATTATAAAGACCTAAATGATTGGATAATGAATATTGGAAAGACTCAGAAGAAAAGTCTTAAGCAATAGCCAAAATAAATTTTCCCTTCACTAGAACAGCTTAACTCTTTGCGGAGCTTCAAAAGTGGTTACTAAAGGCTCGTAAAGTGATTATAGCAAATTATTATAAGTCTTAAAGACATTAAAAAGCTGATAAGATTGCCTCCTTATCGCAATCGGCAAGATGTCCGGTTGTTAAACAACCGAAATCTTGCCGTCTTTACTCCGAAGTCGTAGACGGAGATACTGTAAGGCAAAAACAGCTTGTAAACGTGAAAAATATAAGTGATGAACCAGGAAAACCTAAAGAGAAGCCGGATAATTGGACTAAGGCTTACAACTAAAGAATACCAGGAGGTAGAGAAAAAATGGAAGGCAAGCACTTGCCGCAAACTAAGTGACTATATCAGGCGCATCATTTTTGAAAAGCCCATTGTCACTACACATCGCAACCAATCTTTGGATGACTTAATGACAGAGGCCATACGATTAAAAAATGAGTTGAACAACGTTGGAAACAACTTCAACCAGGCAGTAAAAAAGCTTCATACACTGCAACAAATTCCCGAGTTCAGAAACTGGATAATTGCTTACGAACTGGACAAAAAAATCCTTTTAAATAAGGTTGCATGAAAATAATTGGTAAAATCATTTCAAATTATCTATTCATTCAAGTATGCATTTTTACTATCATCCTGTATTATAATGAAGATGTAAGTATAGACAGACAAATTTTCATCCCCATCCGCAGGTTGCCCAACCGAAGATTTTCATTTGGGCTGTGCTGGTTATTGTCAACGTTAACTAATGGAACAAGAACGGCAGGAATATTTAATATCTGAACAAAGGGAACTATGGGTACTGACCCTCCCATAATGCGAATGATAACAGGATCGTTTCCGAAATTATCTTTGATAGATTTACGCAACCAGTTTCCTGCAGGCGAATTAATTTCTGTTCTATATGCCGGTGAGCCTGCTCTTCCATTGAAGTAAACAATCTGCGGAAATTGTAATCTTTCTTCTTTAGTTGGTGCATGGTCGAGAACAGTATATCCAAGTTTTTGAATGTGCTTTTTTACAAGCTCTATCATGCGTTGGCCATCTGTTTCAGGAACCAGGCGAATGCCAAAAACTGCTACTGCTTCTTCAGGAATAATGGAACCACCTCCTTTACCCACAACAGCAGCCTTCATACCATGAATGGTTAATGAAGGATATTGCAGGGACTCCTGGTAATTGCTTCCTACTTTTTCTTCTTCAGCAATCACTAATCTTTCATTTATTTCTTTCTTATTATCGGGTACCGCAGCCAGTATTTTTTTAGCCTCTTCATTAAGGGTAATACCGTCATAAAATCCGTCTATCAAAACTTTTCCGTTGTCGTCCTTTATAGAAGCAATAATTTTTGATAACCTAAAACTTGGGTCTGGCGAATAGTTGCCATAATGCCCGCTATGCAGTTGAGTAAATGCGCCATAGGTAGTAATTGTAACACTGGCACCTCCGCGATTGCCAAAAGTTAACGTGGGAATATTGGAGGAATGCATCGGTCCATCCATTACAATGAGATAGTCTGCACTAAACCTTTCCTTATTTTTTTCGAGTGCTTGTTTAAGTCCCGGTGAACCTTTTTCTTCTTCGGTGTCAAGTACTATTTTGATGTTAAATGCAGGCTGTTGTTTGTTGGCTTGCATGATATCAAGGGCTTGCAAAAACATAACTATAGGTCCTTTATCGTCCGAAGTTGAGCGACCAAAGATTCTCCATTCGTCATTAACTTTTGTATCAAGCAACTTCCAATCAACCTCTTTAAATTCCCCCTTATTGTCAGGCTCTTTAAGCACACTTATGAACGGGTCTTTTTGAAACCATTCATTTGCTCGCACCGGCTGACCATCAATATGAAAGTAAAACATAACAGTCTTTAACCCTTTAGAGAAAGTTCTTTCTGCAACGAATATGGGCAAGTCACCATTTACAACAAGGGAAGTTTTAAACCCCCTTTTCACAAATGCTTTATGTGACCATTCGATGTTTTTCTTTATATCAGCAGGGTTTACTGCATCATTGGGGATGGCGACAAAGTCTCTTAATTCGGTAATAGCCTGAAACATTTGTTTGGCAATAAGATTGTTTGTACCAGAATTTTGTGCTATTCCCCAAAAAGGTAACAATACAATTGATGTTATCAGCAGCCCTTTAAAAAAAGCTTGACCAATAATAGGAAAGCCATTATCCGGTTTTAATATCATTTCGCTCATTTATCCTTATAAACTATAATTGCAATGAAAGGCGTAGCTGTTAATATAATAGCCAGAAAGCACAGTTTACTACCAACATCATTTCATTACCATCCTATTCCATAATCTTCACCGTTATTGCTACTTCCTCCCCATAAGGTGCCATGTTTGCTATCAAAATAAATAGCATTAATAGGGCCGCTGGTGCGGTCGCCAAAAGTGAGGATATAACCCATTTGTTTTAATTTATTTCTTACTTCTTCACTTGTTGAATTTGGCAATAAAATAGCTCCCGGTCTTGGTTTCCGGTCTTGTGTTTTAGAGCCTCCCAACGAAAGCCACAATTGGTTAGTATTGAAGTTGGCTGCTTCTGCAGCCTGCTGTACGGTCATGCCAAAATCAACCATGTTAATAAAGAATTGCAATAAGTTCTGGTCCTGCGTATCACCACCCTGAACGCCAAATGATAAGAATGGTTTACCATCTTTCAATGCAAGTGAAGGCGTAAGCGTAACTCTTGGATGCTTTCCCGGTGCTACAACATTAAACGGAGCTATCATAGAATCTAAAACAAAACTTTGCATGCGCTGGCTCATTCCAACTCCTGTATTGCCAGCTATACATGCAGGCAGCCATCCCCCACTTGGCGTAATTGATACAACCCAACCGGATGTATCTGCAGCCTCTACTGTGGTAGTTCCACGCCATAATCTGTCCATGTATTCTTCATCTGAATTGATTGGCAACGTTACGGGTTCATTTAAAGCAAGGTCTTGGTTCTGCTTCGATGGTACCACTGTGCCGCTTCTTATATCATGTGCTGGGATGGGACTTCCATCCCGGCCTTTTGTTGTTGTATCTAAAAGTTTTTCTCTTTGCTTTAATAAAGCTGTAAAGGGATTTGTTTTGCCTTCAAACTGATACGGATCACCCGGAGCTGCAAATGCATCATTCTTGTCAGGTTTTATTTGTTTAGCTCTTTCTTTTGCGTAGTCCTTGCTAAGTAAACCTTTCATAGGTATGTTGGGTGAAAAACGGGGATCACCATAATAAAAGTCGCGATCAGCAAAAGTTAAATTCAGGGTTTGGTACAACGTATGAATATAATCAGCGCTGTTGTAGCCCATTTTTTTCAAATCAATATTTTCAAGGATATTAAGTGCTTGTAATAGCATGGGGCCTTGTGTCCATTGCTGTAGTTTGTACACATCAATACCCTTATAATTTATATGAAGAGGTTCTTCTTCAACAGGTTTCCATTTGGCAAGGTCTTCCATAGTAATGAGGCCGCCCTGTTCTTTACTGCCGCGTACAAATTCTGCGGCAATATCTCCTTTATAAAACCGGTCGTAAGCCGCCATGATAGCCTCTTTTCTGCTTTTCTTTTTCTTTAAGGCATCCTGTTCTGACTGCACCATTTTGGTTAATGTTTGCAGTAGATTTTGCTGTACAAAAATTTCTCCCGGTTCCGGCGCCTCTCTTTTTTCACCTGCATGTGGCAGAAATACTTTGGCAGAATAGGGCCATTCTTTTATGCTGGCTTTTCCTTTCTCCATGCTGTTAGCAGTTTGTGCTTCTATAGGATAACCGGCTGCTAATTGCAAAGCTGGCGCTAACACTTCTTTCAAACTCATGGTTCCATATTGCGCCAGCATATAACATAATCCACCTGGAGTACCGGGTGTAGTAGCGGCCAGCGGACCAAGCTCGGGAGGGAAATTATATTCCCTGCTTTTAAAAAATTCAACCGTAGCACCGGTGGGCGCCACACCAAGCGCATTAATGGCTACAACTTTTTTGGATTTGGGATTATAGATCAAAGCCTGTGTTTCTCCTCCCCAACTGAGGACATCCCACATGGTGCAACAGGCCGCCAGCATAGCACAAGCCGCATCTACAGCATTACCGCCTTTTTGAAATATCATTGAGCCGGCAGCGGCAGCTAAAGGTTTACCTGTAACCGCCATCCAGTTTTTGCCATGCAGTGGTGGCTTTTGGGTTTGCGTCTGGGCAAAAATTGAAAATGGCATCAATAATAAACAGATAACCTTTTTTACACGTATTGTCATAAGTAAGCATTAAAAAAATTGAAGCAGAAATATGTTAAAGACAAAGAAAGCTATTAAAAGAACAACATACAATTAAGCAATGAAACAATTATTCAATTGGGTTGAATTTTACCCGCAATATTTATTAATTCAAAGAATGAAAGAATTAGTATATGAGGCATAGCGGTATAAGTGAGCACATCATTACAAAGTCCTAAACCATTGTAGTTGGCTATGTAGATGCAGCAGGCATAGGTAAAAGGCTATTTATCTTACCGGGGGAGGTTTCCTTGTTTGTTTTAACCAAAGGAGAAGTCAGCAGAGGTCATAGTAGTTGCAGATCAAGCCTTGCCTTCAAGGAACAACAAGGAGGTCTCACAAAACAGCGAAGGACTGAACGTTAAGTGGCTTCAAATTCAGTAAGAAGGAACTGAAGAAATTACTGCACATGGGAGCCCTATCAGCTATTCAGTACTATAAGGAATTCAGAGCTTATTATGAACGTAAGGTCAAGGAAGGAAAGTATCAACTCCTGGTGCTCAATGCTATCAGAAGTAAGATGGTCCTCAGAGCAGTGGCAGTAATTATTAAATTGTTTTGATAGTTTCTTTATTAGTTAAGGTTTTTGGAAAGTCTTACATAAGAGGGCATATCTAACTTAAAATAAATAAGTTTTTAAGAAGCTTGTTTAAAAAAACATCTTCCTAAGGTGAGATCTTTACAATCTTGTCATGAATATATAGGCATCAGCAGCATGTTATATATTTGGCCATCAGCTTAGGGAAACCTGCTTTTTTATTATCAAATGAAATATAATTAAATGAACAGAAGAAAATTTATTAAAAACGGGTCAATAGTTGGCTTTGGTTTACCGGTTATTATCGCAACTGCTTCTCAGTTGGCTTCAGCAAAAACAAATAACGGGGATGCTGAGATTTTTAAGCAAGATGTTGATCTGAATGAAGTGACCATAGATGAGTTGCAACAAAAAATGCAAAGCGGCGATATGACGTCCAAGTCAATAACACAATGGTATTTAAAACGCATCGAAGATATTGATAAGGCAGGGCCTAAAATAAATTCAGTAATTGAAATAAATCCGGATGCCGTTGCAATAGCATCAACAATGGATGCAGAACGCAAAGCGGGAAAAGTACGGGGACCTATGCATGGTATACCTGTTTTAATAAAAGACAATATTGATACGGGTGATAAGATGATGACTACTGCCGGGTCTCTTGCACTGGTTGGAAATATAGCAGGTAAAGATGCATTTATAATAAAACAGTTACGAAATGCAGGCGCAGTAATTCTTGGTAAAACTAACCTAAGTGAGTTTGCTAATTTCAGGTCAACACATTCTGCAAGTGCATGGAGCAGCAGGGGAGGGCAAACCCGTTGTCCTTATATTCTAAACCGCAATCCATCAGGTTCAAGTGCAGGCTCAGGGTCAGCAGTAGCGGCCAACCTTTGTGCTGTAGCAATTGGTACAGAAACAGATGGTTCTGTAGTTAGTCCATCTTCTATAAACGGGCTGGTGGGTATAAAGCCGACAGTTGGTTTATTAAGTCGTTCAGGAATTATTCCTATATCAGCAACTCAGGATACTGCCGGACCCATGGCACGTACTGTTAAAGATGCAGCAATACTTTTATCTGCTCTTGCAGGTGAGGATAGCAGTGATCCCGTAACAAAACAGAGCAGAGCCAAAGTACAAAAAGATTATACAAGATATTTAAAGCCAGGTGGGCTAAAGGGAAAACGATTAGGTGTTGAAAAATCTTTTCTTAAAGGAAAGCAGGAAGTGGCAGAGCTGTTAAATAAAACAATCAGTATACTTAAAGAGCAGGGCGCCACCATTATAGAGGTTGAATTAATGAAGCTTATTAATCCTTTAAGTGCTTCAGAACTCTCTGTACTTGAATATGAATTTAAAGACGGCCTGAATAAATATTTAGCAGGGGCAAATGCTTCTGTAAAATCATTAAAAGAGATCATTGCTTTTAACAATCAAAACGAAGCCGCAGCAATGCCTTATTTTAAGCAGGAAATTTTGGTGAATAGTGAAAAGCTGAAAGGTTTAGATAGTAAAGAATATAAAACTGCATTGGTAAAGTCGGTAAGCTCACGAAAGATAATAGATAACCTGGTACAACAACATAAACTGGATGCAATATGCAGTACAACCAATGGTCTTGCATGTTGTATAGATCTTATTAAGGGAGTGTAATTTAAACTGTGTCAGATTTCAATTCCATTTTAATCCATTAAATTTAATCGTCAGACTATACGGAGAAAAGCTCTGCTGAGGAGCAACTTTTCAAGGGATAATCTGACCCGATAGA
>JAABUN010003938.1_pt1 | contig 21448 bp, 21 predicted proteins | sample 5559311 | NCBI WGS metagenome assembly JAABUN01 (sample SAMN10711877, study PRJNA513370) | rock metagenome | isolation source: Antarctica rocks | place: Antarctica: Victoria Land, Siegfried Peak sud
CGCGTGCGGAACAGCGAGTCCATCTCGTCGAAGAACACGACGACGGGGCTGCCGTCCGACGCCTTCTCACGGGCCCTGGCGAAGATGAGCCTGATGTGGCGCTCGGTCTCGCCGACGTACTTGTCCAGCAATTCCGGTCCCTTGATGTTCAGGAAGTAGCTGCGGATCTGCTCCAGTCCGGCGCGCTCCGCGGCGCGTGCGGCGAGGGAGTTCGCGACGGCCTTCGCTATGAGGGTCTTCCCGCAGCCGGGAGGACCATAGAGCAGAATGCCCTTCGGCGGCTTGAGTCCGTGCTCGCGGTAGAGGTCGGGGTGCAGGAACGGCAGTTCGACGGCGTCGCGGATCTGCTCGATCTGCGGGCCGAGGCCACCGATGTCGCCGTAGGCGATGTCCGGAACCTCCTCGAGCACGAGGTTCTCCACCTCGCTCCGGGGGACTTTCTCCAGGCCGTAGCCGGACTTCGTATCGACGGCGAGGGCGTCGCCCACGCGGATCTTCTCGGCCTGCAACGGTCCGCTGAGCTTGATCACGCGTTCGTCGTCGGTCCGTCCGACGACCAGGGCGCGGTCCGGGCCCATGAGTTCCTTGACGGTCACGAGCTCCCCGGCGCGTTCGTACCCGAGCGCCGCGACGATCGTGAGGGATTCGTTGAGGAGCACTTCCTGACCCGGAGCGAGCTGGCGCACACCGATGAGCGGACTGACGGTGACGCGCAGCTTGCGCCCCGACTGGAGGATGTCGGCCGTGTCCTGCACCGTCGCCTCGGTAGTGGTACCCGGCTCGGACGGCCGCTTCGGATTCACCTGCATCACGGTGGCGAAGCTGAAGGGAGCCGCACCCTCCTTCTCGAGGGCCGCCTTCAGCCGGACGATTTCCGTCCGCGCCGATTCCAGGGCGGTGACGAGCTTGCCGTTGTTCTGCGTAGCGGCCGCCAGCTGGCGGTCGATGTGTCGCAGCCTGTCCCTCAGGACGTTGAGCTGGCGCTGCGCGACCGAATTGTCGACGGCGGGTTCGGTCGGACCCCGCCGGTCAGCGGTAGGAGCGTTGTCTTCGGATTCCGGCATTTCGGTTCGCCACCTCGGGTTCGTTCCTTCAGCTGTCTTTCGACCTTAGCGCAGACGTCAGCCCGCGGTGTCCAGCTTTTCAGCCCGCGGTGTCCAGTGTTGACGCATGACGCCCGCGGGCCTCTCCCCCGTCGTCGTGCGTCAGCGCGCGGGCGGCGATCCGCCTACTCGACCGTGCCGCCGTCGGCAATGGCGTCGCGGCGGGCCTGTGCCTCCTCGGGCGGGAGCGACCCGCGCTGGATCGTCGATGCGGCGTCCCGTGCCACGCGCCGTAGACGCTTGTCGGAGACGTCACGCTCGCCCACGGCCTGGGGCGTCCAGGCATTCAGGTCCTCCTCACTGAAGCCGGCCTTCGACGGCCTGCGCTTCGGTGTGAATCCGACGGCTCCGTCGGCCAGCCTCCGGGTGGTGAGCAGGAAGCCGGTGTGCGCGACCATGCGGTGGTCGGGCCGGACGGCGAGGCCTTCGAGGTGCCAGCCGCGCACCATCGACTCCCACGCCTCGGGCTCGGTGAAGCGCCCGTCGGCGCGGATGGCTTCGGCCGTGCGGGAGAGCTGGGTGACGGTGGCGACGTAGCTGATCCAGACGCCTCCGGCGGCGAGGACGGCGGCGACGGCGTCGAGGCATTCCCAGGGCGCGAGCATGTCCAGGACCACGCGGTCCACGGAACCGGGCCCCTCGTGCTCCACCACCTGCTCCTGGAAGTCGCCGAGCGTGATCTTCCATGCCGGATGAGGACCGCCGAAGATCGTCTCGACGTTGCCGCGCGCGATGTCGGCAAACTCCTCGCGGCGCTCGAACGAGTGCAGGTAGCCGGAGTCACCGACGGCCCGCAGGAGTGAGATGGACAGCGCTCCCGAACCGACTCCGGCCTCGACCACGCGGGCCCCGGGATAAATGTCCGCCATCGTCACGATCTGCCCGGCGTCCTTGGGGTAGACGACCGCCGCTCCGCGCGGCATGGACAGTACGAAGTCCGACAGCAGCGGCCGGAGGGCCTGGTACAGCTGCCCCGAGGTGTTCTCGAGGATGGTCCCCTCGGTGGCGCCGATGAGGGTGTCGTGCTGGAGGAAGCCCCTATGGGTGTGGAACGCGCCGCCCTGCGTCAGGGTGATGGTGTTCATCCGCCCCTTCTCATCCGTCAGTTGGACTCGCTCTCCCGGGCGGAACGGTCCACGCCGGGCGGCGGCGCCGTGGGGACTCGGGCATTCGCCGGGTTCGGTCGGAGTGGCGCTCATGGGGGTCCTTCGGCATGGGCCGGTAGAACCGGCAGTGGGTGTGGCAGTGAATATGGCAGTGGGCGTGGCAACTGGCGAAGGGTCGATCGGTGGAGGGATCGGTCCGGTCAGGACCCTGGCGTTGCCTTGCCCGTGATGGCCTGTAAGACCGCCCGCTGGTGGAGCAGTCCTGTCACGGCTCCCTGGCGGTTGACGACCGCGTACTCGTTGCCCTCGAGCCGAGCGAGGAACTGCAGCAGTTCCTGCCCCTCGGCCCACTCCGGGACGTAGGCGCCTGCGGCGAGGCGTCGTGCCGTGGCATCGACCGCCGTCGTGTCCGCGACGTCTTCCGGTACGGCGAGCAGCGCGTCCTCGTCGACCACGGCCTCCGGCACTCCGGAAGTCCCGGTCAGCACGACGGCGGCGCCCGGGTTCTCGCGGAGGAGACGTCGGGCGGCGAGCACGGTGGTGCCGGCGGTCAGTCCGACGGCGCGCTGCTGAAGCCGCCCGGCACTGATCGCCGGCAGGCGCAGCCGCATCCGCGCGTTCTCGATCGCCGCCGTCGCACCCATCCACAGGAAAGCACCCATGACGACGGCGATGAGGATGACCGTGAGGTCGGGACCGCGGCCCTGGATGAGCGGGAGTCCGACGACGACGCCGAGCAGCACGACGACGATGATCCGGCCGGCCCAGCCGGCGGCCACAGTGCCCTTCTCCTGACTGCCGGTGGCCTTCCAGACCGCACTCTCCACGAGTCGGCCGCCGTCGAGCGGCAGGCCCGGCAGCACGTTGAACACGGCGACGAGGACGTTGGCCCAGATGAGGATGGTCGTGAGGAGGTAGGCGACGGAGCCCGGCGTCATGGCCTGCAGGATGCCCCAGCCGAGGCCCGCGAGCACGAAGTTGGCAGCGGGCCCGGCGAGAGCGACGAGCAGCGAGCGTCCGGGGGTTGCGCTGAAGCCGGCGAACTGCGTATGCCCGCCCCAGAGGTTGAGCACGATCCGCGTGGTGGGCCAGCCGAAAGCCCGGGCCGTCAGTGCGTGGGCGAGTTCGTGGATGAGCACGGACGCGGCGAGGAGGAGTGCGTACCCGAGCGCGACGGCGTAGGCGCCCGCGCCGATGCCCGGGAAGGCGTTGGTGACGCGAGGTCCGAACAAGACCACGATGAACACCGTGATGAGAAACCAGGACCACGCCAGAACGATGGGAATCCCGGCGATACGCCCCAGCGACAGCCCCGGGCTCGGTTCCGTCCTGGCCGCGTCCTGGCCGCCGCTCACGCGCCGCGCCCGCTATCGGCGTCGGACTCGGCGCCTGATGCGGGGAGGAGGAATGCGAGATCGATGGGCGTCCGCCCTTCGAGCGTCTCCCAGTCGGTACGGCGGTCATCGGATGGCAGCGGGACGAAGTGCGGAACCGCGAGCGTGACGAGGCCGGCGGCGAGGGCCGAGGTCACGCCGGGCAGTGAGTCCTCCACTGCTACGACGCGGTCCTTGCTCAGTCCCGGGTGGTCGGCGGCGAGCAGGTCGAAGCCCAGCTGGTAGGCCTCCGGATCCGGTTTGCCGGCACTCACGCGGTCACCCGTCACGAGGTGCGAGAACGTGCCCTTCGGAAGCTGCGCGGCAACGGCGCCGGCGAGGAGGGTCTCGGACATCGTCACCATGGCACACGGGATCCCCTCCTCGCGCAGCGCGGCCAGCAGCTCCCGCGCTCCCGGGCGCCATGGTACAGCTGCGCGGACGTCGTCGGCGACGCGCTCGGTGAGGTGCTCGATGATGCCGCGGATGTCGAGCTCCACGCCGGCCTGCTGGAGCTGTTCTGCGGAGTATTCGAGGGCCTGTCCCACGAGGGTGGTGGCCTGCTCGGTGGTCCAGGTCCCGCCGAAGGACTCGACGAGTTCCTTCTCCGCCGTGATCCAGTACGGTTCCGTGTCGACGATCGTTCCATCCATGTCCCACAGGACGCCCTGCAGGCCTCGGAGGTTTGCGCTCCGGACGGACGGGACCTCGTCGATCTCGATCTGGGCAAGGGTCTGGACGCTGCCGTTGGGGTGGTTGGCCATGCTTACAAGTCTACGGCGGCCCCTTGACAGGGCCGCGTCAGCTCTCCGCGTAGCGCCTGAACCACGCCTGACACGGCCGGTTGGCGGGTTTAGGGTGAGAACGTGGACAGCTTCGAAGAAAACCAGCCGAGCGGCGTGCAGGACCTCTTCCAGGACGCCGGTGAGCCAGAGCGGCGCATCACGATCATGCTCGCAGCCTTCGAGGGCTGGAACGACGCCGGCGAGGCCGCCAGCGACGCCCTGAAATACGTGGGCCGGTTCTTCGGCAGTGAACGAATCTCGACCATCGACGCGGACGAATTCTACGACTTCCAGTTCACCCGCCCGATGATCAAGCGGAACTCTTCCGGCCAGCGCCGGATCAAGTGGCCCAATACCCGCATCAGCAAGGCCGTCGTCCCGCACTCGAATGTCGACCTCATCCTCGTGAACGGCGTCGAGCCCTCCTATAAGTGGCGCGCCTACACGGCGGAGCTCGTCGCCCTCGCGAAGGAACTGAGCGTCGACTGCATCGTGCTGGTCGGCGCGCTCCTGGCAGACGTGCCCCACTCACGACCGATCCCCGTGACGGTCACCTCCGACGACGACGTCGTCCGCGAGAGCCTCGACGTCGAGCCCTCGACCTACGAGGGACCGATCGGTATCGTCGGCGTGCTCGCAGAGATGGGCCTGCTCGCGGACCTCCCGACGATGTCCCTCTGGGCTGCCGTCCCCCACTACGTGGGCCAGTCACCGTCCCCCAAGGCGCAGCTCTCCCTGCTCAACAAGCTCGAGGAGATCCTGCAGATCACCGTGGATACCCACGTGCTGACCGAGGAGTCGGAGGCCTGGGAACGCGGGGTCGACGAACTCGCCACCGAGGATCCCGAGGTCGCCGCCTATGTGCGCCAGCTCGAGGAGGCAAAGGACACGGTGGACCTCCCCGAAGCCAGTGGTGAATCCATAGCCCGCGAGTTCGAGCGCTACCTGAAGAAGCGCCGGCGCGAGCAGTAGCCGCCGGACGCCACCGCGTTATCGGAGTCGGGGCCGGAGCCGGACTGCCTGTCCCTGGTGACGGCAGACCGCTGTGACGGCAGATCGCAAACAAATCAGAGACGGACGCCGAGCAGGCCATCGAGCACGTCCACCAGTTCCTGCCGGCCGGCACCGTCCCCGGACACCGCCCCTGCTGCCCACGCATCGACGGCAGCGAGAGCGGCGGGTGCGTCGAGGTCGTGGGCGAGGTGCTGGCGGACGAGGTCGCGGAGCGCTGTGGCGTCCTCCTCCGCGGCTGACCCGGCAGCGTGGCGCCACGCTGCGAGGCGCTCGACGGCGCCCTCCAGGACCTCGTCGGTCCAGGACCAGTCCGAGCGGTAGTGATGGGCGAGGATCGCGAGCCGGATCGCTGCGGGATCGACGCCCGCGCGGCGGAGCCCTGATACCAGGACCAGGTTCCCCCGGGACTTGCTCATCTTCTCGCCGTCGAGGCCGACCATCCCCGCGTGCGCGTAGTGCTGCGCCAGCGGCGTGCCGCTCGCTGCCCAGGCGTGGGAAGCACTCATTTCGTGGTGAGGGAAGATGAGGTCGGACCCGCCGCCCTGCACGGTGAAGGGCGCCGGTAGGAAGCGCTGGGAAATCACGGCGCATTCGATGTGCCAGCCCGGTCGACCGTCGCCCAGCTCTCCGCCCGACCAGCTCGGTTCCCCTGACCGTGCACTGCGCCAGAGGAGTGGATCGAGTGCGTTGCGCTTGTGTGGCCGCTGCGGGTCGCCGCCGCGTTCCGCGGACAGAGCGAGCATCTCGTCGACGTCGAGGTGCGACACCTGGCCAAGGAACCAGCGACCGGGGTCGTCCTCGGCGAGCGACGCCGCAGCATCGAGAGAGAAGTAGATGTCGCCGTCGGGCTCGCCGGGCTCGCCCGGGACTGCGTAGGCAAGGCTACGCCGGACCAGTTCCTCGACCACCGGGACAATCCAGTCGACGGCCTCGACCGCGCCGATGTAATGGTCGGGCGGCAGGACGTTCAGTGCCTCCATGTCCGCCCGGAACAGCGCGATCTGGTCGGCGGCGAGGTCCTGCCAATCCACGCCGCTCGCCGTCGCACGCTCGAGAAGCGGATCGTCGACGTCGGTGACGTTCTGCACGTAGCGCACCATCGATCCGGCATCACGCCACGCGCGGTTCAGGAGGTCGAAAGCGACGTAGGTCGAGGCGTGGCCGATGTGCGTGGCATCGTACGGGGTGATACCGCAGACGTAGAGGCTGCGCTCCGGCTGGTCCTCGAACGGGACCGACTCCTGCTTCGCGGTGTCGAACAGCCGGATCCCCGACAGGGTGCCGTCGAGTTCTGGGACAGGAGCCGAATTCCACGCGATCACACGTTCTACCTTACGGCTCGGCCTCAGGCGCTGATGACGCCGAACCCGAGGAGCACATAGAGCGCGAGGCCGAGCAGGATGCGGTACCAGACGAAGAGCCCGTAGCCGCGGGTCGTGACGAACCTGAGGAACCAGCCGATGATCGCGAAGCCGACGACGAAGGCCACCACCGTGGCCAGCGCTGTCTCAGGCAGTCCATAGGGCCCGGTCTCGTCGTAGCTCTTCACGAGCTGGAACACGCCGCTCCCGAACACCGCCGGGATGGCGAGGAGGAACGAGTACCGGGCCGCTGCCTCACGGGTGTAACCCATGAGCAGGCCGGCCGTGATGGTGCCGCCGGAGCGCGACACGCCCGGGACGAGGGCCAGCGCCTGCGCGAGTCCGAACAGGATGCCGTGCCGGTAGGTCAGGCTCTGGAGGTCCCGTGTCTGTCGTCCCGCATGGTCGGCCACCCCGAGGATCAGCCCGAAGACGATCAGCGTCGTGGCGACGATCCACAGGCTCCTGAAGGTGCTCTCGATCTGGTTCTGGAAGAGGAGCCCGAGCAGGACGATCGGCACGCTGCCGATGATGACCAGCCAGCCCATGCGGACATCGGGGTCGTTCCGCGGGACCTTCCCGGCCAAGGCGCCGAACCACGCCTTGATGATCCGCACGATGTCCCGCCGGAAGAACACGACGACGGCGGTCTCCGTACCCAGTTGCGTGATGGCGGTGAACGCCGCCCCCGGGTCCTGTGCGTTCGGCAGGAATTCCCCCACGATGCGCAGGTGTGCGCTCGATGATATGGGTAGGAACTCGGTGAGGCCCTGCACGAACCCCAGGATGACTGCTTCTATCCAATTCACGGTTATGACCCTAAGCCATGAGGCTGAGGACAGGCTTTAGGCTTGGCGTATGCAACGGCGAAACGTGGGAGCGAGCGGCCTGACCGTCTCGGCTCTGGGACTCGGCACCATGAACTGGGGCCAGGAGGTCAACGAGGAGGCTGCGCGTGAGCAGCTCCGCATCTTCGCCGACGCCGGAGGCACGCTCGTCGAGACCGCGGCACGGTATGGCGAGGGCCAGGCGGAAGCGATGCTCGGTGGCTTCATCGGCGACATCGTTGCCCGCTCGGAGCTCGTCCTCGTGGTGCAGGGCGGCATGACCCGCTCGGGCAGCCGCCGCCTCGACGGGTCACGCCGTGGATTGCTCGACTCGCTGGACGCGTCCCTGTCACTCCTCGGCACAGACCACGTCGACGTGTGGCTCGCTCCCTCCCCCGACTCCGCCGTCCCGCTACAGGAGACCCTGAGTGCGCTCGAGGCCGCTTACGTCACCGGTCGCGCCCGCTACATCGGGGTCTCCAACTACTCGGGGTGGGAGTTCGCACGCGCTGCCGCGACCGCGTCGTTCCCGCTCCTGGTCAACGACGTCGAGTACTCGCTCGTGAACCGGGGCATCGAACGCGACGTCCTACCGGCAGCGGAGGCTTTCGGTGCCGCCATTCTGGCGTGGGGATCGCTGGGCCGCGGCGTGCTGACCGGGAAGTACCGCGGCAGAATCCCCTCGGAGTCGCGTGGTGCTTCCGACCTCTGGGCACCCTATGTGGAGCCCTACCTCTCGGGGAAGCCCCAGCGGATCACCGAGGCTCTGTATACGGCGTCGCGGGGACTCGATCTGCAGCCGCACGAGCTCGCGCTCCGCTGGCTGCTGCACCGTCCGGGTGTGGCCTCCGCGATCGTCGGCGCTCGGACGCCACAGCAACTCAAGGAGATCCTCCAGTACAGCGGCGCACCGGTGGCGGGTCCGATAGCGGAGGTCCTGGACGAGGTGTCAGCACTCGTTACCTGACCGTGGCCCATCCCCTGATGCTGTTCCGCCCCCTCTCGGGTGGCCTGTATCAGTGCTCTACTTCGGCCTCCACGAGGTCCGAGGCGTAGTCCTCGTCCTCATTGTCGTCGTCGTCATCGTCGTCCGGGTCTTCGTAGATCTCGAGCGGAGTCACCTCGCCGAAAGCGTCGTACAGGGCTTCCTCATAGACTTCGAAGGCATCAGCGATACCGAGATACGCTGCTTCGACCGCCGGATCATCCTCCCGCCGCCGTGACGCCGAGGCTGCGAGATGCTCTTCGAGGGACGTCACGAGGGACTGGAGCGCGACACGCGGATCTATGCTCATGGCCTAGACGTTATCGGTAAAGTGATCGAAATTGGAGGGATATGCGAGAACATTTTCTGAACGCGACGGCGGTCCGAGAACGCGATTACGGACGGCAGTACGAGTACCTGGTACTCACCGTCAACGCCGGTGAACCACTGCCGGCGGCACGGAAACTCGTCACCGAGCACGCCGAATACGGCAAGTGGGAACTCGAGCGCAGCTGCATCTACATGGGCGGCAGCAGGCGGTACTGGCTGAGGCGGAAAGTGCTGCGCGTCGAGCGGACGGCGTAGCCCTAACCATGCGCACGCTGCGGCCGTTCGTGCGCCTCAGGAGGACGGCGGCCCGAGCAGCCATGTGGCGACGGTCGCCCGGGCCGACTCCTCCGTCGATGGGTGGAACTGGCCTGCCAGGGCGTCACGATGCAGGCGCACCGCTTCGGACGACGCCGAGAAACCGGACCCGCCGCCCATGTGGAGGGCGGCGCTGGTCGCGTCTACCGCGGCGTCGACCGCGTGCGTCTTGAGCGTCACGAGTCGCGCGAACCAGCGGGAGCCGTCGTCGACGCGCGCGTCGAGGTCCTGCACCACCCCGCGGAGTTCCGCCTCCGCCCCCGTTCTCGTCATGCCGGCTCCCGCCAGGAGGTTCCTCAGCACGGGGTCGTCGGAGAGCGGCCGGTCCGCGACGTGGCTCCGACGGCGCGTGAGGGCCTGCGCGGCGAGTTCGAGGGCGCGGTCCGCGATGCCGAGGTAGACCGAGGCGATCAGGCTCTCGAATGCCGCGAAGATCCCGAAGACCAGCAGGTCCGCATTCGGGCCGACGGGCGTGCGTCGGAAGACGGCGTCGGGGGGTACCGTCACACCCGAGAGCCGCGTCGTCTGGGACTGCGTGGCACGCATTCCGAGCGGGTTCCAATCCTCGACCGTCTCCACACCCGGGGTGCCGCGCGGGATGAAGGCGTGAAGGATCACGTCATCGCCCTGCTCCTGCTCCTGCTCCACGAGCTTGCCGAAGATCCCCAGGCGCGTCCAGACCGGGGAGAGACTCGTGAAAACCTTCGTGCCGGTGTAGCTGAAGCCGCCGTCGGGCAGGTGCTCGACGCGGGTCAGTGAGTCGAACAGGACGGCGTCATTGCCCGGCTCGGAGACCCCGAAGGCGAAGACCTCGCCCCGGGCGGCGTCGTCGAGGATGAATTCCAGGGTGGCGTCGCCGCGGTCCGCGAGGAGACCTGCGACAGCCGTCCACACCAGGTGCATGTTGACGCCCAGGGCGGTGGCGGGAGCGGCGGCAGCCAGTCGTCGCTGTGCTGCGGCCGCCCGGGTCATGCCGCTGCCGTCGCCCGGCCGGGTCTCCGCGAGGAGGCGGAGATAGCCCGACGCCCGGAGTTCCTCGAAATCCTCCGTGAAGAAGACGTTGGCGTCGTCGTAGGCCGCGGCCCTGTGCCGGAAACGCTCGAGCATCCCGTCGGGCAGCAGGAGCATCGCGTCGGACGCCGTCGTCGTCATGTCGGGCGCCGACCTCAGTAGGAGGTCAGCAGGCGGGCCAGGACCTTGGCGCCGAAGCGCAGCGAGTCCGTGGGGACGCGCTCGTCGACGCCGTGGAACATGCCCGTGAAGTCGAGCTCATCCGGCAGCTGCAGGGGCGCGAATCCGTAACCCGTGATACCGAGCCGGCTGAGCGACTTGTTGTCCGTGCCGCCGGACAGCGTGTAGGGCAAAACCCTGGCACCGGGATCCTCGGCGTGCAGGGCGTCGATCATCGAGTCGACGAGGTTCCCGGCGAAGGGCACCTCGAGCGAGGTGTCCTTGTGCTCGTAGGTCACGTCCACGCCCTCACCGGCGAGCCCGCGGATGATCTCCAGGACCTGATCCTGCTGGCCTGGCAGCGTCCGTACGTCGATGAGAGCCTCGGCGGTCCCGGGGATGACGTTGTGCTTGTAGCCGCTCTTGAGCACGGTCGGATTGGCGGTGTTCTGCAGCGTCGCCCCGACGAAGCGGGCCACGGTGCCGAGTTCCCTGAGCAGTACATCGGGGTTGTAGGGGTCGAACTCGACGCCTGTCAGCTCGGTGACGCCGTCCAGGAACTGCCGCGTCGTCGGGGTCAGCTCGATGGGCCAGCTGTGATCGCCGATGCGCGTGACGGCTCGGGCGAGGGCGGTGACGGCGTTGTCCGTATTGATCTGGGACCCGTGGCCGGCGCGACCGTGCGCCACGAGGCGCAGCCAGGAGATGCCCTTCTCCGCCGTCTGGAGCAGGTAGGTGCGCTGTCCGCCGATGGTCGCGGAGAACCCGCCGACCTCGGAGATCGCCTCCGCGGCGCCCTCGAAGACCTCCGGTTTGTTGTCCACCAGCCAGGATGCCCCGTAGGAGCCGCCGGCCTCCTCGTCGGCGAAGAAGCCGAAGATCAGGTCGCGCTGGGGCTTCACGCCGTCGCGCTGCATGGAGCGGAGGACGGACAGGATCATGGCGTCCATGTCCTTCATGTCCACGGCGCCGCGGCCCCAGATCAGACCGTCCTTCTCCTCGCCGCCGAAGGGATCGACCGTCCAGTCCTCCTTCTGTGCCGGAACGACGTCGAGGTGGCCGTGCACCACAAGGGCGGGCAGGGACGGATCCGAGCCTTCCATGCGGGCGACGATGGAGGTGCGGCCCGGTGCGGCCTCGAACAGCTGAGTGGAGAGCCCCACTTCTTCGATGAGAGCCGCCGTGTACTCGGCGGCCTGCCGCTCCCCCGGTCCCACGTTGTCCCCGAAGTTCGAGGTATCGAACCGGATCAGTTCCTGGCAGATCCTGACGACTTCATCTTCAGGTGTGATGCCCACGTGGTCCTCCTGGGTAGCAGTGGCCTCCCCAGCCTACCGAGAGTGGCTGCCACAAGGAGGAAGGAGACCTCGGGAAACACCGAAGTCCCTAGCCGGATCTCTCTGACTAGGGCCTTTTCTGTGCGCGGACTCACCTAAGAGGACTTGACCTCCTGCTGTGGCGTCTTCGTCTCCGATGGCGTGGAATCTCGAGCTATCTACGGTGCTTGCCGGCCTCTATCGCCTCTTCTGCCACGATCAGGTAGTTTTCTCTTTCGCCGGCGGTTGTGAAGGAGCAGCGCCGCACCACCAACGATCTGCACATCGAGTTGGACGCCTCGCTTCAGCAGCCGAGCTTCGATCTCGCGAAGGAGTTCGACAACGTCCTCGCGTTGGAAGCCTCTGTCGCTAAACCGTCGTGAGGTCGCGCTCACGGATCCAGACGTTCAGTTCGGCGAGCTCGGCCGGGGTGTCCCGCTGGATGAGGTCCTTCATCTTGTCGCTGACGGGGTGAAGCTTTTCCGCGGGGAAGATGGGTTTGGATGATCGCGGTCTGCGAGCAGCCCACCGGGGAGCGGGTGTTCCAGTCCTTGTGGAGATCCACCTGTTGATACCCGCCAAGGCAGTCAGGAAGTCGGCATCGTCGATCTTCGGAGCACGCGTCATTTCCGCTTTCCCGGCCTCGATCGACGTGCTCGCTTAATCACCGAACAGTCGAATTGCGAACGAGTAGTCGCGGGCTTTCAGGGTCTCGGCAAATTGCGTGCCAAAGTCGATGCGGTGTCGCTCCTGGCTTTCAGCACTTAGGTCGATGTCCAGGTGATTGACGATCTTCAGCACCAGCCCGAGTGACGCCCCCTCCTTGCCGGCCTCAAGCTCACCAATGAACTTTCTGGACAGTCCCAGCTGATCGGCAAGGTCCTGCTGTGAGAGTCTGCGGTTCTTTCGAGCGGCATGCACACGCCGCCCGATCCCAGTTGCTGTCAGCTCTCGTGTAGCCATACCACCACTATGCCACCAATCGGTTACAAAAAGTTCCGGGGCTTCGTCGTCGGCGGGCAGTGATAGCCGTACCTCCGTACACATGGGCTCCATGAGCACCGACACCCTCGCCGACGTCCACTACAACCGCCAGACCGATGCCCTCTCCGCCGCCGTCGTGCGTGCCGCCGGACGCCGCCTACATGCCGCATGAGGCGTTCGACATCGACCCTGCCGACTCGATGGAGCCACACTTCAAGCACCTGAAGGACGCCCTGGAGGTCGTCACCGGCGAGTACCGGCTGGCCTTGCCCAAGGTGAAGAACGGTGGCCTGTCCCAGGAGAGGGGCCTCGACGCCTCCCGAGCCGCCGTGCAGCACGAGATCAGGCTGGCCGGAATGTAGAAGCCGCGGCGACCGTCACATCGCGCCGTCGGGCGTTCTCCGCCAGACCCTCCCGTCACAGCACAGTCTCCATGAACCTCTCACGCCGGTACCCCCCTTTTCCGCCATGCTGACCAATTGATCCCAGCTACAAGACGCGATGAGACAAGTCATCAGGTCGTCGGTTGCTCTGTGAACAGGGATGATTACCGTTCGTCGCGCCGAGGTTCACCCTGTGCGAGACCCGCTCCTCAATGGGACGTGGCAGTTGCAATTTTTGACCGGACCCGTACCAAGGGTGCGTTTGGGTTCTGTGGTTGCGGTAGTGCGGCCAAGGAGAACTGGTCGATGACACCGGCCCGGAACACGAGGCACTCGGTGGAGCCGCCGAACTGGAAGTACCCCAGCTCATCGCCCTTGTTCACGTGGCGTCCCGGCACAATCTCCGGGTCAATGACGCAGGAGGACACCTCGATCATGCCCACGGGGATCACGGCCATGAGACCGATCACAGGATCATCGGCCTGGATCAGGATGATGGCTCGAGCCGCGACGTGAGCCAGGTAGGACTGGGAGTGGGTCGGCTCGACGGCGTCGGCCCCTTCGGACTCCGCCTCCGAGAAGTAGGTGCCGTCCTTGAGGTACGCGCGAACAATGGTTCCCGCGACAGGAGCGTGCCACCGGTGGTAGTTCAACGCGTTTAGGAACGCCTGATAGACGGTGCCGCCCACGAACTGCTCCACGGACTCGTCGCCCGCAAGGAGGTCATCCAACGAGTAGGGCTGATTCTTGACCCAGAACTGGCTCTGACGCCGGACCTCCGAGCTGATCTTGTAGGGCGTGGACTCGCAGGCACTAACAATGACCTTGTCGTCCTTGGAGTCAGCTACGGGCCTAGACATCGGGGTCAGTCGGCGGGAGAAGAAGTCATTCCATGACGTGAAGCCCCAGTGCTCAGCGAGGGGATCGTGCTGGTAGTCCTCAATACCGACCACCTGCTTCGCCGTCTCCGACATCCACCCGGACGGAGAATCGTTCAGTACATACAGCGACTCCTTGCTGGTCAGGAACTCGCACCAGGCGTCTAGGACCTTCTTGAACATGCCGACGATCCGGGGATCACGGTGTGCTGCGAACCCAGCCTCGGTTCCCATGGCCCAGTCGAGAATCGCCGTCAGCGGCGTGGTGACCATCCCGCCCTCGCTGAATTCCGGTGCCGTCGTCAGGACCTCGTTGATGAGCCGGAGCAGCTGATCGACGCTTGTAAGGTGGCGTTGACGGTACGGCTTCGATTTTGGGACCTGTTTGATCATCTCCGTCATGTAGAGACGGACAACCGGATCGTGTGAAATCAGTTCCTGGAACTCCACGATCACGGGGTGCAATGGAACATCGTCACCCCGTTTCTCCATTCGCTCCCGGTGGCCGGTGATCCAGTCTTCGAGGTCATCATGATTTTCGGGTAGCCAGCCACCCATTCGTGATGCATGGCGGGATGAAGAGTCGGTGGTCATGAAACTGACCCTATGCCGACTGCGACCGACACGTAATCCTTTTTATGGGTTGAGTACGACCGGGGCCAATGCTAGGGACAACCACTTACTCGGCTCTCCCTCTTTGCCAGACTGGTTGTGAGTCACTTCGTGATCAGTTGGGAGAGCTGGCGCACTGGGAAAAGCTATCGGGCTCTTGCATACGATGAGCGAGCAAAAGCCCGAAGCGCCCCGGCCGATGAACGATCTATCCGCTTCCTTACCGCCGACAACGACCTGATCGCCGAACTGGTCACAATCGCCGGCTCGCAGCGACAGGCCCTTGAGCTTGCGGGTATGTCCCGGTCGAGGTGGCATTACCGGCTTCACCCTCGGACACCGGGGCCGGAAGGGCGATCCGCTCTATGGGATCCAGACCATCCTGCGCGCCGGAGAGGAGAACCCCGAGATCGCACGCCTGGGACGGATCCTGCGTCGCTGGCGTGGAGCGTTCCTGGCCCACTTCACCACCAACCGCACGAACAACGGCGGCACCGAAGCCGTCAATGGCATCATCGAACTTCACCGCCGCCTTGCCCGCGGCTACCGCAACCGCTACGACTAGCGGCTCCGCATGCTCCTCGCCGCCAGCGGCCTCACACCATGACCCCCACCAAATGTCCACGGGTGGGGGATTTTGGCCTTCGCGTGGTCGAGATTGCCCTTCGCGTGGTCGAGGGCATAAAAAAACCCCGGAATTCCGGGGTTTTTTCAGTGCGCGGAGGGGGACTTGAACCCCCACCCTCAATAAGAGGACTAGCACCTCAAGCTAGCGCGTCTGCCATTCCGCCACCCGCGCGGGTGGTTTTCCGCGGCCGAGACCGGCGAAAGCAACGAGAAGGACTCTAACACGACTTCACCCCGGGTACTGCATCCACAGGGCTCCCTGGGGCATCGATCGCGCCTGGTCGAACGGCCCGTACAGCGGGCTCCCTCGCTCCCTACAGGGGTCGGGAGGCGGTCAACGAGCTGGTCGACGACCTGTTCCGGCAGCAGGGTGCGCCTCACAGCTCAAGCCACACGGCGCCTAAGGACTGATGCGTCAACGGAGCCCGGCGATCAGCGCCAGTGGTTCGACGGATAGAACCAGCGCCGCGCCGATGACCAGGGCGAACATCCCCAGCCAGACTGCTGATGGAACGCGGGTGGTCCCCCGCAGCAGGTACGCGTCCGACGACGCCAGGTCCCGCCGTCGTGCATGGACCCGTACGACCCTGGACCAGTCCCGGCAGGAGCCGATCAGCAGCGCGAGGCCGAGGACGAGGCAGGCGTTCCCGGCCCACTCCGCTCCCCCGAACCAGACGAGCGCCAGCGACATGACCGCGCTGGTTCCGAGGATGAACACGCCCTGCAGGTTCCGGATCAGCATCAGCGCGGCCACCAGGACGAGTGCCCCGACCGACAGTGCCGCCGAAGCCCAGCCGTACGCGGCACTCCGGACGAGCACCGCCCCGACGACGGCGGGCACCGGGTAGCCCCAGAAGGTCGTGAAGGCGGAGCGCCAGCCATGGCGTCCGAGGCTCACGGTCGTGCCGGAATGGTCGAGTCGGAGCGTGATCCCGGTGACGCGCTGGAACGTCAGGAGGGCCGCCGCCGCGTGACCGAGTTCGTGGACCACGGTGACGAAGAGCCCGAAGAACCTCCAGGAGCGGCGGGGCACCGCCAGGACGACGGCCACCAGCACGATGGCGACGAGCCCGGAGGTCGCGACCGGGGGCGGCGCTCCCCTGGTGAAACTGTCGGTGATGCGCTCCCAGAGTTGCCCGGGCAGTGTCTCCAAGCCCGCGGTCCTATTCCACCCGGTCCCCTGCTGGCACGAGGCGCGTCGCGATGGCGTCGATCGCCACCGCGACCTCGCGGAACGACGTCGACAGGGGTGAGAGCCCCAGCCGGATACCGTTCGGGTTGCGGTAGTCGGGGATGACGCCGTCCTGCCACAGGTCCGGAACCATCGCCGCGAAGTCGGGATGATCGATCGTGATGTGCCCGCCGCGCTCGAAAGGTCGTCGCGGAGACGCCACGGTCACGCCCTGCGGGCCCAGAAGCGCATCGACGGCGTCGACGGCGAACGATGTCAGGAGTTCGGATTTCCGTCGAACCGCCGTCATCCCGACCTCTTCGATCAGGTTCAGCATGTCGCGGATGGCCAGCATGCCGACGATGGGCGGCGTCCCGGAGACCAGCCGCCGGATGCCGTCGGCCGGCTGATACGCGGACCCCATCGCGAAGGGATCGGCACTGCCCAACCAGCCGAGAATGGGCTGGTCGAGTGTGCCGAGGTGCCGCTCGGCGACGTAGGCCCAGGCGGGTGCGCCGGGCCCGCCGTTCAGGTACTTGTAGCTGCAGCCGGCAGCGAAGTCGACCCCCCAGGCGTCCAGCTCCGCAGGGACGGATCCGACCGAGTGGCTGAGATCCCACAGCACGAGGGCGCCGGCGTCCTGCGCGATCTCCGTGATCCCGGGGACGTCGGCGATGAAACCGGACCGGTAGGCCACATGGCTGAGCAGCACGAGGGCGGTCTGGGGCCCGACGACGGCGGCCACGTCGGCCGGCGTCGCTCCGCCGTCGTACGCGACGTCGATCCAGCGCAGGGTGAGCCCCCGTTCGCGGGCAATGCCCTCGACGATGAAGCGGTCCGTCGGGAAGTTGTCCCGGTCGATGACGATCTCGGTGCGGTCGGGACGGGCGGCGACCGCCGCGCGCGCGAGCTTGTACAGCAGGACACTCGTCGAGTCCGCCACGATGCACTGGCCCGCAGCAGACCCGAGTGTCACCCGCCCGAGCTGGTCGCCGATCTGCTCGGGCAGCCCGAGCCAGCCCTCGTCCCATCCCCGGATCAGGCGTGCACCCCACTGCTCCTCGACGAATGACGTCAGTGAGGCAACCGTCACCGCGAGCGGACGCCCGAGGGAGTTACCGTCCAGGTAGGAGCGTACGGACTCATCACCGGCACCGAGGAAGATCTTGCGGTGCTGGGCGAGGGGATCCGCGGCGTCGAGCTCCGCCGCGCGGGTGTCAAGGTCGAAGCCGGGCATGCGCCCAGTGTATGACGGCGGCCTGGCGGCAGACAGCATACGGGCGGTCCCCCGTCAGGGGAACCGCCCGCCCTGGTACGTGAAGGACTACCGGCTGGCCGCCGTGCTGTAGGCCGACTGGATGGAGCTGCCGAAGTACGGGCCGTACATGACGTTCGTCTGCGTGTTGTAGCCGAAGCTGTTGACCGAGTTCTGCGTGCCGCCCGCTCCTGTGCCGACGAACCAGGGACCACCCGAGGACCCGCCGGTCATATCGCAGGGGATGCCCTGGGACTGGGTTCCACCGATCCGGTCAGCGGAGGCCGTGCCGTAGCAGCTGTAGAGGCGCTCACCGTTGAACGGCGAGGCGGCCGGGTAGCCGTACGCGCTGTAGGTGAGGTTGCGGGCCATGTTGAAACCGATGCCGGAGGCGCCGACCGTGGCCGAGAGCGTCCTGCCGTTCAGCGTGTTCATCACGGCGAAGGCGCCGTCGTAGCTGATGTCGTTGCGCGACACCCACTCGCTCGCGGCATGCAGCGAGCGTGCTGTGAACCTGCCATAGGGGGCCGCGCCGTTGTTGTAACCGGGGACGAAGACGAAGTTCGTGGCCCAGCCGGTCGCGAGGTCGTGCAGGCAGTGGCCCGCCGTCGCGACCGTGCTCTGGTTCCCGCTCTGGACGGAGTTCCCCGAGCAGACGTAGTTCTGGCCGCCCTGTGTGAAGAAGACCTTGCCGATCCGGGGAACAGTCGTCTGCGCCGTTGCCCGTGGCTCGATGACCGGCTGTTTGGGCGCCTTTGCAACCGACTCCTGCCCTCCCTTCGGCATGATCGACCGGCCCTCGGCCGCCCAGCCCGAGTTGATGGTGTTCGCGGGTTTGGCGTTCTTCATCCTGTCGGCCGTCCAGTAGGCGTCGAGGGCCGCCTGGCTCTCGTTCTGTGCGTGGGAGACGGTGGTGCCGACAGATGGTGCCGCCGGCGCTGCCTGAACGGGGCCTGCTGTCATCAACGCTGATGCCATCAGGGCCGAAGCGGCGATCATGCCGGCTTTGAGACCTCTAGAGTTCACGAAACTCCTCTTTCCATACAGTGGGGCCAGCCCTCGTGGGCCGGTTCCAGGAGTCTGCCCTATGGCGCCCGCCATGCACAGCGAAAAGGGTGACGTCGGACGAAATTCACCGGAATATCATCGGACGTCTGGACAGCGCCCCGGCGGTATGGAGCTATCCCGCGCGAACCCAGCCCACGAAGTGTGTGCGCCGTCGCTTCGCATCCCAGCCCACGACGTCGACGCGGTACGGACGGGCATCGCGAACGCCGTCGCGCCCGGTCGTGTGGCCTTTCGCGGAGAAAGACGTCGTCACGACTCCGGGCAGGAGGACCGGCGTCGCGAACTCGATACGCCAGTCCATGGCGCCCGACGGAGCCGGTACGGCCTGATCCACCATGCGCGCCGCGAGGTACATGCCGTGCGCTATCGCCGTCTTCATACCGAGCACCTTCGCGGTCGGCCCGCTCAGGTGGAGGGGATTCCAGTCCCCCGATACGGCGGCATAGCGACGACCGGTGTCGGCGCCGAGCCGCCAGACGCCCGTGGGGGCGGGGGTGGAGAACGCGGGGCGTCCGCCGTCGCGCCCCTCGCCGGAGCCAACCGGGCCAGACCGGACGCCGCGGGCCAGGTAGACGGAGCGGCCCGTCCAGACGAGCTCGGTCCCGACGCTCACCTCCGTGACGAGGTCGACCTGCGTCCCGGCGGGATGCGGGCGCAGGTCCTCCGCCCGGGCGACGACGTCGAGCGTCTCGAACGCATCGACCTGCCGGCTCTGGTGCACCTCGTTGCTGAGGTGCACCATGCCCAGGAGGGGCAGCGGGAAATCAGCGCGCGCGAGGACGCTCATCGCCACCGGGAACGCGAGGGTGTGGAGGTAGGCCGACGGCACCCGATCCCGAGCGGCACTGCCCAGCACCTGCTGGAACCGGGTGAGGGCCTCGACATCGGTCACGATGCCGTCGACGCGGTGCCGGACGGGCTGTAGGCCGATCGGCACCGGCTCCCGCCCGATTTTCCGCCGGGCTGCGAGGGCCAGTGCCCGGCGGTAGAGGCCGGGAAGCCCCGGCACCCGCACCAGCGTCACCTCATCGAGCACCGTCGCGTCCGGCGCCCGCTCGTCCGGCGCGGGCCCGTTCACGCGCCCACCAGATTCTGCCCGCACACCCGGACCACCTGCCCGTTGATGCCTGCGGCTGCATCGGAGGCGAGGAAGGCGACCGTCTCGGCGACGTCCACGGGAAGACCACCCTGCTGCAGGCTGCTCAGGCGGCGGGCCACCTGACGGGTGAGGGGCGGGATCTTCGCGGTCATGTCCGTCTCGATGAAACCGGGTGCCACGGCGTTGATGGTGCGGCCCGCTTCGTCGAAGGCCGCGGCCTGGGCCCGGACCATGCCGATCACCCCGGCTTTGGACGCGGCGTAGTTGCTCTGCCCGCGGTTGCCCGCGATGCCGCTCGTCGAGGCCAGGCTGATGATGCGTCCGGTCCCGGAGAACACCGACGATGCGAGGAACTCCTCGTTCATACGCAGCTGCGAGACGATGTTGACGGCGATGACGGAGTCCCATCGCGCAGCGTCCATGTTGGCCAGCAGCTTGTCCCTCGTGATGCCCGCGTTGTGCACGATGATGTCGAGGACGCCGAAGCGCTGCCCGGAGTGCTCCAGGATCCGCGTGGCCGCATCGGGAGCGGTGATGTCCAGCTGCAGTGTCGTCCCGCCAATGCGGTTCGCAACGGCAGCGAGCTGCTCGCCCGCCGCCGGCACGTCGACGGCGACCACCCGGGCGCCGTCGCGCGCGAGGACCTCGGCGATCTTCGCGCCGATTCCGCGTGCGGCTCCTGTGACGACCGCGGTCCTGCCGCCGAGCGGCTGGTCGGGAACGCCTTCGCCCTCGGCGGTCATGGCCGCGGCGATCCCGACGACGCTCTCGGCGGAAGCGGCGGACACCTCGATGAACTGTCCGTCCACGTACGCACTCCTGCCGGAGAGGAAGAATCGCAGCGCACCCAGGGTGGTGGCGTCCGTCGTCGTGGCGTCCCCGCGCAGGACGATCCCGTTGGCCGTTGCTCCACCGCGCAGCTCGTGGGCCACCGACCTGATGGCCCCGTCGATACCCTGCCGGGCAGCTGCCTGGGCAGGGTTGGTCGTGTCGGCTGCGGAGCGGAAGAGTCCGACCACGCGGCCACCAGGCACCAACTGCTTCACCGCCTGCCCCACTTCGAGCATCGGAGCCGCCAGGTCGGTCGGCGACGCAACGGCGTCGAGGACGACGACGGCGGCGCTCAGCTTCTCGCCGGGCAGGACGTGACGGCGCACCTCGACGTCCCAGCCGAGCAGCACGTCCGCGACCGCGTCCGCCCCTGCACCCGCACCTGCGACGAGGACAGGGCGGGCAGCGAGCACCTCGCGCGGGGTGTAGCGGCGGAGGACCGAGGGACGCGGCAGGCCGAGGGCCTTCGCGATCCTTCCTGGTAGCGGAGTGTTGACGAGGTCCAGGTAGGTGTCGGCCATCAATTCCTGGCCTCGAGGATCGCGACGACGCCCTGGCCGCCGGCTGCACACACGGAGATCAGGCCGCGGCCGCCCTTCTCGGACAGGGTCTTGGCGAGGGAGGCGACGATCCGGCCCCCGGTCGCGGCGAACGGGTGTCCGGTCGCGAGGGAGGAGCCGTTGACGTTGAGCTTCGAGCGGTCGATGCTGCCGAGCGCGCCGTCGAGCCCGAGGACGCGCTTGCAGTAGTCCTCGTCCTCCCACGCCGAGAGGGAGCTGAGGACCGTCCCTGCGAAGGCCTCGTGGATCTCGAAGAAGTCGAAGTCGTCGAAGGTGAGGCCGTTGCGCTTCAGCA